>Ga0272446_1004710_pt1 | contig 15813 bp, 10 predicted proteins | sample YNPCB0061_FD_194587 | JGI IMG/M metagenome (GOLD analysis project Ga0272446, IMG submission 194587) | Hot spring microbial mat communities from Yellowstone National Park, WY, United States - YNP-CB-006-1 | ecosystem: Environmental > Aquatic > Thermal springs > Hot (42-90C) > Sediment | place... | reverse complement strand
TCTCTACCGCGACTCCGTCGTGGTCATCAACCCCCAGTCCGGACGGGTGATCGAACGGTTCAAGACCGGCCGCCGGCCCTATCGCATCCTCTTCCATCCGGATGGGAAGTCCTATTTCGTCACCAGTTGGGCCGATGGCACGCTGGGCCATTACCAGGCCATCGATGGCGGGGAACTGGGCAAGGTGCGGCTCGGACCGCATCCTACGGACATGGTGTGGCGCCCCGGCGGGAACGAGCCGGAAGAAGGTGAGAGCGGCTGGGTTGCCCGCCTCTTCGTCGCCGCCGCCAACACCAACCAGGTTTACACATTGGGCGTGACCGAAAACAAGGACCTGCGGCTCTTGGAAACGATCAACGTCGCCATGACGCCCCGCCAGCCGGCGGGCATGACCCCGAGCGCGCTGGCTCTGGCGCCGGATCTGAGCCGGCTGTATGTGGCCTGTTCGGACGCCAACGCGGTGGCGGTGGTGGATGTCTCGGCAGACCGCAGCCTGGTCACCGGTTTTGTGCCCGTGGGATGGTATCCGACCGCCGTGCGCGCGCTTCCCGGCGGAAGGCTGGTGGTGCTGAACGGCCGCGGGTCCGGGTCGCTGCCCAACCCTCTCGGCCCGAACCCGCTGAAGCGTCCCACGCCGTCCCACCTGGGACCCCGCTCGGATCGATATGTCGCCCTCATCCAGACCGGGACCGCCTCCATCATTGAGCCGTTCGACAGCCGGCGCCTTGAGGAGTACACCCGGACGGTAATCCGCAACTCGCCCTACCGGGACAGCAAGCTGGACGAAACGCCGGCGGGGCTTCCCCCCATCGAGCATGTCGTCTACGTCGTGAAGGAGAATCGAACCTACGACCAGGTGTTGGGCGCCGTAAAGGAAGGCAACGGGGACCCGGCGCTGGTGATCTTTCCCGAGAACGTATCGCCCAACCACCACAAACTGGCCCGGGAATTTGTGCTGCTGGACAACTTCTATGTGAATTCCGACGTCAGCGCGGACGGGCATAGTTGGTCGACGGCTGCCATCGCCCCCGATTACATACAGAAACTCTGGCCGAACAGTTATGCCGGCCGGCGAAAGCTGTACGACTATGAAGGCCAGGAGCCCGCCGCGACGCCGCCGGCGGGTTACCTCTGGACCAATGCCGCGGCCGCCGGCATCTCCATGCGGAACTACGGTTACTTCGTCAACAACCTGCCCAAGGCGGCGCCCGCCGGGCCGCAGATCAGCGGAGTGCGCGACCCGGTGCTGAGCCGCTTCACCAACTTTCACTATCGCGGTTTCGATCTGGACTACCCCGATGTCGAGCGCGCCAAGGTGTTCCTGGCCGAGCTGGCGGATTTCGACAAAGCCGGCGCCATGCCGCGCCTGATCTTCATCCGGCTTGGCAACGATCACACATCCGGAACCGCGGCCGGCAAGATCTCCCCGCTGGCCGCGTTTGCCGACAATGACTACGCGCTCGGGATGATCGTCGAAGGGATTTCGCGCAGCCGCTTCTGGCCCAGGACAGCCATTTTCGTTCTTGAAGACGATGCCCAGAACGGCGCCGACCACGTAGACTCGCACCGCTCCCCGGCTTTCGTAATTTCGCCCTTTGTGAGGCGGCACAGCGTCGACAGTTCCATGTACAACACCACCTCGATGCTGCGCACCATGGAACTCCTGCTCGGGCTCCGCCCGATGACCCACTTCGATGCCGGCGCGCGGGTGATGACGGCCTGCTTTCAATCCGCAGCCGACACCACGCCCTATACGGCCGAGAAACCGCGCATTTCGCTTACCGAGCGCAACCCGGCGGAATCACCCACCTCGGCGCGGTCTGCCGCACTGGATTTCTCGGCTGAAGACCGGGCCGATGACGACGAACTGAACGCCATTCTGTGGCGGGCCATCCGCGGCACGGAGCCGCCCGCGCCGGTCCGCAGCTATTTCGCGCGATAATCCCATGCCCCGCATTTACCTCTGCTTTCTCTGGCACATGCACCAGCCTTTCTACAAGGACCTGAGGACGGGCGAGTATCGCCTTCCCTGGACGCGCCTGCACGCGCTCAAAGACTACTACGGCATGGCCCACCTGCTCGACGAGTTCCCCGGGATTCACCAGACCTTCAACCTGGTGCCTTCGATGATGATGCAGGTGGCCGAGTACGCCGAAGGCAAAGCCGTGGAACCCCTCCTCCAGGCCGCCTGCAAACCGGCCGAGGAATTGAGTGAAGCCGAGCAGAACCTGCTGCTGTCGATGTCGTTTTACGCCGATCCGGCGCGAATCATCAGCCGCTATCCGCGCTTTGCGGAACTCTACCAGGCCTGGCAGGCGTGCGAGCGCAACCTGGACCGCGCGCGGCGCATTTTTTCCACCGGCGCGTGGCGGGATTTGCAGGTGCTCTCCCGGGTCGCCTGGTTCGACGAGGAGTTTCTCGCCGGCGATCCCGAGGTGCTGGAACTGGTGCGCAAGGGCCGCCACTACTCCCGCGCGGACCAGGAACTGGTGGAGCGCAAGGAACGCGAAATCCTGGGCCGTGTGTTACCGGTTTATGCCGAACTGAGCCGGCGCGGGCAGATCGAAATCTCGACTACCCCCTACTACCATCCGATTCTGCCGCTGCTGTGCGACTCCGACATCGCGGCGGTGGCCCACCCCGGCGTTCCCCTGCCGCGGCGGTTCCGCTACCCTCAGGACGCTCTGAAGCAATTGCAAATGGCCCGCGAATACATCCTGGGCGTGTTCGGCGCGGCCCCGGCCGGTCTGTGGCCGTCCGAGGGTTCGGTTTCCGACGAAGCGCTCGACCTGGCGTCGGCAACCGGCTTCGAGTGGGCCGCCACCGACAGTGGTGTGCTGGACCGCACGCTCGGACGCGGCGCGGGGGTCGAGGGATTGTACCGGCCCTATGAATGGCGGCAGCGGGACAGGAAGCTGGGACTGATTTTCCGGGATCACCTGCTGAGCGACCTGATCGGGTTTGTCTACTCGCGCATGGATCCAGTGGAGGCCGCCCAGGATTTTCTGGGCAGAATCCGCGAGAACTGCCGTCCCATCACCGGCGCCGGCCGCGACGCCCTGGTGCCCATCATTCTGGACGGCGAGAACGCCTGGGAGTATTACGAGCGGAACGGCCGGCCGTTTCTGCGCGAACTCTACCGCCGCATCACCGATGATCCGCAGATGTCGGCCCTCGCCGTGCGCGAGGCGCTCGCCCGGCTGGAGCCGCAGCCCCTCGACCACATCTTCCCGGGCTCCTGGATCAACGCCAACTTCGATATCTGGATCGGGGCCGAAGAAGACAACAAGGCCTGGGAGTATCTGCTGCGCGCCCGCGAGACCTTCGACCAGGCCGGGAACGTGCCGCCCGACCGCAGGCAACTGGCCTTCGAGGAACTGCTCATCGCCGAGGGCAGCGACTGGTGCTGGTGGTATGGCCCGGAGCACCATTCGGCCAACCGGCCGGAATTCGATCAACTCTTTCGCGACCACCTGGCGAACGCCTATCGCGCCCTGGGCGTTGACCCTCCGGACGAACTTTCGCGGCCGATTCTGAAGGGCGCTGCCGCCGAGATCCGCCAGGAGCCGACCGGCCTGATCCACCCTTCCATCGATGGCGAGGTGACCTCCTATTTCGAGTGGCTCGGCGCAGGCTCCTACGAGGTGGATGCGCGGTCGGGCGCTATGCACGGCAAGCGCACCGTGGTCCGCGAACTGTTTTTCGGGACCGACGGCGCCAACCTGTTTGTGCGCGTCGACCTGCGGACCGCCGCGGTGGAGGACCTCTCCGGCCTGGAAATCCGGCTGCGGACGCAGCCGCTTGAACCCACGGCCGCCGAGAGCACGGCGGTGATTCGCTTCGACCGCCAGGGCGCCCACTCGTCCACGGCCGAGTGCGCCTTCCGCAATGTGCTGGAGGTGAGGGTGCCCCTGCTGGCCGACTCCGTGCGTTTCCAGGTGACGGCGTGGGAGGGGGGTCTCCCCCTGGACGCGATCCCTCAGGAAGGCTGGCTCGAGGTGAGCCGCCTCCCCCCGGTCGAGTGGCTGGGATGATAATGAAGTTGTGCTTCGCCTCGCCGCACTGGCGCTGCTTTCGCTCTCGGCCGTGGCCGCGGGTCAGCCCCGCTACATGCCTCCCGCCGGCGTTGGCTGCTCCCGTGACCGGCTCACGTCTTTTACGGGCCGGGTAACCGCGTATTCGCGCAGCGCCGCGCGCATCCGGCTGACTCTCCATACCGATGAAAACACCGTGGAGCGCTTCGTTCTGAAGGCTCCTTTCAAACTGCTATTTCAGGGAGAGCCGTTCCGGGAGAGCGACTGGGCAAGAATCGAAACCAGACCCGGCCGCCTCAGGCCCGGGGTGAGGGCGACCATGTGGGTTTGCGAGGACGGCGGCCGGATGCTGGACTGGCAGACGCCCCCGGAAACCCGGTGAACTACTTGCCCAGACGGTATGTCGTGTAGCTGCTGTCCATCCGCGTATCCTGTCCCGCGGTGAACTGAAACATGCAGGCGTCGTCGGTGTAATCCATGTAATTGTGAATCGGGTCCTGCCCCGCCTGCCGGCAGGTGTCCCTCCCGGTGGGACATCCGTACGCCGCGGACCTCTCGAAGGGAGTGTCGGCCACCGAGTCGCCCGGCTCCCGGCAGGCGTTCTGGAAGGTGTGATACAGGCCCATCCAGTGTCCCACCTCGTGAGTGGCCGTCGCGCCCAGGTTGTACGGGGAAGCCGATCCGCCCGGCAGCGAGGAGTACAGGATCACGACGCCGTCGTTTATGGGATTCTTGTTGTAGTCCCAAGGGAAGGTGGCCCACCCGAGCAGAGTACCAATCAGAGATAAAATAAGGGGGGCTTTTGAGGGCGGTACGCTTCAGCCGGTTCCCCTCGCAGTTGTGTCCCATTCGGTTGCGCCCTGTAGATCATATGAACGCAGCGATAGACTACACGCGGGATGTGATTGCCCGGTGGGGCGATCCTGACCCGAAATACATCCCCTTACTCAAGGAAGGCGGCATCACCGCGGTGCTGCCCGAACGGGTTGACGAGACATTCGAACGGGCGTTGAAAGAAGCCGGCATCAAGCCTCTGGCGCCCGGCGCGATCAAGTCCGCCAAGGCGGAAGAGATCGAGAAACTGCCGCCTGGCGCCAGCGTCGCGCTCCGGAGCGGTCTTTGGCCCGGCATCGCGCGCGGTGGCAGCGCCACCGGCAACGACGAGACGGCCAGCGCCAGCCGCGAGCCATGGGTGGATGCGGACAGCTTCTGGGTGCGCTGGTTGCGGGCCATGTTCCCGCAGCGCGCGCCCCTGCTGGGTTATCTGCCGGACGCGGACGCCGGCGTCAAACCCGACCGCGTGGTTCCATTCGATTCGCACGAGCTTGCCTTGATCGACGCCCGTTCGGCCGGAGGCAACTACATTCTGGCGCTGGAGGCGCGTTTCCGGGAAAGCCTCCTGAAAGGCGACCCCAAGGCTCGCGCGGCGTGGAGCGATCTGGGCCGCACGGCGCGCTGGCTGGCGGAGCACGACAACCTGTTCCACAACCCGGTGCTGCCCGTCGTGACCCTGCTGGTGGAAGGCGGGGAGGAAACGGCTGAGATCGCCAATCTGGCCTACCGCCGGTGCGTGTCGCCGGCCCTGGAGCGGGTGGACAGCCCGCCTCCGCCGGACCCCTCACGCCGGCTGGCGATCGTGGCTGCGAACATCAAGCCGCCCAAACCCCAGATCAAGGCGCGGATTCTGGCGCATGCCGCCGCCGGGGCCAGCGTGATCGTCGCCGCCGCCCCGGACAACGCCTGGTGGAAGGACCCGCGCCTGAAGCTGCTCAAGAGTCAGGAAGACCGCGAATTCTTCACTTTCGGCAAGGGCCAGGTGGTGGCCTACAAGGACTCGATTCAGGACCCCAGCGAGTTCGCCCTGGATGTGATCGATATCGTCACCCACCGCCGCCGCGCAGTGCGCATCTGGAACGCTCCCAGCGTGATCGCCGTGGCCACTTCGGCCGATCCGCGCTCCGGAGCTCAGGTGATCCTGGTGAATTACGGGCGGGCGATGGACTACGAGATGCAGGCCCGCGTTCAGGGTTTCTACACCAAGGCCTCGCTGTTGCGGCCGGAGAAGCCGCCGCTGGAGTTGAAGACCTTCAAACGTGGCTCCTGCACCGAGGTGATGGTGCCGGAGTTGCAGAAGCTCGGCGTGCTCGTGTTCAGCTAGATACACTTGCGCCGGGGCTGGACTCCGATTTTCAGCTAAACTGGTTATATCAGGAGAAAACGATAGTGACTGGCACAACCCGCAGGGACTTTCTCCGCACCGGGGCTGTTCTCGCATCTGGGAGTCTGACCGCGGCCGCGGCCGGCGCCAACCCGGCGTCGGGACCGGCGCGCCTTCCCAAGGCGTATTTCGGACTGCATCCTTTCATCGAGGCCAACCCGAAGGCGGTATTCATCCGGCGCACCCATGTTCCTCACAAGATGGACGAGCCCGCGAAACTTCGCGAGGGCCTCACCCTGGGACGTGAGATTTTCGTGCCCATGGACCGGCCCGGGGTGCCCATCTCGCACCGCATCATTCTCAAACCCAACTCCACCAGCATCCGCTCCCGGCGCCGCCCGGACGTGGAGAACTGGGGCACGGGGACCGATCCGCAGTTCTATGAGGGCATGGTGATGTCCCTCAAGGAGATCGGGCTCAGGAAGTTCCATTTCGTCGAAGCCAACAACTTCCACACCTGGAACGTGCGCGGTTACACCGACATCAACGAACGGCTGGGCGTGGAGATGAATGAGCCGGAACGGCGGACGCGCAACTTCCAGGAAGGCTACGATATGACCTGGCGCGAGGTGCCGGACGCGGTGGTGTACCGCCGCATCCCCTACTACGCCCCCGTGGCCCAGCCCGACACCTGGCTGCTCAACATCGCCAAGTGGAAAGCGCACGGCATGTGCCTCACCTTGACGGTGAAGAACGAGCAGGGCATGGTGATCGTGCCTTTCGTGCGCTTCTGCCAGGGATGGCCGATGGTGCTGGGCGTGCCGGACTGGATGAAGCCCGACATCGCGCCGAACGTGGAGCCCCGTGTCAAGAAGTACTTCGAGAACCATCTGAAGGTGGGCTACCGCCGCTACGAAAGCCGGGCGCCACTGGGTCCGATCCACCAGGAAATCTGGGCGCACAAGACCTGCGATAACATGAGCGTGCTCCGCACCGGACTGGCCATGATCGAAGGCATCTACGGGCGCGACGGAGACGGCTTCGGGTACGGAAACGACTACCTGACCAATATCGTGATCTTCGGCAAGGACAAGTTCCGGGTCGACCTGATCGGCACCTGGCTGGGCGGGCACGAGCCCGGCAATGTGCACCTGTTCCGGATCGCCAAAGAACGCGGGCTGACCGACACCTTCAATCCCTGGGAGGTGCCGGTTTATGAATGGACGGACGGCAAAGCCGTGCCGCGCAAGCTCACCGACTTCGAGCGCACCCCGCTGAAGACCTACTACCTGCAAAGGCCGGGCGAGCCGCAGTACCACCTGGTGAACGAGCCGTTCGACTACGACAGGTTCAAGATTTAGCCCGGCCGACGGCCTTCAACGCTCAGCTTCAGCCATTAGGGGGGCCGGTTTGCTGAAAGCTGATCGCTGAAAGCTGATCGCTGAAAGCTCCCGTCCTTAAGATTTCAAGTATCCTTGGCAATATTTAGCTGGACACGGCCGGGGGGCGGCAGGCCTCGACGAGCAGCGCTTTCAAGGACGCCTCCTTCCCGCCGTCCAGTTTCTTTCCCTCGCTGGTGACATAGAAAACGTCGATCGCCTTGTGGGCCTCGGTGTCGACGAGGACGACTTCGATGTTGCAGCCCTGGGCGGAGATGGCGCGGGCCAGATCGTAGAGCAGGCCGGGCCGGTCTTGGGCCACGATTTCAATCAGGGTCGCCCCCGGCGAAGCGTCGTTGTGGAACGACACCCGCGGCGGCAACGACGCGCTGCGGCTTGGCAGCCCGGGGGCGGGCCGGTTCTGCAACAGGCGGCGCACATCCGCCTTGCCCAGCACGACCCGCTCGAGTGTGGTCTGGAGGCGATCCACCTCGCTGGGGTTGAGTTCCAGGGTCCTGGCGGGATCGGCGAAGACGAAGGTGTCCACCACGAGTCGCCTGCGGTTGGCGAAGGCTTCGGCTTTGACAATGTTCATGCCAAAGCTGGAGAGGGTCCCGGCCACCGAAGCGAACAGGTTGGGCCTGTCCCGGGTGACCAGAGTTGCCCGGTATACGCCGTTCAGGCGCTCGACACTCACCGCCACTCCGCGCTCGCGGCTGCGGATGGCCAGGTCCACGTGACCGTCGATTTCGGCGGCCGAATGAGTGCGGGAGTAGCGCACCGGCAGGCCCTCGAGGAACTCGGCCGCCTCGGCGGACGTCGCAACGGGCCGCTCGATCCGCTCCGCGTCGAGCGCGCTGGTCAGGTGGTGATAGGCCGCCAGGTAGAGCCGCCACAACTGCTCGCTGCGCCAGGCAGTCATGGCTTGAGGATTCACCGCACTGATATCGGCATAGGTGAACAGGGTGAGGCCCTTGAGGCGCTCGACGGTCTCCACCTGCCGGGCGACGAATTGGGCCGTGGCCGGATCGCCCGGATCCCGGGACTGCATCGCCGCCGACAAGTCGTGGTGCCGGGCAATGAGAAAGCGCACCATCTCGCGGTTCGGTTCCGGCATGCCGGCCCGTTCCATCGCCGTCCCGGCGGCGGCCAGCGAATGGGTGATATGCCCGGGCCCGATGCCCTTGCCCACGTCGTGAAACAGCAACGCGAAAACCAGCAACGCGGGGTGGTCGAATTCCGACAGCAACTCGGCGTAGGGGCCTGAGCGGAGTTCGCACAGGGTCTGGATGGCCACCACCGTATGTTCGTCGACCGTATAACGGTGATAGAAGTCGCGGATCACCAGGCTTTCCATGGCCCGGAGTTCCGGGAATATCGCCTCCAGCACACCGGTTTCGTGCATGGCCCGCACGGCCATGCCGGCGTGGGGCAGGGAGAAGATCGAGCGCAGGGCCGGCCAAACCGCGGGGAGGGCGGAAAGCTCCGCCGCCTCCAGGCGTTGTTCGGCGTCGAGCGACAGCCGCACACCGTGGCGGGCCACGAACTCGAAGGCCCGCAGGGCGTGCTCGGGTTCGACCTCCAGGCGGTGTGGCGCGCGGAAATAGACGCGCTCGCGGGCCACGCTGAAGTCCGCGTTGGAGAGGCGTGCGCGCCAGTCGCGGAACTGCCCCAGCAGGTTACTGGCCTGGGGTTCGCTCATCTCGAGTTGCCGGAGCGCCTCCCGATGAATGGCCCGCGCGTTGCGGTAGTACTCCCGCATCCAGGCGGCTGCATCGCCGCCGTTCTGCTTTGCAGCGATCGTCTCCTGGGTTTCAAAGCCCAGGACGTTTTGATCCCGGCCGGCCAGGTAATGGAGGCAGCAACGCAACCGGAACAGGAACCGGCGCGGCTCTTCGAGATCGGGGAAGCGGTTCGTGGCGCCCGGGCTGCGCAGCCGGTCGAGCCAGTAGATGAGCTGGAGATCGCGCAGGCCTCCGGGCGTTTCTTTGATATTGGGTTCCAGGTGATGCAGCGTGTTGTGGTACTTGGCGTGGCGGGCGCGGGCCATGCGCGACAGGTTGCGCACCAGCGGATCGCGCTGCCCGCGCAGGAATCGCGGCAGGCCCTCCGCGACCTGCCCGAAAAGATCGCCGTCGCCGGCCAGGTAGCGGCGGTCCAGCAGGCTGATGTTCAACTCGACGTTTTGATCGTGCCTCTCCAGGCACTCGGCGGGGGTGCGCACGGACTGGCTGACCCGCAGTCCCGCGTCCCAGAGGCGCTGGAGAAACCGTCCGATGGCGGGTTTCGCGTTCTGGGCCAGCCGCTCGCTTTCAAACAGCAGCAGCAGATCCACGTCCGAGCAAGGGAACAACTGGCGGCGGCCGTAGCCTCCCACGGCGAGCAACGTGAAACCCTTCGGCAGGGCTGGCAGGAGAAGTTCCGCGCAGGCCGCCAGCGCAATCGAGTCCACGACCGCGGTCCGGCGGGCGAGAGCGGTTTCGGCATCGCCGGTGCGAAAAAACTCGCCGCGGATCTCTTCCCAGGCGCTGCTAGAGGGCTGCGTCGCCACGGTCGTCATTGCGGATGCGGATGGCCTCGGCCACGTCGGAGACAAAGACCTTGCCGTCTCCGATTTTGCCGGTGCGCGCCGCCGCGACGAGCGCGCTCACGACCTCGTTACAGCGGGAGTCGGCGACCACCATCTCCATTTTGACTTTAGGCAGGAGGTCGACGTTGTACTCCTGGCCGCGGTAAACCTCCTTGTGGCCTTTCTGCCGGCCGTGGCCGCGGACTTCGGTGACCGTCATGCCGTCGATGCCAATGCCCTTGAGGGCTTCTTTGACCTCTTCCAGTTTGAAGGGCTGGATAATGGCCTCAATCTTCTTCATCGAACCTCCTTTCCGGGATTACGATTCCAGCACGTAACCTTCTTCACCGTGCAAACTCAGGTCCAGCCCCTCGATCTCGTGTTCGGGCTGCACCCGGACGCCCAGGACCGCGTCGCACACCCGCAGGATGATGTATGTCCCTATGACGGCCAGCCCGGCGGCGATGGCGGCGCCGGCGATCTGGTTGAGAATCTGCCCGGCGTTGCCATCCACCAGTCCGAGCGCCGCCGGTCTGCCTGAAGCGTCCTTCAGCGAATCGTTGACGGCATTGGTGGCGAAGACGCCCGTCAGAATGGCGCCGAGCGTCCCGCCGGCGCCGTGCACGCCGAAGGCATCCAGCGAATCGTCGTAACCGAACTTGTGTTTCACCTTGCCCACCATGAAGTAACAGACGATGCCCGCGGCAAACCCGATCAACAGCGCCGGCATCGGTTTCACGAAACCGGAGGCGGGAGTAATGGCCACCAGGCCGGCTACCGATCCCGAAATGGCCCCCAGCACGCTGGGCTTGCCGTTCTTCATCCACTCGGCAACCACCCAGCCCAGAGCCGCCGAAGCCGCCGCAAAGTGGGTGGCCACAAAGGCGCTCGTGGCCAGACCGGAGGCTCCCAGCGCGCTGCCGGCGTTGAAGCCGAACCAGCCCACCCACAGCAGGCACGCGCCAATGAAGCTCAGCACCATGCTGTGCGGCTTCATGGATTCGCTCGGATAGCCTCGCCGCTTGCCCAGGTAAAGAGCGCAGACCAGAGCCGAGACGCCCGAGGTGATGTGCACCACCGTGCCCCCGGCGAAATCCAGGCACGGCACCTTCCCTCCCAGAAACGTGTTCAGAAATCCACCCTTGCCCCACACCATGTGCGCCATCGGGAAGTAGACCACCAGCGACCAGAGGACCATGAACAAGACCATGGCGCTGAATTTCATGCGCTCGGCGAAGGCCCCGGAAATCAGCGCCGGCGTGATGATGGCGAACATGAGCTGGTAGACCATGAAAGTCTGCTGCGGGATGGTTCCCGCGTAGTCCGGGTTCGGCGCGCTGCCCACTCCGTCGAGCAGGAAATGGCTGAAATCTCCCAGAAACGGGCCGCCGCCGCCGAATGCCAGGCTGTAACCGCAGACCGCCCAGACCACCGTCACCAGGGCCATCAGGATGAAACTCTGCATCATGGTGGCCAGAACGTTTTTCTTCCGCACCAGCCCGCCATAGAATAACGCCAGGCCAGGGCCGGTCATCATCAGAACCAGCGCGGCGCTGACCAGCATCCATGCGTTATCGCCCGCGCTTTGCGCCGTCCTGGCGGCGCTCTCCAGCGACTTCAGGCGCGCTTCCAGATCCGCGGGCGCCTGCGCGAATGCAACGCCCGCTAACAAAACAACACCGGTACCCGATTTCAGCATCAGGGGTCTCCAACGGAGTGACAGGGATTGCCGGCTCGGCAATTCGTTCCCATTATTGAACGCTTCGCCGCGCGGGCCAAGCGCAACGTTTTTATGGGTCCGATTGAAAAAACCTATGTGAGCCGGGGCCGGGACGGGGCCGGGCAGGGGCGTTGCGGGCTTCGCGCGGATCGCGGGACAATGAAAGCTCAGCCTTCCCCTGTTGAAGCCTGCTATGCTCGATCGGATCAGTGTGCACGGCGCGCGCCAGCACAATTTGAAGAACATCGACGTCGAGATTCCGCGTGGCACTCTGACCGTCATCACCGGTTTGAGCGGATCGGGGAAGAGTTCGCTCGCTTTCGACACAATCTATGCCGAAGGCCAGCGCCGTTACGTCGAGACGCTCTCGACCTATGCGCGCCAGTTCCTCGATCAGATGGAGCGGCCCGAGGTGGACTCCATCGAGGGACTGAGCCCGGCCATCTCCATCGAGCAGAAGACCACCAGCCGGAGCCCGCGGTCGACGGTGGGCACGATCACCGAGATCTACGATTACCTGCGGCTGCTCTATTCCTCGATCGGCGTGCCGCACTGCCCGCTGTGCGGCAACGAGATCTCGCGCCAGACCACCGAGCAGATCCTGGGGCACATCCTGGCGCTCAAAACCGACGAGCGGATCATGGTTCTGGCCCCGGTGGTGCGCGGGAGGAAGGGCGAGTACAGGAAGGACCTGGAGAAACTGGCGCGGCAGGGTTTCGTGCGCGCCCGCATCGACGGCGTTCTGCGCTCGCTTGACGAAGATATCCGCCTGGACAAACGCCGGAACCACACCATTGAAGTAGTGGTGGACCGGTTGCTGGTGAAGCCGGGGATTGAAAAGCGGCTGGAAGCCTCCATCGAGACCGCCACCAGGCTGGCCGGCGGGCTGGTGCTGGTGTCGGTGGTCAACGGCGAAGAGCGGCTCTACTCGCAGAAGATGGCGTGCACGGAATGCGGCACCAGCGTGCCCCAACTCGAGCCCCGGTCGTTTTCCTTCAACAGCCCGTACGGCGCCTGCGAGGCCTGCGCCGGGCTGGGCAGCAAGTGGACGTTCGATCCGGCCAAGGTGATTGTGGACCGTGGCCGGCCGCTGCTGGACGGGGGACTCGGCCCCAGCGCGGGCTCGGCGTACATGCAGCACAGCCTGCACGAACTCGCCCGGCGCAACGGCATCGATCTGGGCACGCCCTTTGAGTCATTCCCCAGGAAAGTGCAAAGCCTGCTGCTGGACCATATCCTGAAGACATTGCAGGAGACTTTCGATGACACCAGCGACGCTTACCGCGAGTGGCTCTCCGAGTACATGTCGCCGGTGACTTGCCGGGAGTGCGGCGGGAAACGCCTGAAGCCGTCCAGCCTGGCGGTGCGGGTCAAGGGGCTTTCCATCGCCGAATTCACCGAGATGCCAATTTCCCGGGCGCTGCTGACGGCGCGTTCGTGGACGCTGAACGAGCGCGAGACGCAGATTGCCGCGCGGGTGGTGGACGAGATCCGGCGCCGGCTGGAATTCCTCTCCGCGGTCGGCCTGGACTACCTGAGCCTGGACCGCTCGGCGGCCACGCTGTCCGGGGGCGAGTCGCAGCGCATTCGTCTGGCGACGCAAATCGGTTCGCGTCTGCGCGGGGTGCTCTACGTGCTCGATGAGCCGTCCATCGGTCTCCATCCGCGCGACAACGAACGGCTGCTGGAAACTCTGGCCGAGCTGCGCGACATGGGGAATACGGTGCTGGTGGTGGAGCACGACCAGGAGACCATCCAGCGGGCCGACTATGTGGTCGACCTCGGCCCCGGAGCCGGGCGGTTGGGCGGAGCGCTGGTGGCCTCGGGAACGCCGGAACAGATCGCCCGCAATCCGGAATCGCTCACCGGCCGCTACCTGGCCGGCAAACTCGAGATCCCGGTGCCGCCCCTGCGGCGCGCTCCCAACGGCAAGAAACTGCTGGTCCGGGGAGCGTCGGAACACAATCTGAAGCACATCGATGTCGAGATTCCCCTGGGCTTGTTCATCGTGGTGACGGGCGTTTCGGGAAGCGGGAAGTCCACGCTGATCAACGAGATCTTGTATCGCGCCCTGGCCCGCGAGCTGTACGGATCCAGGGAGGAGCCAGGCCGTTACGAATCCATCGAAGGCCTGGATAACCTGGACAAAGCGATTCGCATCGATCAGTCGCCGATCGGGCGCACGCCGCGCTCGAATCCAGCTACCTACACCGGGCTGTTTTCGCCCATCCGCGATCTGTATGCCATGCTGCCGGAATCGCGCGAACGGGGCTACCGTCCGGGACGCTTCAGTTTCAACGTGAAGGGCGGGCGCTGCGAGGCCTGCCAGGGCGACGGTCTGAAGCGGATTGAGATGAACTTCCTGCCCGATGTCTATGTCACTTGCGATGTCTGCCGCGGCCGGCGTTACAACCATGAGACCTTGCAGGTCAAGTACAAAGGCTACTCCATCGCGGATCTGCTGGACGCCACCGTCGACGAAGCGCTCGGGGTGCTGGAGAACATCCCTCAGATCAAGCCCAAGTTGCAGACTTTAACCGACGTCGGATTAGGGTATATTCACTTGGGGCAGTCCTCGACCACGCTTTCCGGTGGCGAAGCCCAACGCATCAAGCTGGCTCGGGAACTGAGCCGGCGCCAGACCGGGCGCACGCTGTACGTGCTGGACGAACCCACGACCGGCCTGCACTTCGACGACGTGAAGAAGTTGCTCGATGTGTTGCAGCGGCTGGTGGACTTGGGGAATACGGTGGTGGTCATCGAGCATAACCTGGACGTGGTGAAAACGGCGGATTGGATTATCGACCTCGGTCCGGACGGCGGTGAGTACGGCGGACGCGTGGTGGCGGCGGGACCGCCGGAACAGGTGTTGCGGTCGAAAAAGAGTTATACGGCGGAAGCGCTGGCGCGGGTGTTGGGCGGCGACTCGCGGGGAGCGGGCTCATGAACCGGTATGGGGTGAAACCGATCGACCTCTCGGAGCTGAAGACGGTTCCCTTGCAGGCCCGGGGCGGCAAGGTGAAAACCGGTGACTTCGGCCGGCCGTACCAGAAAGGCACAGGGTTCCCGGCGTGGCTGGATTCGCTGCCGCGCCTGCTGGCCGCCGATTCGTTGCGGGCCCTCGCGCAGGCAATCGAGCGGGCCCGGGATGCAGGCAAGCCGGTCATTTGGGGCCTGGGCGGGCACGTGATCAAGTGCGGACTTGCTCCGGTGCTCTGCGACCTGATGCGGCGCGGGTTTGCCACGGCGTTCGCGATGAACGGCGCGGCGTCGATTCACGATTTCGAAATCGCCCTGTCCGGCCACACGAGTGAAGACGTCGAGGCGGTGTTGCCCGGCGGCAGCTTCGGCGCGGCCGAAGAGACCGGGCGGGAAATGAACGGCGCCATCGCCGCCGGCGACCGGGACTCGCTGGGAATGGGCGAGGCGCTGGGGCGCAGACTGGCAGCCATCGCCCACCCCGCGTTTGCCGGCGCCAGTCTGCTGGCGGAGGCATACCGCGCGTCGGTCCCGGTTACCGTGCACGTGGCGGTGGGCACGGACACTCCCCACACCCATCCGGCCGCGGCGCCGGCGGCCATCGGCAGCACGAGCCACCGCGATTTCCGGCTGTTCGCGGCGCTGGTGGCGCAAATGGACGGCGGGGGGGTCTACATTAACGCCGGTTCCGCCGTGGTCATGCCCGAGGTGTTTCTGAAGGCCGTCGCCGCGGTGCGCAACCTGGGCCATCCGCTCAGGGACTTCACCACCGTGAACCTCGACTTTTTTCAGCACTACCGGCCGCGGGTGAACGTGGTGGAACGCCCCCATGTGAACGCCGGCGGCCGCGGCATCGCCATCACCGGCCACCATGAATTGACGATTCCCCTGCTAGCCGCCATTCTGATCGAGCGCCAGCCATGAATGAAGCCGACCGTCCCGATCTCGCGGTCCGGGCGCCCAAGCCCGCTCCC
>Ga0272446_1004708_pt1 | contig 15817 bp, 12 predicted proteins | sample YNPCB0061_FD_194587 | JGI IMG/M metagenome (GOLD analysis project Ga0272446, IMG submission 194587) | Hot spring microbial mat communities from Yellowstone National Park, WY, United States - YNP-CB-006-1 | ecosystem: Environmental > Aquatic > Thermal springs > Hot (42-90C) > Sediment | place... | reverse complement strand
CTTTGCGGTCTCTGGAAAAAACAGCCTTCTCCATACCGCCTATACCCCGAACCTGCGGACCGTATTTTTCTCTCCAAGGTTTTATTGAAGCCTTCCAAGTACCTACTTCGATGGGAAACATAATATTTACACCATTCTCTAACCAAATGGGTAATAAATCATCAATTTTACCATCGCAATCTAGGGATATTAAATCTATCCCTGATGCAGCAAGCCGATCAGAAATCTTACGATACCAGGGACCTACTAATTCTGAGAAAACCCGCGGAGAAATGAGCGGACCATTTTTAAAACAAATATCTTCCCAGTAGTGGCCAAAATCAAACTCAAGCCCCCGTTCTTCCGCAATATGTAAGGTTTCATCGACTAATGAATAGGCTAAGTAACCTATCCGGTCAATTATTTCCATATACAATGCTGGATCATCAACAGAAAGGTATGCACAATTTTCTATGCCTAACATGTCCCGTATGGCACCATACAGACTTCCGCACCAAAGCCCTCGGGGACGGTCTTCTTGATTGTCTGCCTGAGTTTTCCCGACATTACATCGGGAGGCCAATTTATCAAGCCCTGCGAAGTCCACCCGATCTGGACTCCAACGGAGTCGGGGTTCAACTAAGTTTTCCCAGGATTCTCTGTCTTCTAAAGTATGGCCGACTTCGCTAGGTATAGATACGGTTCCTGGTTTTTCTATAACGATTGCGCCGGATCTATCCCGAACCAAAATACGACCGTCTTCATAGTGTTCTAATATTTCTCTTTCAAAGAATGGAAAAAGTCCTGCCTGCCCGTTAACCTGGGTTCCCCAGCCGAAATCAAAACCTAATAATTGACTTACCTGGGCTTCTTCAGCGCTATCATAGTCAAAATTATACGCTAGGTCTTTGTCTATATATCCCTGTTCCGCCCAGATCTGGATCGTCTCTGGCCAAAAACTAAAGTGAACTACTGGAACCCTTTGGTAGTTTTGATACCGAAGTATGGCAAGGGCATTCTCTCTATTAGTCATAGCGACTCCTGACATAAAATCATTTTACATGGTACTCTGATTCCTTTAGAAAAACAATGAGAGGCGATGCATAGTTTTATTCAGTTAAACAGATTATAGTCTCAAATTAGGAGCAATTATGAAAAGGGCCTTAATTGTACAAGGTGGCTGGGAAGGGCACGATCCTCTTCGGACGGCTTCTCTTTTTTCAGAAATCCTTACCGCCGAAAACTTTAGTGTTAGTATTTCTGACCAACTTTCTAGTTTTGAAGATGAAGCGCTTTTACAATCCATGGACCTCATCGTGCCTCTATGGACTATGGGAAAGTTGGAAAATGAAGCCAGTACGAATGTAGGGAGAGCTTTAGAATCCGGTGTAGGGATGGCCGGTTGCCATGGGGGTATGTGTGACGCCTTTAGGGAAAATACGGAATGGCAGTTTATAACCGGTGGTCAATGGGTAGCCCATCCAGGGAATGACGAGGTGGAATACCGTGTCGAGTTCCGTCGGGGGTCTTCTCTCATAACTGAAGGCCTGGCAGATTTTATAGTTAAAACTGAGCAATATTATCTTCATGTAGATCCGGCGGTGGAAGTTTTGGCAACCACCCGTTTTCCCATCGTCGATGGGCCCCACGCTGCCAATGGGCCAGTGGATATGCCTGTGGTATGGACTAAACGCTGGGGTAGGGGAAAAATATTTTACTGTTCCCTGGGACATCAATCAACGGTATTTCAAATTAAGGAATCCCGAGAACTTATGCGTCGGGGCTTTTTATGGGCGGCGAGGTAGAAAGTATGGGGAAGAAATTGAAAGTAGGCGTTTTGGGTTGCGGAAACATTTCGGATATTTATATGGCGAATTTAAGTAGCCGTTTTAATGAAGTATCCCTTGTTGCTTGTGCGGATCTTGTGGTAGATCGAGCCAGAGCCAAAGCATTAAAGTACGGCATCGATGCTGAAAGTCCTGAAAGCCTTATGGGAAGGCCAGATATTGATATTATTGTTAATTTAACACAACCTTTAGTCCATGGAGAAACCTCCCTGGCTATACTACGGGCTGGCAAACATCTGTATACTGAAAAACCCTTGGCCCACAATCGCAAACTTGGTAAAAGTATATTAGAAGCCGCAAATCATGCGGAGCTTGCAGTAGCGGGAGCTCCCGACACAATACTCGGTGCGGGGATTCAAACCTGTCAAGATTTAATACAGAAAGGGGCCATAGGTGTACCATTGGGGGGATGCGCTTTTATGGTGTGCCCTGGACACGAGAGCTGGCACCCAGATCCTGCCTTTTATTATGCAACAGGAGGCGGACCAGTTTTTGATATGGGGCCCTATTATCTGAGTGCATTATTGGAACTGATGGGCCCTATAGCAGGTGTACAATCTTACCAAAGCAAGGCATGGAATGAACGAACCGTTGGATCGGGGCCAAAAGCGGGCCAGCGTATAGATGTACAGGTTCCAACCCATACCGCAGGGCTCCTTCGTTTTGAATCCGGGGCTATTGTTAGCCTAACCATGAGTTTCGATGTCCAGGCTACCCGTCTGCCACCCATAGAACTATGGGGTACTGAGGGAAGTCTTGCAGTCCCAGATCCCAATACATTTGGAGGCCCTGTTTTATTACGACGCAAGAATGAAACCGAGTGGAAGGACATTCCCCTACAAAAGCCTTGGGCAGATAATTCACGAGGCCTCGGAGTCGTTAATCTAGCCCGTTTTATTATGAATGGGGAAGAATGCCGAGTGTCGGGCGAACGCTGTTACCACGTGCTAGATGTAATGGAAGGTTTAACCGATGCGGCACAGAGTGGTCAGGAATATCATCCTGGTAATACAGAATTTTTCCGCTGAAATCGCAATTCCTGTAAGGAATTGCTTAAGTCCCCTCTAACAACAATTGGTTTTTAGAGGAAACTTAACTATAGTTTTGGCTACAAGATTGTATCGGTACCGTTTTCCAAGGCTCTGCATGAACCCCGTTCCACCAGAGTTACGGGGACTTCGATAATCCGATTGACTGTACGTTTTTTTTCTATGGCGGCTATAAGATTTTCTGTTACCAGGGCCGCCATTTCCAGTTTGTCTCCGCTGATGGTAGATAACCCCGGACGTACGTACCGGGCAATCTCTATATCATCAAAACCGATAAGGGATAAATCTTTAGGAATTCGAACTTTTAATTCCTCTGCGGCTTTTAAGACCCCAAGGGCAGACTCATCGTTGGCGGCAAAAATTGCCGTCGGTGGATCATTTCGACCAAGTAGCATGGCGGCTGCTTTTGCGCCACCGGCTTCAGAAAAATCTCCGTCTGCGATTAGATTCTCCGAATCGTTAAGTCCTAAATCTGAGCAGGCCCGTAAAAAACCCTGGAGCCGTTGTATACCAGAATAGATGTGTCGATTGCCGGAAATATGACCAATCCGTCGGTGCCCCAACTCATATAAACGTCTGACTGCTATACGGGCCCCATTAAAATTATCAAAATTGGCAACGATGCTCTGAGCCAAAGGGGATTTTTTCCCTTTAGCAATATGGTCCACCACTCCTAAAAGAAAACCCTGCTCAGCCAAAGCAAGAATCCGTGGATCGTTGTTTTTACCTCCTAAGATAATACCTGCAGATATTGCCTGACTATATAGAAGTTCTCTGAACCGGATAAAGGAGCTGTTGTCTAGATGTTGGGTAACTAAAACGTTGTAACCCAGCTTATTGGCGTGATCTATTACGGCGGTGGTGAAAGGTGCAAAGAAAGAACTAGAAGATATTTTATTAGTGTAATAGTTAGATCTGTTGTCAATGTACAGGCCTATAACTCGATTTGCTGAACCGGCTAATAGCCGAGCAGAAGCATGGGGTACATAGCCCTGTTCTTCTATTATTCGAAGTACCTTAAGTCGGGTTTTTTCAGGAACATTGGCATAGTTGTTGACTACCCGTGATACGGTACTCCGAGAAACTCCGGCAAGACGGGCAATGTCTTCTGCGGTTATCATGGAATAATTATATATAAAATGAAAAAAATACACAAGAAACTATAAACACGCGTTTAAATAATTATGATATAATCTTTATGTAAGGAGAACATAAATTAATGTATAAGTACGATCCAATTACCCATCTTACAATACATGCTGCAGACCGAAACGCCTTTAGGGATGCCCCTCAGGATTTGAGCCTCCCTCCCAGCTTTTCTGGGACAAAACCGTTATTACCGGAACCAGTATGGGAAGGGCATCCTACGGAATTAGCCTGCTACTGGAAAACCTGGGAATTGGCTTTTGCTCATACACACCCCGCCACAGAGGTCAATGGTTATGCTCGGGCTTTTATGGATACCCACTTTAATGGACATCTTTTTTTATGGGATTCAGTTTTTGCTCTTGAGTTTTTGCGGTATGGCCGAAGGGCTTTTAATTTTCAGGGGACCCTGGATACCTTTTATAGAAAACAGCACAAGGATGGTTTTATTTGCCGGGAACTCACAGAAGATTCAGGAGAGGACTGTTTTCATCGATTTGATCCCTGTTCTACGGGGCCTAATATATTTGCCTGGTCAGAACTTAACCATTACGAGGCTGTGGGGGATTTGGAACGGCTTAAGGCAGTGTACCCCATACTATTAGCTTACCACCAATGGTTGCGACTGTATCGAAGCTGGCCCGACGGTTCTTACTGGTACACAGGATGGGGTGGAGGGCTGGATAATCAGCGGCGACATGAAATCCCCTGGTTGGATAACCGTGGAGCCCAGGAAGAACTAGAACGCCGATGGTTCTTGAATGGGTATATTTCATGGATCGATGCTACCAGTAATCAGCTAATGTCAGCTCGGCATCTTCTGCGTATTGGAGATATAACAGGGGAAACCGAAGGGCGGTCCTATTTGGAAAACGAGGTAGAACGTCTTAAACGATATATTGATAAAAAAATGTGGGACCCAGTAAGTGCTTTCTTTTACGATTGTAAAGCCGATGGTAGTCTATCATCCCTTAAATCTATAGTAGCTTACTGGACCCTTTTGGCCAAGGCAGTGGCTCCTGAAAAAATTGAACCCTTTGTAGCCCACCTTAAGGACCCAGCCGAATTTGCAACTCCCCATCGCCTTCCATCCATAGTCCGAAGTGATCCTGACTACAGCGATGATGGTGACTACTGGAATGGTGGAGTCTGGCCTCCCACGAATACCATGGTGATAAAAGGCTTGGAAGCCGTTGGCTATGAAACATTAGCCAGGGAAATAGCTTTAAATCACTATCAATATGTAATTACCTGTTTTGCTAAAACCGGTACAGTCTGGGAGAATTATTCACCCTCTGGCCCCTGGCAGAGTTCGCAATCAAAACCTGATAACGTGGGATGGAGCGGCCTGGCTCCGGTGGCCTATCTATTCGAGTATGTCATGGGACTTCGCTGGGATGGAAAAGCTCGGCGTATCCGCTGGAATCTGGGGCTTACGGAAAAACATGGAGTTCTTGGGTTCCCTGTTGGTAAGGACGGAATGGTAGACTTGATTTGTGAGAAGCGGAAATCCTTGGAAGAAAGGCCCGTTATACATGCTAGTTCTACCGTTCCAGTGGACTTAGAATTAATTTGGTCCGGCGGAAGAGAATTACGTTCCTTGGGAAACCCGAGGGGGGAAAAATAACATGAATAGGCTTATTAAAATTGATTTGTCTCTGGAAGAACAGGGTAAACCCTATATGGCCCACTGGAAGCGCCTTGCCTGTGCAGGTCGCGCAGCAGAGGGCCTGCGGGAAGGCTGGCGCAATCAACTTCGCAAAGCCCGCTCGGAAATTGGTTTTGAATACCTTCGTTTCCATGGAATTTTTCATGATGACATGATGGTGTACCGGGAAATTCCTGAAGATGGCGGTGGAACCAGGGTAATCTACAATTGGCATTATGTGGACGAGCTCTTCGATTTTCTTCTCTCTATTGGTATTCGCCCTTTTTTGGAGCTAGGTTTTATGCCCTCCGACTTGGCCTCGGGAGACGCTACTTGTTTCCGCTGGAAGGGCAACATTACACCGCCCAAGGATTGGGATCGATGGTCGGAACTGGTCCGTGCTTTGGTCCTTCATTGTCGGGAACGTTATGGTGCAGAAGATCTGCGTTCCTGGTATTTCGAAGTATGGAATGAACCTAACTTATTTGAATACTTTTGGCATGCTACTCAAGAAGATTATTTTCGTCTTTATCGGATTACCGCGAGGACCATTAAAGCGATAGATCCAAAATTGCGGGTAGGCGGCCCTGCTACAAGTAACTTCACCCATGGGGAAGGCCCCTGGATCAGAGACTTTTTGGCCTTTTGTTCTGCTGAAGATTTGCCTGTGGATTTTATTTCAAGTCACCCCTATCCTAACCATTGGCCCATAGATCCTGTTACGGGTAAACGCAGGGTAGCCTTTCGGGACCAGAACGCTACAGCCCAGGACTGTACCTGGCTTAAAGACACTGTTGCCGCATCGGCTTTTCCGAAAGCGGAAATACATCTGACAGAATGGAATAGTTCCTTTCTTCCCTGGGATGCAACCCATGATACGGCCTTTATGGGTGCCTTCATTGCCCGTAATGCTGCTTTAACCTTGGGTTTGGTTCATTCTCTGGGCTTTTGGACTTTTACCGATGTTTTCGAAGAAACAGGTGCTGGGGATGGGGTTTTCCATGGTGGATTTGGGTTGATGAATTACCGGGGGATTCCTAAACCTTCTTTTCATGCTTATCGATTCCTTTCTCATCTTGGCCCACTTCTCGTAGATCGGAAAGAAAATTATCTCCTATGTCGCTCCGAAGATGCTTTTCAAATACTAGTTTGGAATTATTCCCATTTTCGAGAGGACTATTTTGTTCCTGGTCAATTTGATCCCAAACCTACCGATCCCTATGAAGCATTCCAAGAGGGCATGCCTATGGACCTGGAAATAGATCCATTTCTTATTTCTTCAGCATCCAAAAAAACAGCTCATCCAATTCGATATAAAATGCATCGGCTAGATCGTTACTCAGGGAGCGCCTTAGACGCATGGAAGATTATGGGTAGTCCTGAATATCCCCGAGAGGAAGAGTATCGGTATCTTATGGCCGCTTCTGAGCCACGGGTGGAAATGGGAACCTTACAAGTAGGACAAAAGCTAATTGTACGGAACATAGGGGTTCATACTCTGATGTTGGTTGAAATAAGAAAACAGGAAAAATCGAAAAATATTTGACAATTTAAAAATTCAGGTTTACAATGTTGATAGGTTACCCGGGTAACCTGCGGGCCTTAACTTGGTTTTTAACCAAAATTAATAGGAGGGACTATGAAAAGACTGGGCTTTCTAGCGGCGATTACTGTCGTTGCAACGCTTGCGTTTGCGGGCGGTCAGGGTGAGGGAACCCCAAAAGGGGGTGCTTCAGCGGCATCATCTACAGGCCAGACTAAGGGGACTGCTTCTGAAAAAGTTTTAAAAATGGCCGTAGGATTTGGCGGGACATATATGGATATGATGAAGACCATATATAACCGGGCCGGGCAACCGGACTTAATTCAAATTCCAATTTCCGCCTATGACAAAAATTTCGATCTCCATCCGGTTGCGGCAGAAAGTTGGTCCGTATCTTCCGATGGGCTCCAGTGGACTATTAAATTACGGTCGGGGCTAAAGTATTCCGATGGAACGCCCCTTACAGCAGGAGATTTTGTGTTTGCCTTACAGCGGGCTGTAAAATCGGGTTATGATTTTTCATGGTTCTGGAGCTGGGCTGGGGGTATAAAGAATTGGTCTAAGGTTGAAAAAGGTGAACTCGGTTTAGACCAGCTTGGGGTAAAAGCAGTGGATGATTTAACTATCCTTGTGACCACCGAGACTCCAAAGCCTTATTTCCCAGGTATTGCAGCCTATTGGTGGGCTGTTCCAAAACATGCGGTGGATAAATGGGGAGATGAATACGCCACTAAAGCCGAAACCATGCCATGCTCAGGGCCTTTTATGGTTTCTAAATGGACGTTAAACGAAAGCATTGAATTAACGAAGAACCCCAATTATACAGGTCCTTGGCCTGCTCAGATTGATAAGGTTATCCTTTATCCCCAGCTTTCTAATCCTGAGGTCGGTTTCCCGGCGTACCTGGCTGGAGATCTGGATGTAACGGGTGTAAACGTTGGACAACTTTCCTACGCCCGCCAGAAACTACCGAACGAGTTGAAACCCAATGCGCTCTTCCAAATTTATTATCTGGCCTTTGATTATGCCACTCCGCCATTTAATGATGTAAATGTAAGAAAGGCATTTATGTATGCCTTTGATCGTGAAAAGCTGACGAACACCATTCTAAAGGACATTGCAGCTCCAGCTTATACCTTGGTAACCCCAGGATTTTCTGGTTATAACCCTGAAATAAAGGCCCAGACCGCTTTTGATCCTCAAAAAGCCCGGGATTATTTAGCTAAAGCGGGTTATCCTGGAGGCAAAGGTTTCCCGAAGATTGAACTGTTGTGGCGGATCGAAGGAGGCTATCATGCTCCTATCGTAAAGCCGATGGCTGAATTTATCCAAGCCCAATACAAGGAAGTATTAGGCATCGATCTACAAGTGAAGGGGCTGGAGCTTAAAACCTGGATGGATTCCTTAACTAAACGGGAGGGTAAATTGTTTATTGCTCCCTATCTCTATGACTATATAGACGCTTCCAACTTTTATGATATTTTCCTCTCCGGGGGGCGTCATAATTGGTCCAGCCCGAAATACGATGAGCTAATAAAGAAAGCTGATTCCCTTTCTTCGTGGACGGACCGGGCACCTCTGTATAAACAGGCTGAGCAAATTTTAATTGATGAAGGGGTGGCCACATATCTGGTTCATGCAAAAGAAATGACCATGTTTAAGCCCAATCTTACCGGCGATGGGGTAACCCCCAACAAATACGGTTATTATCCTCTGCTCTATCCTTGGTCCATTTGTAATATATCTATAAAATAAAACCCCATAATAGGAGGGGCCCCCATGAGGGCCCCTACCTGGTAATTCTACCCTTGCTTTAAGATAAACTGGAGCAAAAATGGCGATATTGTTGCAAACCAAGGACCTGCGGGTCACCTTTCAGGGAAAAGAAGGTCCCGCTTTAGCGGTCCGGGGCATAGACTTAGAATTACATGAGGGTGAAAGCCTCGGTATTGTGGGAGAGTCTGGGTCCGGTAAAAGTGTTACGTCCTTGGCTATGATGGGTCTTCTCCCTTCTCCCCCCGCACTCATTCAAGCAGAGAATCTTCAGTTTTTAAATATGGATCTTTTAACGGCCAACCGTAAAACTATGCAGGGACTTCGGGGCAAAGGGATGGCCATGATTTTTCAAGAACCCATGACCAGTTTAGATCCCGCGTTTACGGTGGGTAACCAATTAGCGGAACCCATAATGATTCATTTAGGTTTGTCTCGAAAAGAAGCCAATGAACTTTCTTTAGATTTGTTATCTAAGGTAGAAATTCCCAACGGGAAAAGCCTTTTAAACTATTACCCCCATCAATTATCTGGAGGAATGCGACAACGCATTATGATCGCTATGGCCATATCCTGCGGTCCCCAATTGCTCATTGCCGATGAGCCTACGACCGCCCTCGATGTGACCATTCAAGCACAGGTTTTGGATTTAATAGTTGCTTTACAAAAAGAAAAGAACATGGCGCTCATTATGATTACCCACGATATGGGAGTTATAGCCCAAACCTCCGATAAGGTGGCCGTAATGTATGGGGGCTTGATTATGGAATATGCCGAGGTTGTTGAATTATTTAAAAACCCCTTGCATCCCTATACGGAGGCCCTTCTTGCAAGCATTCCAAGGCCTGATTTAGATTCCGATAAGCGATTGTTCTCAATTCCCGGCGGCGCTCCAAATCCAAAAGATCCGCCTACAGGTTGTCCTTTTCATCCCCGTTGTCCTAAGGCCGATGCATATTGCCATGTAGAACTGCCTAAAATGAAAGAAATTACTGTAGGCCATGGAGTCCGTTGTTGGAGGGTCTTATGAATGTACTGTTGGATGTTCAAGATTTAAAAAAATATTACACGGTTACCTCGGGTACAATTTTTAAAAAGCAAACCCATACAATACGAGCTGTCGACGGAGTTTCCTTATCATTACGGGAAAATGAAACCCTTGGTCTGGTAGGAGAATCGGGGTGTGGAAAATCTACCACAGGTAATTTATTAATTCGACTTATTGAGCCTACGGACGGAACAATTACATACAGGGGCACAACTATTTCAAAATTAACCGATACTCAATTAATTCCATATAGAAAAAAAATACAAATGATCTTTCAAGACCCCTACGCTTCATTGGACCCCATGATGTCTTTGGGGGAAATTGTGGCGGAACCCTGGGAGATTCATGGAGAATATTCGGTCCAAGAACGAAGAAAGGAGGCTGACCATTTATTGTCCCTTGTGGGCCTGGAAGGAGATTACGCGAAACGGTATCCCCACGAACTTTCGGGGGGGCAACGACAAAGGGTTGCTATTGCCCGGGCTTTAGCTTTGCATCCAGAGTTGATTATTGCCGATGAGCCTACCAGCGCTTTGGATGTTTCCGTAAAAGCCCAAATTATAAATCTTCTCCGTAACCTTAGGGATGAACTTGGGTTGGCGATGATTTTTATTTCCCATGATCTAGGGGTAATACGGTATGTTAGTGATCGTCTTATAGTGATGTACCTTGGAAAGGTAATGGAATCGGGTCCCACAAAAAATCTGTTTAATGCTCCTCAGCATCCATACACTAGGGCTTTATTGGACGCCATTCCTTCACCGGACCCTACAAAAAGAAGGCCCCACTCTTTATTAAAGGGGGAAGTACAAAGTCAGGATAATCTTTTAGGCATTTGTCCGTTTTTCCCGCGATGTCCCTGTCGAGGGCCCCTGTGTGAAACGGTTAATCCTCCGTTAGTGGAAGTAGAACCGGGGCACCAAGTCGCTTGTCTATACCCGACTGTTAAGGAGGCTTATTCGTGTTAATGTATATTTTTAAACGCTTAATGTCCTTGTTTATTACCCTGTTGGTAGTTTCTGTGTTGCTTTTTACCTTAATGCGTTCAATTCCTGGGGGACCCTTTGATGAGGACAAGATGCCCCTATCTCAGGAAACGAAAGCTAAATTAATGGCCGCTTATGGTCTGGATAAATCTCCGGTAGAACAATACTTGCGGTATATGGTGCGGGCTCTTCAATTTGATTTTGGAATTCCCTATCAAAGCCCCGGAGAAACGGTTATCCAATTGCTTCAGCGAGCTTGGCCTCCCAGTCTTCTTTTAGGGGGCTTAGGGATGTTACTGGGGACCCCCTTGGGAATGTTACTGGGTGCCGTAGCAGCTCTGAGGCGCAACAAGCCCATAGACTATGTCGCATCGGGGATATCGACCTTGGGAATCACCATACCCGTTTATGTTATAAGCCTTATGTTGATGTTAGTTTTTGGAGTTTGGCTAAAATGGCTTCCCACAAATGGGTGGGGAAAACCAATAAATTGGATTCTCCCGGTGGTTTCCTATTCGGTAGTACCCCTGGCCACCTTTGCTCGGTATACCCGTTCGGCCGTATTGGATATTTTAAATAAACCCTTTGTCACCGTATTGTACGCCAAGGGTCTTCCGTTTAAGACGATCCTGTTCAAACACGTGTTAAGAAACGCGGCGATTCCTTTAATTACGGTGTTTTTCCCTGTGCTTATCGGTATTACGACGGGTTCTATTTTTGTGGAAGCCATGTTTAGGGTCCCTGGTCTTGGCAGTTATTTTGTTACGAGCATTCAAAAAAGGGATTATCCCCTGGAAATGGCTTTAATTCTGCTGTTAACAATTCTGGTTGGTATAGCTTATCTCATCACCGACCTCGTGTACTATCTTTTAAATCCCCGTATTCGTATTAAGGGAGTAGAATGATGAGAGAACAAAAAAGCCCCTGGTATTACGCTTGGGAACGATTCCTTGATAACCGTGCATCTGTAGTGGCGGGCCTCTTTTTACTCCTTTTAGTAGGTGCGGCCATTCTAGCCCCTTTAATAACACCGGCTTCCTACGACGCCCAATCGTATCTAGAAGATAGTCTTGCCTTTCCATCTTTTCAGCATTGGTTTGGGGTTGATAATGTAGGAAGGGATTTATATTCAAGAATTATTTATGGAACCAGGGTTTCTCTAGGAATTGGTGTGTCTTCCGCTTTAATCAGTCTTTTGATAGGTATCCCTCTTGGGGCAATAGCGGGATACAAGGGGGGTATTATCGATTGGATAGTCCTGCGACTAGTAGAATTATTCTCCGTAATTCCTCCGTTATTGTTGGCTATACTTGCGGCCAGTCTATTGGGTGGAGGGGTGATTAATATAATTCTAATTTCATCGGCCTTTGGATGGGTAAATGTAGCTCGCCTAGTTCGAGGACAAGCTATGGGGATCCGTATGAAAGAATTTGTATCCGCCGCTCGTGCAATGGGGGCTAGCTCCAAACATCTTATTGTACGGCACCTAATACCAAATAGTATTTCTCCAATCATAGTAGGATTTGTATTAGCTATTCCTCAAGCCATGATGCTGGAAGCCTCATTATCTTTCCTTGGGGTCGGCATCAATCCTCCTATCCCCTCATGGGGGCAAATGATATCCGACGGACTGTACTATCTCTTTTTCTATTGGCATATGCCCTTCTTTCCTACCCTTTTTCTCGCTTTGACCGTTTTATCCACATCTATTTTTGGGGATGGCTTACGGGATGCCTTGGATCCCACCTTAAAGGGGAAATAATATGTCGTCTATTGATACAATTTGCACCCATGAAGGGGATAGGCCCGAAGATTATTTAGGATCCATAGGGGTTCCCATTTTTCAAACCTCCCTTTTTAGTTACAAAAAAAAAGATTCGGGATACCGCTATACCCGTGCATCAAATCCTACCATTGAGAATGCGGAGGTTAAAATAGCGGCCCTTGAAGAGGGGGAGTCTGCGGCTTGTTTTTCCAGCGGTATGGGGGCCATATCATCCAGTATCCTCCATTTTGTTAAAAACGGTAGTACTGTGTTAGTTCATCGTAATGTTTATGGTCCCGCACAATATTTCCTAAAGTATTTAAAACGTTTTGGCGTAACTACTCAATTCATAAATTCAGAAAAAGCAATAGATTTTGAATCTGCCATGGGCCCCCAAACTGCCCTGGTATATTTGGAAAGTCCATCCACATTTTTATTTAAATTACTAGATATACAAGGAATAGCCGAAGCCGCTCGTAAACGTGGTATTCCGGTGGTAGTGGATAATACCTGGGCGACCCCTATCTATCAAAAACCCTTAGCGTTGGGAGCGGATCTGGTTGTTCATTCTGCTTCAAAATATCTTGGAGGACATAGTGATATTGTGGCTGGTGTAGTGGTTGGGAAAAAAGAATTAATCCAATCAATAGCTACAGAAGAACGGAGCAACCTGGGGTCCAATATGGATCCCCATCAAGCTTTTTTGCTTATCCGAGGACTGAGAACCCTTTCTGTACGGATGGAACGCCATAGCAAAAATGCCGAAAGGGTGGCCAACTATTTACAGACTAGTCCCTTTGTATCTACTGTTTTGTGGCCAGGTCTACCAGATAGACCTGATAAGACGCTAGTTAATAAACATTTATCCGGTTTTTCCGGTGTTATGTCCTTTATCCCTACTTTTGATCTTTCAGTGGTTCCTCAATTTTTAACAACTTTAAAATTGTTTGAAGTAGGTCCTAGTTGGGGAGGTTTTGAAAGTCTGGCAATAGCTCCAGGTATTTTTATGGATCCAAAAGAGATGTTAGAATTAGGGATCCCACCTACGTTGATTAGGATTTCTGTAGGGTTAGAAAATGTCGAAGACATAATTCAAGACCTGGATCAAGCTTTAAAAATGGCTGTACAAAAGGGTAAAATATGATGAATAAACTATTTCGAATGGATAAAGATTGCAGACCCTATACCCGATGGTGGTGGTTTTCTAATAAAATTGAAAAAAGTGATCTGGAGCGACAAATATGTTGGGCCCGTGAACAAGGGTTTGGGGGGGTAGAAATCGCCTTTGTGTATCCCCTCCCTAATCGCCCCAAGGGTGTTCGATTCCTCTCTCCGGAATGGAGTGACCTCTGTTCCTTTGCTCGGAAGATCTGTGATCGTGAAGGATTAGCCTGCGATTTTTCTTTCGGTACCCTGTGGCCCTTTGGGGGAACCTTTATTCCCCAAGAATATGCTTCAAAACGATGGGATGGGCCATCGTCTCAAAGGCTGGATCGATCGTGGGAAATTGCCTATGAAAAGGAACCTGGAAAAATAGTTGATCATCTCTCAAAGGATGCCCTAATTTTTTATAGCAACATAGTAGTTAAAGCCTTAGCCCCGGCCTTAGAAAGTAATACAGGTACGCCCTCCAATACTAATGAAAATCCGCTTGCAGATTGTCTGTTTTGTGACTCCTGGGAGGTAGAACCCGAGGGTTTGTGGACCGATGGTTTTGGAGATCATTTTGAAAGACAATTTGGTTATCGAATTGAACCCTTTATGGCAGAACTTGATCAACACCCAAATCAACGCTATGAATATAGAAAACTACTTTCCCAGTTTGTACTAGAAAATTTTTATATTTTCTATACGGATGTTTGCCATAGTTTAGGGAGTGCTTCTCGGGTGCAATGTCACGGTGCCCCAACCGATTTAATACGTGCGTATGGAGCTGTGGATATCCCAGAAACCGAAACCGTTTTATTTGATCCTGAATTTGCCAGCTTTGCCGCTTCTGCGGCGGCTCTTACCAATAAAAGAACTGTTTCAGCTGAAGCTTTCACCTGCCTATACGGTTGGAACCCTTATCCTGGCCCTGCACCTTATGAGGATCAGGAGCTAATAGGGGACCTGAAGCTGACTGCGGATGCCCTATTTGCTTCGGGGGTAAATCATATCGTGTGGCATGGAATGCCGTATCAAGGAAAAAGTGAAAGGAATCGTTTTTATGCTTCGGTCCATGTGGGCGAAGATTCTGCTTTAGCAAAGAATTTTTTGCCCTTTAACAATTATCTTACTAAAATTTCAGAATTTATGAAAAAAGGAAAAACCTTTGCACAAATAGCCTGTTATTACCCCATGGAAGATGCCTTTATGGCTGGTAAACTACCAATGGAAAAAAGACGACCCAGCAGTCTGTATTATTGGGAAATGCAGGAATATAAACGGCCTTTAGAAACCCTGCCTTATGGGTCCCTTTGGATTGATTCCTATTATTTAGATACCGCAACCGTAGATGGGAATACAAAAAAAATAAAAGTAGGAAATCATGAATTTGACCTGTTGTATCTAGATGTTCAATACCTGGAACCCCATACACTGCAAACCATAGTGGTGCTTGTTGAATTAGGAGCAAGGGTCGTTTTAAAGCGGGATCCAGAGCAACCGGGAACGAAACGAGACTATGCATATTCAAAGATGCTGGAGACCCTACGGGCAAATAAAAATTGTGTTTCCGAAATTCCAAAGAACTCTATAAAGGCTCTAATTGATTTCCCTAATACAAAACCAGAGGATAGGCCTCCTTTTTGGGTCCGGAAGGACATGGACGATTTTTATTTTTTTATTTCCCATCCTTCAGCTCTAAAAATAACCTACCCTGTACCGTATAATCTTGCAATGACCAGCAAGGATGTGATACTACAGGCGGACATTCAGTTGGAGGCCCGTCATTTTGCTATGGAGTTGCACTTTCATCCCCTTGAATCTATCCTATTACAGGTTCATGAAAATACTATAAAGCCGTTGGATCTAGGTGTATGGTGTTGAAAA
>Ga0272446_1004707_pt1 | contig 15828 bp, 17 predicted proteins | sample YNPCB0061_FD_194587 | JGI IMG/M metagenome (GOLD analysis project Ga0272446, IMG submission 194587) | Hot spring microbial mat communities from Yellowstone National Park, WY, United States - YNP-CB-006-1 | ecosystem: Environmental > Aquatic > Thermal springs > Hot (42-90C) > Sediment | place... | reverse complement strand
CCGCCGACGGGCATGCGGGCGGGACGCCCGCGCACCCACAGCGCGCCGCCGACGGGCATGCGGGCGGGACGCCCGCGCACCCCTTGTGTGCCTCATGCGGTCATGCCGGCGGGACGCCCGCGCACCCCTTGTGTGCCTCATGCGGTCATGCCGGCGGGACGCCCGCGCACCCCTTGTGTGCCTCATGCGGTCATGCCGGCGGGACGCCCGCGCACCCACAGCGCGCCGCCGACGGGCATGCGGGCGGGACGCCCGCGCACCCACAGCGCGCCGCCGACGGGCATGCGGGCGGGACGCCCGCGCACCCACAGCGCGCCGCCGACGGGCATGCGGGCGGGACGCCCGCGCACCCGGCACACACGTGGCTCATTTGCATTTCGCTATAAGATTGCCGTTGTATTCGCCTTTGACGTTCTATAGTTACTCATCTTTCATATGCCGCAGCGCCCAGGAGACCCGTTGACCGGCAGTGACCAGCACCAGCGCCGCCATCAATGAAAACAGGAGACCCAGAGCGTTGGGAAACAGCAGGAAGAGCGTATAGAACACTATCGTTTCGGCGCCTTCGATCAACCCCGCTGGCATCGTCACCGACGTGGTTTCGCCCCGCGACGCAGCGCCGGCGTTGCGCTTCTCCAGCACCGCTGCCAGATACATCCAGCTTGCGCTGTTGAGATAGAAACTTCCCAGCAGCACTGCCAGCGCCAGCAGAATGGCAGATTCTCCACTTGCGAGCGCCAACCCCAGCGGTATGGCGGCATAGACGACGTAATCGAGCATGATGTCAAGGTATGATCCCAGATCGCTCTGTGTGCCTGTGACCCGCGCAATGGCACCATCGAGTCCATCGAGCGCGCGGTTCACCAGCCAGAGACATACTGCCGCCAGATACGCACTCTGCCAGGCGGCTACGGCAGCCGCAACACCGACGACAGCCGCCAGAACAGTAACGACCGTGGGATGGATCCGGCGAACGGGACCGCGTACCAGCCAGGTGAACAGCGCATCTTTTGATTCGCGCAGCGTTTTGTCGATCATGACGGCATCCGGGGCGATGGGGAGCGGCCGATCATCTCCTGACCGGGCGAGGAGAAACGCAACCTGGCTTCAGGATTGCCGCGCCTGACGATCAATCGCTCCGGCGAACGACGCTTCTCCACGGCGTCGGAACCAGCGATAGCGCAGGCAGGCGCTCAGTTCGCCACGCAGATCGGTGAGCGTGTCGCGCAGGAACATGTCCGTTGCCTTCTGGATTCCGCTGGAAAACGTCGGATACGGGTAGACGGTGCGATACAGGCGATACATCGAGATGCCTTCCTGGATCGCCAGTGTAAAGAAAGAGATCATTTCCGACGCTTTTGGCGCAACAATCGTCGCTCCGAGGATCTTGCCGGTCAGACGCACCGCCTCGACCATAATGAAACCGTGGTGTACTTCGTCAGTATACCCACGATCAGTCTGCGTTGCCAGATCGATACGGATTCGCTTAACCAGATCTGGATGGTAGCGCTGCGCAATCTGCTCCGGCGTCATCCCCGTCGTCGCCACCTCCGGGTTGCCAAAAACAATCTCCGGATAGAAAGGTTCAGGTGTGCGCAGCGGCAACCAGGGAAAGGCGATCTGTTGCACGACGCGACGCCCCTGCGCATTGGCGGAATGGGTGAACGCAGAAGTGGCAGTCACATCGCCGACCGCATAGACATTCCGTACATTCGTGCGACCATACGCATCGGTTTCGATCCCCGCCTGGGTGCTGAAGCGTACACCGACCGTTTCCAGCCCCAGACCCTCCACATTGCGCTCACGCCCCACAGCGATCAGCACATAGTCCACGTCGTGCAGCGACGTGATCCGTGCGGCGTGTTCGACGCGCAAGGTCTGAGTGGATTCGTCGTAGGAATGGGTGCGCGCATTCAGGTGGAGCGCGATCCCTCTGGCGTGCAGCGACGCCTCAATCACGCGGGAGACGTCGGGAAGATGACGGATCAGCACCCGCGGGGCGATGTCGATGATGCTCACCTGGCTGCCCAGGTCACGGAACGCAAACGCCAGTTCGACACCAATCGCTCCCCCGCCAATGATTGCCAGATGGCGCGGCGCAGTGTCGATCTCAAAGATGCGTTCACTGGTCAGGGCGCGCTCTGCCGGCAACCCTGGAATGGCGATCATACGCGGTCGCGCACCGGTTGCGAGCACAATGTGGCGTGCGGTGAGGATGCGCTCGCCGCCATCGGGCAGGGCAACGGCAACCCGTTGTGGGCTGACCAGACGCGCGCGACCGGATATCAGGCTCAGGTTGGCGACTGCGCCGAACTCCTGCGTCTCTTTGTCGCGCAGGGCATCGCGCCTGCGACGCACTGCGGCAAGCACGGCGTCGGCATTGCTATCGCCTCGACCGGCGAGGTGGATGAGGGTTTTCGATGGAATGCAGCCGGTATTCGTGCAATCTCCGCCAACGTGGCGCGCCTCGATCAGCACTACCGGTTTGCCCAGGCTGGCAAGCCCGTAGGCGACGGTTAAACCGCCGGAACCGGCGCCGATCACGATCGTATGAAAATGGTCGGTCACTCGTTCTCTTTCATCACTCGCTGCACCGGTCACGACTCGACCAATGGGTCCGTTTACTTCTACGGTTATCATCCCGGTATTGGGTTGGAGGGGTGTGTTGGTGATCCTACGGCTTTGGTTGCAGCGTTGAGACTGCCGCGATAGAAGGCGATGATTGAGCGGCAAAACAGATGTTCGTGCGCTATAATCGGCGCAGTCACGATCCACCACACTGCCGGGGCGAGGAGTCTTGGGCATTATGTGCGATGCAGTACCATGCTTGAGCAATGTTTGTTCGGCCAGTGAAAGAACCGGATTGGCAGAAGCGCCTTGAGTTGTGCCTGGGGATCGAATGAAGCTACCAGACTATGAACAGGCTGTTGTTCCCAGGCACAAGGTTACCGCATATCTGCTCTCACTCACCCATCGTGATGGGCGGGGCAAAGGCGCCTTCTTTATGCGGTTTGGTTTCACGATCAACAATTGGGAGCAACTCGCGCACGCATTGCTTCGCCATGCAGCCGACCATGAGGTCGCCGAAGTGGAGACAACCTCATTCGGCACAAACTATGTGATTGAAGGCGACCTCGTGGCTCCCGATGGTCGCTCACCTCGAGTGCGCGTGATCTGGCTGGTCGCGACAGGAGAACAGATTCCCACGCTTGCCACCGCCTACCCATTGAAAGGAACGCACAATGATTGAAGAGCTTGCCAGTGTTGTACTGACCACGAGTATGCCTGAGCACGGCTTGCAGGCAGGCGATATTGGCACCGTCGTTTTGGTGCATCAGGAAGGCAAAGGCTACACCGTTGAGTTTATGACTCTGAGCGGCGAGACGGTTGCGGTGGTCACGGTCGGCGCTGAACATGTTCGTCCTATTCGTCACAACGAGATTGCGCATGTGCGTGAGTTGATTGCGGCATAGGATCGGCTATCGCGGGCGAGCCGCAGGCTTCAGCCCAACGGCGTGGGCGTTCGGTATACCGGGTTTAATTTTTAACCTTCATAATGGCGGATTTCTGTGGCCGAAAAGGAGGCCGCATGAAATATCTCATGCGCCATGCAAACGGCCCCTCCACCGAGCTGGCGAAGAGGCCGTTTACCGCGTTGTGCTGCTGGTGCCGGAGACGGGATTCGAACCCGTACGGGGTTGCCCCCATCGGTTTTTAAGACCGAAGCGTCTGCCGTTCCGCCACTCCGGCGCCACTTACCATATCTTAACACAGCGCCGCAATCCTCACCAGTCGTGAGCAGCCGTTATGTCCGCTCGGTCAACGCAAACATCAATTCTCCTTCGCACACCACCTGCCCGTTCACCGTCGCCATTGCCGTTCCCTTGCCGATCCCGCGTCGCATTTTGTCAAAGCGTACTTCCAGCCGCAATGTATCGCCTGGAAGAACCGGCCTGCGAAAGCGGACGCCATCAATTCCGGCGAAGAATGCCAGTTTGTCGCGGTTTTCGGGCAGGCTCAGCGCCGCAACCGCGCCGGTTTGCGCCAGTGCCTCGACGATCAGCACGCCCGGCATGATCGGGCGATCCGGAAAGTGCCCCTGGAAAAATGGCTCGCCGATGGTTACCAGCTTCTCGCCAACTGCGTGCTGGCCCGGCTCGAGCTCAAGAATACGATCGATAAGCAAGAATGGGTACCGATGCGGTATAATCGCCATGATTTCCTGCGTGCTGAGCATGGTGCCTCCCCTGACCCGCAAGGCGCACTTCCGCCCTGCCTGTCACTGCGCCGCGCCACAACCGGCAGCCCCGGCCAGCGGTGCCGCGCCGCCGCAGCCTCGTGGCAGCCGGAAACGCAAGCGATGTATCCATTCTGCCGGTGATGGCAGTATACCAGAAACAGGCACGTCACAGCATGGTATAGTGTCGCATGGCCGCTCTGTCGTGACGTGTGATCCACCGATGCATATCGCCATCAATGGCATGTTCTGGCCGCAACCGACCGTTGGCAGCGGGCAGTATCTGCGCGGCCTCCTGCACGCGCTGCCGGTGGTTGCACCTGATCTGCGGCTGACCCTGGTGTTGCCGGCGTATCGCACTGCCCTCAACCACGCCGGTGCCCCCGTACCGGCGCTCCTCGTCCACACGCCCTTCGACGGGCGCAGCGCGAACCTGGCGAAACTGTGGTTCGAGCAGGTTGCCGCGCCGCTGGCGGCAGCGCGAATCGGCGCTGATGCGCTGCACGTGCCCTATTTCGCGCCGCCCCTCTACGCGCCGATTCCGGTTGTCACAACCATTCTTGACATTGTTCCGCTCCGCCTGGCAGAATACCGCAGCCGGCTGGCGGTGCGTCTCTACATGCATCTGGTCGCCCGCGCGGCACGTCGTGCGACGCAGATTATCGCGATTTCGCGCCATGGCGCGGCTGAGATTGTCCATGTCCTCGGTTGTGATCCGGCGCGGCTGACTGTTGTGCCGCTGGCCGCCAGCACGCAGTTTCACCCGCAGGATCGCGCAGAGGCGCAACGTGAGGTGGCCGCACGGTATGGTATCACCGGCCCGTTCGTTTACTATGTCGGCGGCCTGGATGCACGTAAGAACGTGATCATGCTGGTGCATGCCTTCGCGCGGATGCGCCGCGCCGGTGGACCGGCGGCGCAACTGGTCATTGCCGGGCGCGCGCCTGGCACGGACCTCCGGTTGTTTCCCGATCTCGACGCCGCCATCTCTACCGCCAGCGCCAGCGAATTTGTGAAGCGTATTGACGTGCCGCACGAGGATGGGCCGCTCTTGTATGCCGCGGCAACGGCATTCGCCTATCCATCGCGCTACGAGGGGTTCGGATTACCGCCACTGGAGGCGATGGCATGTGGTACACCGGTGATTGTTGCCGATGCAACCAGCCTCCCCGAGGTTGCCGGTGATGCGGCGTTGCGCCTGCCGCCCGATGATATCGCCAGCTGGTCCGCTGCACTCTGGCGCATCCTGGCAGATGATGCCCTGCGCGCCGATCTGTCACGACGCGGCCTGCAGCATGCAGCGCAGTTCAGCGATCAACGTACCGCGCGAGCAACACTGATGGTGTATGCAAAGGTAGCAAGGCGAGAAGGGATGTAGGATGAAGGAGCAAGCGGAGGGTTGGGTGCCGGGTACGGGGCAAGCAAGCGCGATCATTGGCATCAACGAATCTGATGCCTGACCCTCATGTCTATCCGCAAACGGATGGTCTGGATGTCATGACGCGCGAAGCGAAGCAATCGAGCAGCGCAATGCGTATTCTCATGCTCTCAAAAGCCCTCATACACGGCGCCTATCAAAAGAAGTGCGAAGAACTTGCGGCGCTTCCGGGCATGGATCTGACCGTCGCGGCACCGCGATCATGGCGCGAACCGCGCGTCGGCGTCGCCCGGCTGGAACGACGATTCGTGCAGGGGTACCGGCTCGTTGCGCTGCCGATCGCGTTCAACGGGCGTCACCACCTGCATTTCTACCCGACCCTGGCGCGCCTGGTGCGCGACACACGGCCGGATGTCTTTCACATTGATGAGGAATCGTTCAATCTGGCGACCTTCCTGGCGATGCGCGTCGGCGTTCGATACGGGGCGCGTTGCTGCTTTTACAACTATGCCAACATTGAACGTGCCTATCCGCCACCGTTCAACCTGTTCGAGCGCTACGCCTTTCGGCATGCGGCGCATGCCTTCGCCTGCAGCGATGAGGCGGCGGCAATCATCCGCCGCCATGGCTACACCGGGGCGCTGACCATTCTGCCGCAGTTCGGCGTCGATCCCGAGTTGTACGCGCCATCCACGGTTGCTCAAGAGACGAACCACCCGATCACCATTGGATATATCGGGCGCCTGGTGCCTGAAAAAGGCGTGCTCGACCTGGTGGACGCCCTGTTGCGCCTGCCTGCGTCTGTCCGGCTACGTCTGGTCGGCGATGGTGTGTTGCGCTCCACCATCCAGGCGCGTGTCACGGCCATGGGCCTGGGTGAACGGGTGGAACTGCTCCCTGCCGTACCCTCGACCCACGTCCCTGATGAACTGCGCCGCCTGGATGTGCTCGTCCTGCCGTCACATACGACCCCTACCTGGAAGGAGCAATTCGGGCGCATCCTGGTCGAGGCGATGAGTTGCGCCGTACCGGTCGTCGGGTCATCATCCGCAGCAATTCCGGGTGTCATCGGTGATGCCGGCCTGATCTATCCCGAGGGCGATGTGGCGGCGCTGGCCAGGGTGTTGCAGCGACTGGCGCGCGATGCAGAGTTGCGCGCCGAACTTGGCCGGCGCGGCAGAGTGCGCGTCCTGGCACAGTTCACGCAGGCGGCGCTTGCCCGCCGCTACCACGATGTTTACTTTTCGCTGCTGAAATGAGATCCGCAGGAAGGGAAGCTTGCGTTATACTTATCAACAGGTACAGCGCACCTCGTGGCATGACTGTTCACCGACGGAGGCCCACCAGGATGAATAACCGGCGTCTGGAAGGCTTCAAGCGCCAGATCCAGTCGGCTTCGCCGATGGAAGGCGCCATGTTCCGGAGAAGTGTGAACGGTGCCTCGTGGCCAGTTCGCGATCACGTATGAAGATAATCCGTTTGCGACCATTCACATTCCCGATGCCCCGCACCGCGCCGCCGGCAACACCACGCGCCAGGCTCTACTGGACGCTGGGCAACGCGCTGATGTTGATCGGCGCCATACTGCTGGCGTATGTCGGTGGCCTGTATACGCAGGCAGAATATGGTCGTTATGCCGCACGCGGCGATACCGACGTGCCGCCTCCCGCTCCGGTTTCTGCCCCGGTTGCGCGTGATGCCGAGCCGGCGCCGTTCGTGGCGCCCTTACCGTTCGTGGCTCCGCGCCTCAATACCGCCGACGGTCGCCTCGTCAGCGACGTCGCCGACGTCGTCACCGCCGGTGTCCCCTCGCTGGTCACGCGGCTGGTTATTCCCAGCATTGGCGTCGACTCGAAAGTGGTTGAGGTCGGCTGGGAGATCGTACAGCAGAATGGGCAGCAAGTCGCCGTCTGGCAGGTTGCGGAGTACGCGGTTGGCCATCATCGCGGCTCGGCCAACCCGGGCGAGGGGAACAATATCGTCCTCGCTGGCCACGTCGGCGGCTACGGCAAAGTGTTCAAGAACCTGATCGATGTCAAGGAAGGCGATCAGATAACGCTCTTCGCTGGGGGCCAGCAGTATCTCTATGTGGTGCAGGAACAGATCATTGTCCACGAAGAGGGTGTGTCAGCCGAACAGCAGGCGATGAATGCCCTCTACATCGCGCCGACCGACACGGAGACGGTGACGCTGGTCACCTGCTGGCCCGACCGTGGGCCTGAAAAGTTCAAATACCGCATCATTGTGCGCGCCACCCCCTACGGCACCGCACTCGACCCCCTCTCCGCCTCCGCGAGCGGCTGGACGGTGCGCTGATCGGGCCCACGACAGAATCGGCGCCACCGCAGGACGGTGGTCATCCATGGCCAGGACCCGGATAGCCCACTTGTGCGATACGAACCTTCGTGCTATAATGCGCCCGTGGTGCGCGGTGCCGCCACTTTGACAGCACTGGCGCGATCAAGTAGAGTACGTAAGGAGAAGCACGAGTGAGCACGCTTAATGGAGGAGCGCAGGCGATGGCCATCTCCCCGGAAAAGGAAAAGGCGCTGGCGGCGGCCATGAGCCAGATCGACCGGAAGTACGGCAAAGGCTCGATCATGAAGATGGGCGAGGCCAGCGCCAAGCTGGCGATCGAGACCATCCCGACCGGTTCGATTGCGCTCGATATCGCGCTTGGAGCAGGCGGCGTACCGCGTGGCCGGGTTGTCGAAATCTATGGCCCGGAGTCGAGCGGTAAGACGACGCTGGCGCAGCATATCATCGCCGAGGCGCAGAAGATGGGCGGCGTGGCCGCCTTCATTGACGCCGAGCATGCCTTCGATCCGGCATATGCGGCACGGTGCGGCGTTGACATCAATAACCTGCTGGTCTCACAACCTGATTTTGGCGAGCAGGCGCTCGAAATCTGCGAAACCCTGGTCCGCTCCAACGCAGTGGATGTTGTGGTGGTCGACTCGGTTGCTGCGCTGGTGCCGCGCGCCGAGATCGAGGGCGACATGGGGGATTCGCTGCCTGGCTTGCAGGCGCGTCTGATGAGCCAGGCGCTGCGTAAGCTCTCCGGCGCCATCAGCAAGTCGCGCACAGTGGTCATCTTCCTCAATCAGCTGCGCATGAAGATTGGCGTGATGTTCGGTTCGCCGGAAACAACAACCGGCGGCCAGGCACTCAAGTTCTACGCTTCGGTGCGCATGGATATCCGCCGGATTGAGACGTTGAAGAACGGCCAGGAGACGATCGGTAGCCGCGCCCGCGTGAAGGTGGTGAAGAACAAGATTGCACCGCCATTCCGCCAGGCTGAGTTCGATATTATGGCCAACGAGGGCATTTCGCGCGCCGGCAATATCCTCGATGTCGGCGTCGAAATGGATATCATTCGCAAGAGTGGCGCGTGGTTCTACCTTGGCGAGGATCGCCTTGGCCAGGGGCGTGAGAATGCCAAGCAGTTCCTGACTGAGAACCCGGCGCTGGCCGACGAGATCGAGCGCCTCATCCGCGCTCATTCGGTTGCGTTGCCGATCGCGGTTGCATCGCGCGATGAAGGCGACGATGAGGGCGCGGGGTTGTTTGAGGAGTAGCGGCGCACATGCGCCAGGATGATAGGGCGCGAAGCTGGACCCGTCCGGTGCAGCTTCGCGTGTGTTGCCCCGATATGCCCACCGGCACGATTACGGCTCTGCGCGTGCAGGAGCACGACGCCCAGCGTGTCAACCTGTTCATTGATCATACCTTCGCGCTCGGCGTGAGCCTGGCGACCGTTGCGCGTGAACGACTCTATGTCGGGCTGTATCTCGATGCAGCCGCCTATGCGCGCATTGAAGCCGCCGAATGCACGGATCAGGCGCTCCATACCGCGTTGCGGGCGCTCGAGGCACGCCCACGCTCGAACGCGGAGATCAGGGAGCGTTTGCGTCAGAAAGGATTCGCGCCCGAAACGATCGATACGGCGATCGCACGATTGCAGGACGGCGGATTACTCGATGATGCAGCATTCGCGCGCTTCTGGATCGAGAATCGCCAGGCATGCCGCCCGCGTGGCCGTGGCGCGCTGGTGACCGAATTGCGCCGCAAAGGCGTCGCAGCCGATGTGGTCGATGCAGCACTGCACACGACGCTGGACGACGACGAGTTCGCCCGCGCTGAACGGCTGGCGCGTGCGGTGGTGCGTCGCTACGCCACCGCGGGTGATTATCATACGTTCCTGCGCCGCCTCGGCGGTTATTTGCAGCGCCGCGGGTTTGGCAGTGCAACGATCCGCCCGATTGTCGAACGTCTCTGGGCCGAGCTCGGCGGCGCGCCGGATGATGCCGGCGATCCGGCGCCTTCCGGGGAGGAGATGGACCGGTAGCCGGTACGTACCAGCACGCGTTTTGATGTTTGCAACCAGAATCGATCGCCGATGATTCCGGTCGCCTTTCTTAGGGATATGCACTTCCATGGCAGATGTTCAGTACCTCGGTCATTCATGCTTTCGCTTGCGTGGGCGTGACGGGATAGTCATTACTGATCCCTACGATCGGTCGGTCGGCTTCGATATTGGCCGGCCAACCGCTCATATTGTGACGGTGAGCCATGCCCATCCCGATCACGCGAATGTCGCAGCTGTACGCCCGGCGCGCGACCGGGTGGTGGTGATCGATGGCCCGGGCGAGTATGAAGTCAGCGGCATCCTGATCACTGGCGTCCGCACGTTCCACGATAAGCACAAGGGCGCCGATCTTGGCCGCAATACGGTCTATGTCATCCATCTCGACGACATCGTTTTCTGCCATCTCGGCGACCTGGCGCACGAGTTGACGGCCCAGCAACTCGATGAGATCGGCAACGTTGATGTCCTGTTCATCCCCGTCGGCGGCGGTGAAACGATCGGGCCGGCCGAGGCGGCATCCGTCATCAGCCAGATTGAGCCGCGCATCGTGATCCCCATGCACTATGCCATTGATGGTCAGCAGCGCCTTCTCGATAATCTCGCGCCGCTCGACAGGTTCCTGCACGAAGTTGGCCTGAAGGAACATACCGCCGAAGAACGTCTCACGCTCAATGCGGGCAATCTGCCGGGCGAGACCGAACAGACACGCATTGTGGTTATGCGCCCCAACGTGTGATCGGAAGCGAACTGATGACTCGTGATCATGAGAGAGACGCCCGCACTCCCCTGAGAAGAACGAACCGTGACCGGCATGCATCGTTGCCCGGACGTATGCTATAATCCCGCGCGGTATGCAAAACAGGGTGATACGCAGGTTGGCCATCCCGTGCGCCCGGGTCGTACGACCGGGCAACCGATTACCGGCGGCGCAAGCCCGGCGGCGCCGATCGGGTGAGAGTCTCCTGAGGGGAAGGTGATATCGCCTTCCCCTCAGCCATTTTTGTGCGCCGACTCGTTGAAACTGAATAGGAGCAGCCACACAACGCGTGGGAGTGAGAGGTCGATGGCAAAGTATATCTTCGTGACAGGGGGAGTCGCCTCCTCGGTTGGCAAAGGCATCACCGTTGCGTCAATCGGTCGGCTGCTCAAAACGCGCGGTCTGCGCGTCTCGGTGCAAAAGCTCGACCCGTACATCAATGTCGATCCTGGCACTATGTCGCCGTATCAGCACGGCGAAGTATTCGTCACCGAAGACGGCGCCGAGACCGACCTCGACCTTGGTCATTATGAACGGTTCATTGACGTGAATCTGAGCCGTCTCAGTAATGTCACCACGGGCCAGATCTACTCGGCAGTGATTCAGAAAGAGCGCCGCGGCGACTATCTCGGCGGGACGATCCAGGTCATTCCGCATATCACCAATGAGATCAAGGCGCGAATCGCGGCGGTCGCGCGCCAGACCAGCGCCAATGTCGTGATTGTCGAGATTGGCGGCACTGTTGGCGATATCGAGGGCCTGCCGTTCCTCGAAGCGATCCGCCAGATGCGCAAGGATGTCGGGCGCGATAATGTGCTCTATATTCACGTGACGCTGCTACCGCATATCGGCGCAACCGGCGAGGTGAAGACCAAACCGACGCAGCATTCGGTCATGGAGTTGCGCCGCGTCGGCATCACTGCCGACATCATCGTCTGCCGCGCCGACCACCCGATCTCCGACGACATTCGCGACAAGATCGCGCTGTTCGCCGATGTTGACGTTGAGGCGGTGGTCCCGCTCCATACAGTCGAGTCGATCTATGAGGTGCCGCTGGTGCTGGAAGAGACCGGCCTGGGTATCTACCTGACCACGCGCCTTGGACTGAGCACGCACGCCCCGGATCTCGAAGAGTGGCGCGACCTGGTTGAGCGTATCAAGGCGCCCAAACGTCGCCTGCCGATTGCCCTGGTCGGCAAATATGTGGAATTGCACGATGCCTATATCAGCGTGGTAGAAGCCTTGCGCCATGCCGGCCTGCACCAGGGCGTCGACGTTGACATCAGGTGGATCTCGTCCGAACAGATTGAGCACGAGGGGTGCGATACGCTCCTGCATGATGTCTATGGCATCGTCGTGCCGGGTGGATTCGGCGATCGCGGGATCGAAGGCAAGATTGCAGCCGCCGGGTACGCTCGCATTAATGGCGTTCCCTATCTGGGGTTGTGCCTCGGCATGCAGGTGGCGACGATCTCGTTTGCACGGCATGTGATCGGGCCGGACAGCAAGGCCAACAGTACCGAATTCGATCTGCATACACCACACCCGGTGATTGATTTCATGCCCGATCAACTGGATATCACCGACAAAGGCGGAACAATGCGCCTGGGCGGCTACCCGTGCCAGCTTGCACCCGGCACACGCGCCTTCGCAGCCTACGGTGTCGAGTTGATCACCGAGCGGCATCGCCACCGCTTCGAGTTCAACAATAAGTACCGTCGCCTGCTTGAGTCAGCCGGCATGGTCGTGAGCGGCCAGTCGCCCGACGGGCGGCTGGTGGAGATCATAGAACTCCGTGACCATCCCTGGTATGTCGGCACCCAGTTCCACCCCGAGTTTCTCTCGCGCCCCGACCGGCCACATCCGCTGTTCCGCGATTTCGTTGCCGCTGCTGCCAGGACGTTTCGCGAGGGTGATCAGCGACCGTTGCCACTGGAAGACGTGGCGCCGGTCGAGTAGCGCGGTACTTCCACGCAAAGGCGGCTCGGCTCGCAAACCGCCCTGTGTTGTACCGCCTTGCCAGAGGCAAGCACCACTGCTGGACGAGCCGCCGGTCAGGGGCGACTCGCGCAACTCCTGCCCATAACAAATGGCCGGAGCTCGCCGCTCCGGCCATTCGCATATCGTGGGATGGGCCACCTGCTACTCGAGGTAGTCGCGCAGGTGCAAGCCAACATCGGGCGCACGCAGGCGACGCAACGCCTCTGCTTCGATCTGGCGCGCCCGCTCGCGGGTCATTCCCAGCACCCGCCCGACCTCTTCCAGCGTCCGTCGCTGCCCGTCGGCCAGGCCATAGCGCAGATCGATGATCCGGCGTTCCCGCTCATTGAGTCGATCCAGCGCCGCGGCCAGGTCGCGTCGCAGGAGTTGATGCGATGCAAACTCAGCTGGCGTCGGTAACTCATTGTCCTGCAAGAAGTCACCCAGCGTATGCTCGCCGTCCTCACCAACCGGCGTCTCCAGCGATACCGGGCGGCGCGATGCTTCGAGCACCCGCTCGATACGATCGGTCGTCTGGCCGAGGGCCGTCGCGATCTCTTCCGCCGTCGGCTGCCGCTCCAGCGCCTGGGCCAGGCGATCGGCAGCGCGCTTCACCTGACCGACCGACTCGCTCATATGGACGGGCAGGCGGATGGTGCGCCCGTGTTCGGCGATTGCGCGCGTCACCGCCTGGCGGATCCACCAGGTAGCATATGTTGAGAACCGGTTCCCCTTGTGGTAATCGAATTTCTCAACAGCACGCATCAGGCCGATATTGCCTTCCTGGATGAGATCAAGCAACGACAGGCCGCGACCAACGTACTTCTTGGCAATACTGACAACCAGGCGCAAATTGGCCTGGATGAGATGCCGGCGCGCTTCCTGGCCGGCGCCAATATCCGCCCGCAGGGCATGGCGCAACTGTGGCCCGAGATCCTCGGCTGACGCAAGGCGGCGCGCAGCAGCAGCGCCACGCTCCATGCGCTCTGCCAGTTCAATCTCCTCGGCCGCGGTCAACAACGGCACTCGCCCGATCTCCTGCAGATAATGCTGGATCGAGTCAAGTGTCGTATCCGCCCCGAGCGACTCATCGAGTTGTTCGGCAGCCAGTTCCTCAATATCGGCAATCGGCGCAGGTTCGCCCTCACGGACGATCTCCTGCCGCTCGTCATGCTCATCCCACGGATGCTGCTGACGTGTCAATCGGCTCATGGCGCACTCCACTGAGAGAGACGGCGCGGCTCCCCCACCCCGGGAGGAGCCGCGCCCTCATAATATCGCGAGACAGCCACACTCAACGAGCCTGGTTGAGCGCGGCCTTTCATGTCGGAGGGGGCGACAAACCCACCAGGCTCTTATACCTAAGAACCCGACATAATCATACACGCATTGCGCCTGCCTTGTCAATGATACGCGTGACAGGTTCCTGATGCATCGGGGTGTAAGCACGCGTACACCAGCAAGGCCGGAGCGTGAACCCTCATACTGTTATACGATGATGAAAGGGGGTTGGATGCAGAATGGGGGAGACTCAAATAGCCCGCGGAGCGGGCGTCACGGCGAGTCACCAACCTGAACATGGTCGGGGCGGAGGGATTTGAACCCACGACCCCAGCGTCCCAAACGCTGTGCGCTACCAGACTGCGCCACGCCCCGAACTGTGCGTGTGAATGATACGTGCGACAGCAACGTTTGTCAAGGATGACAGAGTTGCGCTATGTCTGCGACGCACGTTGCTCGCGAAGAAACAGGATCAGATCAAGATCGCCGGGCGAGCGCCCCAGGCTACTCAGGATCGCCGCGGCTTCGCTACGGTGCTGTGTGCCATGGTTCACCAGGTGGATCATCATCTGCCAGAGTGGCAGCGGCGGAAACGCAACGCCCCGCGTGTTGACCACCGTAACTGTCCGGTGGAGTGCAGTATCGCTCAGCGCAGCGATGAACGCACGCATCGCTGCTTCTTCTTCATCCCAGCGCGCGGCAATGGCCCCGATCGTCGGAAAATCCGCTTCCACAAGCATCGCGGCCGGCATGATGCCATTCCAGCGTTGCCGCCAGATCCATTCCGCGCTCAACGCATGGACCAGCGTTCCGCGCAGACTGCCCATCGGGAAATCTGCCGGGGCACACAGATCCCCGGCGCTGATCCCCTCGGCTGCCCGTAGCACACGAGCCGTTGCCCAGTAGGAGTAGTCGTACAACAAGCGGATGGTGTCAAGCATCATCGGTATGCTCCCTATACTGCGTCCCAGCGCAGATTGTACGGGCCGTACCCGGCTTCCGGAAGCGTCACCGCCGTTATCGCACCGCCTGCACCAGCGCCGCACGCGCCAGTTCCAGGCCGCGCAGCAACTGGACATCATTGCTGCGTTGCAGTTCATCAGAACCGAGCGCGGCCGCTTCGGAAGGCGTGAGCGGCGCAACCCCCGGCGGCAGAGCAATCAGCACATCCGGTTTGATACCGACGCCGCGCACGACATTGCCGCGAGGAGTCAGCCATTGTGATGTACCGAGACGCACCTGCGCGCCGCCCTCAAGATCGAACGGTCGCAATACCGTCGCCGTGCCGAACGTTGGCTGGCCAACAACACGGGCACGCCCGTTATCCTGGAGCGCGCCGGCCAGGATCTCGGCGGCGCTGGCGGAGTTGCCGTTCACCAGCGCAACCAGCGGAATATCCAGCGCCAGACCGCCATCCGACGTTGTGTATGGGCGGCGCGAACCATCGCGATCCTGTTCCAGCAGCACGGTGGCGCCTTCAGGCATAAACTGGCTCGCCACAGCGACAAGCTGGGTAACCAGACCACCCGGATTGTTCCGCAGGTCGAGCAGGATCGCCTCAGCTCCCTGCGCCCGTGCATCCGTGAGCGCCTGCTGCAATTCTTCGGCGGTACGCGCAGCAAAGCGGTTGATCTTGATCAACGCCACCTGGTCGGGAAGCATGCGCCAGGTAACGCTCGGGACATTCACTTCCTCCCGCACAATTGCCAGATCGAACGGCTCGGCGACCCCCTCGCGCTGAATCGTCAGCACGACCCGGGTGCCCTTCGGGCCACGTACACGATTACGCAACTGCTCAATCGTCGTGCCACGCACATCGTCGCCAT
>Ga0272446_1004706_pt1 | contig 15839 bp, 14 predicted proteins | sample YNPCB0061_FD_194587 | JGI IMG/M metagenome (GOLD analysis project Ga0272446, IMG submission 194587) | Hot spring microbial mat communities from Yellowstone National Park, WY, United States - YNP-CB-006-1 | ecosystem: Environmental > Aquatic > Thermal springs > Hot (42-90C) > Sediment | place... | reverse complement strand
AGACTGGACTGGAAACCCCAGAGGGGTTCGGCGACCTCACCATTGATGATGAATTAACGGTGCTGGTCAAGGGCAAGGTGCGGTCCCTTCGTCAGGACAAGGAGAGTAGCGGTTTCTGTTTAACCGTGTCCCATATCAAAATTGGAACCGACAAAAAAGACTCTTTGGGGACGGTCCTGGGCAAAATTGTGGAAAACCGCAAAAAGTCATGAGATGCACCAGCAAATCATCACCGGCATACACCATGTATGACTGTATGACCTGCACAATCTTTCTGAGTTGTGTAATGGGTAGGGAGCCTGACGATGAATATGGCTGACATGGTGCAGGAACTGGACCTGATTGTGGCCGACCCGAGCCTCAAGCCATATTTCGTGGGTTGGCTCAATCAGGCCATAGAGGAAATTGCCCTCGATCTCGACCTGCCAGCCCTCAAGCGCAAGACCCCCTTTTATCTGTCTACCTTCGGCACAGAATGGGTCTGGCCGCTTCCGGAGACGTTCCACAAAAAGCTCTTTCGATGTCTTGATGGAGATGGAAATCAGGTAACCATCTGTCGCACAGCAGATGACCTCATTGACCTGGACCCAGACCATGATGATATCGGTGACCGGGTAACTCATGTAGCCGTGGAGGAGACCGGACCGGTCAAATATCTCTATACCTATCCAAGGGCGGATGACACGCTAAAACTCTGGTTTTACGAGAAGCCCAGCCGTCTCCAAAACGACGGGGACGTGCCCAATCTCATGCCGCCGGAGTTTCATGGGCGGGTGATCATCCCCAAGGTGGTGGTGAAGAACTTCAGACTCCTCCAGGACTTGGCCGCAGATGCCCCGCACAAGAGCTTGGCCTATTGGGAGGAGCAATACCGCAAGGGACTGTATGGAGAGCCACGGGGGGAAATCGGGCTGGTCAATTATCTGGCCCGGGCCAAAGGCGGGCCGCGGCGCCATGGCGGGAGGGACCCCTTGCCATGATCAGAGCAAACACCTGCGGCCGATGTAAGCATTTTGAACCTATCATGGGCGGGTTTTGCAAACGTAGGGTTTTGCTGGGAGAAACGGGGGAAACCCGGGAGGATATCCCGGCCTGCCAGAATTACGAGGAGAGGGGGTAATGGCCAAACCCATCCGGGCGGCGGGCTTTCGCGGCATGAGCAACCATCCGGTTACGCCGGCTCGCCTGCTGGACGACGCCAGGCTGATCACGCCGCAAATTATTCTGAACGCCGACGTTGCGGGTGACGGGGTGCTCCTTCCCCGGGTGGGGCGGCGCCGTTTGGCCGCAGTATCCAATTGCCATTCCCTTTGGTCCGGCACGGAGGCCCTCTTTATCGCTCAGAGCGCCAATGGTGGGCCTGCTTTGCACAAGCTGGCCGGGGACACCCCGGTGGAAGTGGCGATGGTAAGTGGACCAAGCAAGGCCCCCATGTCGTATGCGGAAGTCAACAACATCGTTTATCTCTCCAATGGTTACTGGAAGGGGGCTTACGATTTATTAACCGGCACGGTGCGGTCTTGGGGTCTTCCCTTACCTCCTCCCCCAAAGACGTCTCTGGTGGACGGCGACCTTCCCCCTGGGCGGTATAGCCTGTGCTACACGACTTACGAAAATGGACGCATTGGGGGGAATGGTTCCATCGTAACGGTGGAGTTTTGGGGGGACTCTTTCGGGATCAAGTTGATTAACCCACCGGCGAATGTCCTGTGCTGGATCACCCAACCCAACGGGGGAGATTTCTACCTGGCTCAGGTGGACGGCGATAACGTCATCCGAAGCCCTTACTACACCCAAAGACTTCCCACCTTGCATGTTATTCCGCCGCCTCTCTTCACCTGCATGTTTGCCGGGGCGGGGCGGTTGTGGGGAGCTTCGGGGAAGACCCTCTACTACAGCCACGAGTTTCGCTATGAGGACTTTTCCCCGGCCAACACCATCCCCTTCACCGAGGAGATCGTCCTCTTAGCCCCCATAGCTGATGGCATCTTTGTGAACTCTCGGAGATCGACTTGGCTGATCAAGGGTTATGACCCCGCCAAAATGAGTGTGGACCATGTGGGAGAGGGGGCGGTGCCCGGAACCTTGACCTATGCCTTGGTGGAAGGCGGCGGCTATGAGATTTCCCGGAAACTTTCGCAACTGCCGAGTCCGGTATGGATGTCTCCGGCCGGCGTGGTAGTTGGCACCGCCAACGGACACCTGGTTCACATGACGGAAAGCCGCCTCCGGCTATGGCCCATGAGTCGGGGGGCGGCGGCGCATTGGATGCAGGATGGCCGACCCCTCACCCTGGTCACTCTCTATGGCGCGCCGACGGGCCAAGAAGATCAGGACCTGCGGAACATATTCGAACGCGGCAAAATCTTCATTTCCGCCCCTTTACTTCATGGTGCTCAGGGCGGCGTTAATCTTAGCGGAGAAGGAGCGTTGTCATGACCATTTATGTGCCCAATGTCGGCGAAATCGAGATGTTGAAGTCCATTTTGCAGGCGGCTGCCTTTGAGGTGGGACTTTACAAAAATGTGGTCTCCCCGGACGGCGGCACCACCTTCTTGAACGTGCAGGAAATGCCCACCGGGGGCGGGCGGAATTACGCCCGGAAGAGTTTGGCTAACGAGATTGTGGAAACCGGCCTTACCGCCAATAAGTGGTATCTGCGTCTGAACGCCGACGGCAAGGCCGAGGCCCAATACAATGATGCCCCCCTGGAATGGGAATTCAACTCCACCGATGTGGCCGACGGCAATACGGTATACGGCCTTTTCGGCATTACCCGGGTTTTACCCTTCAAACAAGGCTCTTCGGAGATCAAAGTGGGGGACACCGTGACCGGGGCCACCTCCGGAGCCACCGCAGTAGTCACCGGGGTGGTGGTCACTTCCGGAGCCTGGACCGGCACCGCGGCTGGTTACCTTTTTGTCAAGAATCAGAGCACCACAGCCTTTCAAAACAGTGAAAACCTGCAAGTGGGCGGCAGCACGAAGGCGGTTTCCGACACCGGCACGCTTTTCGGAGGAGACACCCATAAGCAGTTGATGTTCCTGGAGGCCTTCACCGAGTCCAAGAAAATCGATACCAGCGGGCAGAAGGTCAAGGTCACCCTGAAGCTGAACCTGAGTTCGGCGTAACAACATCCTACATAAAAAGCTCGAAATTGGGGAAAATCGGAAATTCTGTAGTAGGTAGCCGTCATGGCAATCAAAGCCAAGCGCAAGGATGATCGTCTCTATCTGGTGGACCATGACACCTTCGGGGACGTATATCACTGCACTTACAAAGAAGGCACCATCACGGATTTCGGGGTGGAGAAAACCGATCCCTTCACGCTGGCTGACACCTGCACCGTGGAAATGAAGGGCGGTGGGACGGCGCATGATGTGCCGATCTTCTATCACTGCCGCAAGGGCTATTACGACGACCAGGTTGCGACGCTGCGGACCAACGAGGCCCTGCGGGGCGGGGCCCGAGCCTTCCGGGTAGGCCAAAAAGTCCAGGTCATGATGTATGACGACGCCACTGCGCGCTATGTCATGGGGCACAACAAGGGCAAGCGCCCCAAGGCCTGCCAGGACATCTTCAAGATGCGGTTCTACGGCTGGGAAGGGCGGTGGCACGACATTCATTACTGTGTGAGCCAGCAGAAAGAATACGGCGGTCTGGACCAGGCCATGGACGAACCAGACGGCCGCCCTTTGAAGTTGACCAAGCAACAACGGCGCCTCTTTGGCTTCCGGGAAGTGCAGGGAGGCACCATCGTGCAGTATTACGGGGATTGGCTCATCGTGGTGGGGCCGCTCATGGTGATCTTCCGGGTTTCATCCATCGGTTTGCCCGGTCCAATGACCGGCTGGGTGAGAATTTACATCGGCATTTGGACCAAGGAGCGGGAAGAAGCGGCCATTGCCATCGGGAAAGAGAAAGAGGCCAAGCTGCCCACCGGCATCTTCGGCTATATGAACCCCATGGACTTCGAAGTCGACTATCCGGGGACATATTTTCAAAAGACCTTTTCGTCGGTATTCGACTCCAGGTTCAAGGGCTACGCCATTCCCCAACCGCGGTGGATTTATACGGAGTTTTACGCCCAGGATTGGGAGGGTTGAGATGATCGGCCCAAAGGACAGGGAAAGCACAGAACTTAATTTCAGCAAGCTTCTGCAAGCCCTGAGACAAAGAGACCGGGACCTGTGGAGTCTGGTGGCTGGCCAACTTGACAAAGGGCGTTGGCGGCAGATGCTGAAGGAGGTGCAAGAGAAAGACCCTGACCTCTACCGGGAAATTGTCAAAGTCTATGATGCCCTGACCCAAGGGCAGGAAGAAATGGTGAACAGCCCCCGGGTGCCGGTAATCTCGCGCACCTGGGAAGTGGCCGGAAAGCTGCTCAACAATTATAGTTGCACGAATGGCTATCTGGCTTCCAAAGAGCCTCTGGTTCAAACTGTTACCATTTATCTCAACATAGAACAGGTGGTGACTGGCCTGCCCCGGGAACTCATGGTCATGTCCAACAATTTGGCCCGGGATTACGGGGGAGAACGGAAATGGACCTTCGGCTTTGACAACCGCATGTTCATTGCCGACCTCACCGAAGACGCCATTGCGGAACTGCGCAAAAACCCCGCCGTTGCCCGGGTGGAAATTGAACCCATGGCTTATATCTGTTCCAATGAGACCCCGCCCTATAACCCAAACGGTGTCAATATTGATTGGGGAGTGGATCGGATCAACCCCGAGAATGCCTGGGCCAAAGGAATCTTCGGTCAGGGGGCGAAGCTCTGCGTGATCGACACCGGCATTAAGTCATCCCATGAATGTTTCTGGAAAGATGGGGTTTGCGTTTTCAAGGGAGGCTGGAATTTTATAGCCAACAACAACAAACCGGTGGACGATCATGACCATGGCACCTTCTGCTGCGGCATTATCTCGGCACAACACAATGGATTAGCTGGGAGTTATAAAGGCATCGCCCCCGGTATTGAGCTTTATGCCTGCAAGGTATTGGACAACAAGGGGTCCGGCTCTCTGGCCAACGTCGCCGCAGGCATTGATTGGGCCCGCACCCATGGGATGGACATCATTAGCATGAGTCTGGGCGGCTCGCAAGGGTCCAGCGCGTTACAGCAAGCCTGCGACGCCGCTTGGTATGCCGGTTTAGTGATCTGTGCGGCGGCTGGCAATGAGGGCCCTGGAGATAATACGGTGGGTTACCCGGGCCGATATAACTCCTGCATAGCAATAGCCGCCACGGACTATGATGACAATGTGCCGGACTTTTCCAGCCGGGGGCCGGAGGTGGATTTGGCGGCGCCGGGCAGACGCATAGTGGGTCCGTGGGCTGGGAACACCTACAAAGATTACGTGGTCAGCGGGTCCAATGACCGCTACATGTGCGCCAGCGGAACTTCGGCGGCCTGCCCCCACGTGGCGGCGGGAGCGGCCCTCGTGAAGTCCTGGTATCCCTTGGCAACCAACCTGGAGATCAGGCAGTGGATAACCGAACACTGCCGGGACATTTAAGGGGTTTTGCCATGATGTCCATTCCCAATAAAGAGAGTTTTCGGCCAGACGAAGCGGCGATTCTTCTGGGAGTCAGCCGCAGGACGGTTTTCAGGTGGCTGAAAAAAGGTGTCGTGGAAGCCTGCTCTGATAGAGGTTATCAGAGGATTCCAAGACAGGCGCTTCTGGCCATGATTTCAGGAAAAGGCGGGGATATTCATGTCGGTAGCCAAATGGATGGATGAAGGGGAAACGCGGGTCTTGCAAATCCTCTTCGGGTCCCTGGCGGTGGACGGGGCCTACTATCTGGGGCTCTACAAGAACTCGGCGGAACCTGATGAAAATATCACTGTAGCCGACCTAACGGAGATATCCGGATATGGCTACGCCCGGAAAAGCCTGGCGAGGGGGTCCTGGACCATTTCCGGAAACCAAGCCACCTATGCCGAACAGACTTTCCTGGCTCAAGGCGGGGATTGGGGCAATATTTACGGCTACTTTATCACCACGACCTTGACAGGCACAGGTGGGAAACTCGTGGCGATCGAGCACTTTGGCACGCCATTTAATATTGTCGACGGGAAAGGGATCAAGATAATTCCACAAATCACCATATCCTGAGTATCGGCAAGACGGTCTCAGAAATAGGGGGCTTTTGGCCCCAACAAAAGGAGCAAGAATATGTCCAAATGGTGTAATGACGGCGAGAATGAAGTCCTTAATGTCTTTCTCAAGGGGACGACCAGACCTTCATTTTACTTGGGACTCTATACCGCTCCCACTTCAGAACCGGCGGAAGATATCACCCTCTCAGGGCTGACCGAACCATCTGGGAATGGCTACAGCCGCATACAGCTATTGGATAACGATTGGACGGTATCGGCAGACCTCGCTACACATACCCAGAAAACCTTTTCCTGCTCCGGAGGCGCCTGGGGCAATGTCTATGGCTGGTTTCTGTGCAACGTAGCTTCCGGCACGTCCGGCAAGGTTTACGCGGTGGGCCAGTTTTCGGATGGCCCCTACAACGTGCCGGACGGCGGGGCGGTGAAGGTGACTGCCAAGATTACTGCGGCCTAAAAAGGAGGGGGCAATGGCCCGGTTATTTATCGACGGCTTTGAGTCCGGGTCTCTGGACCTGTGGGACTACAACCAACAAAATGCCTCTATCAATAGTTCTCTATCTGGCCGGGATGGGAATTATTGTCTCTCTGTTGATACGTCCTTTAATACATCCCTGGAAAAAAACCTCCCCAGCAAAAGTGAGTTGTATGTTGCTTTCCGCCTCTATCCAAAAACTGGTGCTCACGCTATCAGGTTTTATTACGACTCCACTCTGCTTGGCTACCTTTATTTATCTGGCACTGGAGGAAATTTTCAAGCAAAACGGGGAGACGGCACCAATCTTGCCACAGGCACGACCACCATCAATGGCCAAGTTTGGATACTCGTCGAAGTTCGGTATAAGCCAGCCGATTCAGGAGGTGTATTCCAAGTCAAAGTTGGCGGAAATCTCGACATAGACTATACCGGGGACACCACGTCGGGAGGCAGTAGCGTTAACAAGATTGCCTTGGGAACAAATAACTTTAACAACGGTATTGGATACTACGACAATATCATTGTCGATGATGATTCCTGGATTGGAGACACCAAAATCCAGGCCATCAAGCCGACGGCGGCCGGTAACTCCACGCAATGGGACCCCTCATCCGGCTCCAATTGGGACTGCGTGGATGAGAGACCTCCTTCTGATACCGACTACAACTACACCAATGCCGCAGACGAGCTTGATCTGTTCACCTTCTCAGACTTAAGCGGCTCCATCGAAGAGATCAAGTGTGTCCAGGTTCAAGCCCGGGCCAAATATGAAGGCGCCCCGGCGGCTACCAAACTCCAGCTTGGGGTGCGACTCAGTTCCACCAATTATTTCAGCGACAGCAAGAACCTGACCACGGAGTTCAAACAGCACTATCATCTGTGGGAACAGGACCCGTCAACCTCTTCCGCCTGGACGGCAAGTGGGGTCAATGCCGCCGAGTTCGGCTACAAGGCTGTGACGTTATAGGGAAGTCACATGTCCACCCGTTTTTACTACACGGCGACCTCTGTAGCTCTGACGCCTGCTTATGATACGGAGTGGGATAAGACCGCCAATGCTGTGCGGCGGCTTCTATCTCAGGGTAAAAACAGCACCATCGCCAGCACGTCCACAGATTCCGAAATCTCTTCCTCCTCGCCTTACGATATTCTCAATCGCCAGCTAATATCAAAGCCACTCAAGGCCCAGACCATCTCTGGCACGGTCAAGGGTCAACTCCGGTGCTATCAGGATGCAGAGGACGCCGATTATTGCCGGGCTCTGGTTATAAAGGTGGTGTCCTCCGACGGCGGCACGGTTCGGGGTATACTGCTCTCCCATTTTCCTTCCAGCCTGACCAGTGAGTTCGCCACCACCCTGACCAACCGCAATTTCCCGCCAACCACTACTCTTAACCAAGTAACTTGTCAGGATGGCGATTATCTGGTTGTCGAGATAGGGGTGCGGTCATTTAATACCACCTCTGTCTCCAAAACGTTTGGAATTCGTTACAGGGACAGCAATACCGTTACAGATTTGCCTGAAGATGAAACCTCAATTAACGATTACTGCGGTTGGCTTGAATTCTCCTACACCATTTTATTTCAGGACAGCGTAACAGTATCTCAGACCTGCGCCCAAGTTGAATACATCCCCTATTCCAGGGAAATTGTTTCGCAACTCATCGCCCAGATCGAATACATCCCCACTCCGCCTGGGCATTACACGACTGAGGTTGAAGTTTCTATCACGCTTGACCCGTCCGGCACTCTCTATAAAGTGGAATATGCCAAGGACGCGGCAGTTACTGTAACCTTAGACCCTTCCCAGACTTCTACCCTACTCCAAGGAGCGAATGAGAAGGTTACAGATGCCGAAGTAACGATCAGCCTCAGCCCCACACCAGATGCCGCTCAGGTTCATGCGGCCGATGCTGAGGTGACGGTCACCCTGGACCCCTCCTCGACCATTTCGATTTGCACGATATTTAGTGCTGAAGCGGTTAGCGAAATCATATTCGAGCCTGATTGCACTTCTAGAATGCCGGTGCCAGGGTGGGATCCACTCACCGGCTATGGCCTGGTGGATTTCTCCTGGCTATCGGAGGACCCGCCCTTTTATGTGGTCCTCGGCGACATTCCCCTGGTCATAGACCCGACCGCCAAGGAAGTTTCTCTTTGCGCCGAAGATACATTTGACATCAACCCTGACCTCAAAGTCGGGGGCCGCACAACGGTGGTGCATAGTAAACCTGGGGAGTTGCTGGTGGATTCCCAGGGCGGGCCTGCTGTGGGCGGCGAGCCGGTGGTGGAATGGCCGGAAATCCCCGTGGAGGATTATACCGCCAAGGTAGAGATTCTTCTGGGCGGGTCCTCGTCGGCGCAACACTTCACTCCGTCCCCTCGGGATATGGCAGTGGAGACGCGGGGCGGCGTCCGCTTGACGGGTTCAACATCTCCGACTTACCTCTCTCCGCAAGACCTCATCACAGAATACACCACGGTGGTTGCCGCCAAGGTGGGGCCGGTCCAGGTGCCGGCGGTGGAATTCGTCGAGCCGGGGCTTGATGTTGACGTTCTGGAGGTGACCACACAGGTTTCCCTGGAACTGAGCGGCGCGCCTCTGGTGGATTACCCGGAACTCCCGACCGTCTTCGAGCATGAGACGAATTTCGGCAAGATCAGGGTAGGCGGCGCCTGCGGTGTTCTCTGGGACTATCCGGAAATATTCGACCATGTGGCCGTGGGGGGAATTATCCTGGAGGGCCAGGGTGAAGAGGCGGCGGAGGCTTTTTACACCATCGCCCTGCACGGTTATACCTTTGAACCCAGCCTTTACAGCAACTTTTCCTTCAATTCCTATGCCAGCCACCGGGGCAGGATGCTGGCGGCCCGGGACGATGGGATTTACGTGCTGGAGGGCGCCGATGATGATGGCAAACCTTTTCATCCAGGCGTCAGAATCGGGCCGACGACATTCGGCCTCGACAACTTCAAGCGCCTCCGTTTCCTGCACCTCGGCGATTGTGGCGATGCCGAAGTCAGGGTCACAGGGAAAACAAGGGGGTCAGAAGGTTATTACCGAAAGAGCCGGGGACGATACGAAGTGAGCCGGGAAGTGGAAGACAAGATAGTCACTGTGGAAATTTCTGATTTCACCCGGCTCGATCAAACGCAAATCGACCTGATTGTGCTGGCGAACAGGTAACCTGGCCTGGGCTCGATAAGGGCGATTGGTGTCATTGAGGGGCGGTTTCATGACCTACGATGAGAATGAATCAGCCAGATGGGCACTGGCGGTGAGCGCCGCCACGGAGAAGCACCGGCAAGCTACAGATAAGGCTATGGCTGAGGCTGCGGCCCGGGGCTTTATGGCGCCGCCCGGCATTTTCCGGCTGGCCCTGGTGGAAGCTTCCCGGGAGGCCAAAAATGAACTCGCCAAGGCGAATGGGGAGATTTACAAAGTCCGGCGGGAAATGCTGGCCAAAGACGATGAAACGGAACAGAAATACATTCTCAGGCTTCTCAAGGTGGATGCCGAGGCTTACCGGAACGCCCTGGAAAACGCTTATCGTCTGTTCGAGGCCCAGAAAAGCGCCAGCTTAGACGAATACCGGGCCCGGATTGACCGGATGAATGCCGAGACTGACAAGCACCAAGCCCGCATCATCTTGGAAAAGGCCCAAGTGGAGCGGCAGGTCAACTACTGGAAGAAATTACAGATCATCGCCGAAGGACAAAATCTTAATGCGGAAGGCCTGCTCATCCGGGAGAAGGTCCGCACCGCGGAGGTCAAGCTGTCCACCCTTGATTACCTCAGCTTCATTGTGGAAGCGGAGCGTCAGGTCCTGGTTTCTGAGAAGAAGAAAGCTGAGGCCCTGACGCGGGTGGTCGATGCCAGCCGCAGTGTGGCCGAAATAAAAAAGGCTATGATCCCTCTCTATCTGCAAAAAGCGGCTGCCAGGAATCAGCAGGCCGAAGCGATCATAAAGGAGACGGAAGATAAGAAAGAGTTGGAACGCCTGGGTTATGAAAAGGTGAATGTGACCCGGACAAAGCATGAAGCGGATCATGAAATTCAACTGGCGGAAGCACTTTATGAACAGGCCAAGTTGGAGTATGTGCGGGCCGACCGCTTGACGGAACTATTCCGGAACCAAGCCAGGAGGATGCTGACGGACTATGAAGAACATGTGCGACGGTTGGTCCTCGACTTGCAAACGAAGACGAGCCTGGAGAAAGCCGGGGCTGGGGCACGGGCCTCTGCCATCAAAGTCAAACTCGACAGCCTGGGGGACCTTAGTGCATATGCTGCGGAAACACAGGCTGCCCTGAGTGAGGGAGGCACCCTGTCCAGCGCCGCGGGGTCAGTAGGTGAAGCCCATGTCGCCGCCATCACCGCCAGCGCCAACCGGAAGACCAATCACATCGTGAAGCAAATTATAGAGAAACAGGTGATCCACTCGGGGTAAGGGTATGGCCGATTCACGGATAACAAATTTACGGGACCGCACCGACCGCCGGGATAGGGCCATTTGGCAGAGTTTTGACCTGCTTGGTCTGGGCTTGCCGGAAGTAGAGGACTTGGAAAACCTCATCAGCATCGGAGGCACGAAACAGTTTCTGGCCATTATCGACGCCGAACTGGAGGCGTCCGTTGCGCAGCGCAACCTCCTGCACGAAGCCGACTTGGCGGAAGTGACCCAAGACCGCAAAAACTCCTTGGCCAGGATTGAAGCCCAAAGGCAAGCCCTGGCCATCAAGCACGCCGCCGACCTTTTGGTCCTGGCCGTCCAGGAGTATGACGCCAAAGTAAAACAATTCATTATGGCCGCTCGGGAATACGCGGCTGAGGTGGAAAAAGAGCAGGTTGAAGTGGAGCGGCTCCAGGCGGAACTGGCCGCCAAGAAAGCAGAATTGCAGGGTCAGGATATTTATGCCAGAGTGTTTTTCGAAATGGTGGATCAGAAGCAATTGGAGGCGGAGAAGGCCAGGACCCAGATAGAGGTTGCTCGGGCCAATATCCGGGCTCTCACCGCCGAAATTGAAGCCGAACAAGAGGAATTGCGGGTGGTCCAGGAGGAGTTGGAGGTGGTGATGACCGAGGCGGAAAAAGCCACGCTGAATTCGGACATTGCCATGATTATGGCGGACATCATCACCCGCTGTTTGGCGGGCATCCGTTTGGGGGTGGAAAAGGCGGAAATCCAGGAGGCCAGAGAATATATCCAGCGAAACCTGGATGACATGCTAAGTTTGTGGGAGCGGCGGTCTCTGGAGGAAAATATTCGCCGGGACACGGAAGCCGCCTTGCAGGCAGAAGTTTGGCGTTTATTGGAAGGGCAAAAGACTCTGGAAGCCCTTAGAGTTGATAATGCCAAGGCAGAGCTAATGGTGGCCAAGAAGGAGGTAGAAACTATCTTCCAGAAAGCCGAAGAAGAAGGTTCAGAGAGATACGGGGTAGGCCTGGCCAGGGCTATCGCCATTGCCGCCCGCTCCCGGGCCAAAATAGAGATCAACGAGGCGGAGTCCCAGGCCAGAATCGCCGGTTATACGGCACAAGAGAAGACGTATCAAAATGCAGAATACGAGGACAACTACCGGGAAATCGTAGAGCAAACCATTGTGAGCGACTGATTATGGTGGACCTGTTCGATGATTTTGATGATGACCTGAGTGGTGGACGCTTCGAGGGGGAAGCGGAAGAAGAATTTTTTGAGGAAGATCAATACGAAAATCATTTGGAGCACATAGAAGAAACCAAGACCAGGCTATCCCATGAGGCGGTCAATCTCTATGCGCACATGGGCATTTTTTTGCCCTACCCGGCCCCTACCTGGTATGCCGTCAGGGATAAGAAGATCAAGAACGTCATGGACACGGCGAGGGACAGCCTGGATCATATGTTTGAGAAGTTGAAGGTCTGGCCGGCGCAGCGCTGGCGCACCGATATCATTTACCAGGCCAAGTATGAGATGCGGGCCTTCCAGCAGGGCTGGCGCACCCCGGAAGGTGTGCTTGATAAAAAGGAAGCCGACATGGTGGTGGGGTGGATTGATTTCCTGTCCGGAATCCCCTTTGGTGCGGTGGAAATGCTTGTGGCAATAACTGAGGCAGGCACAGAGCCGAAGGACCTTCCTGTCAAGCCCGGCAAGGGTCCGGCTCCGCCAGTGCCTGAAAAATTTTTCAAGGGACAAAAGAGAGAATACGTCCTCTTCAATCACATCTGGCTGGTGGAAAAGGGCGTCAAGGCCATGGCGCCGCCAGTTGCGGCTGGGGAACAGACCGATAACCTCTGGTGGTTGAGGGTCAATCTGAAAGAGGAAGACCTCTATCCTTTTCCCGGAGAATTCGTGGGCCTGGCAGTGCGCCTCTTCCCGAACCTGCCCTGGGGGGAGCAGGAATCAAGTCCTTACCTCTTTAGCGGCAACTGGATGGACACGCTTTATTATACCTCCGGGATTGTCAAAGAAGTCATCCAGGGCGAGGACCGCGATGAGTATGTAATTAAATGGCGGGGGCAGGAGATCCGCGCCAAATCCTCAGATTTTGCGACTTACAAGCGCAACGACCGGGTGGTGGTGCTCAAGGATATAACGGCCAGCCGGCCTACGCAACGGTTTGACGACGAGGATACGGAAAAATTCAATGCTGAAGATTGGGCCATTGTCCCGGTCACCTTCTACGGGGTCGGGCTTGAATAGGGGAGGATGCCATGGCGGATGAAGAAATCCTGAGAGGATATCAGGGAAATAATGAGGACCTGGAAGACGTTGGGCTATCACTGAAAGATGCCATAAAGAGACTGAGACAGTTAGATGAGGCCCACAACAGACTCATTCAGCAGGCGCCGCTCCAGCAGGCGCCACTAGGGAGAATGTGGAGTCTCCGGACCGGCTGGAGGCCAACAGGCAAAGCCTCAGATAATGACAAGGTCAAGGCTTATACCGGCACCCTCGCCAGCTTGGACAAGGAAAGGGACAATCTCACGAAACTCATTCTGGGTTTGCATAAAAACGAATTGGTGGCCAGGAAGGACGCTCTTGACATCGCGGCCAAGAATCTGCCTTACCAGTTCCAGGCCCAGCAACAAGTCAAAGAACAAAACCGGAAGACATTCGAAAACCTTGTGCGTCATGCGGCCGGCTTGGATGAAGGGGCGCCGCTGCCGCCCATCAGCCAAAAATATTACGCCGAATCCCTGATAGACCCGCAAAGGGCGGCAAACTCCGTGGCCCGTGATCTGGCGGTGGCCAAGATGCAGACTGAATGGCCCAATACGGTCGAGAAGGTAGCCGCCGCGATGCGGCAGCAACTCGGCCGGCCCCTTACCGACCAGGAGCGCATGTCATTAGCCAAGGGTGATCTGCGGACGATTGTTGAGGGCAATCAACTGCTAAACACGGAAAGCTACCAAAAGTTGCGGGAAATCCCAATAGGCGGCACCGTCGATACCTCTCCGGTCCACATGTTTGTGCAAGGTTATCGGGAGATGAAGGACGCCGATGGCCGAAACTTCTGGGGTAGATATGAGAAAACGCCTGATGGGACTGTAAACGTAGTCAGGTTGACCCCGACGGAAGCAGGGTTAATCCCGAAGAAGATAGGCTTTGGACAGTTTATATCTGGACAACAGGTCCCGGAAGATATTTTCTCGGGCAAGGACCAAGGGGCTACTCCGGTTCCGGGAGGATTGCCGGGAATGTTCCAGGGCCCAGATGGCAGATACTTTTACCGGACCTATACCGGCATGGGGGATGGAATTGTCAAGCAAGATATCCCCATTCATCAGGTAAAGACTGTTTCCATGGCTGATTTGCTGAAACCAGAGATGGTAGCCCAAGCTGGCCTGACCTTCCGGGGCGGACCCAATGACCCCCCGCCGGAAGCCAAGGCCTATATGGTCCTGGATGCCCTGAACAAGAAGAATCTGGCAACAGGACAGCAGGTTGCCTTTGCCTTGAGCCCAGATGAAGGCGCCAAGGCCAAAGCGGCTTTTCAGGCTTATACCAGCGGTCTGGCGGAATATGGCAAGAGCCTGCTTTCCAGCCCTCCACCGGGGGCATCACCGAGTCCCGCCCAAGGGCCAGCGCCGGGGACACCGGAAAGCAGCCTCCGGGAGAGCGTCCTCCGCACCTGGCAAAATGTGCCCGGCCGGCTGATGGTGCCGGAAGCGCAATATTCCAATGAGACCGGTATCGGTAGCGGTCTGCGTGCTCTGGGTGCGAAAATCTTTGGCACCCCGGAAAGCTGGGAGCAGACCAAAAAGTGGCTAGCAGAGGCCGATGGCCGCACAGTCGCCCCGGCTGCACCGGCCACACCTTCCAGTGGCCCTGCCATACGTGAAGAGCCTAAAGTTTCTGTCCCGATGGATCAGGGGCCGCCCAACCCAGCCCCTGGCACTCCCCCTTCAATACCAGGGGGAATGACGACAACGGCGGCACCGGCATCCAATCTGTCGGAACTAAGGAATCGAATGCTACTGAACCCCTATGAGGTTCGTCCTTCCCGGCTTGACGAAGTGGCAGTAGCAGGAAAGGGATGAGGTGATCATGGCTATTCTTGAAAATGACGACAAAGACCAATCCCTAAAAAGCATCCTTGGGCAAACTCCCCTCGGTTGGCAAAAGCCGGAGGAGAGCCTTTGGGGGGAAACCCGCCCCAGCCTTGAGAAGGCTACGCTGAGTCCTGAACAACAATCTCTCTACGACAGGCTGACGGCTCAGGACAAAACGCCGAGCGAAAAAGGAACATGGGAGGCGTTCAAGGCCGCCGCCCTTCCAGAGGTCTACGGCAAAGAATACGCCGGGGCCCTTCCCCAGGAACGCCTGGAGGAGAAATCCCTGGGTGAGGAAACCCTGGGAGGAATGGCATATGGGGCCTTGTCCTTCCGGAAGATGCCTTACCAGATCGCCAAGATTATTGGTGCGGATTTGTTGGGCAGCGAAACGGTCAAGCAAGCTGTTACGCCACTCATTGAGAACATCGAGGCGCTACAACGGACACCGGAAATAGCGCCCTCCAAAAAGGCGGAGTCGAACATTGATCTTACGGGAGGGGAAAAACCGGTCAGCGAACAGATTAAAGAGACCATTGCCAATCCGAATTTCTGGGCTGCGCAACTACCTCCCGGTCTTTGGAGCATAGCTGAATATTTTGTTTACGGGGGAGGGGCCGCGGCTCTGGCCCGGAAGGCCCTGGGACTGGAAAAGGCCTTGGCCACAGCCGCCACCCCCGCCGCTGCGGCCAAGATCGCCTCC
>Ga0272446_1004705_pt1 | contig 15842 bp, 17 predicted proteins | sample YNPCB0061_FD_194587 | JGI IMG/M metagenome (GOLD analysis project Ga0272446, IMG submission 194587) | Hot spring microbial mat communities from Yellowstone National Park, WY, United States - YNP-CB-006-1 | ecosystem: Environmental > Aquatic > Thermal springs > Hot (42-90C) > Sediment | place... | reverse complement strand
TTTCCTTTCTTGATTTATTGCCGATCGACTTGAAGATCTGGCGAAAGGAAGTGTGGCGTCCTCAACAGGGAGCTCTGGTACGGGGCTCCCTCCCCGCTTTCGCGTTTATGTAGGCAGGGAGAACCTTTGTTATGAGGCTCGAGAACTAATCTTCGTAACACTACCCTGGGTTTATAAGGTCAAACCCTTTACCGAAACAGCGATCCAGGGTATCATAGGCGAATGCAACGACGTTTTTCAGAGTTTTTCACCCCCGAAACGGCCCAACGGTCGGGCTTTATCGAGAGCCGCTGGGACGCCACGGTCACGGAAAGGGCTACGGATTCCGCGTTCGCGGGGGAAAACCCCATGGTTAGTTCCCTGGTATACGATTCCCGCCAGGTCCAACCGGGAAGTCTGTATTTTGCCCTACCGGGTTTACACGTGGACGGCCACGATTTTATAGATTCTGCCATCGAACGGGGCGCCACCGTGGTGGTCCATCAAAATCCTTTGACTTCCTATAACCCGGGGGTTTTGTATGTACGGGTTCGGGATTCCCGGTTCGCCATGTCCCCCATTTCGGACGCTTTTTTTGACTATCCTTCAAAAAACCTAGTAGTCATTGGGGTTACGGGAACCGAGGGGAAAAGCACCACGGTTTTTTTAATTTACCAGCTGTTGATCCTTTCAGGGAAACGGGCGGGATTTATTTCCACGGTCCAATACAGAACTGGTGATACGGAAGAATGGAATCCAGAACATCAAACCACCCCCGAAGCACCCACCATTCACGGGGCCCTACGGGCCATGGTTGACCATGGCATGGAATACGCGGTGGTAGAATCCAGTTCCCACGGCCTATCGCCCAGGACAAACCGCTTGGGGGATGTACGGTTTGACGTGGCCGTGATGACCAACGTCACCCATGAACATTTGGAATTCCACGGTACCTGGGAACAGTATAGGGACGATAAGGCTAACCTCTTTCGATCCCTGGATCTGTGGTCCCACGAAAAACAACTCCATTCGCTCAAGGGGCTTCCAGAAGGAGAGGGAGGAACCCTACGGCTTCCGTCCTTCGCGGTAGCCAACGCGGACGATCCGAGTATAGCCTATTTTTCCGCCGCCACTGAACGGAGGACCTATACCTACAGCGTTCGGGGGGCGGAGGCGGACATTTCCGTAAAAAGCCTGGAGAGTACCGCCAGGGGAAACCAGTACGAAGTCCGACTTCGTTCCACCGGCGATGTCGTACAGATCCAGGACAATCTTCCGGGGTCTTTCAACGTGGGGAACGTTATCGCCGCTCTTTTGGCGGTCTCGCGGCTCCTAAACCTGCCAGCGGTGGATTTTGTATCCCTCATCGGCCAATTGCGGCCGGTTCGGGGTAGAATGACGGTGATCGACCGGGGCCAGCCCTTCGAGGTGGTGGTGGATTACGCCCATACCCCCTCATCCTTTGAAACCGTTTTACCCCCCCTTAAAAAGAGGGTAGAAACCCACGGAGGAAGGCTGATCAGTCTTTTTGGTTCCGGGGGCGAACGGGACCGGGAAAAGCGACCCCGCCAGGGAAGAATCGCCGCGGATTGGTCGGATATCATCATCCTGACCGACGAAGATCCTCGGGGAGAGGACCCCATGGCCCTGTTGGAAGAAATAGCCGCCGGTTGTGCGGACCGTCAGCGGGGGGAATCCCTGTTTCTCATTCCCGACCGGCCCACGGCGATACGTCGGGCTTTTACCCTAGCCCAACCGGGGGATGTGGTACTCCTGTTGGGGAAGGGCCACGAAAATTCAATTATCTACGCGGATAAAACTATTCCTTACGATGAAATTACCGAAGCGGAAAAGGCGCTTTCCGAATTAGGCTACGAAGTTTAAGGGGCTCGTTATGAAAAAGACAATCGCCGTTCTTTACGGAGGCCGATCGGGGGAACACGAGGTATCCTTGGTTTCAGCGGCCTCGGTGGTTCATAATCTGGATCCAGACAAATACGAGGTTAAACTTATCGGAATAGACACCCAGGGGCGATGGTTCCTGCAGGGTCCCCAGGAGCTGGAGCGCTGTCGTTCCGGAGCGGCATCCCTGGGAATACAAGCCCAAGCCTCTATGAAAATTCGGGTGCTTCCGGGGGGAGGAATGGGGGAAGCTCTATCCACCGAGGGGGGGCAATCCCTGCCGGTGGATGTGGTTTTTCCGGTACTCCACGGAACCTTTGGGGAAGATGGGACCCTGCAGGGTCTTTTAGAAATGGCCGATCTCCCCTACGTGGGCGCCGGGGTCCTGGGGAGTGCCATCGGAATGGACAAGGAAATTGCTAAAGCCCTCTGGATCCACGGGGGCCTACCCACGGTCCCGTATATAGCCGTTCGGGCCCTCGAATGGGCCAACAAGGAAAAACGGAACTCCCTTATAGAACGGGCGGAACGGGATTTTCGGTATCCCCTTTTCGTCAAACCATCCCGAGCGGGCTCATCCGTTGGCGCGGCGAAGGCATCGGATAGAACGGCTCTGGAAAAGGCTGTAGGAGGAGCCCTGGGTTGGGATGATAAGGTTTTGATCGAACCCTTTATTCCCGCTCGGGAAATTGAATGCTCCGTTACCGGAAACGACCGGTACGAAGCCTATACCCCCGGGGAAATAGTGCCCTCCCACGAATTTTACGATTACGACGCCAAATACACGGACCCCGACGGGGCAAAACTCCTTATCCCCGCCGATATTTCGGAGGCCGAATTGCGGACCGTCAGGGAAATTGCCCTACGGGCCTACAAAATTGCCGAACTTTCGGGCCTAGCCCGGGTAGACTTCTTCCTTAACAAAAACACCTCTGAAATTCTTTTGAACGAAGTAAACACCATGCCCGGATTCACCACCATCAGCATGTTCCCCAAAATGTGCGAAGCCTCGGGGCTCGCGTACGGAGAATTGTTGGATCGATTGATCAACCTAGCGGAAGAGCGGTTTATGGAAAAGCGGAACCTGCATTATTCGCGGGAAGCAGATCAAAATGCCAAAGGAGGCCGTAGCTCTTGACCCTTTCCTTTTTTAAATTACAGGTAGCGGGCAACGATTTTATTCTGGTGGACCTGGACCGGGAGAGTAATGAAAAAATACTCCATAGGAGCGAAAGCCTAGGGGAATTGGCCCAATTGATTTTGGACCGTTATTGCGGCGTCGGCGGCAGGGGCTGTATTTTTATCCAAAACAGGCCCAATACCGTATCGGGAACTCGGGCGGTTACAATTCAAGTGTATCGGAGCGATGGAATTATGGATCGGGGAGGACGGGACCCCCTATTCTGCGCCGCCCGGTGGGCCTTCGATTCGGGGAAAACCTCGGGAAACCAGGTTCAAATCCTGCGGGAGCGGACCACCTACTCCTTAACCGCGGTGGACTCCAAATCGTTTATGATGGAAATACCCGTAGTTCCCCCTCGCAAACTGACGCTCATTGTGGATGGCCACCCTACCACGGCCTTTTTAGTGGATCTGGAACAAAGGTACTCCGTCGGGATCGCCGAAGCGGAGGGTCCTACTACCAAACGGGTAGCCCAGGCTCTGCGGGCCATGGAAAAAAAAGCGATCCCCGTGGTGATTCGTACCCACAAACCCGACACGATCCGCTTCATCGCCACGGGAAAGGTTGACCGTACCGAGTCGGCCTCCGCGGCGATGTGGGCGTCCATCGCCGAAGGTCGACTAAGGAACGAAGCCATCCTCGAATGGCGCGGCAAGGGAGGGGCGGTATCCTTCGCCGATTTTGCCCAAAAACGGGATCCCGCTTTATCCAGCGGTCCCGGAACGCTGATCGATAGGGGCAGGTTTTACGTCGAAGTAGCCAAGGCCGACACACTGCGGCTTACCGGCATGGCCGAATACGCCTTTGAGGGGACCTTTGATTTTTAACCGTAACCACCGAGCACTCGGGGATAATCCGTAATGGTAAAACTCACCCCTTTATCCGTGAGTCCATGCTACCTTACTTGCCACGAATTCCCTTCGCCGGTCCGCAGGATCATCGACCATTTGTAAAGCCCTACGACAGCTCGTAGGGCCCGAGGATTCTGTCCGCAAGGATGGTTACTGCCATAGGGTTTTGACATCGGGGTACGCGCATATCAGGGGATCCCTGGTTGCTAGAATAAGGTTGTCCGCGAGGGCTTGGGCGATGAGCAGGCGATCGAAGGGATCCTTGTGTAGTGGCGGTAATTGCTCCAGCCGCCATATATGATAAAGCATGATCGGTATCACTTCCCAGTTGTTTTGTACAATCTCGCGTTCCACTATTTTTCGCAAGCTTTCATGGAGGACCAACTTGCCCAGAGCGATTTTTATTTGCGCTTCCCAGGAGGATACGGGACTGAAGAAAATCCTGTTATCCGGATCTTGAAGAGCCTGCATAACCACGGGGGTCAGCTTTTCAGGTTGTATGGACCACCATAGGAAGGTATGGGTATCGAGGAGAATATCCATCATTCAAATTCCCGCAGAAATTCCTCGCTGAGCGCGTCATCAAAATCCTCCGCAATCGATCCTTGGCCGGCTGATAGTCCCGGCGTACGGGGCTTCGACCTTTCCTTGATGGGCTCAAGGGACAGAAGGGCCGTACCGTTCCGCGCTATTACCACCCGTTCTCCCGACAGGGCTCGTTCCACCAAGACGGAAAACCTGGTTTTAGCTTCATGAATGTTGACTTGCATAAACATAATGTAGACTAAGTCCTGGACTAAGTCAATAATTTCGACACGTTTTAGTACTGGTCGTCCGCGCTACCAGGGGCTTGCCAAGGCCGACACACTGCGGCTTACCGGCATGGCCGCCTCCGCCTTTGAGGGGACCTTTGATTTTTAACCGTAACCACCGAGCACTCGGGGATAATCCGTACCGGCAAAACTCACCCCTGTATCTTTCGCTGTAGCAGTATTTTTTTTAATGTAGAGTCCCCTCTAAAAACCAATTGTTTTAGAGGGGGCCCACAATTCCCCAAGGCCAAGGGCCGATCAGGGCGGCGAAAACACCAAAAACGTTGCGGACTAAAAAAGCAACCCCAAACCCCGTGTCGATGCTGAAAAAGAGGTTCGATACAAAACCTAAAATAACGGCGGATAGGAATAGTACGTAGGGGATTCCCGTTTCTTCCTCTATCCGCCGTTCCATCCGCTATTTTCCCATCTGGTTATTAACGGCTACCACCAGGGCTTCCGCTTGGGATCGAAGATCCTGCGGCAGGGTATCCCATTCCAAGGACCCCATCTGGGCTAGTTCTTTCCGCCAAGCGAAGCGGGCCAGCAGGGGAAGGCCCAATTTTTTCGCCGAATCCCCGGAACTATCCTGGGCAAACAGGCGAAATTCCTTTCCACAGTGGGGACACACCATGGCGCCCATGTTTTCCACCAATCCTAAAACGGGGATATCAAGCTTAACCGCCATTTTAACCGACTTGGCAACGATCATTCCTACAAAATCCTGGGGCGTTGCCACGACCACGATCCCATCCAGGGGCAACTGTTGAAAACCGCTGAGGGCGATATCGCTGGTTCCCGGAGGAAAATCCACCACCAGGTAGTCTAGTTCGCCCCAATCGGCGTCCTCGTAAAATTGCTTCAAAGCCCCCGCTAAAAGGGGTCCGCGCCACAGAACGGGATCGTCCTCGTCCCCCAGGAACATATTGATGGAAATACAACGAATTCCCATAAGGGCTTCGATAGGGAGCATTTTTTCACCGTCGCTTTCTCCCCTCTGGCCTTCTAACCCTAAAAGCCGGGGGATGCTGGGCCCGGTGATATCCGCGTCTAATATTCCCGTTTTAAAGCCCCGGGCCGCCAAAGCCTGGGCTAATAATACGGTGGTAGTCGATTTACCCACCCCGCCCTTACCGCTCACGACACCGATCATGCGTTTAACGCCCTTTTTTTCAAATTTCTCTAGACCCGCCATGCTGTGTACCTATCCTTATAATAAAATTGAGAATCCAAACCTTCGTTGGGACCCCGCTTCCAGCCGCTCCCTGCACAGGAGGGAGTCTTATCCACTGTAGCAGGGTATTTTCCCGGTATGCTATACAATAACATACTAAAATTATGAGCATATGATGGTTTTGTCAAGGTACTGGGGGCCAATAAACTGGCTAAACCAGGTTCCTTTGGCCCCTTGCAAGGTAGGGGAATGACCCCTTGGTCGTTCTGTTTCGCTTTCTAGACGAAGGCCCTAAAAATCGATATACTCCTCCCGTTATTTGACTTTTGTCAGCAAAGAGAGGAAAAGCATGATTCGAGGCGGAGATATCGCCAAAGGGGTGTGCCTTTTACAAAAGGGGCAACCGTACATTGTGGTGGAACGGGAGTTTGTAAATCCAGGAAAGGGCGGAGCTTTTGCCCGGGTTAAAATGAAAGGCCTCCGGGATGGGGCTGTGCTAACCCAGACCATACCTACCCAGCTCGAAGTCGAAGACGCGGTGGTAGATACCCACACGTGTCAGTACCAATACGCCGACGCGGATCATTTTTATTTTATGGATAACCAGACCTACGATCAGTTCGAGGTTCCGATTTCGGGGATGGAGGAGAAAAAGTATTACCTTAAGGATGGGGATAGCTACGATCTTCTGATCTGGGAAGGCCAGGTTATCGATATAAAAATTCCGTATAAGGTAGTATTCACCGTCGCGGAAAGCGAAAATTACGTAAAGGGAGATACGGTTTCCGGTGCGACAAAGCCTATTGTAACGGAAACGGGCTTAACGGTCCGGGTACCCCTGTTTATTAAGCAGGGTGAAAAAATCCTGGTGAATACGGAAACCAACGAGTACGTGGAACGGATCAACGACTAGGGTTCTACAAGCCTACGGAACGAAGGGGGTAACCTTTTCGTTCCGGGGTGTTCAAGCCCAGTATACCCTTTCCCAGGGACTTTTTAGCTCCGCGGATATCGATACGGGAAGCCGTTTTTTACTCCGGGAGCTTTCCAGCCTGTGGGACCGGGATACGGTTTCCGGTACTCCCCTACCCCGGACAGTTTTGGACGCCGGGTGTGGGGTGGGAGTCCTGGGTATTTCCATCGCTTCATACCTTAAAATTCATTCAGTTTCCCCCTTCCACGTCCATTGCCAAGACCGGGATGAGTTAGCCCGCCTTGTTACCCTGGCCAACGCCCAACAGAACAACCTAACCGAGGACCGCCTGAGCGCTGGCGCCGAACCCTTGCTGTGGACGCCGCCGGGAAATCGCTGGGATCTGATCATCTCCAACCTACCAGCAAAGGCGGGTATACCGGTACTAAAAAATTTTATCTCTACTTCCTTATCCCTCCTTACAGGCACGGGTCGCGTCGGTGTTGTCGTGGTCAATCCATTGGCGGCGGATCTAAAGGCCTGGATCACCGAAGCGAACGCTACCATTTTGTTAGAACGGGAAGGAAAGGGCCACCGGGTATTTTTTTTCACCCCCCCGACGGAAGAGCATGGGGCAACACCACCGGATGGGACAAGCTCGTCCACCCTAGCGGCTCGGTCAACGGAAGAGACGGAAAAAGAGAAGGATGATTTCTACAAGCCCTACGTTCGAAACAGAGGAACGTACCAAATGGAAGGAATTGAATATTCCTTAACGTCCCTGCACGGAGTCCCGGGTTTTGATACCCCTTCTAAAACGGCGGAACTGGCGACCAAGGTGATCCTTAAAATCGCCAAGGAAATTTCCTCCCTTTTCCCAAACCCGTTCATTTTTATTTATGAAACCGACCAAGGGCACTTTGCCGTTTGGCTATTGCTTTACCTTCAGAATCGGGGTCTTAAAAATCCCCTATTGGGGATAGGGGGGCGAAACATTCTTGCCCTGGAAGCGAGCCGCCGGAACATTGTAGCCCAGAAAGTCCACTCGGAGCTTTTTAACCAACCCATCGTGGACCCAGAACTATCGGCGTCGGCCCTCCGATCCATTATACAAGAGGGGGGAAGAGAAAAGGTGGACCTCTTTTTTTCTTTTCCCGAACCGGTTCCTCAAACTAACCGTTGGTCGGACCTTTGGAAGGGCTACGCGGAGTTTCTGAGACCCGGGGGCATCCTCGTAGTTTCCGGTTCCGCCCAGGATTTAGAACGGATGGATAGAATTCGTCCGTCGGGTTTTACAAGAAGGGCGGATATAAAACGAAGCGGTTTTCGATCAATCGCGTATTTTCATACCCCCGAAAACACCCCTTAAAAACAACGGCCGGTTTCTTTTCGCCGACAGGACTTTTCAGTACAACGATAGCAAATCTCGTTTGGAAGTTCATCCCGTTCAAAATAATCCAAAACATTCTTTATAGTTGTTTCAGCTATTGCCGAAAGCGCCTCGGCGGTTAAAAAAGCCTGGTGGCCCGTAATCAATACGTTTGGAAAGGTAAGCAGTCGGGCAAGTACGTCATCCTGTATAACCGTATTTGAATGATCCTCAAAAAAATATGCATCCTCCTCTTCGTATACGTCCAGAGCGGCGCCCCCTAACTTTCCATTTTTTAACGCTTCGATAAGGGCACGGGCATCAATCAACGCGCCCCGGCCGGTATTCACGATAAGGGTACCCTTTTTCATCATCCCCAGGGCGTCCTTATTTATCAGATGATAGTTTTCCTTGGTCAGCGGGCAATGAAGAGAGAACACATCGGATAAGGAAAACAACTCCGCTGTCGTGACGTATCGGATCCCCTTAGAAATAGCCCAATCTGTCTGGGGAAACGGGTCCGATACGAGGACTTCCATCCCAAAGCCTCGTAGAATTTCCGCGCTAATTTTACCAATCTGGCCTGTTCCAATTATACCAGCGGTCTTTCGGTAGAGATCAAACCCCTCAAGTCCCGAGAGAGTAAAATTTCCCTCCCGGGTTCGGGCGTAGGCCTTATGAATTTTACGGTTTAGGGATAGTAAAAGAGCTATAGCGTGTTCAGCCACCGCGTGGGGTGAATACGCGGGAACCCTAACCACGTGGAGACGGCCCCAGACAGCCTGCAAGTCCACGTTGTTATATCCCGCACAACGGAGAGCTATGAGGGTAACACCCCCTTCAACCAGGGTATCGGCGGTCCGCTGGTCAATTTCATCGTTAACGAAGGCGCAGACCGCGTTAAAATCCTTCGCTAAGGCCGCTGTATCGGCCCCTAATCGTAGGGGGAAATATTTTATTTCTATCCCCTTTTCTTGGGATAAACGTTCAAAATACACCCTATCGTAGGGTTTAGTATCAAAAAAAGCCAACCGAAGGGCCGTTGGTTGTGAATCCTTAAAATGTTCTATAATTCCTCCATTACATTACTTATTCAGTAATGTATATTACGATAATAATTTATCCATTAAGAGGAATTTAGTCAAGAACCAAAAATGAGTCCCCTCTAAAAACTGATGTTTTTAGAATTGTCTCATAGAAGGAAGCTTTTTCTAAGGGGTGTGAAAAAACACGTAAAAGTAGTCTTTTCCCACCCCTATTACACCACCGCCTTTTCTATGGCTCGACGGTACAGGGGGTCGGCTATGGGCGCGTCCACCAGGCGTTCTAAGATAGCCCCGGGTTCGGAGGAACCAAAACCGGAGGATGAAAAGGATAGATCGAAGGACCGGCCATCAAAAAATTGTAGTTGTCCGTGTCGAGGATCGATAAACTCCACGGAACCGCTTTGGGGAGAACCGGTCAGGAAAAATTCTATCCCCTGTTTTTCTCCCTCCGATTTGGGAGGTATGATATCAAAAACCAGATCCTCTTCCCTAAACGAAAGCCGATCCCGGATCCATCCACTCAAAAGAGACATGGTCCAAGGATCGAAACCCTGAATACGTATTCGTTCAACGGAATTCAAGCGATCCGCGAAGGGACCGTCAAAGAGCCGGGCGGCGGCGTGCCGGATGGGCAAGCTTCGTTCCCAGCTTAGGTCCACCAGGGCTCCGATTGAATCCACGACCGACGCTACCTGGTCCCGATATTCCTTGGGCGAAAAGCCGAAGGATCGAAGATCCCTCTGTCCGTCGATGATGGTCAAATCGACCCGGTCGCCGCAATCGTACCCGCAAGAAAGAAGGTACCCCGCTCCCAGGGTCCAAATAAGCAGGGCGGGTAGTTCACGAATCACCAGGGGACCCCAAATCCGGCCTTCGTAGGCCGAATCGTCGGGGGTTTCGATGAAAATATCCTCAAAACAAACACCCCGGCTTTGTCGATCCAGGGAACATCGGGCGGAGGACCAGGTTTTAAAACCCCCGGGAGCGTTACCCCGCAGGTGAAGCACCCGGGCGGGTCGGCGGCCCATCAAGGAATCCACCAGATCGTCCAGTATCGTAGCCTCTTCGGCGGAGGAAACGACCACCACCGTGGCGGCCATGGCCCGGGCGTTATCCGCCGAACTTTCCCGAAGCTGGGCTACCAGGTCTCGTTCCAGGGTAGAGGGGTTAACATGGCTCATAGGCGCCTCCAACGGGCCGAAAAACTTTGGGGAAGTTTGTTAGCCTCCACGGGACCCGAGCGTCCGGCTTCGTACTCGTACAGGGGAACCAGGCCCTCGTCCCAGGCGGCCCGTATGGGGTCGATAAACGCCCAGGAAGCGGAAACCTCGTCCCGCCGGGTGTACAGAGTACCATCCCCAATCAAAACGTCTAAAAGAAGCCGTTCGTAGGCCTCGGGCGAGGGGGCTCCAAAACCGGTTCCGTAGAGAAAATCCATGGAAACCATCCGCGAACGGTCGGTAAGGCCGGGAATTTTGGTGTTCAAGTACAAGGTTAACCCTTCGTCGGGCTGGATACGGAAGACCAGTTGGTTGCTCCCCGACCAGCCCTGGGGAAACAGTTCCAGGGGGGGCTTTTTAAAGTGAACCGCGATTTCCGATACCCTACGGGACATCCGTTTTCCCGTCCGGATGATAAAGGGGACCCCCGCCCAACGCCAAGAATCGATAAAAAGTTTCATGGCCACGTAGGTTTCCGTCTTTGAATCCGGCGACACTCCCGGTTCTTCCAGGTATCCGGGCACGAATTGGCCTTCCAGGAATCCGGCTTTGTAGCGAGCCCGAACCGTCCGATCGGCCATTTGATCCTCTGTTATGGGGCGAAGGGCCCGAAAGACCTTGACCTTTTCGTCCCGTACTGCGTCGGCGGAAAAGGATGCCGGAACCTCCATGGCGGTTAACGCTAAAAGTTGAAAGAGGTGGTTTTGAACCATATCCCGCAGGGCGCCGGAACGCTCGTAATACGGGGCCCGCCGTTCCACCCCCACGGTTTCCGCAACGGTTATTTCCACATGGCTGATATACCGGCTATTCCAAATTGGTTCAAATATTTCGTTGGCGAAGCGAAAAACAGCAATGTTCTGAACCGTTTCTTTGCCCAAATAATGGTCAATCCGGTAGATCGAATCCTCGTCAAAGCGCTGGGCAAGGAAGAGATTCAATTCCGCCGCCTCTTCCCCGCTCCGCCCGAAGGGTTTTTCCACCACTATTCTGGTTTGGGGACCCTTGGGATCGGCGCCCTTCCGCGCTAAACCAGCCAAGCCCAACTGCTCCACGATGGGGCGATACTGCTCCGGCGGTACGGCCAAGTAAAAAATCACGTCCCGATCGTTTTTTAAGGTCCGCGAAAGTCGTTGATACGAAGCGGGGTCCTCAATTTCCCCGGTAGTATAAGAGCAGGGGGATAAAAAATCCCGTCGTTCCAAGTCCGTCGGTTTAGAAGGTCCCAGGGCCTTATCAATCTCGGCCCTAAAATCATCGTCGCTCCAAGGACGCCGGCCAAAACCTATCAAAGACCAATCGTCCAAATTTCCTTCCCGAAAGAGGGAAAAGAAAGCAGGGTATAGCTTTCTGGACGCCAAATCCCCGGAAGCTCCAAAGACAACCAAGGAAAAGGGCCGGGGACGCCGTCGGCTTGGAAGACCGACGGCTAAACTGTTTCTATTCATGGGTTTTAATATACGAAAAGTTTCCGGAGGAAACAACCAACCGACGGGGATTCTCGTTCAGGTTGGTTACTTGAGCCTATTACGAAGGTCCGAGGACTTCGCAACGCCCCTAATGATTAGCGGCCCTATAGATCTGGTACACCGCATCCCGATCGAGAACCTTAAACTTCCCGATGGTCCGCTTTCCGTAAAACACGCACCGATCCGCCAGTTCCCGCAGGACCCCATCGTCCTGAACTCCCACGTCCAAATCGGAAAAACGGACCGGCATATCCAGGGATTTAAAATACTCGACGGTTCTTTCGATGCCCGCCTTAGCGGTCTCTAGGACCCCACCCTTATCGATACTCCAAACCCGCTGGGCGTACCGGGCAAAGCGCTCCGGTTTCTCCATGTACACGAAGGATGCCCAGGAAGACCACATGGTCGAAAGGCTCGCCCCGTGGGCCACGTCAAATTTGGCGCTTAACTCGTGACCCAGTTGATGGGTAGCGAAATCGGTTACCGCCCCCAACCCCGTAAGTCCATTGTGGGAAACGCTACCGCACCACATAATTTCGCTCATGGCTTGATAATCCCGGGGATTTTTAATGGCGATGGGACCCTGTTTGATGACCACCCGTAAAAGGGCTTCGGCCATTTCGTCCGTAAGTTCGTTTCCCTCCGTGGGGGTAAAGTACCGGTCCAGGGTGTGCATCATGATATCCACTACCCCACAGCCCACTTGGTACTTGGGGAGCGTAAAGGTTAATTCGGGGTTCATAATCGCGAATTTTGGTCGATTCAGGGGACTGCTCAACCCACGTTTGGACCCCAGTTCATCGTTGGTAAGCACCGCTGAATCGCTGGTTTCGCTACCCGCCGCGGAAATCGTCAGAACTACCCCTACCGGAAGAGCCCCCTGGGGTACCAGTTCGGCGGTCCAAAACCGCCAAATATCCACCCCTGCGTTAGCGGCCCCGATGGCTATGCCCTTGGCCGTATCGATCACGCTTCCGCCGCCGACCGCCAGGATAAAATCGGCTTTAAATTCGATCGCCTGCTCAATTCCCTTTTTTGCCAAAGAAAGCCTAGGGTTCGGTTGGACCCCGGGAATTTCGATAAACGGGAGTTTCTCCTTTCCTAACATATCCTTTATCGTACCTAAAAGGCCACTTTTCACCACACTCCCGCCGCCGTACACGATCATTACCCGGGAGCCCTTAAATTTTTTTATTTCCTGAGCCACCAGCCGTTCCGTATCCTTGCCGAATACGACTTCCGTGGGCGAATAAAACGTAAAATTATTCATATATAGTTCCTCCCAGACCTATACTAGGCCAGCAAGACCGGTCCCGTCAAGGGCAACCGAGGAAAGCGCTTTCAAAATTCCCGTCTCTAGGAGCTTGTCGGAGAACTATTTTCCCACGCCCCGATTATCCAGAAATATCATTTCTGATATACTGCGACGGTAAACGGAGCAGGGAAAAAAATCCGGTACTCCTTTGGGGTTTTTGAAAAAACCTCTGTTGATAAGCCTTTAATATGGGGGGTGGGGAATATATGGAAAAGCGGGAAGAAAAGGGAAAAGAAGAGACCTTCGCAGACTATTTTGAAAAAAGCTATACCAGAATGGATAAGCTCTCGCCGGGCCAGGTGGTGGAAACCCGGATAGAATCGATTTCAAACGATAGCATTTTTTTGCAATTAAACGGAAAAAGTGAGGGGATCCTGGATAAGGCCGAACTCTTGGATAAGGACGGGAAACTCACGGTAAAGGAAGGGGACACCATTAAGGCGTTTTTCCTTAGAATAAAAGACGGGGAACCCTATTTTACCACCCGGATCAGCGGCGACAAAGCGGACGCCGCCATTTTAGAGAACGCCTACAAAAGCAAAATTCCCGTTGAAGGGGTCGTAGAAAAGGAAATTAAGGGGGGATACGAGATCAAAATCGGAGAATCCCGCGCTTTTTGCCCCTACTCCCAAATGGGACTTAAACGGAATACCGAATCGGAATCCTGGGTGGGAAAACATCTTTCCTTTTTAATCCAGGAGTATAGGGAAAATGGGCGAAACATCCTCGTTTCGAACCGGGCTATCGAGGAAGCCGCCCAGGCGGAAAAAATCGAGGGGCTTAAAAAGACCCTTAAGGAACACGGGATCGTTACGGGAATCATCACCTCGATCCAAGACTTTGGCGCCTTTGTGGATATCGGCGGAGTCCAGGCCCTGTTACCCGTATCCGAGATCAGCCGCGATCGGGTCGAGGATATCCGTTCCGCCTTTACCGTAGGGCAGGAGATAAAAGCGGAAATTATAAAATTAGACTGGACCGCCGAACGGATCACCGTCAGCATGAAAAGCCTCCTGGCGGACCCCTGGGACCGGGCCTTGGAAAAATACCCCAAGGATTCTAAACATACCGGCAAGGTGGTTCGAATTACCGAGTACGGCGCCTTCGTATCTTTGGAACCGGGGCTGGACGGCCTGGTCCATGTTTCAGAATTACGAAGCGGCGGAACCTACAATAATGTGCGGGACTCGGTTAAGGTAGGCCAGACGTTGAATGTCCAGGTCCTGGACGTGGATACCTCCAAAAGAAGAATATCCCTTAAACCCGCCAGCTCCGTCGAAGAGGACGCGCTCTCAAAACAATACCTGGAGGATAATGATACCCAGGGGGAAACCTACAACCCCTTTGCGGCCTTGCTTAAGGGAAAGAAAACCTAGGAGCCTTTTGAAAAGCCCGCATCCACGGGCTTTTCAATACCCTGCTAAGGATCGCGCTCTTCCCCTGGAAAGTCACCCTGGCAAATTAATACCACACGAAAAATGCAAATCCTTTTGTCGTTTATCGATTCTATTATCAGAGAATAAAACCTTTGTAGTGTGTATTATGCTTAAAGTTATTCCCCCACGCCCTTTTCCGTAAAATGTAGATAAGAAAAGCTTTCAGGAATATGGGAGTCGTAAACTCCATGCTCGTTGAGCGCCCACGCGACGCTTTCGTTTAGGGTTTTTCCATGGTAGCGAAGAGCCTCGAAACGGAAAAAAGCTGCCCGCAACGTATCTCCTTCTTTGGGAGGAAAATCCCGGTCAGCGAAAAGTTTTTTCATTCCTGCCCACGGAAAAGCCAATTCCACGGTCCATCCCTTATCCACATGAGAAGGATCGTTAATTTTGCCATCCACCCGGACCGCTGTCCGCAGTCCTGGAAAATCCTAATCCATAAAAGCCCATCGTTTGCCCCTTCGGTGCTTTCCTATGCGTGATAAATCTTGAAATCCTGAAAGCACATCCACGTTCCTGGAATAAAGATCGTATTCCGGAGTATCGAAACGGCTACCCCGTTTTAACGCATCTTGATATATAAAAAAACCTCGTACACCGTATTTAAAGCGTTTATTTCGAACTCATAATAACAATCCTCGCCCCCGAAAAAAACTTCCACATCGTTGTCGTACCAAATAAACGAATCTCGCTCAGTAAGACTTGCGCGAACCTGCGGTTCCTCTATCCAAAACCCTACGTACAACGCCGTATCGTCCCATAAACAAGAAATTTTGGTATCGAAAAAACCCGGTTCTCCGGTTATCAGATCGACAAAGCGTTTTGTTGGCCTATATGCTCCATCGGAAAATGGTCCGGAGCGCGAATACCTATGAGGTACTTATTTTTCTTCCGATTACTATTTCCTCGGTCCTTGTGGCCCAGTGGTGGAACCGGGTGTTTTCCCCCGTGGGAATCTTTCCCGCGATTGTCCGTGCCCTCTCGGGAAACCATGACTATATCATGACGATCTTTGAGAATAAGGATTTCGCTATTTTCCCAATTGGGGCTGTCCCGTAACTTAGGAAGTTACGGGACAGCTTCTTTAATGTCGTATTTTCGTAGGATTTTAGCGATTTTTCCTGGTTTTAATACGTCGAAAGGGTTAAAAACGCTAAAATCCGAGAAAATACA
>Ga0272446_1004704_pt1 | contig 15848 bp, 9 predicted proteins | sample YNPCB0061_FD_194587 | JGI IMG/M metagenome (GOLD analysis project Ga0272446, IMG submission 194587) | Hot spring microbial mat communities from Yellowstone National Park, WY, United States - YNP-CB-006-1 | ecosystem: Environmental > Aquatic > Thermal springs > Hot (42-90C) > Sediment | place... | reverse complement strand
GGCCGGCTACGTCAACGGGATGTTGGCGGCTGGCGCCGGCAGTTTGGTGATCATGGCACTGGCCGATTGGCTCCTGCCCTTCGTCTACAACATCGGGTTTCCAGGCTTCCAGGCCAGTGTGCTGGTATGGCTGTTCCTGGGCGGGTTGGTGGCATTGGAGAACTTCAGTGGTCAGGAGCCGGGGGCCAGGGATCAGGAATGACAGCCTGCGATCTGTCTATCATCATCGTCAACTGGAACACGCGCGAGCTGCTGGCGGGGTGCCTGCGATCAATTGCGAATTGCGAATTGCGAATTACGAATTATCGCACCCCGGCAACCCCGATCTACCGATCTATCAATCTACCGGCTGCCGAGGTCTTCGTCGTAGACAACGCCTCGACCGACGGCTCGGCGACCATGGTGCGCGAGCACTTCCCGTGGGTGCGGCTGATCGAGAACACGGAGAACGTCGGCTTCGCGCGGGCCAACAATCAGGGGATCGCGTTGGCCACGGGGCGTTACGTTTTGTTACTCAACCCCGATACCGAGATTCATCCCGGCGCGCTGGAGACGTTGATTGAGTTTATGGGCGCAACGCCCGAGGCCGGCGCGTGTGGGCCGCGGCTGCTCAACGGCGATGGCACGCTGCAACATGGTTGTCATCCCATGCTGACCCCTGGTCGCGAGTTCTGGCGGCTACTGTTTCTGGAGCGATTCTGGCCCCGCACCACCTATCCCATCGACAGGTGGGATGTGGCTACGCCTCGGCAAGTTGAGGTGATCAAGGGCGCCTGTTTGCTGTTGCGTCGCGCGGCGCTTGATCAGGTCGGCGTGCTGGACGAAAGTTATTTCATGTACACCGAGGAAGTGGACCTGTGCTATCGGCTAACACAGGCTGGGTGGGGACTATGGTGCGTCCCCGCGGCTGCGGTCACCCACTATGGCGAAGGCAGCTCCCGGCAGGCTGCCGAGTCCATGTACATTCAGCTTTATCGCTCCAAAGTCCAGTTCTATCGTAAATTCGGCGGCGCACGCCGCGCTCGGCTGGCCAAGGCGCTGCTGGCGTTAGCCTACGCACCCCGCTGGCTGGCAGCCACCCTTGGCAGTCCCTTCTCGGTCGGCGTGCGACGCCAGGCGCGCATGTTCCGGCGGCTGTTGGCCGAGCTGCCGGGGATGTGAGCGAGAGCAGGAGCCAGGAGACGGGGGTCAGAAGTCAAGGTACATCGTACATTCGCCATTCCACATCACTCATGCCCAAATCCACCCGTTCCTGGCTTATCGCCATCCTCCTGCTCAGCGTCCTCCTCCGCGTTGTCGTCGCGCTCTACCTGGGGAACGCCATCACCGACATCCGCGGGGGCACGGCCGACCAGCTCTCCTACGACGCGCTGGCGCAGCGGGTGGCGGCTGGCTATGGCTTCTCCTTTCCCACCGACTGGTGGCCCAATGTGCGCGGGGGCCAGCCGACTGCGTTCTGGTCTTACCTCTACACCCTCTTCCTGGCCGCGGTCTATACGCTGGTCGGCCATCACCCGCTTGCCGCGCGTCTGATCCAGGCCGTGATCGTCGGTCTGGCTATGCCCTGGCTGACCTATCGCCTTGGCCGCCGCGTCTTCGGCGGGCGGCCGGCGCTGCTGGCCGCGGCGCTCAGTGCGGTCTACCTCTACTTCATCACCTACGCCGCCTCCCTGATGACCGAGGCCTTCTACATCGTCGGCATCCTGTGGACGCTGGACGCGGCCATGCGCCTGGCGGAGGCGCTGGAGCAGCGGGCTGGCCGCGGCCGGCGGCTGCATTTGGGCCTGGAACTGGGTCTGGCCATGGGGGTCACGCTGCTGCTGCGCCAGGTGATCAGCGCGTTCCTGGCTGTCCTGGCCCTGTGGTTCCTGGCCCTGGCCTGGCATCGGAGCCGGCTGCGCGCCGCGGTCGGCCCCCTGGCGGCTGCCGCGCTGGTGGTCATGCTACTCTGCCTGCCCTTCGTGGTGCGCAACTACCGGCTGTTCGGCGTGATCGCCATGCCCAACACCAATGTTGGCATCAACTTCTTCTGGGCCAACCACCCCATCTACGGCACGCGCTTTGAAGCAGTGCTCTCGCCCAGCCACGGCGTCTCCTACCAGGCGCTGATCCCGCTGGAGTTGCGCGGGCTGGACGAGGCGCGGCTCGACCGGGCGCTGCTGGCGCGCGGGGTGCAGTTCGTGCTGGACGACCCCGGCCGCTATCTGTTGCTCTCGCTCAGCCGCGTGCCCATCTACTTCCAGTTCTGGCCGACGCCGCAGTCCACATTGCTCAGCAACATCTCCCGTCTGCTCAGTTTCGGCCTCTTTCTGCCCTTCATGCTCTACGGCCTGTTCCTGGCCGCGCGCAACGCGCGACCAGGTGGTGCGCTGCGCCGACCGGCTGCTGACCTCGCTGTCTCCGCTGACCTGCGCCTGGCCTATCTGGCCTTGCTCTGGCTCTTCATGGCCGTCTACGCGCTGGTGCACCTGCTCACCTGGGCCAACGTGCGCTACCGCCTGCCCGTGGACGCTGTTTGGCTCCTGTTCGCCGGCTACGGCATCGACCGGCTGTGGCAGCTCGTGGCGGCGCGCCAGGCAACCAGCTCGACAGCCGCCAGATCAAGTTTGCGACGGCGCTGTTGGTGGATCCCACCCCTCTCGACACGGTTTTGATCTCACGCCAAGGCGCAAAGGCCGCAAAGAACAGATTTCCTTGGCGTTCTTGGCGTCTTTGCGTGAGAATCACAGGGCGGGGATGCGCATCGGCCAACGCTACGGCAACCGAGGTGGCAATAACCACCATTGTCATCGCAGAGCGCCTCAGAGTCGGCCAGGGCGTCGTCTCCCAGGGCCACCAGCCCTGAGAGGCGACGCAAGGTGTCGGTCGGCGCCGGGTGCAGCTCAATGGGGCCTGGACTGACCGGCTGTTGTTTAAAGTGCTGCTGCAGGAACCGCGCAAAGTCAAGCACTTCGGCCTGCCACCGCGGTGGCAGCATGGCCAATGTGTTCAGAAGCTCCGGATCAATTGTTGTCACAAGCACGTTGAAATCGGGATGAGTGGTTGCCTGCGCGTTGACCTCCTGACACAGATTACACCATACAGCCTGCCAGCACTCATGTCAAAGAAAGCCTGAACATTCTCCTTCGCCACCGACTGGGTACCCAACCTGCGCGGGGGCTCGCCCACTGCGTTCTGGTCCTACCTCTACACCCTCCTGCCGCGGTGTATGCACCGGTACACGTGGGCGTAGCGTAAATCAGGACTTACGCATTTAGCTCCGCAACCTTCCTGGAAGCTCTCAGCTTCCAGGAAGGTGACACACCGGAACACGCAGCACGCAACATGAGCGCCATTGGTTTATTTCAGCCCATGTGTAGTAGTCGCCTCCGGCGCGACCATATCGCCCACTGAAAACGTCGCGCTGGAAGCCGAACCTGCACTCGTAACGCGTTGTACTATCTTCTATGTCGTTTGTCCATTGAATTTATCAGGTAAATGGAATTACAATAACGTCATGAAATTGACGATGCTTTACGTTTTGTTGTCGCCAACCTTTGGGATGCATCAATACACCGCCGATCTTGCCTGTAAGGCGGCGGCGTCAGGCTGCAATGTGCACGTGGTCACAACGACGTTGGCGCCGCGCGACCGGTACACTGGGGCTGTGCGCCTGCACACGCCGCTGGCTCACGCCACCACTGGCTTCGCCCGCGAGGGAGCACATGCAGAAGGGGCGATCCGCGTCTGGCGGCAAATCGTGGCGCTGCGCCCGGATGTGGTGCACTTCACCGGTGTGCACCTGTGGAATCCATGGCTGCTGGCGCTGCTACGGGCGCGCGGCGTCGCCACCGTCCACACGCTGCATGATCTCGACCCTCATCCCGACGTGCGGTTTCGTCGCCTGATTCGGCTGTGGAATCACCTGATCATCACCGGCGCCGGGCAGTTGCTCGTGCATGCGGAACGCTATCGTCAGCGGTTGATCAGGTGGCGGGCAGCGACGCAAGTGCATTCGTGGCCCCTGACGCACACCTTTCTGGGCGCCGCCGCCAACGCAGCGCTGATGGCAGCGCCGCCGGAACGCGTGTGGGAACCCTGGGTGCTCTTTTTTGGGCGCGTGGAACGCTACAAAGGCATAGACGTGTTGCTGGCAGCGGCGCGACAACAAAAGGGCGATCTGCCCAGCGTGGTGGTGGCGGGGCGCAGCAGCAACGCCTTGCCCACCCCTCCCGGCGTCGTTCATCTGAACCGTCATATCGACGACCCGCTCGGTTGGGAGCTTTTCTGTCGGTGCCGGGCGGTGGTGTTGCCGTACATCGGCGCCACGCAATCGGCGCTGCCGGCGGCCGCCTACGCTTTTGGCAAGCCGGTCATCGTCAGTGACAGTGGGGCGCTGGCAGAGAGCGTGACGCCGGGGCGAACTGGCTGGGTGACGCCGGCCGGCGATGCGGCCGCGCTGGCTGCATCGCTGGCGGAGGTGCGCAGCTGTACGCCCGCTGTGTTGACCGAATTGGGCGATGCAGGGCGCATCTGGCGGCAGGCCGCGCAGCTTGTAGAACAGCGTCAGTTGAGGAATATGTACGCGGCTGCGGCTGATGATTGACCCTCGGGTTAGCTTTTTGCACGAAGATTCGCAAGTAGTATCGGTGTGACTCCAAGAGGGGGATTCCAGGCATGACGGACAAACCAATGGCGATTTTTCTCGCTGGGCGCGCCGTGCTGCGTTTCCCCTTTGCAGCGCTGCGGCTGCGGATATCTGAGCGTCGGCTATTGTTGAGCGTCTTTGACTTGGCAATTGTTAACCTGGCGCTCTGGCTGGCGTTGGCGACGCAACCGGCCTTTGCCTGGCGCGCCGCGCTGACGCCGCTCTATTTGCGTTGGTCTGTTACCCTGGGCTGCGTCTGGCTGATTGCCGCGCTGATCTTCGATCTCTATCATCTGCCACTGGCGGCGCATGCGCGACGCAGTGTGCAGAATACGCTGGGGGCTTGCCTGCTGACGCTAGTCGTTTATGCGCTTACGCCCTGGCTCACGCCGCCTTTGCTCTCGCGTTTACTGCTCCTGGTTTTTGCTGTAACTGCTTTGACTGGGCTGGGCTTGTGGCGGCTCACCTATGCGCGCTTCTTCACACAGCCCTGGAGCAAGCAACGGCTATTGATTGTCGGCGCCGGGCGTGCAGGGGCGGAGCTGGCGCAAAACTTGAGCCAGGCAAGCGGCGCACCCAGTCCATATCGTGGCTCGGGGTACGAGTTGTTTGGCTTTGTTGACGATGATCCTGCTCTGCAAAAGCAGATAGTTGCCGGGGCGCCGGTGCGGGGCGACCATACGGTGCTGACATCACTGGTGAGCGCGCTGCAAATCGATGAGGTGGTGGTGGCGATCACCAATCGGCACGCCATCCGGGCGGAGTTGCTGGAGTCGCTGGTGGCTTGCGCCGAACATGGCTGCCGTGTGACCACGATGAGCGCGCTGAGCGAACGTGTGTTGGGGCGCGTGCCGGTGTTGTATGTTGGTCATAACCTGGAGGAGATCTTCTCGATCCATGAAGATATCGGCGTGCGGCTGAACGCCATCTTCAAACGGGCGGTCGATCTGAGCGTTGGGCTGGTTGGGCTGGCGGTGTTGGGAGTGGTGCTTCCCTGCGTGGCGCTGGCGAATCGGCTTGCGTCGCCGGGGCCGCTCTTTTACCGGCAGGTGCGCGTGGGGCGCAGTGGACGCTGCTTTACGATCTACAAACTGCGGTCGATGGTGCCCGAAGCTGAAGCTGCCACTGGTGCAGTGTGGGCAGCGGCTGGCGACAGCCGGGTGACGCCGGTTGGGCGCTGGCTGCGCCGCACGCGCCTGGATGAACTTCCACAGATGATCAACATCCTACGCGGAGAGATGAGCCTGGTCGGCCCACGCCCGGAGCGCCCCGAGTTTGTCGAGCAATTGGCGGCGAAGATTCCTTTCTATCGCGCGCGGCACAGTGTGCGCCCAGGCGTGACAGGGTGGGCGCAGGTGCAGTATGAATATGGGCGCACCATTGAGGATGCCCGCATCAAACTGGAATATGATCTCTACTACGTGCGCCATGCTTCGCCTCTGCTTGATCTGCAGATTCTCTTTCGCACCGTGGCGATTGCGTTCCAGATGAAGGGATCGTGATGATAGGCGCCGTAATGCAGAAGTTGAAGCTGTGGCTGCAGGTGTGGGTAGGGGCAGGTCTGCTTTACCACTATGGTCTATTGCTGGTAGGAAGCTTCAAGACGCGCACCGCCGAAGGGATGTTGCCGCCACAGCTACGCCTCGCCATTGTGATACCAGCGCACAATGAACAGACGGTGATCGGTCGGACAGTAAAACACCTGCTGGCGCAGCGGTATCCCCCTGCTCTGTTTGATGTGCACGTGGTTGCCGATCATTGTGAGGATGACACTGCTAACGTGGCGCGTAGGGCAGGCGCCGAAGTGCACGTGCGTCACGATGAACCTCGCGGCCGTAAAGGGTTCGCCCTCTCCTGGGTGTTGCAGCGACTGCTTGCTGACGCTCGCCACTACGATGCATTTGCGATCTTTGATGCCGATAGCCTTCCCGCGCCGGATTGTCTTGCCGAGTTACAGCGAAAACTGACGCAGGGGGTGCGTTGCGTACAAGGACGCCATGTGATCGCCAATCCGTCCGCCAGCCTGTTTGCAGCAGTGGCGGATGTGGACATGCGGCTGAACAATCGTATCCGGAATCAGGCCAAGGCCAATTTGCATCTGTCCGCACGTCTGATGGGGGATGCCATGTGCTTCCATCGAACAGTTCTCACCGACTATCCCTGGATGGGCGCTGAATCGCTCACTGAGGATCGGGACTATGGCATTTATCTCGTGACCCAGGGGGAGCGAATTGCTTTTGCCGCTGACGCAGTGTCGCAGGGACAATCTACAACTAACTGGCGCAACGCTACACCCCAACGCATGCGCTGGTATGGAGGGGCGTTTGCGCTACAGAAACGCTATCTCGTTCCTCTCGCCGTGCGCAGTGTCGGCAAACTGGATGTTGACGCCTTCGACAAGCTGCTTGAGTTGACTTTACCGCCGTTTTCGACCATTGCCGTGCTGGCGCCATTGATGGCAACATTCCGTATGCTCACTCAGGATCGCCCAGTGATTGGCGGCGCATTCTGGGGAGCGAGCTGGCTGTTCCCTTTGGTCGGCTTGATGGTGGAGCGTGCTCCCTCTTCCGCCTACCGCGCATTGTTGATCGGGCCAGTGTATATATTGTGGCGATTCTGGATAGGTTTACGTGTGCGGTTGCGACGTGCACCCATCGACTGGGTGCGGACGCAGCATCGTTAAGCGCAAAGGCGGCAAGATGGTGAAATTCCTCGTCGTGATCGGCACTCGCCCGGAAGCGATCAAGCTGGCGCCCGTGATCGGTGAATTGCGGCGTCGGCTGCCGCACGAAGTGGTGTGTATCTGTAGCACAGGGCAGCATCGCGAAATGTTGGCGCAGACGCTGGCGGTGTTCAACATCACGCCTGATCTTGATCTGAACTTGATGCTGCCAGATCAGAGCCTGTCCGGGTTAAGCGCCCGCGTGTTGGCTGCTATGGATGATGTGTTGACTTCGCATTCACCGGAATGGGTGATCGTACAGGGCGATACAACCACGGTGGCAATGGCGGCGATCGCCGCCAATCATCGTCGGGTGAAGGTGGCGCACGTCGAAGCCGGATTGCGCACCTATGACCGCGCAAACCCATTTCCAGAAGAGATGAATCGGGTGATCACCGACCATATCAGCGAACTCAATTTTGCGCCAACGCTGGCGGCAAAGCAGAACCTCCTGCGCGAGGGCATTGAGGAGCGCCGTGTTGCCGTGGTGGGCAATCCCGTCATTGATGCACTTTATGCGCTGGCCGCACAGCCACGGCAACCTGACGCCGACGCGTTGCTCGCACAGCTGCCCGACGCGCGACGGCTCATTCTAGTGACAGCGCATCGCCGTGAAAATTTCGGCGCGCCACTCGCTGCGATCTGTAGGGCGCTGCAGTCACTGGCGGAAAAACATGGCGAAAAGGTGCACATTGTTTATCTGGTGCATCGCAACCCACATGTGTGGTCTGAAGTGCATGCGCGTCTGGCGAACGTGGCGGGAATCTCGTTGTGGCCGCCGCTTGACTATCGCACCGTAATCCATCTGATGAAACGGTCGTGGTTGATCTTGACAGATTCCGGTGGAATTCAAGAGGAGGCCCCTGCGCTTGGTAAGCCAGTGCTTGTTTTGCGCACAGCCACCGAACGCCCCGAAGCGGTTGAAATCGGCGCAGCGCAATTGATCGGAACGGATGTTACCCAAATCGCTGCGGCTGTCGAGACATTGTTGCACGATGAGGGGCGTTACATGCGGATGGCGACTGCTGGCAGCCCTTACGGCGACGGCCACGCTGCCGCCAGGATTGTTGATCGTCTGCTGACGCAATAGGGGGAAGTCGGTCGATGAGAGCGTTCTTGCCCAACCTGCCCATCCGTGCAAGACTGGAGGCGCCATGCAACTGACCATCTGTCCTCATCTTGGTCTGGACGATGACCCTACACTGATTCGTACGGCGGCCACGCGTTCCCATCGCTGCTACGCCCAGGAGAACGTGTTGGCGCCCGACGTCGAGCACCAGGTTGCCTTCTGCCTTTCCGGCGCGTTCCAGGGCTGTCCCTATTATGCGGATGCGCCTGCGATGACGCCGGTTGCGCCGCCTGCTGCGTGGCGTCCACCAGAACCAGAGGAAGAGGAGCGACCTGCCTGGCTGGGGTATCTCTGGTTGGGGCTGTCGGCGGTGATTGTGGCGGCCTTTGCCTTTGTGATGGTCACCGTTGGGCTGGATTTCCTGCGCCCGCCCATGGCGACGACGCCGATTGCACTGGCGACCGCTGCGCCGACGAGCGCCCCGCCGACCGCCACTCCAACGCCGGAGCGCGTCGAAGTGGCGTTGCTGTTGCCGACCCCAACGCCCGTTCCCGGCGGTCAAACCTTGACGCTCTCGCCCCGCGCCAGTGACGTCGGCTGGTGGGCCAGCGGCGACACGCGTGCAAATCACCTCGGCGACTCGTTTCTCTACGCCGGACGGCTGGGCGATCAACAGTTTCTTGCGATGGCGCGCTTCGACCTGGCGCGGGTGGCGCGCGGCGCGGTCATCGAACAGGCTGTCTTGCGCTTTACCGGGCTGGATGACCGGCGCTTTGATCCCAACGACCCTGGCCTGTGGCTGGTGCAACTGATTGCCGAGGTCGATGCACAGGACCTGACGCGCGCCGATTACGTCGCTGCCTTCAGCCGCCCGGCTGCGATCACTCTGGCGCCGCTCACCGCTGCCGAACTGGGCGCCCGCAAGGTCAACGAATTTGTGCTGGACAGCGCCGTGCGCACCTGGCTGGAGCAGCAACTGCTCGACGGGGCAACCTCGCTCACTGTACGGCTGCAACCGGCGGGGGATGGCGTGACCTCGCTCTTTGCGTGGGACAGCGGCCAGGGTTCAGAAAGCGAGGGCGCACCGCCTGAACTGCGACTTGTGGTTGGCCCGCCGCCGCCCACGCCGCCGCCGCTGCCGACCAAACCTTTTATCGTGGCCACGCTGACGCCGCCACCCGGGAACGTGATGACGGCGGTGGCGCTGGCAGCGACCGCCACCGCCGTCGCCGCAACCACTGGCACCTACACGCCAGTTCCATATCAGGTCTACACACCCACGCCTTTCCCGGAAAATCTGGAGACTGTACAGGCGGTGGCGCTCCTGCGTGGGCTGCCGCCCGTGTTGGTCGACACGCCGACGCCAGCCAATGCAGCGACCGCCACCGCCAATGCCGAGTACGCCACCGCCGTAGCGCTTACCACCGGCACCTTCACGCCCGTGCCCGCCGATTATGTGACGCCGATCATTATCGTGCCGACGCCGCCCGCTGAGAATGTGGCGACAGCAGCGGCGCGCGTGCTGGCCGTCACTGCCACTGCGGAGGCTGCCGCCAGGTTATGGTTGCCAACGCCTACACCAACGCCCTGGCCCTACAATGCAGTCATGGGCGTGTTGGTCTACGCAACGGCGGCGCCGCAGAATGTGGAGACAGCCGTCGCAATGAACGAGCAGGCGCTGCTGATCGCTCGCACCACGGGCACGCCCACGCCGCTGCCCTGGAATGCCATCGTCATTACGCGTGTGCCGCCGCCGGATGCGCCAACGCCGACGCCGATTCCGCTGTTCATTGGCGAGGCCGAGTTTACAGCCACGCCGACGCCAACCGACACGGGCACGCCTCCAGCAGTGCTCCCTGCCGAAGTAATCGGCAAAATTCTGTTCAAGTCCGACCGCAGCGGCAGCGAAGCGACCTACATGCTTGACCCGGCGACAGGTGCGGTCACACTGATCACGCAGCCCTGGGTCTACGCGCTGGCGCGCCAGCAACTGGCGCAAGGGCCGGGTGAAGAGCAGGCCGTCGTCAAAGCCGATAATCGTGGGGTGCTACAAATTCATGCGTACGCGCCAAAGTACAACTCCATGCGCCAGGTGACGAGCCTCAAGGGCGCCAGCTACGATCCGGCATGGTCGCCTACGGGCGCATGGATCGCATTTGTCAGCACCGACTCCGGCGGTGACGAGATCTACCGCGTCAACCCTGACGGCTCGGTGACGCAGCGCCTCACCTTCAACACCTGGGAATGGGACAAGCATCCTAGCTGGTCGCCGGATGGTGAACGCATCGTCTTCTACTCCAATCGCGACAGTGGCCGCCGCCAGTTGTGGGTGATGAACAGTGACGGCAGCGGGCAGGCCAATTTGAGCAACAACGAGTATAATGACTGGGACCCCGTCTGGGTCAGATAGTGCATGAACCGGAACGAGACCTTGATGACGCCAGCAAATCGTGATAGCGACTGGAATGCTTTGCTAGATTACATCAATCCGTTGCGGCGGTGGTGGTGGCTGTTGCTTGCCTCGGTGCTGGTGGCGACGGCGTCGACAGCGATTGCCACCTTCTTCGAGCCGACGCAGTACAGTTCGCGCGCCACGGTGATGATCGGCGCCAGCATTCGCGACCCGAATCCCAACAGCGGCGAACTTTACCTGGCGCAACAATTGGTGACCACCTACGTCGACCTCATTCAGCGCGCCAGCGTGCGCGCACCGGCGATGGCGGCGTTGGGTATGGATTGGCTGCCCGAGTACACAGCGCGCCAGGTTCCCGGCACGCAGTTGATGGAGATCAACGTCATCGACACCGATCCGCTGCGTGCGCAGGCAGTGGGGCAGGCGCTGATCGACCAGTTGATTGCGCTGAGCCCTGAGGGCGCGCAAGAGCAAAAGCGCGCAGACTTCATCGAGCAGGAACTCGACGCACTGCAAGCCAGCATCACCGAGACCAAAGCCGAGATTGAGCGTCGCCAGAGCGAGCTGGCAAACATGTTCAGCGCCCGCCAGATCGCCGACGCCCAGAATCAGATCAACGCGCTGCAAAGCAAGCTCAGCAGCCTGCAAACCAACTTCACCGCGCTGCTCTCTACAACGCAGAAAGGCGCTGTCAACACGATCACCGTGATCGAACCACCCGCAGTGGGGACGCCGGTGTCCAACAACTTACTGTACAAACTGCTGACGGCGGCTGCCATTGGCTTCGTGCTGGCCGCCGGTGGGGCGCACCTGATCGAATTCCTCGACAAGAGCTTCAAAAATTCCGACGAGATTCAACAACGGCTGGGGCTGGCGACACTGGGCGCAGTGCCAGAGATCGAGACGGATGCAACGAAAAACCAGCGTAAGCGTCGGCGCAAGACGAAGCATGGCAAGAGCGCAGACAGCAGCGCCAGCGCCACGCACGGCGTCACGCGGCGACTGCCTGCAGCGCCCGCGCCCACCGAGATCAACCCGTCGCTGGTGATGTTGCAGGATAACCAGTCGCCCGCCGCCGAAGCCTTCCGCGTGCTGCGCACCAACATTCAGTTTGCCGCAGTCGCGCATCCAGTGCGATCACTCGTGGTGAGCAGCGCTCTGCCGTCAGAAGGCAAATCGTTGATCACTGCCAACCTGGCGATCGCCGCCGCGCAGGCAGGCAATCGCGTTGTGATTCTGGACTGCGACCTGCATCGCCCGCGGCAGCATCACATCTTCGGGCTGGGCAATGGGCTGGGCGTCACAACCGCGCTGCTTGGCATGGAAGGCGTGACGCTTGAACAATTCATGCAGCCGGGGCCGTTGCCCAATCTGCGCGTGATGACGAGTGGCCCGTTGCCACCCAACGCCGCCGAAATGCTTGGCTCCGAGCGCATGCGCGCCTTGATCAAGTCCATCGCAGAGCAGGCGGATTTGATCGTGATCGACTCGCCGCCCGCTTCGGTGTTGGCTGACACTGCCGTGCTCTCACGTCAGGCGGATGGGGTGCTGCTGGTGCTGCACGCCGGGCGCACCGATCGGGATGTGGTCAAGCGCACCGTGGCAGCGCTGCAGCAGGTGCAGGCGCACATCGTCGGCGTCGTGCTCAACCGAATGCCGACGCGTGGACACGGCTATTATTACTATCACTATTACTACTATTACAACTACGATTACTCCCGCAAGTACTATCGCCGCGACGATCAGCTCGTGGGCGGCGCCATTCCTGTGACGCCAGCGCGCCCCACGACGAATGGTGCAACCCCCGCCCCCGACGTTGCGCCTGCGCCTGATGCAGTGCGCCGCCACCCGCCCACCGCGCCGTAGGCGCAGTTTGCACCGACAACGCAGCTCCGGGAACGCGCCCAACGTCATTGTGCAGTTGCAAAGCATCCTGGCGGTAGTACAATTCCCGCCATGAACGCTCACATTTCCGACTTCCTTCACGCTTTGCGCCCGCGTGTGGCGGGAGACCTGCGCGCCGACGACTACACCCGCACGCTCTACAGCACGGACGCCAGCCTCTACCAGGTGATGCCGCACGCCGTGTTGATTCCCCGCCATGGCGATGACATGCAGGCGGCGATCGAGTTGGCGGCGCAGTACGATGTCCCGCTCTTGCCGCGTGCGGGGGGCAGCAGCCTGGCCGGGCAGACCGTCAACGCCGCGCTGGTGATGGACACCTCGCGCTGGTTGGATCAAATCCTGGAGCTGAATGTCGAGGAGCGCTGGGTGCGCGTGCAGCCAGGCATCGTGCTCGACATGCTCAACGCCGCCTTGAAGCCGCACGGGCTGCAATTCGGCCCCGATCCGGCCTCGAGCAACCGCGCCTGCCTTGGCGGCATCGTCTCCAACAACGCCACCGGCAGCCACTCGATTGTCTACGGCATGGCGGTCGACCACGTGCTGGAGATGAAGGTGCTGCTCGATGACGGCGCGCCGGCGCACTTTCGACCCCTCAGCCCGGCTGGGCTTCGCCAACATCAGCAAAAGAGCGGGCGTGAGGGTGAAATCTATCGGCGCGTGGCCGCGCTGGTGGATGACGAGACGCACCGCAACACCATCCGCGCCGGCACGCCGAAGCACTGGCGCCGCTGTGGCGGCTACAATCTGGCGCGCTTCATTCATGACGGCAGCATTGACCACTACCTGCCGCAGGACCCACGTTTCAACCTGGTCAACCTGTTGGCCGGCGCCGAGGGAACGCTGGCAGCCATTACAGAGCTGAAGCTGAAGCTCGTGCCACGCCCAAAGCGCACCGCGCTCGCCATCGTGGAGTTTCCCAGCCTGCTCGCTGCACTCGAGGCCACGCCCGCCATCCTGGAGACGCAGCCCACCGCAGTGGAGCTGATCGACGACCTCAGCCTGCGCATGGCTGCCGAAAACCGCGATGCGGCGCGCCTGATCAAATCCTTCATCAAAGGCAGCCCTTTCTGCTTCCTTGTCGTCGAATATCAGGGTGACACCGAAGCCGAACTGCGCGCTCGCCTCCAATCTCTACTCACCCAATCTCCCAGCCTCCCCATCACTCCTTTGTACGACCCCAAACTCCAGGCGAACGTCTGGGCTGTCCGCAAAATTGGGCTGGGGCTGTTGATGAGCATGCGCAGCGACTGGAAGCCGATCCCCTTCATTGAGGACACGGCGGTTCCGCCGGAACACCTGGCAGCGTACATTCCCCAAATCGACGCCTTCTGTCAGGAACTGGGCACGCAGATGACCTACTACGCGCACGCATCGGCGGGTTGTCTGCACATTCGCCCGTTGCTCAACCTGAAACGAGGCGCCGACATCGACAAAATGCGCGCCATCAGTCTCTTCGTGGCTGACCTGCTGGGCAATTACGGCGGCGCGCTGTCCAGTGAGCATGGCGACGGCCGCGTGCGGAGCTGGCTGGCGGAACGTTTCTACGGGCCAGCCCTCTACAGGCTCTTCCGGGAAGTCAAGGCCGCTTTCGACCCGCACAACCGCTTCAACCCCGGCAACGTGGTGGACGCACCGGCGCAGGATCAGCATCTTCGCTACAGCCCCGAGTACGCCACAATCCCGTTGCAAACTGTCTTGCACTGGCCGACCGGTTTTGCCACAGAAGTCGAAATGTGCAACGGCGCTGGCGTCTGTCGCAAGCTGACGACAGGCGCGATGTGTCCAAGCTTCATGGCGACGCGCGAGGAGGAGCACAGCACGCGCGGCCGCGCCAACCTGCTGCGCGCGGCCTTGTCGGGACGCCTCCCTGCACATGAGCTGAGCAGCCCACGCATGTATGCGGCCATGGCGTTGTGTGTGGGGTGCAAGGCGTGCAAGTCTGAATGCCCGTCCTCGGTGGATATGGCGCGCATCAAGACGGAGTTCCTGGCGCACTATTACGCTGCACAGCCGCGTCCCAAACGTGACTATCTCTTTGCTCATATCGACACGTTGAGTCGGCTGGCGTCGGGCTGGCGCGCGCCGCTGGCGAACTGGATGCTCTCGCTCAGCCTGACCAAGACAGTGCTGGATCGCTGGTTTGGCATCAGCAAAGAGCGTTCCCTGCCGCGCTTTAGCCGGTCTCCCTTCGTAGCGCTGCGGGGCGCTGCATCGATTGCGCAACCGGCAAACCAGGCGCCAGTCACTTCCCCAGTGCTCTTCGTTGACACCTACAACGCCTATTCCTACCCGCATGTCGCCCAGGCGGCCGTCGCCGTGCTGACCGCGCTCGGCTGCACTGTGACAATCGCGCCGCTGACGGACGCCGGTCGGCCTGCGCTGTCGAAGGGTATGATCGGCCTCGCGCGAGCGAAGGCGGCGCGGCTCCTGACGGCGCTCTATCCTCATGCAGCCTCAGGCCGGCCGCTGCTTTTCCTGGAGCCGAGCGACTGGTCCGCAGTGGTGGATGACTATGCTGCACTGCTGCCCGACGACGCGCGGCTGCCCGTTGTGGCGGCGGCGTGCCTACCCTTCGAGCAGTTTGTCGCCGAGCAACTGGTGGCAGGTGCGCCTTCCCCCTTCACCGGCGCGCCGCGGCCAGCGTTGTTGCATGGTCATTGCCACCAGAAGGCGCTGCTCGGTGTGCAGCCAGCACTCCAGGCGTTGACGCAAGCAGGCTACACCGTGCAGGAGATCGACAGCGCCTGCTGCGGCATGGCGGGGGCGTTCGGTTACGAGAGCGAGCATGTAGCTGTTTCGCTGAAGATGGCGGAGCACGCACTGGCGCCCGCCGTGCGCGCCGCCAGCCCGGAGACAGTGATCGTGGCGGCGGGGGCAAGCTGTCGCCAGCAACTGCTCAGCGTGACGGGGCGACAGGCCCTGCACCCGGCGGAGGCGCTGGCCGCGCAGCTGGCAAGCCAATAACGACGACCGCTTCCACTTCCAGCAACAGGAGCCTGCGGCTGCGAGCCGCAGCTACGGGGGAAGCCGTCGCCGGGGCGTTAGCCAGGGAATCAATTCCTGGCTGATAGCTCAAGTCCACTCAAGTGGACTGGCGTCGTGCAGGTCATCG
>Ga0272446_1004703_pt1 | contig 15848 bp, 14 predicted proteins | sample YNPCB0061_FD_194587 | JGI IMG/M metagenome (GOLD analysis project Ga0272446, IMG submission 194587) | Hot spring microbial mat communities from Yellowstone National Park, WY, United States - YNP-CB-006-1 | ecosystem: Environmental > Aquatic > Thermal springs > Hot (42-90C) > Sediment | place... | reverse complement strand
GGCCCTCCGGGGCATGGTGCTCTGGAGGGTAGTTTGGGAGGCGTGAGCCTTCTGGGAGATGACAACCCTCAGCGCGGAGGTGACGACCATGACGTAGCGAGACAACAGCGGCAGGACCGCCGCTCGTGGGCCTGGACTCGGGGAGTTGGACGAGGCGAGGCGACGGGCGGCGGATCCGGCACCGCGCCAGCGAGACGCGAGGACCGGACGACCGGCCACCGACCGCGAGAACCGGCGCCTCGCCACCGACTCCGGCCCGGGCCACTCGGCAGCCGGCCTCGACGTCGTGGACTATCGTCTGCCTGCCTCCCACCCGCCTCGATCTGCTCGCCCCCCAATAGCCGCTGAACCAACGCCCGTTCACCACGCACCCGGTTCGTGCTGCACCTTCGACAAGAGCAGGCACCTTGAAGGGAGACGAAGGGACTCGACGCTGCGCCGCCATTGACAACGACCCGCCCGCATGCTTGTTGCACGGCCATCTCCCCACGTTCGCCAGCGCCCCCGACCCACGAATGACCCACACTCCTCGCCTGTACCATCCCCACGCGGGATTGCTCCCCCCGGCAGACCTGCGACGCGCCGGCCGCATGATGAAAGAGGAGCTCGCTCGCTCCGTCGACCTGCTGCGTCGTCCCGGACACCCGCGCGTCTACTACCTCTCCTATCTGTTCCGCAACGAGCGACGCGAATCGGTCTTCGGCCGCCTTGGCGCCATCGTCGAGCACCAGACGAACACCCGCAGCTTCGTGTTCTGCGACGTTCGCGTGGGCAGCCATCGCTACGACCAGGTGGCGAACGGCGGATTGCACGACAACGACGAAGCCGCCGAATCGACGGACTACATCGGCATGCCGGCGGAGATCGGCCCGGAGGCGTTCAAGTTCGCGCTCTGGCGCCTGACCGACGCCCGCTACCGCGAGGCTGCACAGCAGTACTACGAGCGCAAGTCCAAGGAGCTGCACTATGTGGACGAGCAGCGGGGCCTGCCGTCCAAGGTGAAGCTGCCCCCTGCCCGATCGACCGTGATCCGACGCTTCGCCGAGGTCGACATCGACTACTGGCGATATCTGATCCGCAAGGCGTCGGCGCTCCTTAAGGACTACCCGAACATCCATGTGTCGGATTTCGAATTCATCGCGTGGCATCGCCAACAGCTCTTCGTCGACTCGGTAGGCTCCGAGATCGTACAGCAGATGTCGGTCTTCGACCTGGCGGCTCGCTTCTGGTTGATCACGCCGCGCGGTGCGCCGGTCGAGCAGCAGGTGGCCCTGATCGCAGGCGACCTCGCCGACCTGCCGGGCGAAAAGGATCTCTTGCGGATGGTTCGCGAGCGCATCGAGCTGATTCTGAAGCTGACCAGTGCGCCGCACCTCAACGCTTTCTCCGGGCCCGTGCTGCTCGCCCCCATCCCTGCCGGCCTGTTCTTCCATGAGGTGGTCGGTCACCGGCTCGAAGGCTCGCGGCTCCTGTCGTCCGACGAAGGCGCCACCTTCGCCGACCTGCGCGGCAAGCAGATTGCCCCCGAGTTCGTCGATATCATCGACGACCCCACGGTCACGACCTTCGCCGGCAGGCGCCTCACAGGCCACTTCCGCTTCGACGACGAAGGGGTTCCGGCCCGCCGAGCCGTGCTCGTGGAACGCGGCAAGCTCCGCAGCTTCCTGACCACCTCCGCACCGATTCCAGGACAGAAGGAGCTCAACGGCCATGCGCGCAACGAACGCCACGAACGCCCCATCTCCCGGATGGGCAACCTGTTCGTGGTCAATCGGGCGCCGGTCCCCCGCGACGAGCTCTGGCAGCGCTTCCTCGAAGAGATCAAGCGCCGAAAAGCGCCTTTTGGCATCTGGGTCCGGGAAACCCTCGGAGGCGAAACCTACACCACCAAGTACGACTTTCAGGCCTTCAAGGGCGAGATCATGCACGCCGTGCGCGTGTTCCCCTCCGGCCGCACCGAGATCGTCCGCGGTGTGGACTTCGTCGGCACGCCCCTCTCCTCCCTCGATGCCCTGCTCTGCATGGGCGACGACCCCACCGTCGACAACGCCTTCTGCGGCGCCGAGTCCGGTCAGATCCCCGTCTCCACCATCGCGCCTTCCGCCCTGCTCGGCAACCTCGAGCTGCAGTCCAAGGACCGGCAGAAGCTCACCCAGTTCGCCATGCCTCCACCCCATGCACGGTAGCCCGCCTCTGCCGGCCACCCGGCGCGCCTCACACGCCCGCAACCCTTCCCCCAGCCTGTGCTAGGAAGACCATTACCCCTCATGTCCAACGCGTCCTATCTCCTCGCGCTCGACGCCGATTCTCCAGTGGCTGACGTGTCCGGAGCATCTTGCCTCCGTACCGGCTGGGACATGGTGCCCCCCTTCTGGCTTGCTTGCTTCCGCGTGTCCGATCTGACCGCCGTGTCCGTTCCCGTCCAGCGGTCCTCCGGCGAGCGATCGACCATCCGCCTCGAAATGCTCTGGGCGCCCAAACCTCGCGCGCTCGCGTCCCTGCACGCCTTCCACCTCGCGATCCGATCCTGCGCGCGCATCCGTGCTGAGGTCGACCCGTGCATCGACGTCCTGACCCACGCCATCGAGCGCAGCGCCCACAGCACGTTGCAGCTACACGACGTGGAAATCCAGCTCATGTTGGGCCCCGAGGACAACCGTCCGTGGATGATCGAGTGTCTCACCTTCCTCGGGGAGATTGCCGCCGGAACGCTCGCCGCCGACGCCATCCTCACCGATCCGCGTGCCCTCGAACTCTTCGATCAGGCCAAGGTTCTGCTGCCGGACTGGACCTGCGAGCTCGACTGGGAAGAGGCGCTCATCGGCATGCCCTGCGGTTGACTCCGCCGCGCCCTCTTCCGCTACGCACACTTCCCGAAGCCGTCGGACATACCGATTCACCAAAGCCGGCCAACGACGCTCCCAAGGCTCCGGGAACGTGGCATGCTACCTCTCCTCCATCGCCGCCCCGGCCCTCGCGCCGCCCGGCGATCGGGCGACGCACGCGCGTGCTATCGTTGCCCCCCCAAGCCGCATGGCCGATCGCACCATCTTCCATGTCGACATGGACGCTTTCTTCGCGTCCGTGGAGGTGCGAGACCGTCCAGAGCTGCGGGGGCGTCCGGTCATCGTCGGCGGCACGCACCGGCGCGGCGTGGTTTCCACCGCCAGCTACGAGGCACGCGGGTTCGGTGTGCACAGCGCCATGCCCATGGCTCACGCGATCAGGCTCTGCCCGCAAGCCGTGGTGCTTCCCGTCCGCATGCACGTCTATGCCGAGGTCAGCGAGCAGATCATGCAGATTTTGGGCTCGTTTTCTCCCCTCGTCGAGCCCTTGAGCCTCGACGAAGCCTTCCTCGACATGACCGGCACCGAAACCCTGCACGGCCCCGCACTCCAGGCAGCCCGGGCGATCAAGACCCGCATTCGCGAAGTCACTGGGCTTACCGCTTCCGTCGGCGTGGCGTGCAACAAGTTCCTGGCCAAGCTCGCCAGCGACCTCGACAAGCCCGATGGGCTCACGGTCGTTCCAAGAGGGCGGGAAGCCGCGTTCATCGCGCCGCTTCCCATTCGACGGCTATGGGGCGTGGGCCCCCGCACCGCGTCCGAACTGGAGGCCGGCGGGCTGCGCACCATCGGAGACATCGCCTGCGCCGACCCCGCCCAGCTCGCGCGCCGCCTCGGCCCATCGCTCGCCCGGCACATCCTCGCCCTGGCGCACGCTCGTGATGACCGCCCCGTGATCCCCTGGCACGACGCGCGCTCCGTCGGCTCCGAGGAAACGTTCGAGCGAGACATCCGTGGCAAAGACAGCGTGATCCCGGTCCTTCGCAGGCATGCTGACCGCGTCGCGCGCAGGCTGCGCGCCCAGCAGCTCGTGGCAGGCGCCGTGCGCGTCAAGGTCCGCTATCGTCGCACGTTTTGCCTGGCCACGCGCGAAGGGCCGTTGCCCGAGCCCTCCGACGATTCCGAGACGCTCATGCGTGCGGCTGTCCTGCTCCTCGAACGCTTCGATTGGCGTGAGCCGGTCCGCCTGGTGGGGCTGGCGGCATCGGACCTTCGGACCCAGGCAAGTCCCATGCAACCAGACCTGTTCGACCACGCCCGCGCTCGGAAGCAGTCGACGCTGGAGCATACGCTCGATGCACTTCGCGAACGATTCGGCGACGGCATCATCCGCAAGGGCGGCGGTTGATCGAGGAGCGCAGTCATGTCCGACATCGATACCACCATCCCCTGGACGCCCATCGACGACCCGCTTCGCGCCGACGCTCGTTTCCTCGGCGACCTGCTCGGCACTGTTCTTTGCGAACAATCGGGCCAGGAGCTCTTCGACCGCGTGGAGGGTGCACGGACCGCCTCCCGACGCTGGAGGTCCGGCGCGCCCGGCGCCGAGCAGGACCTCGAGCGGATCGCGACCGGCCTCGACGCCGCCACCGCCTCGGAGGTGGCGCTCGCATTTAGCACCTGGTTCGGCCTGGTGAACATGGCCGAGCAGGTGCACCGCATCCGGCGCAGCCGCGACAAGCAGCGCGCCGGATCCTGGGACGGCAGCCTGGAGGCCGTCATCCAGTCCATCGCGAGCAGCGGCGTGGACATCGACACGCTCCGCGAGTCCCTCGGCAAGATGGTCATCGCCCCGGTTTTCACTGCCCACCCCACCCGCGCGTTGCGGCGAACCATCCTCGCCAAGGAGCAGAGCATCGCACGGGCCCTCATCGAGCGAATGACCACGGCCGCTCCCACCGACGTGGAGAACGAGGCCTTCGCCTCGCGGGTCCGCGTCGAGATCGCCACCGCCTGGCAGACCGAACAACACCTGTCCGAGCGCCCGACCGTGGCCGACGAAGCCGAATACGTGCTCTTCTACCTCAGTGACGTCGTCTACCGCATCGTACCCTCGTTCTATGAGTCTCTTGAACGCGCCGTGCGTGCCGCGTATGGCCCGGCCGCTGCCTGCGACCTGCCCCTGCCCCGTCTGCGCTTCGGATCCTGGGTCGGTGGCGACATGGACGGCAACCCGAACGTCGGAGCCCACACCATCCTCGACAGCCTCGCTCGCCATCGCGCGCTCATCCTCGCACGATACAAGACGGAGGTGCGTCGCCTGTTCGACGTCCTCAGCCAATCCGAATCGCGCGTGCAGGTGGATGATGTTGTGCGCGATCGGATTGCCTTGTACCAGTCCATGCTGCCCGAGATCGATCGCGCGATCGCAACGCGCTACCGGCAGATGCCCTATCGCCACCTGCTCTGGCTCATGTCGGCCAGGATCGCCGCGGCAGAGGAGGGTGCCCCGGCCGGATACCGTTCGGCGCAGGAGTTCGACGGCGACCTCGAGCTCATCGGCAAGAGTTTGCTCGCCCACCGGGGGACGCACGCCGGTTGGCCGCTGGTCCGTCGCCTGCGCTGGCGCGTGCGCACGTTCGGCTTTCACCTCGCCACGCTGGATATCCGTCAGGATTCCCAGGTCCACCGCAGGGTGGCCGGACAGATACTCGGCGAACCGGCGTTCGCCGACCTCGACGCAGCCGTGCGCCGGGACCGAATCGCCGCTGCGTTGGACGGCGAAATACGCCTCCCGGACTCGCCCGACCCCGAAACCGCGAGCACCATCGCCGTCATGCGAGCGATCCGCGAGGGCCGCCGCCAGCACGGTGATGACGCCATCGGGCCTTATATTATCAGCATGGCCCAGGGCCCGGACGATGCGCTTGCAGTGCTGCTGATCGCTCGCGCGGCGGGGCTGCATGATGATAACGGGCAGGTTCCGCTCGACGTGACGCCGCTTTTCGAGACCATCCCCGATCTGCGCGAGGCGTGCGGCGTGATGCAGTCGCTCTTCCAGGATGCGCGCTATGCGGCACACCTCGCGTCCCGGGGCCGGTCCCAGATCGTGATGCTGGGTTATTCGGACAGCAGCAAGGACGGCGGCATGGCCGCCTCGCGTCTTGCGCTATACGAGGCCCAGCGAGGGCTGCTGGCAACGGCGCGCGAGGCCGGGATCGCACTGGCCTTTTTTCACGGACGGGGCGGCACGGCCGGGCGCGGAGGCAGCAAGCCCCGGGACGCCATCCTCGCGGAGCCCCCCGGAGCCATCGCCGGCCACCTGCGCGTGACCGAGCAGGGCGAGATCATCCATGCCAAGTACGGGCTTCGAGGAATTGCCATCCGCACGCTCGAGCTGATGGCCGGCGCCACGATCGAAACCACGATACGATCGGAGCTCGCCTGCTGGGCCAGAGAGCCATGGCTCGATATTATGCGCACCATCGCCGACCAAAGCCGGGCAGCCTATCGCGCATTCGTCGATCACCCCGGCCTGATTGCGTACTTTCGCAACGCGACCCCGATCGATGTCATCGAGCGGATGCTCATCGGATCGCGGCCGACCTCGCGCCGGGCCGCTCGCGGCATCCAGGACATGCGCGCGATTCCCTGGGTGTTTGCGTGGACCCAAAATCGCCACATGCTCCCCGGCTGGTTCGGCGTGGGATCGGGTATCGCCTCGGCGATTCGCCTGCACGGGCTCGACGCCGTGCGCGACATGCGGGCGCAATGGCCGCTGTTCGCGAACCTGGTAGCAGACGTCGAGATGGTCCTGGCCAAGACGGATATGGTCGTGTCGAGGCGCTACGCTGCGTTGGCGGGCGAGGCCGCCGCGCACCTGTTCCCGGTGATCGAAGCCGAGTACGCCCGAACCGTGGACGCCGTGTTGCAGGTGCAGGACGAAGCGCACCTGCTCGACCGGGACCGCGTTCTGCGGCGCAACATCATGCTGCGCAATCCGTACATCGACCCGATGAGCATCATGCAGGTGGACCTGCTGAAACGCTGGCGGGCAAGCGGGCGCGAAGACGACTCCCTGCTTCGGGCGCTGTTCACGACGGTCCAAGGGATCGCGCGCGGGCTGCAGAACACCGGCTAGGCAAGGGAAGCCGCCACCCGGCGTGCAACGGACGCCGGCCCGATCAGCCGCTGCCCCCTTCCTGATTGCGAATCATCACCAGGAGCATCTTGAACCGATTGTTCGCGTTCACCGCGTGCGGCACGTTCGCCGGCATCAAGACGATCTCCCCGGCCCGCGCCACCACCGCACGGCCGCCGATCACCAGCTCTCCTTCGCCTTCCACCACCTGCACGTACGCGTCGAACGGCGCGGTGTGCTCGCTCAGCCCCTGCCCCGCGTCGAACGCGAATACCGTCATCGTCCCGGACTTGCCCTTCGTCAGCGTCCGGCTCACGATCGAGCCTGCGGCATATTGCACCAGCGCGCCGATCGCAGCGGGTTGCGCCGGATCAATCGCCCCCGAATCCTTCAGCACTTCGAGCTTCCCATCGGTCATCGGCTCACCTTCCTGTCTGGTTCCGCCGTGGACTGTGCGTCCACTACGCACGGCCGACCATGACCGCGGTCATGCTCCGCTGAGGAGGTGGCGCGTGGCGCATTCTGCGCGGAAAACAAACCCCACGTGGGCCGAATGCGCCTGCACCGCCTTGCGGGACTTGCCCCGTACGCGGGACGAGGATCGAGCCCCCTTCACCCCGAACGGCGCGAGCCTTTGCAATGGGTATCGCCTACCGGAGATACGCTGGCGGATCCCCCCTCCACTTGATGCTGCACCCAACGCTCGGCTTCTGGATCTCCGATACGGCCGATCCCGCCAGCACCGCGTCGATCGCGGCCCGCAGGTCGCGCCCGGTGACCGGCACGCCGTTGCCCGGTCTGCTGTCGTCGAGCTGGCCTCGATACACGAGCTTCCTGTCCCGGTCGAACAGAAAGAAGTCCGGCGTGCATGCCGCTCGGTAGGCCTTTGCCACCTCCTGGGTCTCGTCGAACAAAAACGGAAACCGCCACCCGAGCTGCTGCGCCAGCTTCCGCATCTCCGGCGGACCGTCCTGCGGATGCGTCTCGATCGCGTTCGCGTTGATCGCCACCACGCCAAGCCCCTTGGGCATGTACTCCGCCGCGATCCGCGTGATCTGGTCACGCACGTGGATCACGAAGGGGCAGTGGTTGCAAAGGAACATCACCAGAACCGCGGGCTTGTCGTGCAGGCTCGACAGACTCACCACGGTGTCGTCCACCGCGTTTCGAAGCGAAAAGTCGGGTGCCCGCGTTCCCAGCGCGAGCATCGTCGATGACGTCGCTGCCATGATGTCACTCCTCGATTTCCGTGAAGGGTGCGCGGTCCATAACGCGCTCCGCCCACCCCGGCCAGGGGTTCGGCTACCGGTCGACCACCGTCACCGTCACTTCGACATGCCTGCCCGAACGAAGCGTGAAATACGCGCGCCCCGGCTTGCCCCCGCCCGGTGGTTCGAAGCCGAGCGCGTACGGACCAGCGGAGACATCGTCGTCTCCGACCCCGCCCTCCACCATCGAAAGCTCCACCGACACGCGCAGCGTCTGCGCCCCTGCGCTCACATCCAGATGCGAGAGCGCAAACCGCCCCGCCCGCAGCATCGTCAAGGTTCGCTGAACCAGGATCTGCAGATGCGCCGGAACCGGGCCGCGCGCAGGCGCCGCCGAAACGATCTTGCCCGCTTCGTCGACCTCGATGCGCACGTCGAACGTACCCGCGTTTCCGATTCGCAACGTTGCCCACACCGGGTCTCCGCTGACCGCTATCGGAATCGCCCGCGTGAACGCGACCGCGAGATTCCGAACGCCGCCTGCGCCAACCGCCCCCGACGCCCCGGCTGTCCCACGCCCGCTTCCTCCCTCCGGCGACTCCCCGCCTGCACGCGGCTCCATGGACAGGCGATCCGCACCGGACGACGATGTCGACGCAGCCCGCGATGACGGAACGGCCGCATGCGGATCACGAGCTTTCGGCCGGGGGTCGGCCCTCGGCGCGAGCGCCGGCACATCCGGCCGCGGATCCCGCATCTCCTCCGCGCGGACTGCGGCTGCCGGGCCGGCCGTGACGGCTGGACTCGTGCCCGCGCTTTCACCCCGTGCAGCGTGCGACGGTGCGTCCCGCGACACGGGCAGGAGCGCATCGAGATCGAGTGTTTCGCCGCCCCAGCGGTCGGCCTGCCCTGGACCCGCGATCTGCCCGGCTCCGGCAGGCCGTATCATCAAGCCCACCGCTCCCACCACCAACGCGTGTGCGGCCAGCGAGCATGCAAGAGCTACGGCCGTCGATTGTCCGCTCATCCGTGTCCCGCTCGGACAATCTGCCAGGGCCCGTGTTCCGCCACAAGCCCCGCCACGCGCAGCGCGCACCCACAACCATTCGCGCCGACTCCCTGTCGTCGCGCGGCGTTGCCGATGCGACGCCGCCGCAAAGCGCCGGGCCTGTGCCGCACTGGCCCTCGCTTCGCGAGCCCAAGTGATTGACAGCACCAGGTGGACCACCGACCATGCCTGCATGGATCGTCCATCTGTCCTGCTTCCGCAGCTCGTCTTCGCCATGCCCGGCCCCGGCGGCTATTCGCCTTACGGCGCGCCGCCCGGCCCCTACGGGCCCCCGGGAGGCAACCTGGGCTATCGAGTGCCCCCGCCCATGCCGATTCGTCCAATGCACACGATGGCCATCGTCGCGCTCATCGCCGGAATCGTCTCCTGGTTCGGCTGCCCGTTCGTGGGCGGGATCGTAGCGCTCATCACAGGGGCCATGGCGCGCAAGGAAATCCGCGCAGAACCGCAGCGCTGGGACGGCGACGGCATGGCGATCGCCGGCATGATCGTGGGCGGCATCAACCTCACGATCTGGACGATCGTTGGCCTGTTCTATTTGCTCATGATCCTTGGCATCGTGTCCGCCGCCGTCTTCGGATCCTGACCGCACAACACCAAGCCGCCGCTTTACCGGCGGCGCCTCGCAGCGTCCACGCTCCGGCGCGCCACCAACGCAGCGTCGCGCGAAGCCTCGTCCGATGCCTGCTCCCACGGTCCGACTTGCAGAATCGACTCCATCGCGACCGCGTATCGCTCCAGCAGATCCGCTCCCACGGCCCGCGCAGCCGCCGCCGCCCGATCCCTGTGCAGAGCCCATCGGATGGGCCGTCCCTCCTCCAGCTCACGACGGTAACACGCTACCACCTGCGCCCCGAACGGGGTCAGCCACATCGTCCTGTGCGTATATGCCCGCTCCACAGTCATGCCGTCGCGGCGTCTGCCCAACGTTCGCATCGCGACCCGGCGCTGCCCGGTTCGGACAAGGCCTGCACGCGACAGCTTGCGCACAGCGCGCAGATAGGTCTCACGGTCCGAATGCGTCTTGAGCGACGGATCGAGGATCGCTCCTTCGCGCGAGTCCGCTGACGGTGCGTGCAGCAGGATGTTTCGCTCATGCCGCCCTAGCCGGACACGCTTGATGCTCGATGCGGCCCGGTCGACCTCCCGGCACCACGGACACGGCAGGGCCGCGCGAATCAGGTCTGCCGCCGCAAGCATGTCCAGCCGCCGTCCGTTCCGCAGCGGAGGCCGGAAGCGCGAAGACAGCGCGGTGACGACTTCGCAGGGTTTGCGGTCCACATGGCAAGAATGGTCCATCGACGAGCCTCCGCTGGCGGCCTGCAGGCAGTCCGACCATAGCACATCAGACGTTGCGCCTGCGATCGCACCCGTTGCGAAAGCACCCACGTGGCGACGCGCGAACCAGGACATACGAGACGAATGCGTCGAGTGTTGAGTGCCACTTGACACTCGACGTCCATCGCGCCAGGTGCCCCTCATGCCCCCCGTCGCCACCAGCCGTCCCGTCCACGCTGTCGATGTCGCGGCACGCTGCGCAGCCGCCGTCCTGCCCCACGCTTTCGCGCCCCGCATCGACCAGATCCGTCTCGATGCCCGCGCCGTACTCGACGAGATCCAGGGCCGCCACGCCCCCGCCTATCGCGATGCTCAACACCCGATCCACCGCCCCCCTCGCCTCGACGAAATCGATCCGCTGCAAGCCGTGCTGCCCGACCGCCTCGCCCGTCGCTACCGCGCATTCCGCCGCGACCTGTCGATGGTCTGGCAGGGCCTGGCCGGCCATCATCCCCCGCCCTTCCTGCGCAGGTCCGGCCGCGCTCATGGCGTCCGTCGCAACGCGGCGCCCAGCGTCGCACCTCGTATCATGCACGTCACCCGCATTGCCCACGCCACGCCCGCGGCGATCACCCTCCATCTCGCCAACCCGTCCGGCGCGGCTTTCGACTTCGCGGCCGGCCAGTTCGTCACGGTCCTTCTGAACCTGGGCGGGCAGACGCACCGCAGAGCCTACTCGATCTGTTCGGCGCCCGGCGCCGGCGACGACTTCGCGATCACGGTCAAGCGTGTCCCCGGAGGCGTCGTCTCCACCTATCTGCATGACCAGGCGTCGCCGGGCATGGCGTTGCAAGTGCTCGGACCATCGGGCACGTTCCGATGGACCCCGAAACTCCCCGGCGACCTGGTGCTGGTCGCGGCAGGCAGCGGCATCACGCCCATCTTTTCCATCGCGCAGGCAGCCGTCGCAGCCGGACGACGCGTCGCGCTTCTCTACGGCAACCGCACGGAAGCCGACGTGATCTTCCGGCGCGAGCTGGACGATCTCCAGGCGTCGCACCCCGGACGGTTCTTCGTGCGCCATGTGTTGAGCCGCCCCGCGCAAGGTTGGACCGGCGACCGTGGCCGCATCGACGCCCCCCTGCTGGATGCCTGGCTCAGCGCCGTGCCCTGGGCAGGCGCCCCTGAGACCAGGTTCTACCTGTGCGGCCCGGAAGGGCTCATGTCCGCCGCACAGCGCGTGATCGCCGGCCGACAGGTCGATTCCGGACGCATCTTGCGCGAACGGTACGTTTCGCCACACGAGGGCACCCCGAACCCGGCGGCCTGGCAGGTCCAGTCCATGATCGTGCGCTCGAACGGGACCATGCGCACGGTGAGGGTGCAGCCCGGCCAGACACTGCTCGAGGCCGGCTTGCAGGCCGGGCTTCCATTCAAGTTCTCTTGCATGATGGGTGGCTGCGCCGCCTGCAAGGTCAAACTGCGCAGCGGCGCGGTCCACATGGGCGAGCCCAATGCGCTCACATCGGCGGAGCGCGACGACGGCCATGCGCTGGCCTGCATCGCTCGCCCTCTCGAGCCGGTGGAGGTGGAGTTGGAATGATGGAGACGATGAGCACGAACGCGGGCGACACGTCCCCCTGGATCTACCGCATGAAGGATCTGTGCGACCGGACCGGGCTGCCGCGCCAGGCGATCCATTTCTACATCCAGCAAGGATTGCTTCCCCCGGGACGCAAGACGGGCCGCAACATGGCCTGGTACACCGATGCGCATGTCGAGCGGCTCAAGCTCGTTCGTCAGCTTCAACATGAGCGCTTCCTGCCGCTCAAGGCCATCCGCGCCATCGTCAACGGCCAGGACGACGCATTTTCCCCCGAGCAGAAGCGCTTCCTCGTGAATGTCAAGCAACGCCTGTCCCCAGGCTTCCCATCGCGGCCCGGGCGCCCCGAGACGATCGACGCCGACGCTCTGCTCGCCCGGCTCGGGCTGAGCCGCAAGGAGCTCGACCGGATGATCGAGCTCGAGATGATCGTCGCCAGAACCGACGACAGCGGCCGCACGCTGATCGCCAAGGACGACGCCTGGATGCTCGAGTTCCTCGCGGACCTGCGGCGCATCGGTTTGACCGCCGAGCTCGGCTTCGACGTCAGCGACATCGCCTTCTACGAGGAAGCGGTGTCGACGCTCTTCGATCACGAGATCCGTTTCATCCACGAACGTCTCGGCGGTCTCCCTCCCGAACAGGCAGCGGCGATGATCGAGAGGGCGATCCCGATCGTACATGCGTTTCTCGTCCGGTATCACGAGGCAAAGATCAGGGACTTCGTTGCGGCGCTGTAGCGCTGGAGGGCAGCATGCACACACTCCATCGAATCGCGGACATTCTACCGCTCAAGGTCAGAGAACGGCTCGACCCATACTTCGAGGCGATCAACACGATGGCGGAGGTCCGGGACCCCCGCGTGCTCCGCTCGCTCGGACCTGCGGGCGTGCGCGGCATGTTGCTCAAGCGCGGCAAGCAGGGCGTTCCCACGCTCATCAAGGCGTCCCACGAGACGTGCTTCGACTGGTCCTACCCCCACGACAACCCCGAAATGGAGGAGCTGTACCGCCGCGCCAAGCAAGGCCAGTGGGACGGCGAAGCGTACCTCGATTGGAGCACCAGCGTCGACCCGTTGAACCCAGAGGTGCCCCTCATCCCCGACGGGTTCGTGGACTTCGACGCTGCGGCACGGCTGGGTGTCAAGCTCGACGCCAGGGAGCAGATGCAGTTCCGCTACAGCCTGTGTGCCTGGATGCTGAGCCAGTTCCTGCACGGCGAGCAGGGGGCGCTGTTCGCAGCCGCGCAGGTCACCGAAGCGGTGCCCCTGTTCGACGGCAAGTACTACGGGGCCACGCAGGTGGTCGACGAAGCGAGGCATGTGGAGGTCTTCCACCGCTACCTCGATACCAAGCTCGACAAGCTCTACCAGGTCAACGACAACCTGTTCGTGATCATCGACGCGCTGATGTCCGATAGCCGGTGGGACATGAAGTTCCTGGGGATGCAGATCATGATCGAGGGACTGGCGCTCGGCGCGTTCGGCATGCTGTACCGGCACACGCGGGAGCCCCTGCTCAAGGAGCTGCTCAAGATGGTGATCCAGGACGAGGCGCGTCACGTCCACTATGGAGTGATCGCCCTGCGCGATCACTTCACCAAGCAGCTCACCGAGTCGGAGCGCCGGGAGCGCGAGGATTGGGCTTTCGAAGTTGCCTTGCTGATGCGCAACCGGTTCCTCGCCTACGAGGTGTTCGAGGAGTGGGCGGAGGGCAAGCTCACGCGCGCCCAGTGGCGCGAGCTGATGAACCTCGCGCCGGGGATGGAGTCGTTCCGCACAACGATGTTCAGCCGCCTGGTCCCGAACCTCCGTGAGATCGGCCTGATGAGCCCACGAATCCAGCCATCGTACGAGCGTGCAGGCCTCATGCGCTACTTCCACGGCGCCGCCGCCGACAGGATCACCGGGCAGGACATGATACGCGAGCTCGACGACGCCGCATGATGCCCTGCACCCGCGGCGAATCACCTTGATCCGGTCCCCGCCGGATCGAATACTGATCCTCGTGCCCCGTGCCCTCCGCGTGCGCATCGACTCCGCCTGGCAGGTTCTGTCAGGCACCGAGGTCGTCATCGGAAGAAGCCCCTACAGCACCATCTGCGTGAGCTACCCGAAGATCTCTCGCATCCATGCCTCGTTCTACCGCGTCGGCGACCGCATCTTCCTGCGCGACCTCGGCTCCACCAACGGCACCTTCATCGACGGCGTCCGCATCGGCCCAGATCCTGTTCAGGTCGCCCCCGGCGCGTCCATCAGCCTGGGCGGCGTCCAGGTCTTCCTCGAGGAAGTCGAGATCGCAAGCACGGCGAGGCGTCGTACCAATCGACCGGACGGGACCGGCCCGATCGACGACACCGACTCGACCCAGATCGAAATGGTCCCGAGCGAGGCAAAACGTTGAGCGAAGGCGCGCGATCTCCCATCGTGGTCGCACTCCGTGACCCTGAAACGATCTACGTGATCCCTCGTTTCCTCGAGCGCATCGCTACCGTCGTCTCGACCACTTCATGCAACGGGGCACGCGAGCTCATCGACCGTCACCTACCCGGTGTCCTGGTCCTCGAACCCGATCTGCAGGATGGCGACGCCACCTGCCTCATCGCCACGTTGCGCCAGCGCGTGCCTTGGGCGCAGGTGCTGTGCATCTGCGACGTCGAGCAGTCCGCACGCACCGCCGAGTTCATCGCGGCCGGCGCCAGCGACGTCTTGGTCCGCCCCTTCGACGTCGGCAACTTCTTGCCGCGCGTCGAGCACCTCCAACGTGCCGTCGAGGTTCGCCGCGAGCAGATCCTGCGCACCGCGGAGCTCGAGGATCGCATCCGCCATCTCGACCGAATCATCACCTTGGGCACGCTCGTCGCCACCCTTGCCCACGAGACCGCCAACCCCTTGACCACGATCCTCGGTAACGCCGAAGAGCTCGAGATGATCTTCGAGAGCCCCGGCCTTCCGCCCTCGGTCGCTTCGGAAGCGTCGCCCCTCGTCCGGGAGATCATCACCGCCGGCCGTGCGATCGCCGCGTACATCCGCCAGCTTCGCGCCTACTCGCGCAGCGACCAGCGCGAGGTCGACGAGGTCCGCCCGCAAGCTGTCCTCGACACCGCCCTGTCCTTGCTCAAGGTCAAGATCGCCGAATCCGGCGCCGCGCTCTCGGTCGCTCCCCCTCCCGCCCAGCTCTGCTTCCCAGGCCACACCGTCGAGCTGGCGCAGGCCCTCGCCAACGCCATCTCCAACGCCGTCGACGCCGCCGGCCCTGGCGGTCACGTCGCCATCCGCATCGTTCAAGACGGTGACGATGTCGCCTTCGAAGTCGAAGACGACGGCATCGGCGTTCCGAAAGATCTGCTCCAGAGCAGGCGGCCGTTCTTCACCACCAAGCCCGGCGGTACTGGTCTCGGCCTCGGTGTGATGATGCAAGTCATGGAGCGGCACGGCGGCCGCGTGGAGTTCCACGACAACACCCCGCGCCCCGGAACCCGCGTCCGGCTCGTCGCGCCCCTCTCCGGTCCGCCCCTGTCCTCCGATGGGTCGTCGGAAGGCTCTACCTCGAACGGCCGAGGGCAGGAAGTTGGCCGGCGGGAGCTGTAGCCCCGCGAGGCTCGGCCCGGACCTAACCTGCCGCATCCGGAACCCTAAACGGGTGACGGTGCAACGTACAGCAATCCACATGCCACACGCTGACCTTTCCGGGTCTATCACCAAGTATGGCCTCTTCGGAGCGGTTCGGAGTAGGTCGAGGGCTCGCCTCGCCCCCTGGTGTGA
>Ga0272446_1004702_pt1 | contig 15855 bp, 15 predicted proteins | sample YNPCB0061_FD_194587 | JGI IMG/M metagenome (GOLD analysis project Ga0272446, IMG submission 194587) | Hot spring microbial mat communities from Yellowstone National Park, WY, United States - YNP-CB-006-1 | ecosystem: Environmental > Aquatic > Thermal springs > Hot (42-90C) > Sediment | place... | reverse complement strand
GGCTTAATCGGCACCTGGGGAACCGAAGTCCGCTCCATCACAAAGGTATAGGTAAACCCCTGGGTGCAATAGGGAGCCTGATCCGACGTCGAGCGGGGTTCCCACCGCGTTGGTCGATCCGTCCCCAGCAAATAGGGCACCCCCGTCAGCGGCCACAACTCCCCCGTTTCCGTAGCATCAATCACCATCCAGGGCACCCTCTTGCCCAGATTCTCAGGGGGGGGCACAAACAAAATCAACTCCTTCTCCCAGTCCTCCGAAGGATTCGGGTCATACCAGGTCAGAAAATACTCAGAGAGATTCCCCCGCCGTCCCCCGGTCAATTCCTCCCGCCGCGGCAGATTCCGGATCCCCAAGACCCCCGTCACCAAAGACCCCTGCACCTCCACCGCCTTGACCACCGTCTCCGTAAAAAGCTGCAACTGCCCCGATTGCACAAAGGGATCCAGCATCGCTGTGAGGACGGCATGGCCATCCTGAGGACTAAAACACAGCACACTCACCCAGCACTCCCCAGGGTTGAGGCGACCTCCATAGCGAGCGCGAATGCGGCGGCGAAACTCACTGTAAGCCGCAGGAAACAAATCATTTTCTCGCTGCAACGGGCGCTCATCCAGAGCCGACACCCCCTGGGCACTCACCTGCCCCCCGATCCAATCCGTGATTTCCGTCATGCACACCGACTTCCCCAACTGCAGCGCCTCATAAGCCGCCGCCACCCCCCCCAGCCCGCCCCCAGCAATCAACAGATCGCAGGTCACCCTTGTATCCACCGCCGCCCTCAAAGTGTCTGGAATCTCAGTCGCCCACGTCCTGCCCCCCAGCAGCAACCCTACCCCCAACACCCACCAACCCCAGCGCCCCATCCCTTGCCCTCCCAGATGTCCTTCCTCACTTGTGCAGGCATTATCCCCCACTTCCTCTTCCACCCAGCCCGGCTTCCTCGCCAAATCCCATGCCAGCAGGAGCACATCAGAGGGATCCCTCAACCCATTGACAAATCTGAGGAAATGTAAATTTATGTATCAAGGGTATTCTTTGTATCAAGCGGTACAGTCATTCCCCAAAGCTGAGCAAAGTAGGTTTATTCAGCCAGAGCTTCTCCGCACCAATCACCCCACCCCTAAGAGTGACTGCAACTGTTCGTATAAAAACAACAAGTAAATTCATGAAGAAAAGTCACAACATTGGGAAAAAGCCTGATTCTAGCAGGGGTTAGGGGCGGGATCGGCTTTCCTGTCCCCATTACAAATCTTGATGATCCTGTGGAATAGATCGCGGTACAAAAAGAACGGAGGGTTCATACCCTACCGTGATTGCTAGAGTTTTCTGTTACAGACCCTTCCACAGCTTGCCCTTAAAAGGACTTCCTGGAAAGGTTGTCCCGGATGGGGTTTAGCTTTGGGTGTAGGAAAATTCTAGGAATCAATTAACACCTGCAATTTTATTGTTTATTGTTTGTTTTTTCCCTTGCCCTCAGTGTGTGAGAGCAAGCTTTTCATACTGACCCATAACATAGGAGTCTCTCATGAACGACGTATTTGGAAAGGTCGTCGCCCAAGCTGATGCCAAAGGCGCTTTCCTCTCGGATAGCGAATTTTCTGCCCTGCAAGCTGTCTTGGCTGATGCCAACAAGCGCTTGGATGCCGTTAACCGCATCACCAGCAATGCTGCCGCCATTGTCAAAAATGCTGTTGCCGAGCTGTTTGCTGAAGAGCCTGCCTTGAATGCCCCTGGTGGTCCTGCCTATCCCAGCCGGAACGTAGCGGCCTGCTTGCGCGATATGGACATTATCCTGCGCTACATCACCTATGCCACCGCTGCCGGGGATGCTTCTGTGTTGAATGAGCGCTGCTTAAATGGCTTGCGGGAAACCTACCAAGCTTTGGGTACCCCTGGTTCTTCGGTGGCCAACGGCATCCAAAAAATGAAAAAAGCCGCTGTAGCTGTCGTCAACGATCCCAATGGCATTACCCGTGGGGATTGCAGCGCCTTGGTTTCGGAAATCGAGTCTTACTTTGACCGGGCTGCCGCAGCTGTGGCTTAGTCCCTGCCCAGTTCACCAAAACTTTTCAGCATTCCTGTTTTATCTATTCCCTTTTTTGGAGCCTGAACATCATGCAGACCCCTATTGTTGATGCCATCGCCACCGCTGATAGCCAAGGGCGTTATTTGAGCAACTCTGAACTGCAAGCCATTGACGGCCGTTTCAAGCGAGCTGCTGCCAGCATGGAAGCTGCCCGGGTGCTTTCCAGCAAAGCCAATGATTTGATCAACGGCGCCGTAGCAGCAGTGTATGCCAAGTTCCCCTACACCACCCAGCCCGGTGGTCAATGCCACAGCCAAACCGGCAAAGACAAGTGCGCCCGCGATGTTGGTCACTACCTCCGCTATGTCACCTACTGCTTGGTCGCCGGTGGCACAGGCCCGATGGATGAATACCAATTAGCCGGGATCCGGGAAATCAATGCTGCCTTTGATCTCTCCCCCAGTTGGTTCATCGAAGCCCTGAAGTACATCAAAGCCAACCATGGTTTGAGTGGTCAGCCCGCTGTCGAAGCCAACGCCTACATTGATTACGCCATCAACGCCCTCAGCTAGACCCGATGCAGGTGCCATAACTCCGGGGTGGTGATCACAATAAACCATCTCGGAGTTTTTCCCTACGCCCCTCTGCCACGCTCGCAAGCTGGGCTAGCTGACTCGGGTACCTCGAGGGCTAGCAAGGGGTAACAAGAGAGGCTAGAAGCTCTGTGAAATTGTGAAAATTGGCGGACGTTAATTGAAATCTAGCTTTAATTTTTTGATCCATTGATTGTTTTTAGAAGGAGAATCCATGCCTACCATTTCCCAAGCCCCTCGTCTGCGGGTGGATGGCCAGGCAGGTGTCACCCCTGTTGAACTGCGCTCTAACCCCACAACGGCGGATCTCAATGCCGTGGTGCGGGCTGTTTATCGCCAAGTTTTGGGGAATGATCACTTGTTTGGGGCCGATTTACTCGAACTGCAAAGTACAGAGTCCTTACTCCGGCAAGGCTTATTGACGGTGCGGGAATTTGTCCGCAGTGTGGCCAAGTCCGAAGCCTACAAAAAGCGCTTTTTCTATCCCAATTCTCAAACCCGGGCGATTGAGCTGAACTTTAAGCATCTTTTGGGTCGGGCACCTACAGATGGCAAAGACATTGCCCGTCACCTCGATATTTATCAGTCCAAGGGACACAGTGGCGAGATTGACTCCTACATTGATAGCCCGGAATACACCTCTGCTTTTGGAGATAATATCGTCCCCTATCCCCGCGGCTATGAGTATCGGGTTGGGCACACCACCCGCGACTTCACCAATCTGTTTACCCTCAACCCTGGCTATGCTGGCAATGACCGTTCCCAAGGGCCCCGGCCGCGCTTGATGACAGCCTTGGGGATGGGATATGCTCCTGCCATCACCCCCGAATCGGTGAATGCTGGCGCGCCTGCGCCTCGGTTTTTGGGATCCAACCGCTCTGGGGATACGGAAACCTTTGTGGTGGAGGTAACCCGCTTGCTCAATCCGGGTGCCGATTTGGCCACCTCTCGCCGTTACCGCCGTAGCAACCAAACCCTCTTCATCAGTGGGGATACCTTGTCACAGCGGCTCCAGCAAATCCTCCGCAGTGGCGGTCGGGTGGTGAGTATTCGCCGCGCCTAGCTGCTTCACTTGGGATCCCCTGGGGATTTCCCCTAAGGAAACTGACAAGACTCTCCTCATTGGGAGAGTTTTTTTTGACTTGGCTTAAGGGTAATTTCTCCTAATAGTAGAATCATTCCAATTCAACGCTTTAGGCTTCTGCCCTTTTCTCTAATCATTAGCAGTATCAAACAATATCGGTATGTTTTAGGATTAACCCAAATAACCATAGCCATTTTAATTTGCACGTGCCTATGTTTGTCCTCACCCCGTCTCCTCTCCCCAAGAATATATTTAGGTATTTGCAACAGTATGATATGAAGTTATATTAGTTAGGTTTCGACCCGGTGGGCACGAAAAAGAAGGTTGGTTCCTAATCCTGCTTGCGCCTGCCAAAAAGCGCAGATCCACCAAGAAATGTTATCTTGGCGGTAAATTCCATAGGTCAGGGGATAGGGCCGCAAAATCTCGGTCATCTCTGCCAAGGGTGGTGTATCTTTGAGGTACTCTGCCCAAGATTCTCTGGGAAGAGACTCTAGGGTGTGTTCAGGAAAATAGGCTTGGCTCTCTTCGAGGCTGGGCTGGCTCACCAATAACAATTGAGCCGGGTCACTTGACTCATTTCCGAGATGGTCGCCTACTTGGAAGGTCAAGCGAAACAGGAGATTGATGGTGTCAAATTGGCTAAGGTTCATGGTGTTGCCTCTTCTTTCCTCAGAACGAAATGCATCTCAAAACTTGGCAGAATTGTCCTGTAACCTTTATGAAATTTTTCGGTTAAAATTACCTCTATTTTGATTTTTGATTGACCTTTTAACCATGAAATATACCGATCATTTTGTTTCAGTCAAAATCTGCCAAGATTTGAAGGGGTGCCACTTTCTAGTGGGGATCCCAATGGCCACTGGCGATCAATTCCTGCATCATCTGCCCGCGAGGGTCTCCAAAGACCGTAAGGGAATCTTGGGCCCTGGTCAAGGCAACATAGAGCAGGCGGCGGGTCAAGGGATCCCCAGCATCAAATTGTTCTAAACCCATCAGTAAGACAGCTTTGAATTCTAATCCTAAGCAGGAGAGCGCCGTTGTGATTCTCACCCCAGGAATATGGACACTGTAGCGGGCTTTGGATGCTTCATTTTCGGTTACCCAAAAGCAGGGAATGTGCCGATCCCGTAGGCCATCCATGAGGATCCCCAATTCATGGCGCATTGTGGCGTTCGCAGCCCGATAAATCACAGCCACATCCCTGGGGCGGTAACCTTCCGCCAGCAAGTTGGTGATGTGGTTGATCACCTCGGCGGCTCCACCCTTGACTAACCCTGGCAATTTACCCAGACGCACGCTTTCGGTAGGGGGGATCCAAGGGAAAGCTGGGGAATCTTGGAGCGGTAGCTGGGCGATGACATCCCAGGCAGCTTCTAAAATTTGCTGGGTATTGCGGTAGTTGGTGTGCAGATGAAACACCTGCTGGTAGTCCTGTCCCTCGATGTGGATCCCCACTTCTGCCCAGGTAAAAGGGGGGCGGGGATAAAGAGACTGACTGGCATCAGCAGCGATCAGCAGTCCCCCTTCCGGGCGCAGCGCTGCTACCAAACACCGCCACCACCCTGGATCAAAGGTATGTCCTTCATCTACTAAGAAGTGATCCCAGCGTTTGTCAGGGGAAGCTGCTAAACAAGCCAAAATCAAAGCCGTTAAATGTTGGTCGTAGGTCATCTTTGGAGGAATCGCTTCGACTTCGGGCAGTTCCCCTAGCAAAACCTTGGCCCAGCCGTTAAAGTGATAGACTTCAATGGCTTGGTAGCGAGGCTGTTCGGGATCCCCATGTAGGATGGAACGAATGTAGGCAGCCAAGGTGATGTTGTAACAGAGAATGGCAACTGCAGGGGGGGGATCCTGCTGCATCAGTATTCTGGCCCGGGTCATCAGAATTAGGGTTTTGCCTGATCCTGCTACACCATAGAGCAAACAATGCCCCGCCCCGATCTGCTTGGCCAGGGCTTCTTGGCGCCGATCCAGGGTCTTGATCACCAGGCTGGCCGGTTTGAGGGCACTCCCTTTGGGCACAGACTCTGGGTCGGTGGGAATGGGAAAAGCGCCGCTTTCAGGACTCTGCATGAGGATCTCTGGGTGCAAAACACCCCGAATCACCTGGATTTGCTTCTCGGTCAAGGCATCAAAAAGGGTGGGAATCGAAAACATTTGCTCTAGACGCCGCACTAAGGCTCGCTCTCCTAAGCCATCCCAGCGCAGAAATTCATCCCGATAGGCTACGTGAGGAGGGGGTAAATTCAGATTGCGGCTGGCAGCAACCTCAGCTGGGATCCCACTCAGGATCAAGCCGTAGCCCACTGAAAATGCCAGCCGCCCTTGCTCGGATCCCGTGGTTTGGATCAGCTCTGGGAAATGACGAAACTGCCGTACCAACGCCGTGAGGTGACTGCGGGGTTTGGTGAGGGGGGATGCTTGGGGGGCACCTCCCTCCACCACCACCTGATCCGGTTGGGGGCCAGGATAAATCCCCTCCCACTCACAAATGGAGAGCACCAAGAGTCCAAACGTCGGCCCCAAGATGACAAAATCCGGGCGGGATTTGTTGACCACCGGCTCAAACCAGACACAAAATTCATCGGGCAGATCGTAGTAAAGAATCTTGAACAGTTTTTTCTGGGCCGGAGAAGTTCCCCTGGGTAGGGATCCCGGAATCATCGTTGCCATGGGTCTGTTCCTCGTATCGCTCAGTCCTACCAATCCCTGGTTACCTTTGACAACCGAGGACAGGTTAAGGAGAGGTAAGAAAAAGGTTAGCCAAACATGGGTGGTAACAATCTGCTACGATAGCAAAGCCCCTTTGGAGAGGTGGCCGAGTGGTTGAAGGCGCAGCACTGGAAATGCTGTGTAGGGCAACTTACCGAGGGTTCGAATCCCTCCCTCTCCGTTAATGAGATGGTTTCTGGTTTCAAAAGCAGGTCTGTAGCTTTTCAGAGGGTTTTGTGGATCTGCGACAACAAAGCTTTTTAGCCACTTAATCTCCTGTCTCTTATAAGTTAGAGTCATGCTCGACCCTCTTTGAATTCTATTTGTACAGCAATCTTCTGGGATGCTGGTTTTGAGCAGTTGATCCGCTATGGAAGGGATAATCAAAAGTATCGTGGTGGGCAGAACCATGTTAGAAGAACGGCTAGATCGGATCGAGCGGGCGATAGAGTCTCTCACCGCGGCTTCCCTGCGTAATGAGGAGCGCTGGCAACAGCAGGAAGAGCGCTGGCAACAACAGGAGATTATCAATCGAGAAATGTTAGTCCGGATTGATGCCTACCAACGGGCATCTAATCAAGTGGTCAATCTGGCTTTTACCTTGGTCGGGGCAGCCACGATTGCTTTGGTCGGTATTATTCTCAGGCTCGCTGTCAGCCTCTAGATCCTGTTGTTTCAAGAACTAACCCCCCAGAAAGATAGTCCGGGGCGAATGACCCACAGCCGTGGGGGTTCAAGAAAATCAACCACTAAGCTCCTAATCCATGGCGGGTATACCACTCATGACACTGCTGTAATAGGGCTTTGCCCTCAGGAAAGGTGAGGCGGGTTGTTGCAGTAGTCAAGGTGAACCAACCGGCTGCAGTGACCTCAGCAGGCTGGATCCGAATGGCTGGGGGGGGTGGGGCAATCACACTCACAAAGTAACGGTTCGTTTTCTGGACTGGCATGCCGTCGGGATCCCGAAAGACATACTGCTCCAGAAAGCTGATTTCTGGGACCAGGGTTAATCCCTGGAGGCCTGTTTCTTCAGCCAGTTCTCGTAGGGCGGCTTCAGTGTCGGTTTCCTGTTCCTCTTTGTGTCCCTTCGGAAAGCCCCAATGACCTTTTCGATGTCCGATGAGCAGATACTGAGGCTCTGGGGTGGTGACGATAACAATCACTCCGTAGGCAGCATCTTGGCGCATGGCGGTGACTCTATCGGCGACAATAACCATCATCTCAGGGGGAAGTACCATGCGGGCAGTGATCTGCGGTTACTACGGCTACGGGAATGGAGGGGATGAAGCCCTGCTCCGCACCCTCATTCAGCAGATGCCTGGGGATTGGCAGCCCCTTGTGATCTCTGGGGATCCCACTGCCACCCAAAGCTTACACGGGATCCCGGCCATCACGCGCCGCCAGGCTATGGCTGTTCTTTGGCGGGAACGGGGGGTCTTTCTCTGGGGTGGGGGCAGTTTGATCCAGGATCGCACCAGTTGGCGGAGTCCCCTGGTGTACTTGGGATTGATGGGTCTGGCCCAGCAGCGACAGTGGTATACCCTTGCTTGGGCCCAGGGCATTGGCCCCCTCCATCGCCCCTGGATTCGGATTCTCACCCACAGGGCTTTCGCCGGTTGTGATGCGGTCAGTGTCCGGGATCCCGAAAGTGCTCGCCAACTCCAGGCTTGGGGGATCCCCTATGAACTAGCTCCGGATCCCGTGTGGGCCCTACTTCCTGCCCCTGTACCACCGATCAGTGCTGCACCCGCCATAGCTGTCATTCTCCGTCCCCACCCCCTCCTGACTCCTGCCCGCCTGGAAGTCCTCAGCCAAGCCCTGCAAATCCTGCAACGGCAAACAGCCTCTCCCCTCCTGCTGGTGCCCATGCAACTGCCCCAGGATCTGCCCCTTGCCGAAACTGTGCAGCCACACCTCCCCGGGAGTCGGGTCATTTGTCTTCGGGATCCCCAAGCCCTGATGGGAACCTTGGCCCAGGTGCAATTCACCCTGTCTATGCGCTATCACGGCCTGGTCATGGCCGCCAGCACAGGCAGCCGCTGCTTCGGTCTCAGTTATGATCCCAAGGTAAGAACCTTGTTGGATAGCCTGGGATTACCCGGCTGGGACTTAGAAGATCTCCCTAGGGATCCCGAAATACTGGTCAGCGCCTGGCTCAAGACCTTTGGGGGATCCCCCCTCCCCTTAGGGATCCGCCAGCAGTGGCAGGAGCAAGCCCAGCATCACCGTCAACTCTTCGCTCGGATCCCAGCACACGAGAACGATCATTAGAATTGCCGCTGAGATCGCCCTGAGAGCCAGAGAGATTGAAACCAGTTGAAATTAAGTTGACTGAGGGTGCTCCATATCCCCCCTAATCTGCACAACAGAATTGACAACAATTGGTATCCATCATGTCCCAGGGTTCTGTGGGACTACTCAGCTTAAACTCAGGGCCCGCAAATCCCTGAGAACCTCTGTGGCTGTTTGATAGCGAGAAGCAAAGTGGTAGCGCACCAATTTATCAAGGATTTCCCTCAAGCCAGGACTGACGGTCACCAGGGAATGCCACTGCAATTCTCCAGTTTCGGGATTGGTTTGTAGGGTTTCAGCAGCCACCCCAGAAAGCGCTTCAATCCCCAAGATTCCCACTGCATAAAGATCGCTATTAAAACGGGGACGACCCGCGCACTGCTCAATGGGCATATAACCCTGAGTGCCAACAGCCATCAGCGCAGAGCTTTTGCCTCCACTCGATAGACCTGTACCAATTTCTTTGACAGCACCAAAGTCAATCAGCACCAGTTTACCGTCACTTTTGCGGCGAATAATATTCGTAGGTTTGATGTCCCGGTGAATCACTTTATTCTCGTGGACAAACTCCAAAATAGATAGTACTTCTTCCAGGATGCTGATCACCTGAGATTCTGGCATTTTGTGTCCCAGTTTAATTTCTTGATCAAGGCTATGCCCTTCGATCAGTTCTTGGACAAGATAAAAGTTTTGCTCTTCACAAAAATAAGCCAGCAGTTGCGGAATTTGCGGGTGTCGCCCAATGCGCTCCAGGATTTCTGCCTCGGCATTAAAGAGTTTCTGGGAGGTGGCTAAGAAACGGGGATCCTCACTGTCGGCATGGAGGCGCTTGACAACACAAAGGGGGTTTTTGGGGCGGTGCATATCCTCTGCCAAGAAGGTTTGCCCAAAGCCACCGGCTCCCAAAGGATTGAGAAGGCGATACCGTCCTCCGAGCAATGGCGTCCGGTCGGCATTGGTGGGGGCAACCTCTTGCACGCTGCCTTCGTAGTAGAGGAGGGCGCCTTGGGGATCCCGTACAGCCCGTACTGTTTCCCGGATCCAGGTGGTGGAACCATCGCGGCGGTAGATACGACCTTCGTAGGGGGGAACGCTCGGTTGTTGGCGCAGTTGCTGGAAAAATTCTAGGCGGCGCTGGGGCTCGGCGTAGGACTGGATGCCGATTTGAGAGAAGGTGCGGATCAGTTCTTCGGGACTGTCGTAGCCGTAGAGTTTCGCCAGAGCGGGGTTGGCGTTGATGTAGCGCCCTTCTTCATCCATGTGAAAAAGACCGTCTGCGGCATTTTCAAAGAAGCTGCGGTAGCGATCCTCTTGGGCAGGGGTGGCTGGGGTGGGGCTATTGCCCACAGGGGTGGCTTTGCTGACAAATCGTCCCCGGAAAAAGATTTTTGAGGAGGTTTTGCCGGATCCCGATGGCGGACGGGATCCCGAAGGGGTTTTGGGGGTGGCTACCGGGGCTGGGGGCGGAGCAGGTTGGGGCTGACTGACGGGACGTTCTGGCATAGCTTCCGATTGGCCCACAACCCGGCCGCGAAAGGTGATGGGCTCGCGATTGCCAGAAGTACTGCCAGAAGGGGGGGGGGCTGGGCTGGGATTTGGCTCTGGATTGGATGGTGGGGCATCCTCGATGGGAATGGTAGCGCCAGGGTCTGGGCTAGAAAAAGGCTGACTGGATGGGGGAAAGCCTTGGCTGGACTGGCTAAGGACGGTGTTGGAACGCTGGTCTTTTTGCTCGAACCACAGGGTCAGGGATCCCAAGTAGTCGGTGAGGATACTGAGGATATTCGTGTCTAGGTAGAGCCGGCATAACTCGTAAGCTCGATCCCGCTGGTCTGGGGTGAAGGTCACCCCTTTGCTGAGAGTTTTCCCGCGAAAGGTGAGGGTCGTGGCAATTTCCGGGTTGATCCCTTTGGCCAGTAAATCCTGAGAGCGATAAACCTTCACCTCTTTGAGATCTTGGGTATTGTCTCTCATGGGTTATCCCCTCCACTAGACTCTTTTGTAGCGCAGATTGCCCTAAGGGACACTGAAGTGAGGTTTGACCCCCTAACCAAGTTGGCAAGGATACAACAGTACAACAATTGTGTCTGACCCTATGCCCCCCAAGTATCCCCAAAAATAGGGGGGACGGACTGCTCTTGGTCTCCATCTTGTATCATTTCTAGGTACTCATGGCTGTGATCGCTGTGCCTGTTGCTGCCTTTCTCCGGGATCTCCTGCGTCGCTGGGGATTGGCTGGATTGGTTCCTCAGTTGTGGTTGCTTGTGCTGGGGCGGCTGCTTTCCCAAATGGGAACTGGGTTCACCTTGTTTTATGCGACGATTTATTTTGTTGGCACGGTGGGTCTTACAGCCACTCAGGTGGGGCTGGGCTTGGCCCTAATGTCGGTGACTGGGGTGGTGGGGCGCATTGCCGGGGGATCTTTGGCGGATGGCTCCTGGGGACGGAAAAAAACGCTGCTGGTGTCGCTGCTCACATCGGGTGTGGGGTCTTTGATGCTAGCGGGCAGTCAGGACGTGAACCTCTTTTGGCTGGCGAGTGGGGTGGCGGGTTTGGGGCAGGGCTTGTATTGGCCGGCGGCGGAAACGATGGTGGCGGATTTAGCCACAGTGGAACAACGGGGGGTGGCTTTTGCCCTCAACCGTCTCAGCGATAACATCGGCTTGAGTGTGGGGGTCGCCCTCGGGGGGATGTGGATCAGCCTCACAGGGAATTATCCCCTCTTGTTTGTGGTTGATGCCCTCTCCTACGGCATTTTTGCCCTGGTGGTGGTCGCCTGTTTGCAGGAAACCCAGCCTGTTGGTGCCCATGCTTCTTGGCGGAGTTGGTTGGTGGCGCTTCAGGATCGCTCTTTGATCATTTTTTGTGCCGCCAATATCGGCTTGACGACTTACCTGTCTCAGCTCAGTAGCACCCTCCCTTTCTATCTGCGTCAATTTGTCGGCATCCCCCTGGATACGATCAGTCTCTTGTTTACCCTGCATGTGGGGGTGGCCTGTCTGTTGCAGTTGCCGGCGGTGCGGATCCTGCGCCGGTTCACCCATTTGCAGGGCTTGCAAATCACGGTGGTGTGTTGGGGGCTGGCGTTTCTGGGGGCAGCCTGGATAGGACAGGGAGGGGGGATCCCCATGGCCCTGCTCACCCTGATTGGGATGGCGGTGGCGGTGGTGGTCTACAATCCTTCGGCTTCGGCCTTTGTGGTCACCCTGGCGCCCCTGCCCCTGCGGGGGGTCTATCTCTCGATGAATTCTTTGTGTTGGGCGGCGGGCTATGCCCTCGGCCCAGCCCTGGGGGGTCTCATCCTGGATCAGGGGGAACCGCTGGCGGGACGGCTGTGGTGGCTGTGGGCGGCAACCACCCTAATGGTGCTGGCCATTCTCTGCGGGATCCCGGATCACAAAGCAGGGAGAACTGTGCATGGATAAGGGCACCCTGGTGGAGTTTCAGCATCGCAGTGAGCCTCTCCTCGGGGTGGTGCAAGGCATGGACGGGAAAAAAAATCTGGCAGTAACAGCCCTTTCTGGGCAGACCTACAGTATTCATCCCCGGCAGATTCAGTTTTCCACCTGGGATCCCCAGATCCAAACGGTTGCTGATCTGCAAGCCTTTGCCGCCCATGTGCAGCCTCTTTTGGATCCCGAACAGGTACCCTTGGTGTGGGAAGTCCTTCAGGAGGAGCGGCGCTTATTCACGTTGGAAGACTTAGCAGAACTCCTGTTTGGCAGTCAGGGATCCCTACAGCTTTATGCCACCCATCGTCTCCTCAGTCAGGATCAGGTCTATTTCAAATCGAAAATGGAGCGGGATGTCTTTGGCTATGAACCCCGCCCCCCCGCCCAAGTGGAGGAAATCCGCCATCGTCTCAGGGTGACAGCCGAGCGGGAACAGGAACAAGCAGCGTTTGAAGCTCATCTCCGCCAAGCCTTTCAGGGATCCCCGGTGATCTGGTCTCCTGGGGAGCGGCGCAAACTCGAACCCCTTGAACGTCTGGCCCTCCAGGGGGATAATGCTCCGGATCGGGCCTTGGGGATCAAGATCCTCAGTTTTGTGCAGCAGCCCCCCACCCCCACTGCCGCCCTTGAAACCCTGATTCGTCTCGGCATCTGGTCAGAACACGAAAATCTCTATATCCGCCGCAGCGGTCTTACCCCTGAGTTTCCCCCGGAAGTTATGGCCCTAGCCCTCTCCTCTATCGATCAGCCCCCCCCGGATCCCTGCCAGCGTCGGGATCTCACCCATCTCCACACCTACACCATTGATGATGCCAGCACCGCAGAAATCGATGATGCCCTCAGCATTGAGTCTTGCCCTGATGGGCGCACCTGCCTGTGGATCCACATTGCCGATCCCAGCCGCTGGGTCACTATTGGGGATCCCCTGGATCGGGAAGCCCGTAAACGCGGCACAACGGTTTATTTACCGGATCAGGTCCTGCCCATGTTTCCAGCGGTCTTGGCCACAGGGCCAATGAGCCTGGTACAAGGGGAAACTCGCCACGCCCTTAGTTTTGGGGTGCTCCTCAATGCCGATGGCAGCCTGGCAGACTACCAAATCTGTCCCAGTTGGATCCGCGTCACCTACCGTCTCACCTACGAAGATGCGGATGAAATGCTAGAACTCAATGCGGAACCCCCCCTCAGCACCCTGGCCAGCCTGGCCCAATTGCGCTACCAATGGCGACTCAGCCAAGGGGCCATCCCCATCGAATTTCCCGAATGTCACGTCAGCGTTGCCAATCACATCCCCACCCTGAGTGTGATCGAAGAAACCCCTGCCCGCAAACTGGTGGCAGAAATGATGATCCTCACCGGGGAAGCCACCGCCCGTTATGCCGCCACCCACGGGATCCCGGTACCTTACCGCCTCCAACCCCAACCGGAACTGCCCCCCGACCTGGATCAGATTCCCCCTGGTCCCCTCCGGGCTTGGGCTGTTGTCCGCTGCATGAACAAAGCTGAAATCAGCCTCACCCCTGGTCGTCATGCCGGTTTGGGTCTGGCTGCCTATTGCCAAGCCACCTCCCCCATCCGCCGCTACAGCGATTTGGTAGTGCACTTCCAGCTCAAAGCCCATCTCAGCGGCAGCCCCAGTCCCTTTTCCCCAGAAGAAGTCCAGCAGATCATCCAGGGACTGGAAGTGAGCGTCAACGAAGCCAGCCAAGTGGAGCGCAAAACCGACCGCTACTGGATCACCGAATACTTTCGCCGCCATCCCGATCACCTGTGGCGAGCGCAGGTGATTGGCATCCTGCGGGATTGGGAAAACCTGGCCATGGTTCTCTTTGAAGACAACGGCTTTCGCACCGCTGTCCGCTTTTCCCGCCAGGTCAGTGTGGGCGAATGGGTCACCTTGGTGCTGCGGGTCGCCGATCCCCGTCAAGAAATCTTAGAATTTGATGAAGCCCGACCCAGCTAATCCAACCAGGCTAACCAGGCTAACCAGGCTAAACTGATCGCCTGTCGCTACTGTCTCTATCCTTTTGTGCTGAGTCTGTCATGACTGTTTCTCCCCCGGTTCGTATTGCCATCCTGGACTACGATGCTGGCAATCTTCATTCTGCTGCACGGGGCTTGAGGGCTGCCGGGGCCAGCGTTGACATTCTCGCCACCCCCGCTGACTTACACCGCTATGATGCCCTGGTTTTACCGGGGGATGGCGCCTTTGACCCCGCTATGCTCCATCTGGAAAAACAAGGCTTTGTGGATCCCCTACGGGCTGCCCTCCACCGAGGGCAACCCCTCCTGGGCATTTGTCTGGGTTTGCAACTCCTCTTTGAAGGCAGTGAAGAGGGATCCCGACCTGGGTTAGGGGTGATTCCCGGGCTGGTGAAGCGGTTTCGCCCGGAGCCTGGGTTGACCATTCCCCATATGGGCTGGAACCAACTCCACTGGACGCAGCCTACCCCCCTCTGGCAGGGATTAGCCCCTGGCACCTGGGCTTACTTTGTCCATGCTTATTATGGGGATCCCCGGGATCCTGCCTGGATTGCTGCCACTGTCACCCACGGATCCCAAACGGTCACCGCCGCCATTGCCCAGGGCGGGATCATGGCTACCCAGTTTCACCCGGAAAAATCGGGATCCCAGGGGTTGAAAATGCTGGATAACTTTGTTAGTTTTGTCCGGCACAGACTGGTTGGGCAGTAGCTGTGGCTGGTGTGGTCTATGCTCTGCTTGCCTACGGCTCTTGGGGCTTTTTACCGGTGTACTGGAAACTGTTGCACAACCTCGGCCCCCTTGAGATCATCAGCCACCGGGTGTTTTGGTCGAGCTTTTTTCTGCTGGGGCTGGTGCGCTGGCAGAACCGCCTCCAGGATGTGGGTCTGCTCCTACGTCCTCAGACCTTGATGGGACTGGTGCTCACTGCCACCATTTTGGCGGGGAATTGGGGGCTTTACGTCTACGGTGTCAATACCGAGCGGGTGGTGGAAACCAGCCTGGGCTACTTCATCAATCCCTTGGTGAATGTTCTTTTGGGCGTGGTCTTTTTGGGGGAAACCCTGGGAAGCTGGGAGTGGCTGGCTGTGGCCCTGGCGGCGGGCGGGGTGAGTTTCTTTGTCTGGCAGGTGGGCGGGATCCCTTGGATTGCTTTGGGGCTGGCTTTTTCCTTTGGCGGTTATGGTCTGGGACGCAAACTCCTAAAGGTGCCTGCCCTGGCCGGCCTGACCCTGGAAACGGTGCTCCTCAGTCCCCTGGCTTTGGGCATGATCCTGCTTTTGGAGGCTCACGGGGAAGGTGCTTGGGGATCCCATCTGGGCATGACGGTCTTGCTGCTCGGCTCTGGCGTGGTCACTGCCCTACCGTTGCTCTGGTTCAATCAAGCAGCCCAGATCCTCCCCCTCTCCACCCTGGGGTTTTTTCAGTATCTCGCCCCCTCCATCCAACTGATCTTGGGGGTTGCCCTCTACCGCGAACCCTTTACCGGGATCCATGCCGTCAGTTTTGGCTTGATCTGGCTAGCCCTGGGGGTGTACTCCTGGTCATTATGGCGGCGCGCCAGCCCAGCAATCAAGCATCCGTGAAGTACCCGACGCTCATTGCTACGCAATAGAGGGCGGGCTTCTTTGTTCATCGGGACTTGCCTCGGAGAGGGTAGACTTGCGCCTTCCTCCCTTTGGTCTTACAGTCCCTCCCAAAGCAGAA
>Ga0272446_1004701_pt1 | contig 15856 bp, 16 predicted proteins | sample YNPCB0061_FD_194587 | JGI IMG/M metagenome (GOLD analysis project Ga0272446, IMG submission 194587) | Hot spring microbial mat communities from Yellowstone National Park, WY, United States - YNP-CB-006-1 | ecosystem: Environmental > Aquatic > Thermal springs > Hot (42-90C) > Sediment | place... | reverse complement strand
CGCGTTGCGCCAGGCTCGCGGGCAGACGGGGGAGGGGCAGGGGTGGGGGCAGTTATGTCTCCGCGATAAGGTTGTTGCCGAAATCTTCACGGTCGTGATAGATGTTCAAGAGTATTACTATACTGATGTTACGCACCGTCCCGAAGGTTGGACTGGAAATCAAGCATAAATTACGAAAACCTTCGGGACGTTTCGCGTAAGGTGAGTTACTATAGTTGGCGCTGCTGAAGGCGTCTAACGCCAACAGGCGCGCTAGAGAATGCGCCCTACACAACGTTACGAGATTATTTTGTTAAAAACCATTATCGTCGGGCGATGGGGCGGGAAATGAAACTGTCAGGTGGCTAGGTAAAAATCAAGACAAATGTCATTTGAATTGTAAAAACGAACGTGCTAGACTAACCGTATATCCTTGCAGGAGGTCTCCATGAAAATCATCGCGTATATTGCAGCGGCGATACTCATCTTTTTCGGGGTGTTGTTTGTATGGGGCGCTGGCGGGAATCAGGGCGGGGGGTGGACGTGGGTGTGTGGAGGGACGTTGAGTGTGTTGTTTGGGTTTGGGTTGATCTGGTTTGCCAGCCGCAAGCCCAAAGTAGAAGGAGCGACCAACGTTACGTTAAAAGTAGACTTGCCTGCGCAGACGAAAATCGAGGCGATGACCTGCAAGAACTGCGGCGGAACGTTGAAAGCCGATAATATCAAAATGCTGGCGGGCGCGCCGACCGTGGAATGCCCTTATTGCGGTACGACCTATCAATTGACCGAAGAACCGAAATGGTGAAGAAGTTCCAGGTTACAAGTTGCAAGGAGTGCCTATGAAACGTAGAGTGCTTACCCTCCTCCTGATTGTTCTCGTCATGCTTGCCATGCCCGTTACGGCGTTTGCGCAGGATTATTACTTCAGCATGGACAGGCTGGTGGTGGATGTGTATTGGAACGCCGACGGGAGCATGTCGCTGGATTACCTGCTTACTTTTACCAACCAACCCGGCGGGCATGTCATTGATTTCGTAGATGTCGGTATGCCAAATGCGAGTTTTGATTTCAACAGCATTCAGGCAAGCATCAACGGAAACCCGCTTTCGATTTCGAGCGATTTTCAGGGCAGCGGCAGCGGTTTTGCGGTGGAAATGGGTCAGTATGCGATTCCGCCGGGGAAGACAGGGACAGTCCGGGTCTATGTAGGGCGCGTGACAGAGGTCCTGTACAAAGATGACGATGACCCCGAATATGTCAGCGCGGTCTTTGCGCCGTTGTATTTCCAGAGTTCGGTTATCACCGGGACGACAGACGTTCAGGTCACCTATCACCTCCCGCCGGGCGTCCAGCCGGAGGAACCCCGCTGGCACTCTGCCCCCTCCGGCTTCCCTGCCGAGCCGCAAACCGGCTTCGACGCCGATGGGCGCATCACCTACACCTGGCGTAATCTCAATGCTAACGGATACACTTCTTACCAGTTCGGCGCTTCCTTTCCCAAACGTTATGTTCCCGCCGAGAGCATTGTCACAGTCCGCGCGCCGTCCTTTTCGATTTCAGAAGATGCCATTTTTAACCTGCTCTGCCTGGGGATTTTCGGCTTCATGTTTTTGGGCGTTCCGACTCTCAGCGTCATTGCCGACAGACGCCGCAAACTGCAATATCTCCCGCCGCGCATCTCCATCGAAGGGCATGGCATCAAACGCGGGTTGACCGCCGTCGAAGCCGCCATTTTGATGGGCGAGCCGCTCGATAAAGTCATGACCATGATTCTGTTTGGGGTGGTCAAAAAAGGAGCGGCGCGGGTGGTGACGCGCGACCCGCTCAAAATCGAAGCAGCCGACCCTTTGCCTGAGGGTCTCCATGAATACGAAAAACAGTTCCTGGAGGCATTCAAATATGCCAAAAGGAACGAGCAGCGCCAGGCGCTCGAAAACATGGTCATTGCTCTGGTGCGCTCTGTATCAGAAAAAATGAAAGGTTTCAGCCGCCGCGAAACTATTGCCTACTACAAAAACATCATGGAAAAAGCCTGGCAGCAGGTGGAACAGGCGAACACCCCCGAAGTGCAGGGACAACTCTTCGACAAAAATCTCGAATGGACCATGCTCGACAAGGATTACGATGACCGCACGCGCCGCGTCTTGCGGGGTCCCGTCATTGTGCCAACCTGGTGGGGACGTTACGATCCGTCCTTCCCCCGTTCTGCTCCTGCTTCGACGGGCGGCTCCACGCCTTCAGTTTCCCTTCCCTCCGTGCCGCGCCTGCCCGGCTCTGATTTTGCCTCCTCCGTCGCCACCGGCGTGCAGACCTTCTCACAAAAGGTCATTGGCAACGTCGCTGACTTTACCAGCCGCGTCACCAACGTGACCAATCCGCCTCCCAAGCCCTCCACCACCAGCGGACGCAGCGGCGGAGGCGGCGGACGTTCCTGCGCCTGCGCGTGCGCCTGCGCCGGCTGTGCCTGTGCCTGCGCGGGAGGTGGAAGATAGTAACTGGTGAATAGCAGGTGATACCGCAATGAACGCTACGTTTACAGGTGAACATCATGTTTCTGGATACACTCTTCAATCGTAAATCGTCAATCGCAAATCCCAAATCGGGACTTTACCACTACACCCGCGAAACCGAAGGCGAAAAATCGCGCATCCACCTCCGCATTGACCCGGATGGTCACGGCACGCTCATCGTCAACGCCAACAGCGTCATGCATCTCAACCCCACCGCCGCCTTCATGGCATGGCTGACGCTGGAAGGCAAAACAAAAGACGAAAGCATCCGTGCGCTCCGCTCACAATACGCCGTACCCAAACATCAAGCCGAAGCCGACCTGCAAGCCTTCAGCCTTCAACTCGCCGAACTGATTCGCCCGGAAGGCGCCTGCCCGCTCCACGAACTGGAACTCGAAACACTCATGCCTTTCAGCGCGCGTCCCTCCGCACCCTACCGCATGGACCTCGCCGTCACCTACCGCTGCAACAACGACTGCGCCCACTGCTACAACGCCCGCGAACGCACCTTCCCCGAACTCACCACCGAACAGTGGTTCGACATCCTCGACCAACTCTGGGCGCTGGGCGTACCGCACATCGTCTTCACCGGCGGCGAAGCGACCCTCCGAAACGACCTTCCAGAGTTAATCAAACACGCAGAGTCCAACGGGCAGATCACAGGTCTGAACACCAACGCCCGCCGCCTCTCCGATGAACGCTACGTTCAGAAACTCGTCGAAGCGGGGCTGGATCACGTCCAAATCACCGTCGAGTCCTGCGACGAACACATCCACGACCAGATGATGCGCGCCAAAGGCGCCTTCCGCCAGACTATCGCCGGGCTGAAGAACGCCTTGCGCTCCAACCTCTACGTGATGACCAACACCACCATGCTCCGCACCAACGTCCACACCATCCCCGACACGCTGGATTTCCTTGCCGACATTGGCGTTCCCACCATCGGCTTGAACGCCCTCATCTACTCCGGTCACGGGTTGACCGTGGGGACGGGTCTGCGTGAAAGCGAATTGCAGCCCATCCTCGACATCGCCACCCAAAAAACCGCCGCCCGCGGACAGCGCCTGATCTGGTACACCCCCACCCAATATTGCGAATTCGACCCCACCGCCAGCAACCTGGGCGTCAAAGGCTGTACCGCCGCGCTCTACAGCATGTGCATCGAGTCGAACGGAAACGTCCTGCCGTGCCAGTCCTACTACCACCCGCTCGGCAACATCCTCACCGACTCGTGGGACACCATCTGGAATCACCCGCTCGCGGTTCAACTGCGCGAACGGCAGAACCTGCCCGCCAAATGCACAGGCTGCTCCCTCGCCGCCGAATGCGGAGGCGGATGCCCGCTCAAATTCGAAGAACACCGCTCCACGTTCGGTGTGAACCGCGAAATCATCCCCCTCCCCACCCTCTAACCGCCTACGGAGGAAACATGAAAATCTTCAACCGCCTTGCAGACCGCTTCGCCAAAATCCAGCCGCTGCCTGAAGGCATTCACCACCTGCAGGCAAAGCAAAACGAACGACCCTACCGCATGCACCTGCGCCTCCATTCGGATGGCTCTGCCATTCTCATCCTCAACGCCGCCACCGTCTTGCACCTTAACCCCACCGCCGCCGAATACGCCTTTCACTTCATCAAAGGCACCGAGCCCGAAGAAGCCGCAAAACAAATCGCCGCGCGCTACCGCATCAGCAAAGCCATGGCGCTCGAAGACTACAACGACTTTGTGGACCGCATTCAGACCCTCATCGCCACCCCCGACCTCGACCCCGTCTCTTTCCTCGGCTTTGAACTCGCTCAACCCCATTCCGCCCCCCTCACCGCTCCCCTTCGCCTCGACTGCGCCCTCACCTACCGCCTGCCCAAACATAGCCGCGCCGAATACGCCCCCGTCAAACGCGTGGACCGCGAACTCACCACCCCCGAATGGAAAACCATCCTCGACAAAGCCTGGCGGGCGGGAGTCCCCCACATCACCTTCACCGGCGGCGAAGCCACCCTGCGCGAAGACCTGCCCGACCTCATCGCCCACGCCGAAAGCAACGGTCAGGTCTGCGGCTTGCTCACCGACGGCTTGAAACTTGCCAACCAGGGCTACCTCCAAACCCTGCTGCAAACCGGGCTCGACCACCTGCTCTTCCTCCTCCAGCCCGAAGAACCGCAATCCTGGCAGGCGCTCGAAATCATCATGCCGCAGGACATCCACGTCACCGCCCACCTCACCCTCACGCCGCAGCACATCCAAACCGCACCCGCCGCCCTCCAACGCCTTGCCCGGCTCGAAGTGCGAGACCTCTCCCTCACCCTCGCCGACCCCTCCCTGAGCGCTGCCTACGAAACCCTGCGCAACCGCGCCGCCGAACTCGGCCTCACCCTGCGCTTCGACCTGCCCGTCCCCTATTCTGCCAGCAACCCCGTTGCCCTCGAAACCCAAGAAGATAAAATCCCCGAAGGCGCCGGCAAAGCCTGGCTCTATGTCGAACCCGATGGCGACGTCCTCCCCGCGCAAGGCATGGCAGAGCGCGTACTTGGCAACCTCCTGCGCGATGACTGGAAGGACATCTACCCCGCCTCATGAACTGGCACGCCCGCTACCTCCAGCAAGCCGGCTGGACCCGCCCCCTGCGAAACTACATTTTCGACAAAATTCCATTGGACGCCTCCAGCCGCCTGCTCGAAGTGGGATGCGGCACCGGCGCCATCCTCTCTGAACTCTCCTCCCGTCTTACGCTTCACGGTCTGGACCTTGACCCGGCTGCCCTTGCCCAATGCCGAATCCACGCCCCAGCCGCTTTGCTGACGCGCGGCGACGCCCTGCAACTCCCCTACCCAAACAACGCCTTCGATATAACCTGCTGCCACTTCCTGCTGCTCTGGGTGCCTCACCCCCTGCAGGCGCTGACCGAAATGCGCCGCGTGACCAGACCCGGCGGCTACGTCATCGCCTTTGCCGAGCCCGATTACGAAAACCGGGTTGACCAGCCCCCCGCCCTCGCCCCGCTGGGCAAATGGCAGGCGCAGGCGCTCAAACAACAGGGCGCCGACCCAGCCTTTGGGGCACGGCTGGCAGAGTCCTTTTTTCAGGCGGGGATTCGGCTCATTGAAACAGGAACCCTTCAGAGCGGAGAAGGCGAAGCGTCGCCTGAGGCGTGGGAAATGGAATGGGCGGTGTTAGAAGCAGATTTGGCAGGCTTCGTCTCCAGTGAAGACATCCAAAAAATGAAACGGCTGGACCAAGCCGCGCGCCAACGCGGCGAGCGCCGCCTGCATGTGCCAACATATTTTGCCTGGGGGCAGAAGTGATATACTCGCGCAATGCCACCAAAAAAGAAAGCCGAAATTTGTTACATCCTTGCCTTTCCAGACGCCGCAGCAGATGCCGCTGAGCCAAAGGAACAGATTCGCGGCTTGAAAGACGCGCCGTATTTTCAACCTGTAGATGTTGATGTGCGGACGCTCGGACAGGCAGATGTGCAGGCGGGAGGCGTGCCGGTTTCGGTTCTGCGCCAACGCTATGACGACCGCATCCAGATTGTAGATTGCCGCTTTCAGATGGAGAATTTTCTCTCCACCGCCGCCATCCAACAGCGTGAAATCATCAAGCAAACCCTGCGTGAGCGCTTTGTGCCGCGCGAACATCTCGCCGCGGGTCTGTTCGAGGAATATGTCATCCTGCTGCTCACCCGCGCCCTGCCCACCCCCGACCAGTACATCGAAAAAAACGCCGCGCGGCTCGGGCGCTTCATTCGCTCGCAGCGAGAGGTGCTCGACCAGACCGAACTCCAGTTGATGCTCAGTTCGCGCATTCATTACTCCGCCCAGGATTTGACGGTAGTGGACTGGGAAGGCGCGGTCATCATTGCCGCCAATGGCGATTTTCAGTCGGATATCGAACTGCTCAAAATCGGCAACTATCAACTGCTCCGCTACCGCATGCTCGATCAGTCCATCGAAGACCTGCTTGACCGCATCAACGAGTCGTTTTTCATCAACAAGCGGCGTCCACGCCCCACACGCGGAGTCATCCGCGATATTGTGCAGCACCGCCTCGAGATGATGCTCGACTTCGAACGCACTGAACAAAATCTGCTCCTCATCGGCGACTGGTACACGGCAAAACTCTACACCGCCATCCGCGATGAGTTCTATCTGGAGGAGTGGAAGAACGCCATCCGCTCCAAACTCGACAACCTGGAAAGCATCGTGCAGACCATTCAGGAAAATTTTGCGTTATCCTTCGAAGCTCTGATGGACCGCCTGCAAATGCTCGGCTGGGTACTGTTGCTGATTGGCTACCTGTACCTCTACGCGCTGGATGCCGGCTGGATCTCGCTCAAATAAGGTGACCTCATGCCCCGCAAAAAATTACTCCTTACAACCCTTGCGCTTCTCTTCTCGACCCTGGCTTGCCGCGCCGCCACAAGGCTGATCTTTCCCGAAACTCCCACGCCCATCTCGCCAGATGTCGCAGTATCCCCTTCACCGGCGCCCACTGAAACGGCAAAATTCACCCCCGAAGCCATCGTCTGCTCAGACGACTCCTGCCTGAACGCCTGCCTTACCAGAATCAAAGAGGTGGTGCAGACCGCACAATTCGAATCAATCGGCGGCGAATATGCCGATAAGGAAGTTGAGATAAATCTCGTTCATTACAAAATCGAGAATGGAAAACTCGGCGCTCCCGCCGTTTTGTATGTGCCAAAGGAATTCAAACCTTTTCAAGAAGACCTTGAGACCCAGCAGAATATTTGGAACTACACCGCATCTCTCCTGCCTGCTGACCAGTTAAAATGGATCAGCCAGTACATCATATTCACCGATGGACCCGCCAATACGCTGGCATGGGTGGACACCCCTGATATTCTCGACCGTGCGCACTGGGAACTGGCTATTGACATCATGGACGCTGAAGACCCTGTTGACCTCACCTACACGTTGACCCATGAGTTTGGGCATCTAATCACCCTCAACACCGATCAGATACCGTATACAGACTCGTACTCTACCTGGTCGCAAAATTCGGAAACATGCGAGCAATTCAGCCTCCCGGAAGGATGCGCAAACCCGGATTCCTATGTCAATCTTTTCTATCAAAGGTTTTGGGTTGATATTTTTGACGAATGGCTCAAAACAGTGGAAGAAGTGGATGTAGACTCGGAAGAAGAATATTACCAACTGGCAGAAGATTTCTACCACCGGCACGAAGATGAATTTCTTCATGATTATGCCGCTACCAACATAAAAGAAGATATGGCAGAGTCCTTCATGTATTTTGTGCTCGAAGCAAAATCCGAAGACGATTCGATTGTCGAACAAAAAATCCGCTTCTTTTACGAATTTCCCGAACTGGTATCTCTAAGAAAACAAATCATCCAAAATGTCTGCTCCTACACACACCCATGACACAAGACCTGCCGCGTCCCATTTCTGAATCCTATTGGGTGGAACCGGGGCGTCTGCTGGCTGGCGAATACCCCGGACACTACACCCCCGAAGCCACGCGTCAGCGGCTCGACGCCCTGCTGCAGGCGGGTTTCAACACCTTCATTGACCTGACGCGCCCCAACGAGACCGTACCCTACCATCGAACTTTACTCGAGGAGGCGCAACTTTACGGCGTGCAAATCGAACGTCACAACTTTCCCATCGGCGACTTTGGCTTGCCCACGCCCGAAACCATGAAAGCGATTTTGGATACCCTCGATGCGGCGCTTCAGAAAGGACGCAAGATTTACCTGCATTGCTGGGGCGGCATCGGGCGTACCGGCACAACCGTTGGCTGTTACCTCGTGCGGCGCGGCATGAGCGGCGAAGAGGCGCTTCGTCAACTGGCGCAGTGGTGGCAAAGCGTTCCCAAGAGCCGCATTCACCCGCGTTCACCCGAAACATTCGAACAGGTGCAATTCATTCGGAACTGGGAAAAGTTTGAAGGTCCACACCGAAGCGGACAGGAATAACCGGCAATCATGTTAAGTCAATCATGGCAGACAGTCCTTCCGCAAAAAGCAGTATAATTTTTTTATCTGGAGTAACAATCACTTGGAAACAACAACACCCGAAACACAAGTTCAGGCAGAATCTCAACCGCAGGAAACAGGTTATCAGTGGAAACGCTTTGCGCTCGACATCCTCGAAACCATCATCCTTGCCGTTGTGCTGTATTTGGGCATCAACGCCGTCTCTGCCCGTGTTCGCGTAGACGGCATGAGCATGAACCCCACCTTGCAAAACGGCGAATATGTGCTGGTCAGCCGCCTTGCCTATAAAACCGGCGCCCCTCAACGAGGCGACATCATCGTCTTCAGTTTCCCCATGGACGAAAGGCAGGACCTCATCAAACGCGTGATTGGTCTGCCCGGCGAAACCATCCGCATTCAGGATGGCGAAGTATTCATCAACGGGCGCAAACTGCAAGAACCCTACATTGCCCAGCCGCCCGCCTACACCGGCGAATGGACCGTTGGCGAAGGACAGTTATTCGTCCTCGGCGACAACCGCAACGACTCGAAAGACTCACACCAGTGGGGGCTGCTTCCCATCAAAAACGTCATCGGCAAAGCGCTGTTGATTTACTGGCCCCCCTCCGATTGGAAACTGGTCAACCACACACAGGAAGTGTTTGCACCCTGAACAGGAACTCTCCATGATGCACCATCCCCTCTCTTCCATTCCATGCCCTGAATGTCAGGCTGGCATCATGCGCCAGCGCTTCATCGCTTACTTTACCTGGCTGGGAGAGGAACTCATCACAGTTCCCGATTTCCCCGCCTGGGTGTGCGACCTTTGCGGGCACCGGGAATACGACCAAAGCGCCATTGCCATGCTCAACACCCTCCTCAACCCCGAAACAGGCAAACCTGCCCGCCGCTTCAAACGCGCCCCGCAGCCTGATCGACCCAAACGAACTTCTTCTCACCCCCGCTCCACCAGCGGCTGACCTGTTTCGAATAATGATGGACACCTCCCAACGCACCTACCGCTTCCTCTCCGCCGACGTGTATACAGCCGGTTACCGTATCGTTGGCAAAATCATGGCTTCCACCAACGGTATCATGGGGATACTCAACGACACCACCAAATCACACATCGAAATTCATGATGCCCGGCTTGCCCGCATCCATATGCCCACCAAACTGGTGGATCATTACGAAGTGGTTCGTCTGGTCAAAGCCCAAATCCATGTCGTGTGCGCGGCACGGCGCGAAGAGTTAGGACCCTCTGGCATCGTGCGCGGCGGCTACTCGAATATCGCCGAACTTCAGGCACACGTCACTACCAGCACCTTCGAAATGGAAGGAAAATTACAAGTCGCCGGGCGCTTCGACTTCGTCACCATGCTTGCCGACAAAACCCGCAACTTCATCCCCATGTTCGACGCCACCCTGACCGCCATCCTCCTCCCCAACCTCAAAGCCGAAAGCCCGGGCATCCTCTTCAACCGCGAAAAAATAGATATGCTTTCCTTTATCAACCAGCGTGTAAAAGAAAACAAATAACGCTCCCCAGCGGCGCCAAAGCCCCAAAATGCGGGGCTGCAAATCGTGGTAAAATACCCCGCCGAGCGTAGTACCCTTCGCTCGAAAATCTTTGTACCAGAAAGGGCTTGAACCATGAAAGTCATGCTTCTCAAAGACGTTTACAAACTGGGGCGCGCCGGCGACATCAAAAAAGTCGCAGACGGCTACGGCCGCAACTTCCTCATCCCGCAAGGACTCGCCGTCCTCGCCACCGCCGGAGCCCTCAAACAGGCTGAAAAAGTCCGCAAACAAGCCGAGATCCGCCGCGCCGAACTCAACTCCGAACTCAAAGGTCTCGCAGAACAAATTAGCGCCATCACCCTCACCTTCGGCGCCAAAGCCGGCGAAACCGGCAAACTCTACGGCTCCATCACCACACAAGATGTCGCCGAAGCCATCTCCGAAAAAACCCGTTACGAAATCAAAAAACACCAGGTGGACATGCAGCCCATCCGCAACCTCGGCGAATTCACTGCGCGCGTCCGCCTCACAATGGACCTCATCCCCGAAATCAAAATCATCGTCCACCGCGAAGGCGAAGCGCTCGAAGAAACCGCCTCTGCCCAAACCGAACCCACTCCCCAGGCGGAAACGCCAGCCGAACCCGCCCCCGAAGCCTGATCTACCCCCGCCGTTCATGACATCACCAGTTCATTCCCGCTCACTGGGGGGGCTGGTGATGTTTTATTTATCCTGATGCCCACCCTCGGTCAACGCCTCAAAGCCGCACGCGAAGAACAACGCCTCACCCTCGAACAGGCATTCGAGGCAACACGCATCCGCCCTGCCTACCTGCGCGCCCTCGAAGAAGACGACCTCACCATCATGCCCTCGCCGGTACAGGCACGCGGCTACCTTCGCAACTACGCCGAATACCTCGGTCTCGACCTCAACCGCCTGCTCGAAGAAGTACGCGCCTCCCAACAGACAGAAACCGAAATCATCGGACCAACCGACCAGCCGCCCGCTCTCTCCCCTCAACTGCAGGACGTTCCGCCTCTCTCCCCGCCGGAACCTGAACCTGCCTCCCCTGCTGAACCTCAGCCCGAACCTTCTCCTGCCCAACCCAAACGCCGCGGACGCAAAAAAACCGAAACCTCCCCCGCAGAACAACCCGCTGCCCTCAAACCCCAAAAACGAAGCCAAAAAAAGAGCCAGCCCCAGCCAGTTTCAGAGGCGCCCCAACCGCAGGCTGTGCAAGAGACAACCCTCCCGCCGGAACCTGACCCGCAACCCTACACCCCTCCTCAGGCAGAACCACCCTCCCAACCCGATCTCAACGAGAGCCTCTGGCAGACATGGCTGAACCGCCTCGGTTCCATCATCAACCGAAAACCCGAAGAAAAAGAAGACACGCCGCTGGATGCCCCCGCCTCTCAAACCATCCAGACCCGGCAGGAACCCTCCGCATCCGAGCCCCCGCACCTTCCTGTCCCTCAGCCTGCCGGCGCTCAACCGTCAGACGAAATCTTCAAAGAAATTGGCAGAGAACTCCGCGCCCGGCGCGAGATGTTGAACCTGCACCTCGAAGAAGTGGAACGTAACACCCGCCTCAAAGCCCACTACCTCGAAGCGCTCGAACAGGGCGCCATGCACCGCCTTCCCTCCACCGTACAGACGCGCGGCATGCTCTCCAATTACGCCTCCTTCCTCGATATGGACGTGGACGCTATCCTGCTCCGTTTTGCCGATGCCCTGCAGGCGCGCCACCGCGAGAAAAACCCGCAAAAACCTCCCCGCCAGCCCGGACAACCTATCCTTGCCAGCCTGCCTTCCCTGAGCAACTTCATCGCCGGCGACTTGATTTTTGGCATCGGCATGGCAGTGCTGCTGGTAGGCTTTGTCATTTGGGGCATCAACCGCGTGCTGGTTTTGCAGAGTATAGAAGCCGTCCAGCCGACTGCGCCTTCCATCTCCGATGTGTTATTATCTGCCGGCGACCCTTCCCAGTTCACCGCAACGCCCACACTGCTGCCGGTTGAAGCCTTTGCCGATGAAGCCACGCCAACCATCATCATCCCCACCATCAACGTCAACGTTCGCGTGCAGGTTAATTTAGTGGCAGTAGAGCGGACGTACCTGCGGGTAATCGCCGATGGAAAGGTGGTATTCGAGGGCAGAGTCATACCGGGGAACGCGTATCTGTTCGAAGCGGAGGAGCAGATTGAGGTCCTGACAGGAAGCGGCGGAGCCATCCGCCTGGTGTACAATGGGCGCGATATGGGGCTGATGGGCGGGTTCGGTCAAATCGTTCACAACATTTACCTTGCCAATGAGATTATCACCCCCACGCCTCTCCCCACCCCCAGCCCGACGGTGACAGCGCCTCCTTCCCCCACGCTGCGCCCGACGAACACCCCGCCGCCTTCTGCCACGCCGCGCCCGACAAACACCCCGCCTTAAAGTCTTTTCGAGCGTGTTTACTCTCTGGTGTACATTTCGACGTTAGAGAACGTTTTCTACCCTGATAGAGGTATTTTTTGACCCAACATACATTTCACCTTGTTTCTCTTGGCTGCGCCAAAAATACCGTTGATTCGGATTCGATGGCGCAATTGCTCCTTCGCGATGGCTACCGCGCTGTGGATGACCCCTCGCGCGCCAGTGTGTTGATTGTGAATACCTGCGGCTTTATCGGTCCTGCCAAAGAGGAGTCTTTGCGGGTGTTGCGCGAACTGGCAGAGGGCAAGAAGCGCGGTCAGATTCTCATTGCGGCGGGCTGCCTGACCCAACGCTATGGCGCGGAAGTTGCCGATAAGGTGCCCGGCATTGACGGGGTGCTCGGCACGCGCCGCTGGATGGACATCGTGCAGGTGGTGCGCGAACTGCGAAAAGGTCCGCACCCCGAACCGCTCTATCACCTGCCCGATGAGGCGAAAACCGTCGGCGCTGATGAACAGGGCGCGATGCGCGTTTCGGTGACGGGAACGAGCGCCTACCTCAAAGTGGCAGATGGCTGCCGCCGCCCGTGCGCGTTCTGTGCCATCCCGCTGATCAAAGGGACAGCCGTGTCACGCCCCATCGAGTCCATTTTGGAGGAGGCGCGACGTCTGCGCGACATGGGCGTGCGCGAACTCATCCTGATTGCGCAGGATACAACGGATTACGGTCACGATTTGGGGATGAAGGACGGGCTGGCGATTCTTTTGGAACGCCTGACTGCTTCAGTGCCAGACCTGGACTGGATTCGCGTCATGTACGCTTATCCTGGCTATGTAACCGACCGCCTGATTGATGTGATGGCTTCGAGCCGTCAGGTGCTGCCCTACCTGGACATGCCGCTTCAACACGCTCACCCCAAGACGCTCTATCGTATGCGCCGCCCCTCGAACGTTGACTGGGTGTATAAAACGCTCGATAAAATGCGCTCGCGCATTCCCAACCTTGCCATTCGCACAACGTTCATTGTCGGCTACCCCGGCGAGACGGAGGAGGAGTTTCAGGCATTGTACGATTTTGTGAAGGAGATTCGCTTCGACCGCGTGGGGGCGTTCCAGTTTTCGTTCGAACCGGGCACTGCCAGCGAGCCGCTCGGGGACCCGGTGCCGGCGGAGGTGAAGGCGGAACGTTATGCCCGCCTGATGGAACTCCAGCAGGGCATTTCCCTGCAGGTCAATCAATCGTTTGTTGGCAAAACGCTGGATGTGTTGATTGAAGGACGCGATAAGGGCATAGCCATCGGGCGCTCCTACCGCGACGCGCCAGAGATTGACGGGTTGGTGTTTGTCGAGGGGAAGGCGCAGATCGGCGAGATTGTTCCTGTGCGAATCACGGGGGCGATGGCGTATGACCTGACGGGGGCGCCGGCGCCAGAGTTGATTCGGTTGTAGCAAAGAGAAACAGCCGTCCCGTAGAAACGAGGCGGCTGTTGGAGGCGGCGGACGCTCTCTAGCGTCCGCTGCGCGTTTTCAGGAGGGGGAGAGAGTCCGCTGCGCGGGTCACGAGGCGCGGGCGAATGCTGTGGCGAGCAGGATCAGTATTGAAAGCCCGAAGTTGAGGCGCAGGAGGTTCGTCTCGCGTTTTTGCAGCCGAATCACCTGAACGGGGTCTGCGGTTTCCTTTTTGAGGAGCAGGCGGCGGATGGAGGGGATGACTTCCCAGGTTTGGATGGCGCTGGCGATGACCATGAAGATGCCCAGGATGTGTTTGATGAGAATTGCCAGTGACCATTGTGTGCTGAGCGAGACGAAGCCGTCGTAATGCGGGTTGACGCTCATCTGGAACAAGCCGGTCAGCAGGAGCAGGCTCATACTGAACCAGGCGATAGGTTCGAGCCGCCGTTGCATGGCTTCGATGAGGGCGAGCTGCTCTGGCGCTTTGAGGGATTGTTTGGCGGCTGGCAGGAAGAGGAGTGAGGTGGCGGTGATGGAGCCAATCCACGCGACGGTGGCGAGCAGATGCAGCCAATAGGTAAGCGCCAGCGCCCAGGCGGGAGGATGCGTCATGGTGTGGGCGTATCAGAGGGAGGTGGCGGCGTGTCGGTGGGTGGCGCGGGTGTGGGGGTTTCGGCGGTGGGAAGCGCTGGCAGAGTGGGCGTGGGCGTGAAGAGCAGGAAGGGGTCGAGCGTTGCCGTTGGCGGGAAGCAGATGAGGAGCGCCTGGTCGTAGTTGGCTTGAGCGGCTTTGTCGAGGGGGGCAATTCTGAGCGCGTTATTGTATTGGACGAGCGCTTCATTTTCTTCGCAGATTTTGCCCTGGGCGAACAGTTCGTCTCCGTAGCGCATGGAGGCATACCAGTAGCGCTCAGAGGCGGTCATGGTGCCATCCCACAGATTGCCCCAATTGAGCGCCTGCGTGAAGTAGAAAACAGCCTGTTCCCAACTGATTTCCCAAAACGATGCGCCAATGAGATAGACGCGCGCTCCTTCGCGTACGCCGTTGGCGTTGCTATCCAGCGTGCCGAAGCGTTCGGCGAGCGTGATGTAATAAATGCCGCCTTCCAGGTTGCCTTTGGAAATCAGTTCGTAGCCGTTGTTGCGCAGGGCAAAGTAGTACATGCCGTCCACCTGAGAGGTGTTGTAGGTGGGGTCGAGTTTGCGGAGTTCGTCGAGCGCTGCCAGGGCGCCTGCCCAATCCTGCGCGGCAATGAGCTGTTGGGCGCGGGTGTATGCCTGCTCGGCTCCGCTGAAGTCGGGCGTGGATGTGGGGGCGGGTGTGACGGTGGGGGGGACGTAACTCGCCTGTGTGTTGATTTTTACCAGCACTTCGGTCAGTTTTTCCTGTGCGCCGGGAAAGGTGGGGTCTTTTTCGATAATGAATTCGAGCCGCTGTTTGGCGATTTCGTAACGCCCAAATTCGATGTCTACCAGGGCGTATTGAAACTGTTCGCCCAGCTGCCCGATAATGGCTGAAGTCTCTGCATTTTTGCGGGCGGCAATGCCCGATTGGTAGCCGCCAAACACGGCTGCGCCAATCAACACAAGCAGCAGCAGGGTGTTGAGAAGAAAAGCACGCCTGCGCTTGGGTTTTGCAAGCGGTGTGTTGGGTTGGGTGTTGAAATTGGTGTCAGTTTGATTCATGTTCAAAATTATATCAGTCCTTGTTTTATAGTCTTAAGAGCAACTTAATTTCCGTCCAGATAATGGGGAGACAGATCAGCCCGCCGGCAGTCATCCCCAGCACGGAGGTCCAAATTGCCGAACCGGGTACGGTCACTGCCAGACCGTAGGCTGCTGCGCCGCCAATCAAGCCTGCGGCAACGCCCTTACCGACTGCGCTCCACACTCCCAGCGGCGCGCGCAGGCGGCGGCTCAACCAGAAAAAGAGCAGCATGGCTTCGATCAGCAAGGCGATTTCGGCGAAGGCAATCAGCGGCGCGCCGATGTTTTTGAAGAGGGTCACCGCTGTAATT
>Ga0272446_1004700_pt1 | contig 15860 bp, 13 predicted proteins | sample YNPCB0061_FD_194587 | JGI IMG/M metagenome (GOLD analysis project Ga0272446, IMG submission 194587) | Hot spring microbial mat communities from Yellowstone National Park, WY, United States - YNP-CB-006-1 | ecosystem: Environmental > Aquatic > Thermal springs > Hot (42-90C) > Sediment | place... | reverse complement strand
TTTGTGGGAACCGACTCGCATTCGGAGCCGCGATCGCCACGAGTTCCGCTATCTATTTCCCAAAGATGATTTGTCTGTGGATGCGTTGGAGTGGGCAGAGGAATTAAAGACTCGCTTCCAGCAAGCCAGAGATGAGATTCAGGAACGGGTTGGGGAAGACCGGGATGCGTTCAATGAGGAATTGGGCAAGCTTTACGACAGCTATCGGGCTGAAATCAATGAGTTGTTTCCGACCCCAGAGGAACGATTTGAAGGAGCCGCCGCCCTCTGGTATACCCAGCACACGCGCCCGGAAATGGATCGACATCGTCGGGATTGTCTGGCATTGGCAGAGCAAATGGATATTACCTTTGCCCTTCAGCATGGCTATGAAGTACCCAGTGAAGCGCTACCCAGAGATGCTCATGTATTGAGTGTACCGTTTGGGGCGGATGCGATTCGGTGGAAGGAAACTTTAGAGCAAAAAGGTATTCAATTTGATGCGATGATTCATCCGCAGCTACCGATGATTGAGTTTGCGCTCAAAGATATTCCTCCCCGCTTGGTTGAAAAGCTGGAGGCGAAGTTTGGTAAGAATGTTAACGATCTGGATGAACTTCGTGTACCCGATGATTTGCGAATTATTCCTCCCGCTGATCATATCTGGGCGGAATCTCGGCAGGATTCAGGCGTGGGAGCGCTGGCATACAACCTGTTGACTGAGGAAGTCTGTCAGCAGCTTCAGGCATTTCAGTTCGATGAGATTAAGGTTTTGGGTATCCGCCACAATGACTTTGCTGGGGAGAACTTTGCTAGTAAGCAATGGCGCAATCACTCTGTGGGCGTTCAGGTAGGGGAGTTTGAACTGCCGGAATCGCATCCAGAGTACTACCGTTATAACGGCACCCCGATCGTCCAGATCGACGACAAGAACCTGGGCACCTTCTCACCGGATACTCCTAAGCTGCCGATCGGGAGTTCTTTTGAAGCTAATCTACGTCCTGAAGGTTCCAGTGTGGTGCTGAAGTTGAACCCTGATTCGATTCAACTGCCTGAGCCAGTCTTCCCCGATGCCGAATCGGTTCAAAGTTCTGAACTGGATAGAGATCAATGGCGTAGGGAGATGTTTTCAGGACTGGTGACAGCCGTAGCCACGACCTACGAGCAGCGCCGGTCAGGTGATGCTGAAATTGCTCAGTTTAAGGTGGGTGACAAATGGACTGCCTACGTTCAACCCACAGGTGACTTTATTGTTCGGAATGAAGCGAGGCGCACAATTTGTCGAGGAAATCTGCATACAGGTGAAGAAACGGTGCCGATGTCGGAGGACTCTGCTGGTGAATTGGAGGGAATGTTGGTGGAGAGGAAACAAATGCCATATCAAGATAGACAGCGAATGTCACATCTATCCAACCACCAATTTATCCTCTGAGCAGACTGCAATGAAGATACAGTCACTGCTGCTCAGACTGGCATAATGCTATAGCAGAGAACGTCAAGGACTGGAATGTAGCCAATGGATGTGGATAGAGTTATCTTTAGCACTCAATGGATTGCGGTTAAGGAATCGCCTAGAGGGTTTCAATATTTAGAGCGTAAGGGTAAGGATTCTGTTGCGGTGTTTCTCTTGAAAAGAAGTGGCGAAAAGCCGGAACAGTGTGAAGTTTTAATTCGCCAGCAGCATCTTTGTATTGATAATCGAGAAGTGGACGGAAAGTTCAGGCTGTTTCCCTGTCCGGTTACTGGGGCGTTGGAGGAGGGGGAGTCACCGGAAGCGGCAGCTAAAAGAGAAGTGTATGAGGAAACGGGCTATCGGGTTCAGGCTTCACCGATGGGTCAGTATATTGTGGGAACTCAGGTGAACGAGATCTGCTATCTGTACTATGCTGATGTCACAAACATGAAACCAGATGTGGCTCAACAGGATGGCACCTATATGGAGTCGATCGGCAAAAATGAATGGCATCCGTTTGAGTACCTGGAAGCCTGTGATTTCTCAGCCTGTCAAATTGGCTACTTGAAGCTACAAAAAATGCTCTTCAAAAACAATCAATAAAATTCTAGAATTGGGGAACTGTTGCTGTTCTAAAAACTATGTCAACTAACTATTTAGACTGGGTTACAAAGAATAGGGACTATTTGATTAAGCAAAGCGAAATGTTGCAAAATGCCATCGCTCGTATGGCAAACAATTCACTAGAAATTAAGAAGGTTGGCTTAACGGTGTGGGCGGCAATTGTAGGCTTCGGATTTACTACGAAAAATCGTTATTTATTTATTCTGGCTTTTGTTGCTTTTGCACTATTCGGTGTTCTGGATGTTTACTACTTGTACCTAGAGCGAAAGTTTCGCGATAACTTTAATCGATTAGCTCGAATTTTGAGCGGGTATATCACTCCTGAAGATCAGGAATGGATAGAGAAGGTCAAAGGAAATTTTCTCAAACCCGATAACTCAACCAAATTCCTCGGACAGATTCCCAACACGCTCAAGTCTTGGGCAAACCTACCTTATTTGATTACGTTCTTGATCACAATTTTGCTTCTGGTTGTGCCACTACCAGCCTCGCCATAAGAAGCTATTAATCATCTCCCCGCAGCCTTGGCTGCATCTTCAACCCACTTACTAAAGTTATTGTATCCATCGTTGTAAACCCAATCATAGGTTGGGAAAAGCTGGGACATATTAACGTATGTCTTTGACATATAGGCATACGCGCTGGGCTGTTCGACAGTGATGCTGTCAAAAGGATTGCGACCTTTCAAGTCGGTTGCTCCGTTTCTGTCCTTAATGTTGTGAATGTATATCCCCAACATTCCATTGCCGCGTTTGTGACTTTCCTCAATTTCATATTTGACCCACTTGCGCTCGGATGTCTCAGCGCCAATCAGCACAACGGTAACAGATGTATTTTGTAAACTTGAATTAATCAGTCGTTTGAGTGCAATTTCACCTGTTCTCTTCGTTGATTCCCAAAGAGAGCAATCCCAATAGCCAGCTTCTTGATACCCGCTCTTCACCTTGGCATGGTTGCGTACAACATTGACTCGCCAGATATCTCGCTGGTAATGAAAGCTAAAGAAAACTCTCCTAGTCATAAGAACTCCAAGTAGTTGTTGCTGTTGTGGCTCTAATTTCTGCTGCTTGAGCCTTAATTCCGCTGAGATGTGCCCGACTCGCAACCCGCCCTTTGCCTCTAAGGTGAATTCCAGCTTAAGGCTTTTGTCAATCAGGCAGCTTTTGTCTCATCAAGGCTTGTAGTCCTTGAAAATGCTCTTTTCTAAGCTCTTTTGCTATCCACCAACAGTTTAGAAGTTTAGCAACTTCTTCTTGAGTATCTAGATGTAATGTATTCCAGTGATCCTGAAGTAAACTCAAGTAAGGGCTAATACAATCCTCTTTATATCCAAACATTGATGAACTTTTCAATTTAAGGTATCTTGCTGTGTCAACTACATAAAAATTATCAGGCGGTAATCCATCTAATTGGAGTGAAAGTCCTCTACACCTTATATAGTTAAAGCAGTATTTCTGATCATAAAGGTTACTCTCACGCGCAAAGCATTTAGAAAGTGAATAAAAGTGTGCTGCTTGCTTTAAACGCAGTGAACTTCTATCCGATCTATTGTCAAAAAGTATTGTTCCAATAATATTCCACATATCTGAAATATTTATATTTTCCCTCAAAGCAGCGGCGAGTATACTTCCTTTGTCTCGATAAAAATTAATTTTATTTAGCATATTAGTAGTAAAGCCAGAGATGTTAAACTCCTCATCATTCTTCAATTTAAGCTGATAAGCCTTACCAGGTAATTTAATCTTATACAACTCATCAATGAAGTTCTGGTCAATAGCACAGTCTTGAAACTTTATACCCGAATAGTATGCCCAATGTAGCTTTGGGCTAGATTTTGTAGACGTTGTAATACCAGTAACTTGCCCAAGCTTATCTGCTAATTCTTCAATTACTTTACGACTATTAGGATCACCGTAATAATAACAAGAATACAATCCCCAAGCCAAATCTTTGGCATTTCTAATTATAGAATAATCATCTGATTGCAAAGCCCGTTCAACGTATTCTTTTATCAAATATAAATTTCTACTTCGATTAATACGCGAAAGTGCGAAGGAAGATTTTGCATAGAAAACTGGTCGATGAGTAACACCAGGAGATATATTTATTGTTAAAGACTTAACCAGGGCTGCTTCAATATCTGAATGGAGATTATATATTCTTGTAAGCCCTGGAAACTCTCTTACAAGAATATGATTATTCTCCAACAGTTTTTTCGCATACAAGCGATACATGATTTTTATATATTTTGACAAAAATATTTGAACATTATTTTTATCAAGAGAAACCCTTTTCATATTATGGAGTTTCTCCTTTTCGTAATTCAAAAAATGATTTCCTAAAAGTCTGCTATCTAGTGGATCTTGATCATTATCTAAAATTTTCCAAAACGAAGACTCAGAAAGCTTCCCATACTGAAATGCACAGAGAATGTGTAAGCAGCAGGCATATTCTAATTGAAAGCGAGATTTGAGATAAAGAGGTATTGCATTAAAAAAGGTTGTAAAATATTTTTCATAGATGACAAGATTTTCAATGTTTCTTGTGTAAATAAAATCTCGCAGTAGACTATCTAGATAAATCGATTGAATCAGTGGTGACATCCTTAAAGATTGATCAAACTCTTCTAATAGAGACCTAAGTAGATTGGAATCTTTGTCATACTCCTCAGAGCTATCCATCAAAGGAATAACTCTTTGAAAAGCGACTATGCACCACTTGCACTCAAAGAAATTTCTACATTGTTTAGCATATTTCTTTATTAAGTTAAGAAAAGTACTTTTCTGATATTTATCGATGGTTTTGAGGGGAGAGGTTATAATTAGCCATAACTCCGAAACAGGCTTTCGAGAATACTCATCTCTGTACCTGCTAGAAACAGAAGTTAATAGGTTCAAAATATCTGGATCATAAATAAATATTTTGCCAATCTCATATCTAAGATATATATCAACCCAAAACTCAGTCCAATGTAATTCCAAATTTAAAGACAAATCTATAAGTCTTTTCTTAATTGAGTCAATATTGAGAAGATCAGGCTGGTCATATAGTAGAAAAACGATGATTCTTCTTATGAGCCTTGCACATCCTTCAAAACCAGAATTAGCTGAAAAAAAGCCCTTTTCATCTAAAAGATCAAAAAAAACAGCTAGGTCTTCATCTAAAATCTCAATGCCTGAGGCAATCTTTCTCAATAACTTTAGCAAGATACCAAGATCTCTATTTTGCAGCTTTTTTTCATCTCTGAAAAAGTTGGCAACCTCTAATTCCGACTGATTTACTATAAAATTCCATGAACAATTAGATATTCTGTCAAAAATAGATTGACGCATCTCTTGAGATAAAGATTCATCTGAGTAGACAGTTAGAAGGTCAGAAAACTCTTGCTCAGATATTGTGGGAAGAAGTTCATCAAGCTCATCCGACTCATTGAGTGAAGATGTTTGGGATGAAAAAAACTTTGGTTCAGGAGGTGCTTGTAATTTCGCGGTTGCAACTTCTGGCATTGCAACACTAGGCTCCTTCCTGAGACGATAACAAAGATCTCTAAAGCTTTTTTTATCTTCAAGAATATATTTATCGTTCCCATTAAAGATGATAGGAATATAGGTCAAATCTTGAGCGGAGAACACAATAGGGATAAACTTAGTGCTTACCAACTGATTGTTATACAGATGTTGCCTAATGATTGTTCCTTCCCAGGTACTTCCTCGTCCAATCCCTAGCTCTTCGTCTCCTCTAAATCGCCGCTGATATGATTTAGTACAAACTATCAGCACAAACTCAGCCCATTCAATCCTTTTTTCCATCCACAAGTCCCATCCTTGTGAAGGAGTAAATGGAGGCTTCGCTCTAACATATTGGTCTATATCAGTTTCTATTCCCCAGGGGTTTCGTAACGTATTTGCCAACGCCAACACACGTTCTTTGTGATCTTCTGAGTCCCAGCTATAGCTGATAAAAACTTTTGTAGGTGCTTTTGCTTCTTCTGTCACCTGTTTCTCCAAAGGTTTGAATGAGATTGCGATCTTCAACCATCGCCCTTTTCATTTTTGATGTCATCTAGAGCGGCTCGCTGAAATGTGACTTTCATCTAATCGTTAAACACCTCAGACTCTTCTTCGTGAGTTGCCCATTCTCCTTGTTGGGCAGCCGCGATCGCCGCATCCAAGCGTTGCAAACCCCCACGCTGCTGCTCATAGCTGGATAAGACAGTTTGGCTGACCTTCACCCGCAGTTCATTCCAGGCTGAAATTAGTGCCTCATAATGTTCTGGATTTACTAGATAGGCAATGGTTTCCCCATTCCGAGTAATGAGAACATCCGCGTCTTTCGCCAGGTCAGCGATTTTGGCAGTATTTTTCAACTCCGTCACCTGGGCATGGCGCATTGGGAACGTGGGATCTTTAATCACGCTGTTGTTCATAGGTTGAGCAAACCGCAAGGGCATAATTCTGGGATTATTATAACTTAGCCAACTGGATACTGGAAAAATCGCCATTGGGTGTAGGTAGCTTGAGCGATCGCCTTGTTAGGGTGACATCTACAGCAACCTTAACTTGTGTTCCAGGGCTGCCTATGGCTACCAAAACACTCACCCGACCCAAGCAGCGGCAGAGTACCCAGAAGCGATCCTGGCAAAATCTGACCGATCGCCGCAAACTCCGCCATCTTGAAAATACCTTGGATAAAGCCATCACTCAGGCGCTCCAACAAGGAGGAATTGAGTCTCATGAGGACTTCAAGGCTTATGTCGAGTCATTCAGTGAGCGAGAGCGCTCCGCGCAGGCTTCGCCAACGGGCAAGGCTCCCATTACCGTTGAACTTTGTGAAGATGGTGGCAGTGATGATGAAATTCGGGGCTACCGCTTTTATCTCACCAGCGATCCCAGTCAAAGAACTAGCGGCAAGTATTTGATCAAGAACCTGGAAGGCGTTACGGATAAGGATGAAAACTACTTTACGCCCTCCAATATTGCTGAGATGTTTGGGTTTGAAGAAGCAGAATTCGGTGATTTGGATACGGACCTGAATGATGCCCTTGATCTGGACGATGACTTGGATGAAGAGCCAGACGAGGCACTGAATGCCCTGCTGGACGGAGACCTCGATGATGATTTAGAGGATCTGGGGGATGAAGAGCTTGCTCCAGTTCCGACAGCTAAAAATCAAGTCAAATCATCATCGAAAGCTCAAAGCAAGACTCAATCCAAGGCGCAGACTCAAGGCAAAGCTAGTAAATCTAATGGCCGGGACTTCCGCTACCGAGACCCGATAGAGGAAGCGTCTCGTCTGACTGCCTCGGCGGCTGTGAATGGACGCGAGACGAATGGGGTAAATGTCGCAGGGCTGGCAGGGCAACTGGCAACTCTGGGCATTGTGGTTGGACAGGGGCTGTTAGAAAACCTGGCAGCTCAGGATGACGAAGAACGGGTCGAACGAATTGTTCGAGAACTTCAGCGGCAGAATGAGCAGGTTGATCATCTGACCAGCCGTTTGCAAGAGGCAAGAACCGGACGCTTAACGGTAACGCCATCGGCGGAACCAGAACCAGTTGCGGGTGAAAATCCTCTAGCAGATGCGGCTGCAACAGTGGGGAGTAAGGTAGACACGCTGGGTGTAAAACTAGACCCCACTTACAAAGGGCAACCCCTGGAGATCGATCGAGAAGCCAGCATTAGTGAACAGCTTGACCAGATTGAGGCATATCTGAAAGGGCTATCCAAACGGCTTGACCGCTTAGAGGTGGTGGTGAGTCGTTTGGAGAAGCAAATCGCAGAACAAACCAATTCCGCAATGGTTGAGCCAGAGGTGGATACAGAAGAAAGTCAGGTTGTGGCACCCGCACAAGCGATCGCAGAGTCCAAAGTGCTGGAACAACTTATGGCACGGCGAGCTGATCCTGAGCAAATTGCCTGTGCAGAATCATTAGTGGGGTTTGCCAGAGCGGCTCATGCAGACTTGGATGATGCAGATCGGGAGGGAATTACGATTTCCAGTAACAAAACGCTGCAACTTGAAGAGCAAGGGAATCAAGTAGCAATTGCCCTTAACAACAATCAGGGTAATACCCTTTTTGCAGGCAACCGTACCGATGGGCAGTGGGCGATCGCAGCAGATCACCTCAGTTCTGATGAAAAAGCTACCATTGCTAAACTTCCTCAGTCCAAGCAGGAATACGCCACCAAAGCCAGTGCCCAGGCATTGATTGCCACCTTCCAGGAACGCTTATCGGAGCGATTCAATGGGGAGGCTGAACCTGTATTTACCTGGACAGGTCAGGGCAAAGCTAAGTATGAGTTTGAGGTTGTGAGGCTCTCTGAGGGCATTCTAGAGTCGTAAACCCATACAGGGAGCAACCTACAATGACCACGAATCAAATCAGTGCCACGATGACGCAGGCAGACCGGGATGCCGTGTTGGCGGCAGTTGCCACGATTAAGGAGAAACTACCGTTTTTAATCGATCTGACCCCAGAGCAACGGAAGTCGTTACCGAAGATGGGCGATAAGAGTCAGGCGTTTGTGAATAAGGCGTTGGAGGTGGCGACGCAGAATCCTGATTTCTTGCCAAGGTCATTTGACCTGGAGGAGATGAAGCGGGATGTGGAGTTGTTTCAGGCGTTGTATCCGGTTTTTCTGTCACTGACGCAGTTGCAAGAGTTGGTGGATGATACAGTGATGGCGGTGGGCAGTGATGCCTATGCAGCGGCGTTGGTGGTCTATAACTTTGCCAAGGCAAGCGGCAAGGGTTCGGGGTTGGATGCGGTGGCGGATGAGATGGGCAAGCGGTTTGCCCGCAAGTCTCGGAAGGTACAGCCTGAAGGTGCAACGGTGTAGAAAATAACTTGGTGATTTGACCTCATAGGGCGAAAGTTGAGGCTCAGAACTCGAAGGATAGAGCAAATTGCTCGACGTTTCGGGTTCTGGGCTTTATTTTTTGAGTAAAAAGGCTGGGTTGTCAGGTTTAGGAGGCGAAGCTTCAGGCAAAAAGGCTGAAGTGCCAAGTTCAGAGGTTGGAAGGTGAGGGTTGGGGTAGCATCGCTTCACTTCAATTGTTCTGGCGAACACGTCGCGCTAAAGAGAGGACTTTAGGACGAGCACCAGCTTTCATTGTAAAGTCCAGTCCAAACCGAAAGATTTCAGGCATATAATATTCATCTTTCTCCCGAATGACTACCCCATTATCTTCCAATATCTTCATCTCATCCAGAGACAACCCAATATCCTCACGAGTAAAAGGAATCTTTCTACTTTCATCAACAAGACCCTTTAATTTAGTAAAAATGCCTTTGAGAGCAGTATTTTCTATTTGAATTTCATCAACTTTTTCCTTGCTGGACTCAGGCAATGCCCCTCTAATAGCTGTAGGAGCGAGGATACGATCTTTCCAGCGAGTATCATTTACAGATTCTTTAGCTGCTAAATGTAAAAGGCGTACTAAATCTCGTGCCTGAATTTGCCCTCTAAAATCTGATAAAGCTGCAATTACATACCTTGCAGACCAAGCATCCTTAGATCGCTCACTGCCTAACTTTTTGCCCCATAAGGGAATTAACGACTGAATTAGTTCATCTTCGTTGCTATTCTGAAGCTTATCGACGTTTAAATTAGGTAAGACATCTGCCTTGTGAGCGACCCAAGCAACGAGCCTTAAAGCTTCCTCGTTACTCCACTTCAAGGCATAAGGATCATAGCGAGCCATCATCTGGGCTGCATTCTGACTTATTGCTGCAAGTACCATATCTCGTCGAATGAATACAACAAGTCCCATTGATCGTCCTGGCTGTTGTGCTAACCATTCGGGAACTTCTTGAAGTAAAGACCTTAATGCTGTTTGTTGAGCTTTATCATTAGTGAAGTCTTGGAAAAGGTCTTCAAGACCGTCAATCACTACAACCAGTTGTTTATCAGACTGAGCTAAGTGAGTAGCTAAGTCTCGCCCAGCCCCAATTTCTTCAGGTTTGAACCCAACGCCCCAAGCAATTACATCAAGCCATCGCTCACGCCATTGCCCTGCATGTAAAGCCTGTTGACAGCTATCCATAATATGATCACGAATAACGATTTCATGGGGTGGTTGAGAAAAATCTAATGCTTCCGATGCTTTAACTCGAACTTGCTGAAGTAGTTCTTGATCGAGATTTTTGGACGCTAAAACCGGAGAAATTTCAGCATTAATTTCTGATTGAGTATCAGATGCAGCTTGAATAAAAGATTGCCAGGTTTCTCTACGAACAATTTGTAGAAAGGTATATGTTTTACCTGATCCTTTCGCACCAACTATTACTGTTATCGGAAGTGTTCGATGATAATCTGATGCTAGGCGGCGCAAGGGAATAGTTGCCAAAAAATCCTCTGATTCTGCCTTCTCTGCATATACTAACTTTCTAGCAAAATCTCTAAGATTTTCCCTTTGATGCTTTAGGCTTGTCGGTGCTTCCTCAACATATTCACTTCGTTGAGTTGGCAACCACTCTAGAAGTGGACGGATAGCATCTACAATTCCAGAGCGTTGAAGTCTTGTGATTACTTCATCCCAATTCAAAGGAATTACAAGTAAGCTATTTACGAAAGGTGTTTTCCTCTTTGGAGGTAAGATTCCTTGCTCATCATTAACGAATGAGTCAACTGCTTGGAGTAGTTTTAAGTCTGCTTCTTGAACAAGATCATCGTGCATCCCATCCTCTGGAACTTGAGACACGATCAATGCTGGTAAAGGGTCATTCTCTCGTGTGGATATTGCTCTAGCTGCCAGTAACTCTAAAAGTTGAGCAGTGCCTGCCACTGATTGTCCACTTGCCGTAGTCACAAATACTCTATAGACTCGTGGATCGAGTAGAAGACCTGTTGAGAGTTCAGAGAGACCGGCACGAAGATCAATCAAGACAGCATCTACAGCTAAAGCCTTGCCTAATTCTGCAAGAACCTGTGTTATTAAAAATGGATTTTCAGCACCTTGAATGATATGTTCAGGTCGAATTTCTAGTGAATTAAGCCCCCGATTGGAGCGGAATGAAGGTAGGAAGTAGATCCCATCAATTAGGGCACTTTGTAGTCGATCGGCTACTAACTGAACTGCATTTTCAGCCCGTGGGGATGAATCACTATGAGTCAGCGCCAATAAGTCTGAAAAAGAAACAGGTGGAGTAGGAAGTCTTTGCTCCAATAGCCAGCTAATTCCTGGTGCTTCTAAATCACCATCAACCAATAGTACGTTTTGTTTAGCATCAGATAGAGCTTGTGCTAAGGCAATGGTATGAGTTGTTCTTCCAACTCCCCCCTTAAATGAATGAAACGCAATTACTGGAGGGAGATCAGACGGGAAAGATGGTGGAAGTTCTACATGTTGCTGGAGGGGTACAAGTACCCCTGGTCTCGCTAGGCTTGGTTCACGTCTGAGAGTAGGTGGACTGTCTTGAGTTTCTTCAAACAAAATCGATAGTATTCGCTCATTCCCAGGTAGGCTTTCTAGAACAATGAAATCTTCTACTTGAGAGTCTGAGCTAGTTCGGAATCTAGGATCATAAATCTCACTCAACCATTCCTTAGCCTGTGCTTGTGCATCTGGACGAATGCCCATCGTCAGACCATCCCAGTAAGACCTCACCCAAACAAGCCATTCGGGCCAAGAAGCCTTTGCTTGAAGGCGAAGTAAAACTTCTTCAACATCAACCCAAGTGTAGAGTCGGATATCTGATGGAATCATCGGTTACTGTTCTCCTTAATCCAAATACAGACCTTCTCTAACCACTCGACTAGAATTTTTTGGTCTTGAGGATTGACACGAATACCATATCGCCAAGCTTGATGCGCCTCGCTCATCTCCCAACTTGAGCTATCTCTATGCAGACGGAAATTAGGGATCTTAGGCTGAGATTTATCATTTGTATGACCCATATCACCGACAACACTACGCGGAAGTCGAAGTTCCTTAATTAACGGAGCAAAATTGTGGGATAGCAGAGTCTGATCCTGAATTTGAGCAGTGCTTGTCAGGCGCTTTCGTTTCATCAGAATACTCTTCAGACCGCATTCTACTGAGTAGAAAAGGAGCAGGTAAGAACAGGGTTCCTTGGTTTCTTGCACAGCAGAATAATGCTTATGAAAAGCTTGCCTCAAATCACCGTCACTAGCATGTATCATATCTGTTCCCGAATCTCCGTCCTTCTGTCTTTAACTTCCGTACTAAGATTCTAAGCTCAGAACTGAAGTTTCGCTCTCAAATTACAAAGTTCAAGCTCAGAACCTTAAATTTTGCCCTTCACTCCTTATCCTCCAACCTCTAAGTAACCCACAAATTGTAGGGTGGGCACTGAATTGGTGGAATGCTGGAATTCAAAGCAAGAGCAGGCACAAGCGATCGTAGCTGAAGCAGAGCGACAGGCGCGATCACCCCTGGAGCCGTTACGTGCCTTTGGTCAGGCGTTATGGAATGCGTCATTGCCCGGTCAAATCAGCACAGCCGTGCGATTAACAACTGACCCTGGTAGCGTATTCCGAGATACTGCGATTCCCATCATCCGGTTTATTCTCTACGCTTTGCAATGGGGATTCGTCAATATTCTGGAAGCGGCACTGTTGCTAACGGCGCTGTTTGCACCAATCGCGATCGGACTCTCGCTTTTACCGCTACAAGGTCGCCCGATCTGGGCATGGCTAACTGGATTTATCACTCTGTTCGGGATTCAACTGGGTTACAACATTGTGGTCGGCTTAACCGCCGTTGTGTTGGTTAAGTCTGGAGCGGAACTGGTGTCGGATGTGGCATTTCTCTTTTTCCTCAGCATCTTTGCACCGGGACTGGCGGTTCTGGTTGCGGGTGGTGGTGGCTTTGCGCTATATAACGGCATTTCGTCCAACGTGAAAAGTTTGATCGACATTTTCAGTAATGCGACTCCCCTTCGGAGACACTGCGTGAACGGTACAGTCACCAGCATTGCGCTGATACGACGGGGGTAGCTATGCAGATTAAACGACTTCAAGCTCCACTCTTACCCGAGGCAAAAAACTTGCTGGCAGTGTGTTTTATCTGCCTGACTGTCTTCAACAGCTTGATTTTTGTCTTAACGCTATTCACTGCCTTTCGAGTGAACCGTATTGCCGAACGGAAAACAACCTTTGCTCAGTTGGTGAATGGTGAAACGATTTATGTTTCGGAGCAAGAGCGGAACTGGCGCTATCCAATTGCTTCGCAACGCTGTCGCGAACGGTGATCCAGAAAGTCGTCAGTGATTGGACGACCCTGACCTTCAACTGGGATGAAAAGATTCCCGGTACAAATGAACCCGATCAGGGGATTCGAGTTGGGAACAACAAACGGATTCCGACCAATGCTTGGTTTGCTTCTCTGCTGCTGGAATCGGAGTTTGCTAAAGCGTCTCTGCCCAAGATTGCGGAACTGGTTCCACCGGCGCTTTTTTCGGGACAGATTCGGAGCACGACGATCGTTTCCTACCTATCGGAACCGAGAGAAATTCGACCTGGCGAATGGGAAGTGGATCTGGTGGCGACGCGGGTGCTGATCGATCGCACAACGGGTAAGGATGAGCGAATTCCTTTCAACCGTACATTTACGTTGCAAGCAGTGGAGGTACCGCGTTCACGCAGTGTCTCCGTAGGAGAGTCGCCCCTCGGAGCCGATGCGCCTCTGGTAGAACGCAAAATCTACGAAATGCGTGCTGCGGGATTGCAAATCACCCGAATTGTCGAGTTTAACCCCCAGCAACAGCGGTAGTGCAGCGAGGATGATTATGACGAATGCGAATCGGCAGTTTGAATCCCATGAGTTTGATGAGGTGTCTGAGGCATTTTCCAACCCGACTCATCATGCAAACGGAAATGGCAAAACTTCTACAACATCAATTCAGCATGGCTTGGAAGCTGATGATGACCTGACTCCAGAAGAGGAACAGCAGCTAGCGGGTTTTAATCCTGCCACTCCGCAGCTAATTTCAGAAGAATATCGACTGAAGCAAGACCAAGAAAGTGCAGTAGAGCGTCCACTGGCGGAACGTGCCAGCATTCGATTGGGTTCCGTCGTGGCAGTGGTTGGAACAGTGATGGGAGCCGGAGCTGTCTTGTGGTTTGGCTTCCTTCAACCTCGCCCACCAGCTCGACAAGTTACTCAGTCGCCCACCCCAACCCCGACAACACCTCCAACGTTTGATGAGACGGCTGAACTGAAAAGCCGTCTAGCGTTCCAGGATCAGCAGCAACAACTCCAGCCTGAATCTGCTGCTAGATCTCAATCTCCAGCCCCATCCAGACCTGTGGCTTCGAGGTCAACGGCTCCAGCGCCGACTCCGGCTGTGGTATCTCCTCCTATCACAGCCTCTCGACCAGACCCAGTGATTGTAAGATCACCTGTTACTCCGCCAGAGAGGATTCAACCTGTCGAAAGAGTCGATCCGTTTCAGCGTTGGGCACAACTGGCAAACGTTGGACAACTACGAGTGAGTCCCGGTGCTATGGAGCCTTCGAGAACAGCTTCCGGCGGTCTTGGTGATCAGTCTAATCCATCTGCATCAGCGACTCAGCAAAACCCGGTTATTCCCGTAGTCTCTATTGGTAGGACGGAAACAGAATCATCTAGCCTGACAAGCAGTTCTGACATGGTTCCTAACTCCTTTGGGGTGGCTTCGCCTACAGAATTGCGTTCCACGTTGAGTGCTGACATGACTCCTGGCATGATTGGCATTCTGAACCGTACTCTGGCGGGCCAGCTTGATGGACAAATGGGTGGCTTCAGGGAAGTCGCGCTTGGAACGTTCACTAAAGCCAGGGTGATTATGCCGATGATTTGGGATGAGGGCAGCAATAATTCCACAGGTGGTACAGCGTCTGCCCAAGAAAATCGCTTTGCCGTAGAGCTGGTTGAAGATATGAAAGCCACCAATGGCACAGTGGCACTCCCTGCGGGTACGGTTTTGGTGATTCGCACCAGATCTGTAGGGCGAGGTAATAACTTAGTGTCGGCTAGTGCGATCGCCATTGTGTATCGCGATCGCAGCGGTCAAATTCGTCAGCAAACCTTACCTCCCGATAGCCTTCAGATTCGGGGGCAAGACAATCGACCATTAATAGCCCAAAAGCTCAATGATGTGGGACCTGATATCGCTCGCCAAGACCTGTTGACAGGGTTGCTCAGCAGCCTGGGTCGGGTGGGAACCATTATCAATCAACCGCGTACCCAGGCCAGCACCACCACATCGGGAGGTAACTTTAATCAAAGCGTGATCACTTCGAGTGCTGAACCTCAGATTTGGGCGGCTGCATTGGAAGGTTTCTTCAATCCTATTGCTGAACGGATAGCTCGCCGCTCTGATCAAACGATGCAAGAACTCTTGCAACGACCCAATGTGCAGTTTGTTCCTGAAGGAACCGAAGTTTCTGTGGTGGTCAATAGCTTTTTGAGGGTAGACCGATGAGACGATTGCCCACTCTAACCTTAGTTAGCACAGCATTATGGATTGGTTTAGTATCTCCTGGGCTGTCCGTTCAGGCACAAACGTCAGCCTATCAGGTCGTCGATCGCAACAGAGCGACCACTAGTGCGGTTCAAGTTCAGGTGGCTCCTGGACGGGCAACCTCGATTAGTTTTAGCCAGACGGATGAAACGATCGCCTATATCCTGCTGGCAGACGCCTCGCGGGTAGTCTACAGCACGGATGCTGAGTTAGAGACTGGGCGGGCAAAGACTATTTTCTTGAGAGTGATTCAACCACTACGCTTTCCAGGAGCGACCACTACGCCTGTAACCAACCTGATGGTGCAAACGGTAGATGCTAGAGGGCAGAATCGGC
>Ga0272446_1004698_pt1 | contig 15869 bp, 12 predicted proteins | sample YNPCB0061_FD_194587 | JGI IMG/M metagenome (GOLD analysis project Ga0272446, IMG submission 194587) | Hot spring microbial mat communities from Yellowstone National Park, WY, United States - YNP-CB-006-1 | ecosystem: Environmental > Aquatic > Thermal springs > Hot (42-90C) > Sediment | place... | reverse complement strand
AGCACGTTGAGCGAGCCGTTTTTGACCCGCGAACCGCTGCCCCAACTGGTGGAGGCCGCGGCGGAGTCCGTGACCACCGAGTTGAGCGAACGCATGTTCACCAGGGCGTGAACGGTGTCCGGGCGCTGGTACAGCTCCAACCACCGCAGCCCGCGCTGGCGCTTCAGGCGCGAAAAGTAATCGGCTACCGTGAGGGTGCCCCAACTGGTGCCGTCGGCCACCAGGTGAATGATGTGCCGAGGCGTGGCTCCGGCAACGCCTCCCTTACCGGAGGACGCGCCGCGCGAAGATGGGGCCAACCATCCGCCCAGCGCAGCGGTCAGGCCGGCTTGGCGAAGGAAGTGACGACGACTGGTTAGCATGGGGCAAACCTAGAAAGCGACCGCCTTTTTGCCAACCCACATTTTGGCAAAATCCGGTGACAACCCTGTGACCTCACGACGGGTGGAAGCACCCCAGCGCTGTGACCCGGTCAGCGAGGCCTTGGACAGCGCGATTCGGCACCCAAATCTGGCACTGCAATTGCTAAGTAAAAAGCGCTTCGGCGGACTGGCTGTGGGTTGGGTTCGCCGTCGTGAGTTTGGTTGTTGGTTGGTTGCAGTGGTTGGGGTCATGAGTGGCGGGTCCGGACTTGGGAGTTCGGCCCGCCACTCGCATTTTTGAGCACGCGGCCCCCCGTAGATGCCGAAACAAGCCGGACAAGCCGGACCCGAAGCCACCGTTTCCGGCTGGTCTTGAAGTGGTTGCGCTTGGGACTTGGCTCCGAAGCTTCGTCCGACTCAAGCCTTGCAGACTCGAGACCGGGCGCTCAAGTCGCGAAAAGCCCGGATGTGGGAAGGGTCGGGAAAGACCGGTTCACACCGCCTTGAGCGTCTTGTTGATCCGGGCAATGGAATCGTCCACCTGCTCCGGGGTCAGCATCCCGATGGTCATGGCGTCCACCAAGTGATTGCCGATGACGTACTTCAAGGAGGCGTCCTTGGCGTCCGGATCGGTCAGCTTGCCGGCGCCAAAAATCTTCATGCCCACCACGGCCTTGCCGTTGGCCCGGGCCAGTTTGAGGGTTTGCGTGACCGCCTCGACCGTGTCGTCGCAGGAGTAATCCGCGCCGCCCTTGTGGTTGATCCGGGCAAAGATGACGTCCACCCACGGGTCTTTGGCGGCCAGCTTGAGCGCCCCGTGGTCGTGGCAGGAAACCCCGACGGCCCGCACGACGCCCTTCTGCTTGAGCTCGGAAAGCCCGTCGCGGATACCGGCATATTCCTGAGCCCAGCGGTCATTCAACATGCAGTGAATCAGGCAGATATCAATCATGTCCGTGTCCAACTCGCGGCGGAAACGGTCAACCTCCTCCTGCGCGCCGCCCGAAGGCGTGTTCCAGTCCTCCTTCCGGGGCCAGATTTTGGTGAGCACCACGTATTTGTCCCGCGGTACGCCTTTCATGGCGTTGCGCACAAAGGGATGCGAGCCGTACAGGTCGGCCAGGTCGAGGAAGTTGATGCCGCCCTCGTCGAAGGCGTGCCGCAGGAGGCGGGTGAACTTCTCCTGCCCCATGCGGGTGTGTTCGGAAGACCGGCGATAGCCGTTGAAGCCCGTGCCCTGGGCCAGGTACGAGCAACGGATGCCGGTTTTGCCCAAGGTCACGCGGGCCGAGGCGGAGCGCGCCACGGGCTGCGTTTCTCCAGCCAGCCCGGGCAGGCGTGGCGCCAGCAGCGCGCCGGCACCCACCAAGGAGGTTTTCAAGAAACTGCGGCGATCGAGGGTGGAGTTCAGTTTCATGGTGAAGCGGTCGGTTAAAATGGGTTTCCGTGCTCTGGTGTCTTAGCTTTGTCGGGCCGTAAACTAATCGAAGAGTGCGCCGGTGCAAACGATTTTTCCGGCGTCGCCCGGCCACGTGCGACAGAACACCATCGGGCCACCCGACCCGCTCGGCTGGCGGCAGAAGGCTCGTTCACCGGCAGGGAGAAGCCTTGCGATCCCCACCGCCGCCGTCACATGTCACCCAAGCCGGGGCGGGCGAGGCGCGCGCCGGCGCCGCGGCTGGAAGAATCCCTGGCGGGTGTTTTAGCTCATTTCGGGGTTCAGGGTCCGGTAACACCCCTTTTTGAGTCAAATCGAAGACAGGTGGTGTGTTGCGCTTTCCTTGACGAAGCCTTCGGCAGCGCGGATAATGTGGGGCTACGTTTTCGCCGTCCTTGGGCGAAAGCAGGGCGAGTCGCCAAATATGTCGAAACCGAAAAACTCGAAGCCGGTTGCCAAAAAGTCTCAGCGGGGCAGCGCTTCCTCCCCGCACCGCAAAACCAAAACCGCCGCCCCGGCCAAGGCCGGGGCCACCCGTCCACACCAGGCCCGCAAGGCCGGGTCCGCAAAAACCCGCACGCCAAAGGCATCGCCCAAACCCGCCCCCGCGGAGACGGGCTCGACTGCTCCAGCCCCGGCCCCGGCCCCGGCGCCCCAACCGGAGGCTCCCTCCGCAAGCCCGGCGACGACCGTGACCCCCGAGGCCACCGGGGCCGCCGCGGCCACAGCCGCCCCGTCCGCGCCTGCCGCTGCGCCGGGGGGTTCTGGGAACGCGGAGATGCACACCCAATCCGGGTTGGACCTGACCGAGAAGATCAAGGAATTGGTGCGCCTGGCCCAAGAGCAGGGCTACCTGACCTACAACGACATCAACGACATCCTGCCGGACAGCGTCATTTCCCCGGAAGACCTCGACGAGGTGTACTCGAAGCTCCGCAGCCTCGAGATCGAGATCGTGGATCAGGCGGAGGTGGATCGCGTCAAGCAACCCGAGCCGGAGGAGGAAGACGAGAAAGCGCGACTGGACATCTTGGACGACCCCGTCCGGATGTACCTCAAGCAGATGGGCCAGGTGCCGCTGCTCACCCGCGAGCAAGAGGTCGAGATTTCCAAGCGCATCGAGGACAACGAAAACGAGGTCAAACGCATCATCTACAGCTTCGGGTTCGCCGGCAAGGAACACATCGCGCTGGCGGAAAAGCTCATCTCCGAGCCGCCCAAGGAGCGGTTTGACCGGGTGATCCTCGACAAGAAAATCGAAAGCCGGGACAACCACCTCAAGGCCCTGCGCAAGCTGGTCAAGGACGTGCGGGTGCTCGACCAGGAAGTGGATGCCAAATACACCGCTTGGGTTCGCGAATCCAACAAAACCCGCAAGGAGAAGCTCTTGGCCGAGTTCCGCAAGGCCGACAGCCGCCTCCAGGCCGCCTTCCCCAAGTTCTACTACAAGCAAAAGGTGATCGAGGAAATGGCGCTGGTGGCTGACAACATCCACGACAAAATCCAGGCCGGCCTCCGCGCCATCCAAGACCTCGAGGCCCAGCCCAAAAGCCCGCAGGTCCAGCAAATCATTGACTCGGAATGGCAGAAAATCCGGGCCTTGGAGGAGTTCGTGCGGATGCCCTACCAAGACTACCTCCAGGCCTACCAGCAGCTCCAGCACTTCACCAAGATGGCCCACAAGGCCAAAACCGAAATGGTCGAGGCCAACCTGCGCCTGGTCATCTCCATCGCCAAGAAGTACACCAACCGCGGCCTCTCGTTCCTGGACCTCATCCAGGAGGGCAACATGGGCCTGATGAAGGCCGTCGAAAAGTTCGAGTACCGCCGCGGCTACAAATTCTCCACCTACGCCACCTGGTGGATTCGCCAGGCCATCACCCGCTCGATCGCCGACCAGGCCCGCACCATCCGCATCCCGGTGCACATGATCGAGACCATCAACAAGCTCATGCGGGTGCAGAAGCAACTCCTCCAGGACTACGGCCGCGAGCCCACCCCGGAGGAAATCGCCGACGAAATGCAAATGCCGGTGGACCGCGTCCGCGCCGTGCTCAAGATGGCCCAGCAGCCCATCTCCCTCCAAAGCCCGGTGGGCGACTCCGACGACACCAGCTTCGGCGACTTCATCGAGGACAAGTCCGCGGAAAACCCGTCGGACATGACCAGCTACAGCCTGCTCAAGGACAAGCTCAACGACGTGCTCAACAGCCTGACCGAGCGCGAGCGCAAGGTGCTCGAATTGCGGTTCGGGCTGGTGGACGGCTACAGCCGCACGCTCGAGGAGGTGGGCAAGCAGTTCAAGGTCACCCGCGAGCGCATCCGCCAGATCGAGGCCAAGGCGCTGCGCAAAATGCGGCATCCCACTCGCCTGCGCCAGCTCCAAGGCTTCCTCGAGGGCGAAGACCTCGAATCCACCCTGGCCGGGCTCCTGGCCGGCAACCCGGTGCCGTAAATCACTTGAGAAAGCCCCCAGCCCCGGTGCTGGGTGCCCTCAAGGGCTGACCGAAATGAACGGGGGCAGAAACAAATCAGCTCCCGTAGGCGGCTTTTCGTGGTCGCGGCGACGGCTCCTCCTGGTAGCGCCATCTTGCCCTCAAGGCCGGCGTGTTCCAGTGTGCTGGCGCAGTTCGACTGTAACCCTCCCCGCATTGGCGGTGTAAGCCGCACTGGCAGCCTGAAACGCGATTGGGTTGCCCAGCAACGTTCAACATCGCACCGTGTCACTACCGCCATGAAAACCTGGACCGCCTGTCTCCTGGGCCTGAGCCTGAGCGCCGGCGTGCTCGCCGGCCCGCTCCAGCCCGCCCACATCGCCGCCGACGCCCGTTGGCTGATTCACCTGGACCTGGAAGCCCTCCAGCCCACCACCGTGGGCCAAACCCTGGCCCGTGAAGCCATCGAACCCAAAATGAGCGAAGTCGCCGCCGCGCTCAAACTCCACCTGGGCTTCGATTTCGACTGGCGCCGCATCCGCTCGATCACCCTCTACGGCGCCGAATACGGCGGCCCGGAACGCCTCCGTGGTGTGATGCTCGTGGACACCGACCTGGACCTGGTCACGGCCTTCGACCGGGCCTTGCAGAAACAGGCCGAATGGGGCCGCGCCCAGGACGGCGACCTCCAGCGCCTCGAGGACGGGCCGCAACCGCTCTACTGCATCAAGGAAGACCTCTACGTGGCCCTCCAGCCGGGCGCCCCGGCGGTGATTGGCAAGGCCCGCCGCACCACACTCAAGGCCCGCGCCGTGCTGGTGGAGGGCGCCCCGAACCTCAACACCGCCCCCGGCCTGGCCAACCTGGCCAACGCCGGCCACGGCGAATTCCTGCTCGTGGCGGCGGAAGGCTTCGGCGCCGCCGCGCCCGACGCCCCCCAGGCCCGCGTGCTGAAAATGGCCGACACCCTCCGCTTCTCCCTGGCCGAAACCTCCGGACAACTGCAGGCTGCCCTCACCTTGGGCGCCCGGTCGGCTGAGACCGCCCAGCAGATGCAGCAGGTCATCCAGGGCATGACCGCCCTCGTGGCCCTGAGCCAAACCGACAACGCCGACCTGCAAAAACTGGTCAACGGCCTGCGCGCCAGCGTCAACGACCGTCAGCTCCAGCTCTCGCTCACCCTGCCCGCGGCCGACGTGGCGGCCAAAATCGCCGAGGACCAGCGCCGCAAGCGGGGCCAAACCTCCACCACGCCGTGACCTGACGTGTTGTCACCCGGGCCAGTCGTCACCCACCCGGGCGCCACCGCACCGATGTCTCCGGTGTCGGCGGTCGCCCCGGCTCCCCCGCCCGCGCCCCTGACCGGGAGGTACGATCCCCTCGCCGCTCTGGCCACGCGGGCGCGGCGCGGCGATGACGCGGCCTTCACCGAACTGGTGCGGGCCACGAGCGACCGGCTCTTCCAATTCCTGTACCGCCTTTCCGGCCACGCGCAGGATGCCGAGGACCTGGCCCAGGAGACCTACCTCAAGGCCTACCGGGCGCTGGACCGCTACGACCCCCGGCGCCCGTTTCTGCCCTGGCTCTTCACCATCGCCCGCCGCTCGCTGCTCAACCACCGCCGCGCGGCCCGCCCTTGCGAGCCTTTGCCCGAGGAACTGCCCGCCCGGCCATCCGCCGGCCCGGATGCGAATTCCGCGGACGGGGACGCGCTCGAACACCTCTGGCGCGTAGCCCGCGGCCTGCATCCGCGTTACCATCACGTGTTGTGGCTTTACTACGGCGAAGGGTTCGATACCCGCCAGGTCGCCGCCGTCCTGAAAACCCGCCCCTTGGTGGTCAAGGTGCTGCTCCACCGGGCGCGCCGCGCCCTGTTGGCGGCCTTGCGCCGACACCGCCCGGACCTGCTCCCATGAAACCGCCCGTCCTGCTTTGTCGCTGCGTGCAACTGCGCATCGCCCTGGCCCGCCACGCCCGGGCCACGCCGCCCCGCTGGTGCCGGCGCCACCTTGCCGCCTGCCCGCGCTGCCAACTCGAGCTGGCCGCGGAAGCCGCGCTCGATGACCGGCTCCGTCGCGGTCCGGTACCTCAAGCACCGCCAGCTCCGGCCGGACTCGACGCGCGGATTCTGGCCGCTTTGGACCGGGCGGCCCGCCCGGTGGCGCCGGTTTGGTCGCGTGGGTGGAAGCCGGCCTTGGCCGTCGCCACCCTGGTTCTGCTCATGGCCGGCGGTCTGGTTTGGTCAAACCGGTCGCGCCCGGCCGCGCAACTCACCGCCAGCGCCCCGGCTCCGCCGCGGCCCGGCCTGGCCGTGCCCACGAACCTCGTCGTGCCGGACGCCGAGCAGCTTCTGGCCCTGACGACCCGGCTCAACGACCCGTTGCAACAAGAGCTGTACCGGGTGCTCAACGACCTGCGCACCGCCGGGCAATCCCTCGCGGCCTCGTTCCTGCCCGACGCGCTCCGGCCCTGACGCGGGCGCGAGACCGGAAGCGCACGCCGTCCGCGTGCGCCTCCCCTTCAAGCCCCGCGTGGCGGCATCGCACGCTAAAGCCATCTGCCATTCTCCGCAAGCTCCGGCCAACTGGTCCTGCTCGCCGGTTGGCCCGGGGCGCGCCGCGGTGGTAAACTTTTGCCCGATATGGCCCCGGAATATTGCCCCAACTGTGGCGCGGAGGTGCCGGACGGCGCGCGGGCCTGCCCCGAATGCGGCGCGGACGAGCAGACCGGCTGGTCGGAGCGCGCGCACGCGCAACGCCTGGATTTGCCGGACGAGGAGTTCGACTACGCGGAGTTCACCCGGAGCGAGTTCGAGCGCCGCCCGCCGCGTCGGCGCGGGCCGCAGCGGTTGTGGTGGGTGGTGGCGGTGGTGACGCTGCTGGCGTGGGTGGCGGTGTGGTTGACCGGTTACATGAGCTTTTGAACCGCGAATGCGGCTTGCCGCGGCGGGCGCGGGCTCGCCAGAGTCCCGCCGTGAAAATCACCCGTACCCGGTTTCTGGCGCCGCTCCTGGTGCTGTGGTTCGGGCTGGGCGCTGCTGTGGCCGCCCTGGCCGCCGTCCCGGACACCCCGTTTCTCCAGCCGACCCCGGTGCATTACACGCGGCACCCGGAATTGAGCACCGCGGTGTTTCACAAGCTGGCCGTGGACCGCGAGGGCCGGGTGTACGTGTTGACCGACCGCGGCGTGGCGCGGCTCTTCGACGGCACGCTGGCGCTGGACAAGAGCTACCGGCCGCTGGCCGGGCGGCGGGCGCTGGACCTGACGTTGCAAGAGGGGCGGCTCTGGCAACTGTTCGAGGATGAGTTCCTGAGCACCGAGTACGCGGGCCGCTACGTGGGCGCGCTGCCCAAGGGCGTGTTCCGCCGGCTGGCCGTGGCGGAGGATTTCCGCGCGCTCCTGGCCGGGCCGGACCGATTGGCGCTGTTCGTGAACGACCGGTTGGTGCCCGTGCCCTTCGCCCTGAGCCGGACGGAGGAGAAACTCTACGCGCGCGGCAACCAGTTTTACGTGCTGGCCGCAGACCAGATTTTCCGGCTGGCGGCGGACCGCCTGGAGCCGGTGCATCGCGGCGAGCAATTGACCGCGCTGGCCTTCCGCGGCGAGGAAATCCTGGTCGGCTCGCGGCGCGGCTATTACGGCGTGCACGCGCGGACGGGCCGGCTCACCCTGCCCTTGCAACAGAAGGTGCCGGTGGTCGAGGTCACGGCCCTGGCGCCCACGGCCACGGGCGTGTGGGTGGGCACGCCGCGCGGGGTGTATTTCCAGGCCACGGGCGGCGGCCTCCGGTACTTCGCCGGGCGGCGCTGGCTGCCGGAGGACACGGTGATTGACCTGCAGCCGGACGCGCGCGGCCACTTGTACGTGCTCACGCCCGCCGGGGTGGCGAAGATCGAGTTTGTCCAGATGACCCTGGCGGCCAAGGCCGCGCACTACGAACGCAAGATTCGCGAGCGCCACATCCGCTACGGCTTTTGCGCGGAACTGCGGTTGCGCACCCCCGGCGACCCGGCCTCGGCGGAGATGATTGACACCGACAACGACGGCACCTGGAGCAGCTACTACCTGGCCAGCCAGGCCTTCCGCTACGCGGTCACCGGCGACGAGACCGCGCGCGAGCACGCGTGGCAGACCTTCGAGACGCTCGAGCGGCTTCAGGCCATCCATCCGCTCGAGGGCTTCCCGGCCCGCACCTTCGAGCGCACCGGGTTCAAGGTGTCCGACCCCGAGCGCTGGCGCGTGGCGCCGGACCCCCGCTGGGAGTGGAAGGGCCACACCAGCAGCGACGAAATCACCGCGCACACCTTCGCCTATGCCGTGCTGTACGAGACCGCCGCCCGCACGCCGCCCGAGAAGGCCCGCATCGCTGCCGCGTACGACCGCATCTTGAGCCACATCCTCCGCCACAACCTGTACCTGGTGGACGTGGACGGCCAGCCCACGCTCTGGGGGCGCTGGCATCCGGAGTACGTGAACCGCTACCCGCCCACGGTGGTGGACCGCCGCCTCAACAGCGCCGAGATCATCGCCTTCCTCCAGTTCGGCTACCACCTCACCGGCAAGCCGGCCTACCGCGACAAGGCCTTCGAGCTCTTCCAGCAGCACGGTTACCTGGCCAACATCACCAACAGCATGGCCCACATCCGCGCCACGCCGGGCGTGGTCTTCCGCGGCCATGACATGGGCGACGAGTGGAACCACTCGGACGACCTGCTGGCGTTTGTGAACTACTGGACCCTCTACCGCTACGCCTTCAACGACGAGCTGCGCCGCCTCTACGCCGCCGCCATTGCCGACCACTGGGCCCTCGAGCGCGTGGAACACAACCCGCTCTGGAACTTCATCTACGCCATGACCGGCGCGCGCGAGTTCGACCTCGAGGGCGCGCTCTGGACCTTGCGGCACTTCCCCCTCGATTTGGTCACTTGGACCGTCCAGAACTCGCACCGCCAGGACCTCACCCGCCTGCCGCCCAACTTCCGCAACCAGGAATCCCAGGAGCTGCTCCCGCCCGACGAACGCCGCGTCATGCGCTGGAACGGCAACCCCTTCGTGCTCGACGGCGGCGACGGCGGCCACACCGAACTGGCCGGCGATGAATTCCTGTTGCCCTACTGGATGGGCCGGTACCTCAAAATCCTCGAATAACCCGCCGGAGTTCTCCCGGTGAGCGCGCTTGCCCACCATTTCCTCGCGGCCCTGGCCGGCGTCCTCGGCGGTCTGGCCTCGGCCGTGCCGGTGGGACCGGTCAACGTGACCCTCATCAACGAGGCGGCCCGCTACGGGCAGCGCCGCGCCTGGTGGGTGGGGTGCGGCGCCGGGACCATGGAGATGATCTTTTGCGTCCTCGGCTTCGCGGGGTCCTCGTACCTGCAAGGCGTGCCGTGGCTGCAAAGCCTCTTCCAACTGGTGGGCGTGATCGTGATCACGGGGCTGGGCTGGCATTACCTGACCACCCGCTCGCTGCCGGGCTACGGCCGGGCGGAGGCCGCGGTGCGACGGCGTTACCAGCCGCACGCCGCCTTCGCGCTGGGCTTCGTGCGCGTGCTGGGTAATCCGGGCGTGCTGGTGTACTGGGTGGCCGTGGCGGCCAGCTTCACCGCGCACGGCCTGGTGGGCCCGGACGGGCGCGGGCGCGCAGCCTGCCTGGCGGGGGTGGCGCTGGCCACGTACGGTTGGTTCGGGCTGCTGGGCTGGCTGGCGGCCCAGGTGTACGGGCGGATTTCCCACGGCTGGCTGCTGCGGTTGTCCCGGTACTCCGGCGCGTTGCTACTGGTCGTGGCGGTCGTGCTGGGCGGGCGCCTGGCGTGGACCTGGCTGAGCCGGTAGCCCGGCCCGGATTGAAACCCGACCGGGTCCGTTTAGTCTCCTCCCCATGATCACGGCCCGGCAAATCCGTGAACTGTTGCACGCGCGGCCCTTCAAGCCGTTCCGCATTTGTCTGTCGGACGGCACGCATCATGACATCACCCATCACGACCTGGCCTGGGTCACCCGCAACACCGTCGAGGTGGGCATGAATCCGGACGCGGAAGGCTTTGCCGAGTACGCGGCCCGTTGCTCGCTGCTCCACATCACGCGGGTCGAGGATTTGCCCGAGCCCGCGCCGCGGACTTGAAGCGTGGCAGCCCCGCGGCGCCCCGCGCGCCTGGTCCGTCCAAGCATCCTCCAGCAAAACCTTCGCCCGGCCGGAGGCCTTGTCCAAATGCCGCCAAGCCGCCAGAGTCCGCCCGCGTGAATGCCGCTGTCATCGTCGCCGCCGGCCAAGGCAAACGCATGGGGCCGGGCGTGGACAAGCTCTTCCTCGAGGTCGCCGGCCGGCCGGTCATCGCCCACACCTGGGAGCGGTTCGACCGCGCGGCCGAGGTGCACACCGTGGTGCTGGTCGTGCGCGCGGGGCAGGAAGCGGCCTTCACTGCCCTGGCCGAGCGGCTGGCGCTGACCAAGCCCTGGCAACTGGTCGCCGGCGGCGCCGAACGCCAGGACTCGGTCTGGAACGGTCTGGCCGCCTTGCCGTCCGCCTGCGAACTGGTCGCCATCCACGACGGCGCCCGGCCATGCGTGAGCGCGGACCTCATCGCCGCCACGTTCGACGCGGCGCGAGAGTTTGGCGCCGCCGTGGCCGCCCAACGGGTGACCGACACGATCAAGGTCTCGCACGACGGCCGGTTCATCGCGGAGCACCCGGACCGCGCGCGGCTCTGGGCCGTGCAGACACCGCAGACCTTCCGGGTGGCGGTCATCCGCCGGGCGCTGGCCGAGGTGCGCCGGCGCGGGCTGAGCGTCACGGATGACACGGCCGCGTGTGCCCTGGTCGGCCAGCCGGTGCGGCTGGTCGAGCACGCCGCGCCCAATCCCAAGGTCACCACCCCCGCCGACCTGCCCCTGGTGGCGCACTGGCTGCAGGCCGCGCCCGGCGCCGCCCTTGCCACGCCGCCGCCGCCTCCCTAATTTCCCAACCGGGCCGTCGCCACGACGGCGCCATGAGCGCATGAAACGACGTTTGTTTTACACCGGCCTGGTGCTGGCGCTGGGCGTGAACCTGTTCTTCGGCGCGCAGGTGTACGTGCAGTCCGCCGAGGCGGCGGGCAAGAACGACATTTACCGCAACCTGCGCCTGTTCTCGCTGGTGCTCGAACGGGTCCGCCAGGACTACGTGGACGGCGAAAACCTCACCTACCAGGACCTGGTCTATGCCGCGCTCAAGGGCCTGCTCGGCTCGCTCGATCCCCACAGCGAATTCCTCGAGCCCAGCAAATACGGCGACTTCAAGGACGACACCGAGGGCGCTTACGGCGGCGTGGGGCTGACCATCCGCGCCAGCGGCGATTACCTCACGGTGGTCACCGCGTTCGAGGACGGCCCGGCCTGGCGCGCCGGCATCCGCTCGGGCGACCAGTTGGTGCGCATCGCCGGCCGCAACGCCCTGCGCATGAGTGACAGCGAGGCCGTGCGCCTGTTGCGCGGCCCGCCCGGCACCGAGGTGCAGGTCACCGTGCGCCGCCCGGGCAGCGAGGAGACCGTCGAGCACACGCTCAAGCGCGAGATCATCAAGATCGAGACCGTGCGCGACCTCGACGGCCGACGGCGCTTCCCGCTGGGGCCGGACAAGATCGGCTACGTGCGTGTGCTCCAGTTCGGCGAGCCCACCACCGGCGAGCTCGAGCAAGCCATCGAGAAGTTGCTCGATCAGGGCATGCAGGGGCTGGTGCTGGACCTGCGCGACAACCCCGGCGGGTTGCTCGACCAGGCCGTCAAGGTCTGCAGCCTGTTCCTGCCGCCCAAGACGCTTGTGGTCAGCACCGAGGGCCGCGACCCCGCCGACCGGCGCGAGTACCGCGTGCCCAACCGCGGCAAACACCACGAGTTCCCGTTGGTGGTCCTGATCAACCAGGGCAGCGCCAGCGCTTCCGAAATCGTGGCCGGCTGCCTCCAGGACCTCAAACGCGCCGTCATCGTGGGCGACAAATCCTTCGGCAAGGGCTCGGTCCAGAGCGTCATCGAACTCCAGGACGGCGCCGCCATGCGCCTGACCACCGCCAAGTACTACACCCCCAGCCACAAGGTCATCCACGAACAGGGCATCACCCCGGACATCGAAGTCAGCCTCACCCGGGACGAGGAAGAAGCCCTGAACCTGCGCCGCACGCCCGGGCTCCTGGACTCGCCCGAGTACGCCGAGCGCCGCGAAGAAATCCTCGCTGTGCGTGACTGGCAGTTGGAACGCGCCACCGACCTCCTCAAGGGCGTCATGCTCTACCAGCAACGCAACGGCAAAATGGCCCGCGCCGCCAAAACGCCCGCTCTTCCCAAGCCGTGATGCCGGCCCGGCCACCCTGCCCGGCCCCACCAAAGCGACTGGAGCCAGTTGTCGGATTTGAACCGACGACCGTCCGATTACAAATCGGATGCTCTACCGCTGAGCTAAACTGGCCCCAAAAGCGCCTCCAGTTAACCCCGCCCCCGGCGCCCAAGGCAAGCCCGCGCGCGGCCGCGCGACCATCGCCCGCGCCGCCCCCACCCTGAACCCGGCGCCGCCCCCGTGCCCGCCGCCCCCGCCATCTCCGTGGTCCTGCCGGTCCGCAACGCCGCGGACAACCTCCCCGCGGCGCTCGAAAGCCTGCGCGCCCAGACCCGCCCCGACTGGGAATGCCTGGTGGTGGATGACGGCTCGACCGATGCCTCCGCCGCGCTCGCCGCCCGCTTTGCCGCCGCCGACCCGCGCTTCCGCCTCTTGCGCCGCCCGGCCCGCGGCCTGGTGCCCGCGCTGAACGACGGCCTGGCCGCCGCTCGCGGTGACTTCATCGCCCGGCTCGACGCCGATGACGTGTGCGCGCCGGAACGTTTCGCCGAGCAGGCCGCCGCGCTCGAACGCGATCCCACCCTGGGCGTGGTGAGTTGTCGCGTCCGCTACGGCGGCGACCGCGCCCGGCAGGCCGGCTATGCCCGGCACGTGGACTGGCTCAACGGCCTGTCCACACCGGAAGCCATCGCCGCCAACCGCTTCATCGAGGCCCCGGTTGCGCATCCCGCGGTGATGTTTCGCCGCGCTCTGGTCGCCCGCTGGGGCGGTTACCGCGAGGGCCCCTTCCCCGAAGACTACGAACTGTGGCTGCGCTGGCTGAACGCCGGCGTGCGCTTTGCCCAGGTCCCCCGCGAACTCTTGGTCTGGGCGGACCGGCCCGACCGGCTCTCCCGGCGCGACCCCCGGTACGCGCCCGCCGCGCTTGCCGCGGTCAAGGCCCCCTGGCTGGCCCGGGCCATCCGCCGCACCCTGGGCGGGCGCGCGCTCTGGGTCTGGGGCGCGGGCCGCACCACACGGCGGCGGCTCGAGCCCTTGTGGGCCGAAGGACTCGCGCCGAGCGGCTTCATTGACGTGGACCAGCACAAGTGGGGTCGCCATCGCGACGGCCGCCTGGTGGTGGGCCCGGACCAACTGCCCTCGCCGGCGGAGGCGCTGGTGCTGGTGCACGTGGGCCGGCTGGGCGCGCGCGAATGGATTCGCGCCCGCCTCACCGCGGCGGGCTACCGCGAAACCCGCGACTTCTGGGTGGCCGCTTGAGCGGGATGCCCGCACTACACTCGGCGGGTCAGCGGCCAGTTGCCGCCAGCCGCACTGGGGAAGGGACGGATGCCAGAGGCCAGAGGCCTGATGCCTGATGCCTGATGCCTGATACCCGATGCCCGATACCGGATACCGGATGTCAGATGCTGGCTTGCTGCGCTGTTGGTCGGGCCGCGCTGCGGCGCGGCACAATCCGGTAGAGCTAGCCGTGGCTCGGCACAGTCCGGTAGGGCCGGGCTGCGTCCCGGCCGGGGCAACCTCCGATGGGGCGAGACTCCGTCGAACCCGGCACCGTCGCGGTCCGCGACCGGGTGGTCGACGCCGGCGTGGTAGGGCCGCGCTGCGTCGCGGCCGGGTAATCGGCGCCGGCGCAGCGGCGCCCTACCTGATCAGAAGTGAGAAGTGAGGAGTGAGAAGTGAGGAGGAGGATGCCAGATACCTGATACCTGATGCCAGATGTCGGATACCGGAGGTCGGACGCCGGCGCTCCGAAGCCGACGCCAAGGTGCCGTCGGCGGCACGCAGGGATGCGTGCACCACAGCGCGCGCGGTTGCACCAAGCGGAGTGCCGGTCTCTGACCGGCTTGGCACCCCGCGACTGCTGGGGAGCGCTTTCGGGTTTCTTCGTTCGTCCGGGGGTAGGTTTCGCCCAAAGCCGGCGAGGACGCCGGCGCTCCAGGGCGCGGCAGGTTGCCGCCGACAACGGCCTGGGTAGGCCGTTCCACCCGATCCGGAAAAATGGCGGCGCTTGGGCGCCGCAGTTTCAACGCAGGCGAGCTTCGAGCCAGGCGGGCAGTTCGGCGATGGCCACGCGTTCCTGCCGGCCGGTGTCGCGCTCGCGCACGGTCACGGTGTCCTTGAGGGCGGGAGTTTCGCCCAGGGTGTCGAAGTCAATCGTCACGCCGAAGGGGGTGCCGGCTTCGTCCTGGCGGGCGTAGCGGCGGCCGATGGAGCCGGTTTCGTCGTAGAACACGGTGAAGCGCGTGCGCAGGCGGTCGCGCACCTCGCGGGCCCGGGCGACCAGTTCGGGGCGGTTTTTGAGCAGGGGGAAGACGCCCACCTTGACCGGCGCCACGGCGGGATGGAAGCGCAGGAGGACGCGCGTTTCGGAGCGGCCCTGGGCGTCGGTGTCGGTGAGCTCGGTGTAGGCGTTGCAGAGCAGCGCCAGGATCAGGCGGTCCACCCCGGCGGAGGGTTCGATGACGTGCGGCACGTACCAGCCCCGGGTCAGGCCATCGGCGTCGGCGCGGGCGAGGGCCTCGGCGCGCTCGGCGGGTTCGCCCATGCGGGCAAGGTAGGCGCGGCGGGCCTCGAAGTAGCGGCGCCAGAGCGCGTCCTGTTTTTCCTTGGGCAGGCGGGTCCAGGCGTTTTTGAGTTCCTCGTCGAAGACGGTCAGGGGTTTGCCGGAGAAGCGCTGGTGCTGGGAGAGGTCGAAATCGCTGCGGGCGGCGATGCCCTCGAGCTCCTGCGTGCCGAAGGGGAATTTGAAGAGGATGTCCACGCAGGCGCGGGCGTAGTGGGCCAGTTCCTCGGGTTTTTGCCAGTAGGCCTCGAGCGAGGCGCGGGGCAGGCCGATGCTTTCGTAGAAGCGCAGCCGCTCCTCGACCCAGTACTGGTGCCACATCTGCCAGCCCCAGTCCGGCTGCGGCTCGCCCGGGTGGCCGGGGCCGGCGGGGGTGGCCACGTGGCCGCAGATGGCCTCGACCGCCTCGTCGGGGCGGATGAAGAACTCGAGTTCCATCTGCTCGAACTCGCGCGAGCGGAAAGTGAAGTTGCGGGGGGTGACCTCGTTGCGAAAGGCCTTGCCGATTTGGGCGATGCCGAAGGGGACTTTCTGGCGGGAGGTCTCGAGCACGTTTTTGAACTGGGCGAAGATGGCCTGGGCGGTCTCCGGTCGCAGGTAGGCCAGGCTGGAGTCGTCCTGCACCGGGCCCACGTGGGTGGTGAACATGAGGTTGAAGGCGCGCGGCGGGGTTTTCTCGCCGGGGCATTCGCTGACCATTTTGCTGGGGCGCTGCGGGCAGGGCGTCTCGGCGAGCTGGTCGGCGCGGAAGCGGCCCTTACAGGTT
>Ga0272446_1004697_pt1 | contig 15876 bp, 10 predicted proteins | sample YNPCB0061_FD_194587 | JGI IMG/M metagenome (GOLD analysis project Ga0272446, IMG submission 194587) | Hot spring microbial mat communities from Yellowstone National Park, WY, United States - YNP-CB-006-1 | ecosystem: Environmental > Aquatic > Thermal springs > Hot (42-90C) > Sediment | place... | reverse complement strand
GCCCGACGGGAACCGCCCGCAGCCGCCTCGCGCTCGGCCCGGGCGGCATCGCCGCTCCGACCTCGGCGCTTTTCCTCGTGGTTGATGGCGGCTCGGCCACCGGGACGATCGACGTCGCCCGCCTCGGCCTCATCATCCTGCGCGGGTCGACCGATCTCTCGGGCTGCGTGAACGGCGTCTGCGGCCCGAACGCGGCGAGCCTCGGCCGAACCACGGATGCCTCTGCAGAGGCGCGGCTCAACAACTGCCCGGTATCGAGCCCCAACTGCCTGAACTTCGCCAACACCGTGAACATCGTCAGCAGCCAGCCTCCCGGCTTCCCCGCGGTGGTCACGGAGCGGGCGGGGGCGGTGCTCGAGATCCCCCTCGCCGACGTGTCGGACGAGGAGGAGTGATGCGGGCCCGCCCCCTCGCGCTCGCCGCCGCACTCGCGGTCGCGGCCTGCGAGGTCCCTCCGCTGGAGGCCTACGTGCAGACCGGCCATGGCTTCACCCCGGCCTCGGCCCGGCCGGTGGGCGCGAACGCGCAGGGAGAGCCATGCGTGATCCAGGCCGGCCGCCCGAGAGAGGGCGATCCCGAGGGGGCGCGGGGCTTCGAGGTCTTCTGCGGTGGCTGGCAGCAGCCCTCGGCACGCCTCTTCCTTCTCGCCGCCGGCGACCCTGACGACATCGTCGCCGGCGGTGCCTGGCGTCGGGGGCTCGACGCACGCGCGCAGTGCGCGGCGCCGCGCGAGACCTCGATCCTCGGCGGCGACCGCGCGCTCCTGCTCGACTGCACGCGCCGCTCGGGAGGCTGGCCGCACGTCGCCCTCGTCGCGCGCACCTCCGCCGGCACCATCATGGCCGATGGCGTGCTCCCCGCCCTGCCGGCCATCGAGGGCGCAGCGGCGGTGCTCGGCGGCTCCGCCGCCCCCGCTGCGACCGGGGCAGCGCGATCGGCGGCGCTGACGCTCGCCGCCAGCCGCCTCGCCACCGAGAGCTTCAGCGCGAGCGACATCGGCCAGTTCGAGGAGCTCATGCGGCTCGGCAACGAGCTGAACCAGGCCGAGAACTTCGCCGCCGCCGAGAACGCCTACCGCGCCGCGCTGGCGCTGCACGAGCGCGTGCTCGGGGCAGAGAACCCGGGCGGAGCGGGCGCCGCCGCCGCGCTGGCGCTCCAGCTCTCGAACCAGGGCCGCCACCTCGAGGCCGAGCCCTTGCTCGCGCGCGCCCAGGCGCAGGCAGCACGCAGCGCCGACCCGCTGATGCCCGGCCGGATCCTGCACTATCGGGCGATGCACGCCGGGAACCAGCGCGACTTCGCCGCCGCCGAACGGCTGATCACCCAGGCGGAGACGACGCTCCGACCGCTCGTTCCGGCCGAACGGCTGAGCGCGTCGGCGGCGACCGCGGCGCTCGGCGGCCCGGCGCTCGTCTCCGACACCGCCGGCGTCCAGGCGCTCGCCGCCTACGCCGAGGCGCGCCGCTACCACGCGGTTGTCCTCCGTCGCCTCGGCAGGACGTCGGAGGCCGAGGCCGCCTCGCGCGAGGCCCGCGTGCTGACGCGCTCGATCGCCGACCAGAGCCCGGTGCTCGCCGCACGCGCGGCGCGGACGGAAGGCGATGCCGCGCGCCTTTCCGGGAACCCGCCGCGCGCGGCGGCGCTGTTCGGGGAAAGTGCTGCGCTCTACGCCCGCGCCCTGCCGGAGGAGCGCCCGGTGGCGCTGGCGCGGTTCCGCGCAGGCGCCGCCCTGCTCGAGGCGGGCCGGCGGGACGAGGCGCTGGTTGCGTTCCGCGAGGGCGCCCGGATCCTGCGCGACCGCCGCCTCGGCCTCTCGGCGGACGTGATCGTTCCCTACCTCGATGCGCTGTCGGATGCCGCCGCGTCCGCACGCGACCCCGCCCCCCTCACGGCCGAGATGTTCGAGGCGGCGCAGCTGATCAGGGGTGGCATCACCGCGCGGCTCATCGCCCAGGCGACCGCCCGGCTCGCGGCCGAGGGCAACACCTCAGGCGCCGGTGCCGCGATCCGACGCCTGCAGGATGCGGAGGAGGCGCTCTCCTCCCTCTACGCCGACCGCGACGGCGCCGCGAGCCGCCCGCCCGAGGAGCGTGACCTGCGGGCGATCGCGGCGCTCGACCGCGAGATCGCCGCCCAGCAGGCACGCCGCGCGTCGGCCGAGGAGGAAGTGCAGGCAGCGGCACCCGGGTATCGCCAGCTCGTGCTCGGCGCCACCACGGCGACGGATGCGCGCGCCCGGCTCGGCCGCGGCGAGGCGCTCGCACTGGTCGTCGCAGGAGAGCGCGGCGGCCACATGCTCCTGCTCGACGCCGCGGGTGTGGCGACCGCTCGCTTCTCACAGGGCGAGTCCGAGCTCGGCACGCTGGTGGAACGGGTCCGCCGATCGGTCGAGCTCCGCTACGATGGCCCGGGCGGGGCGCCGCGCCTTCCGGAGTTCGACGGCGCCGCGGCGCATGCGCTCTGGCAGGCGCTGTTCGGTCCGCTGGCGGACCGCCTCGCGCGCGCCGATCGCCTGGTGGTGGTGCCGAGCGGCCCCCTCCTGTCCCTGCCTTTCGGCCTTCTTCCCACCACCGCACCGCAGCCGGGGGCCACGCCGGCGTGGCTCGTCACCCGCGTGGCGGTGACGCACATGCCGTCCGTGCAGACCTTCGTCAGCCTGCGGGCAGCCGCCCGGCCATCGCAGGCGCGACATGCCTATCTCGGCTTCGGAGACTTCGTGCCGCCGACGCCGCAGCAGATCGCCGCAAGCTTCCCGGCCGGCCGCTGCGCGACGGACGCCGCCGCGGTGCGCGCGCTCGGCGCGCTGCCGGGAACGCGCGCCGAGGTGGAGGCGGCGCGGCGCCTGCTCGGCGCGCCAGCCTCCGATGTCGTCACCGGCCGCGCCTTCGTTCCCGAGGCCGTGACGGGCCGCCCGCTCTCGGAGTTCCGCATCCTCCACTTCGCCGCCCATGCCGTGCTCCCGGACGAGATCCGCTGCCTCGCCGAGCCCGCGATCATGGCCTCCACGCCGGCTGGCAGGGGAGCGGCCGACGGCTTCCTCCCCGCAAGCGAGATCCTGGGCCTCTCGATGGACGCGGACCTCGCCATCCTCTCGGCCTGCAACTCCGGCGGCGGCGCGGGCGAGAGCCTCTCCGGCCTCGCGCGCTCGTTCTTCTACGCCGGCGCGCGCGGCCTCATGGTCACCCACTGGTCGGTCGACGACACGGCCTCTGCGCTGCTCGTCGCGGAAACGCTGCGGCGCCTGGCGAACGGGCAGCAGAGGGCGGCTGACGCGCTGCGCGAGGCGCAGCTCGCGATGATCGCCGACGCCGGAGCCGGGCGGCTTCCGGCGGTGTTCGCCCATCCGTTCTTCTGGGCCGGCTTCGCCATGGTGGGGGACGGCGGCACGCTGCCACGGCCCTCGGGCTGACCCGGGGCGGGGCGTCAGACGTCCGGCACCGCCGAGGCGGCCGGGCGGACGATCACCTTGTCGATGCGGCGGCCGTCCATGTCGACGATCTCGAACACGTGGTCCTGCCAGCTCACCTGGTCGCCCTCGGCCGGGATCCTCCCGGCAAGCGTCAGGATCAGGCCGGCAAGGGTGTTGTAGTCGCCCTCGTCCGGCAGGGAGGCGAGGCCGAGCCGGGCGCGCACCTCGTCCGCCGGCAGCAGGCCATCCATCAGCCAGGACCCGTCCGCGCGGCGGGTGCAGGTCGGCGTGTCCTCGCCCGCGCCGGCAGCGAGTTCGCCGACGATCGCGGCAAGCATGTCGGAGGCGGTCACCACCCCCTCGAAGCTGCCATACTCGTCCACCACCAGCGCGATGCCGAGCGGCTCGTTGCGAAGGATCTCGAGCGCGGCGAGCACGCTCATGCTGTCCGGCAGCGCCGGGGGGCGGCGCAGCGCCGCGCCGAGCCTCAGCGTCTCGCCCTCCAGCACCTGGTCGAGCAGGTCCTTGGCGCGGACGACGCCGACGACGTTGTCGAGGCTGCCGTCGCAGACGACGAGGCGGGCGTGCGGCGAGGCGCGGACCTGGGTGGCGATCTCAGCCGGCGGGTCGGCGCGGTCGAGCCAGGCGACTTCCGTCCGTGGCGTCATCACCGCCCGCACCGAGCGGTCAGCGAGGCGCAGGACGCGCTCGATCATGTGCCGCTCCTCCTGCTCGATCACGCCGGCGGCAGCGCCCTCCTGCACCAGCGCCTTCACTTCCTCCTCGGTGATCGCGTTCTCGGCGGGCTTGGTTGCGCCGAACAGGGCGAGCACCGCGCCGGAGAGCGAGCGCAGGAGCCACACGGCGGGGGTAGCAATGCGCGCCAGCACGATGAGGAGCGGCGCGGCGGCGGCGGCAAGCGGTTCGGGCCTCCGCAGGGCGAGCGTCTTCGGAACGATCTCGCCGAGCACGATCGAGGCGAGCGTGATCGTCGCGACCACCAGCGCGAAGGCGACCGCCTCGCCGCGCGGGGCGACGAAGGGAAGAGCGTCGAGCACCGCGCCCAGACGGAAGGCGAGGGTCGCGCCGCCGAAGGCGCCTGCGAGCACGCCGACCAGGGTGATGCCGACCTGCACGGTCGGCAGGAAGCGCTGCGGGTCCTCGGCCAGCGCGAGTGCGGCGGAGGCGCCGCGCACCCCTTTGCGCGCCATCGCCTGCAACCGCGCCTTGCGCGAGGACACGACGGCAAGCTCGCTCATCGCCAGCAGGCCGTTGATGCCGATCAGCACCGCGATGACGAGGATCTCGAACGCGACGTCCATGGCCTTATATCCCCGCGGCCGAATGGCCCGGGGTTCGCAACCCGGGCCGCCACGATAGCGGCACCGCGCCCGCGCGTCATCGCGCGGAACGGTTCCGGCGGGATCAGTTCGCCATCACCTTCACGTAGGAGCCGGGGGCAGGCTCGATCACGGCGAGTTCCCGGTCACCCGGCACACGGGCCGGAACCGTTGCAGGCGCGAGGGCGGAGACCCAGCGGTGCCAGTCCGGCCACCAGGAGCCGGCAAGCTCGGTCGCGCCTGCGAACCACTCGTCGGGCGTCGGCGGGAGCTCGGCGTTCACCCAGTGGCTGTACTTCCCTGCCTCGGGCGGATTGACGACACCCGCGATGTGGCCGGAGGCGGCGAGCACGAAGCGCTTCGGACCCTTGTAGATCTGCGTCGCGCGGTAGGTGCTCTTCCAGGGCGCGATATGGTCCTCACGCGTCGAGAGCAGGTAGGTCGGCACGGAGATCTTCCGGAGGTCGATCCTGACGCCCTCGAGCTCGATGCCGCCGGGCTGGACAAGGCGGTTCTGCTGGTACATCTGGCGGAGGTAGAAGCTGTGCATGCGCGCGGGCATGCGCGTCGAATCCGAGTTCCAGTAGAGCAGGTCGAAGGGGAACGGCTCCTGCCCGAGCAGGTAGTTGTTGACGACGAACGACCAGATGAGGTCGTTGGCGCGCAGCATGTTGAAGGTCACGGCCATCTCGTGGCCCTCATGGAAGCCGCGCTTCTCCATCTTCTCTTCCATCGCCTTCAGCTGCTCCTCGTCGATGAAGACGGAGAGCTCGCCCGCCTCGGCGAAGTCGATCATCGTGGTCAGGAAGGTTGCGCTCTTGATGCGGGTGTCCTTCTTCGCCGCCATCCAGGCCAGCGTGCACGCGGTCAGGGTGCCGCCGATGCAGTAGCCGACAGCGTTGATCTCGCGCTGCCCCGTCGCCTTCTCGATGGCGTCGATTGCGGCCAGCGGGCCCTCGAGCATGTAGTCGGCGAAGCTCTTCTCGGCGAGCCGCTCATCCGGGTTCACCCATGAGATCACGAACACGGTGTGGCCCTGCGCCACCGCCCAGCGGATGAAGCTGTTCTTCGGGCGCAGGTCGAGGATGTAGTACTTGTTGATCCAGGGCGGGATGATCAGGAGCGGGCGCTTGAGCACCGTCTCGGTGGTCGGGCTGAACTGGATGAGCTGCATGAGATCGTTCTGATAGACAACAGATCCGGGCGTGGTGGCGATGTTCTCGCCGACCCTGAACGCCTCGTAGTCGGTCATCTTGATCTGCAGGTTGCCCTTGCCGCGCTCGAGGTCGGCGAGCAGGTTGTTGAGGCCGCGCACGAGATTCTCGCCGCCCGTCTCGACCGTGCGGCGCAGCACCTCGGGGTTTGTCAACAGGAAGTTCGAGGGCGCCATCGCGTCGACGAACTGGCGCGTGTAGAAGTCCACCTTCTGCGCGGTCTTCTCGTCGAGGCCCTCGACGTCCTTCACCACGTTCTGGATCCAGCGTGCCGAGAGCAGGTAGCTCTGCTTGATGAAATCGAAGACCTCGTTCTCGTGCCAGTCCTCGTGCTTGAATCGGCGGTCTCCCGGCGCGGGGGCGGCCACCGGCTCGGGGGTTTCGCCCATCAGCCGGCGGGCGGTGTTCTGCCAGAGCAGCATGTAGTCCTGCCAGAAGCCGAGCTGGGCTTGGACGAGCTTGGCCGGATTGGCCATCATCCGCGCCGTCATCTCGAGGAAGGCGCTGCCGACATTCATCGGGTCGAGGCCGGGGACGCCGCCATCCCCCTGGCGCTTGAGGAACTCCAGCACGATCCGCTGGCTGCGGCTTGCGATGTCGGCCATGTTTCGGCTCAACATGGCTGGGTCGGGCAGCTTGAAGGATTGACCGGCCTTGTCGTCGGCCATGGTAGAAACCCTCTCTGGAGCGGAACCGCGCACCATGCGGCGCAGCATGTGGGCAACGGCATCGGGAACGCGGTCGGACCCTAGAGCGCGTGACACGGCCGATCAAGCGAGGCCCGGACAGGTGAGCGCTGCGCCGTCGCCCTGGCTTCTGTTCGCGTTCGCACTCGGCTTGGCGCTGCTGCCCGCCTGCTCACGGACCGACCCGATCGAGCAGGCGCGGGTCGCCGCGGGCCGCGCGCCGACCTCGACCCTGCCCCCGGTGCCCGGCGCTGGCGAACCCTATCCCAATCTCGGTTCGGTTCCCCCCCGGCCGGAGACGACCTCTCCGGCGGCTCGGCAGGCGCTGGCGAACGCCCTGGTGGCCGACCGTGCCAACGCCCGCTATGTCGGCCAGCCGGCCACCCCGCCGGTGCCGCGGGGCCAGGTCGCGGAGGCGCCCGCGCCGCTGGCAGCGCCCATGGGCGCCGCCTCGCCGATGCTGTTCGGTGCGGAAGAGGACGCCGCTGTGCCGATGCTGCCGCCGGCGCCCGCGCCGCCGCCGATCGCCGGCACGCCACGGCCGGACCCTGAGCCGCCGCCCTCGGCGCCGCCTCCGGCGGTGCTCGGCGTGCCGCAGGCCCCCCCGCCCCCGTCCGTGCCGGCGGCAACGCCCGCCGCGCAGGCCTCGGCACCCCTGCCCCCGGCAGGCCGGACCGAGACCGCGCCGATCGCCCCGATCGCGATCGAGCCGCTGACACCCCCGCCTCCGCCGGCGATGCCGTCCGAACTGCCGGCCCGTGCCAGGTCGCCCGAGCCCGCGGCGGCCGCTGCCGTTCCCTCCGCGAGGCCCGATCCGCCGCCGGTGCTGCTGCCGGCGCCACCGCGCGGGGCCTCCCCCGCCGCGGCACCGATGGCACGTGCCGCCGATCCACCCGCCCCGCCGCCGACCACCCAATCGCCGGGCGCTCAGGCCCCCTCGCCCGCACAACCGGTGCAGCCCTCGGTGATCGTCGACCGCACGGCACTCCAGCCGACGGCACCGCGCGCGACGGCGGCGAGCGGCTACGCGCTCTCGTTCCTGCGCGGCACGAGCACGATCGTGACGGCCGATCTCGCCGTTCTCGCAAGCCTTGCCGGCCGCGGGCGGGGTGCGACCTTCCAGGTGACCGGCTTCGCCGACGAAGCGGGCGCGGGAAGGGCGCTCGACCTCCCGCTCGCCCGCGCCCGGGCGGTCGCAGACGCGCTCCGGGCGGCCGGCGTTCCGGCCGAGCAGATCGAACTCGGCGGTTCTGCCCGACCGGGCCCCGCAGGTCGCGGCGCCGAGGTCAGGCTGGTATACACGCGCTGATATGGGGGAGGCGCGACTCGGGATCGCGCCAGGCTCTCTCGACAGCGGCGGCGGCGCAGGCTACGCGAACGCCCCGCGCCACAGGCGGAATTCCCATGCCAGCCGAGCCGAGCACCGATTTCCATCGCATCCGACGCCTGCCGCCCTACGTCTTCGCCGAGGTGAACCGGCTGAAGGCCGAGGCCCGCGCGCGGGGGGAGGACATCGTCGACCTCGGCATGGGCAACCCCGACAGCGGCGCCCCGCCCCACGTGGTGGCGAAGCTGACCGAGGCGGTGCAGGACCCGCGCACGCACCGCTACTCCGTGTCGAAGGGGATCCCGGGGCTTCGCCGCGCCGTCGCCGCCTACTACGACCGCCGCTTCGGCGTCGGCCTGGACCCGGAGAGCGAGATCTGCGTCACCCTCGGCTCGAAGGAGGGACTGGCCAATCTCGCCTCCGCGATCACGAGCCCGGGCGACGTCATCCTCGTGCCGAACCCCTCCTATCCCATTCATCAGTTCGGCTTCGTGATCGCCGGCGCGGCCGTGCGCTCGATCCCGCACGAGCCGGGCGAGGAGATGCTGCGCGCGCTGGACCGCGCGGTGATCCACTCCGTGCCGAAGCCGACGGCGCTGATCGTCAATTTCCCGTCCAACCCGACGGCGCTGACCACGACGCTCGACTTCTACCGGGAGCTCGTGGCTTTCGCGCGGAAGCACGGCATCTTCATCATCAGCGACCTCGCCTATGCCGAGATCTACTTCGGCGACGCCCCGCCGCCCTCGGTGCTCGCCGTGCCGGGCGCGAAGGAGGTGACGGTCGAGTTCACCTCGATGTCCAAGACCTACTCGATGGCGGGCTGGCGAATCGGCTTCGCGGCCGGCAACCCGAAGCTGATCGCGGCCTTGTCGCGCGTGAAGTCCTACCTCGACTACGGCGCCTTCGCGCCGATCCAGATCGCCTCGGTCGCGGCGCTGAACGGGCCGCAGGACTGCGTCGGGCAGATGCGCGCGCTCTATCGCGACCGGCGCGACGTGCTGCTGAAGGGGCTCGCCGCCGCGGGCTGGACGATTCCCGCCCCAGAGGCGTCGATGTTCGCCTGGGCGCCGATCCCGGAGCGGTTCGCCGCGCTCGGCTCGCTCGGCTTCGCCAAGCTCCTGCTCGAGAAGGCCCAGGTGGCCGTCAGCCCCGGCGTCGGCTTCGGCGAGCACGGCGACGGGCACGTCCGCATCGCGCTGGTCGAGAACACGCACCGGATCCGCCAGGCCTGCCGCTCGATCCGCGCCTTCCTTCAGGGCACGAATGCCCCCGAGATCGCCGAGGGCGACGGGCGCCCGCGAGGCGTCGAGGACGCGGCCTGATGGCGCACCCGCTCTCGGTCGGCATCGCCGGGCTCGGAACGGTCGGCGGCGGCACGCTCACGCTGCTGCGCGAGAACGCGGCGCTGATCGCCGCGCGCGCCGGCCGACCCGTCGCCGTCACCGCCGTGTCCGCCCGCGACCGCGCGCGCGAGCGGGGCCTGTCGCTCGCCGGGCTGCGCTGGTTCGACGATCCCGTCGCGCTTGCGGCCGATCCGGGCATCGACGTGCTCGTCGAGGCGATCGGCGGCGCGGACGGTCCGGCGCGCCAGGCCGTCGAGGCGGCGCTGGCCGCCGGTAAGCCGGTCGTGACCGCGAACAAGGCGCTGCTCGCCGTGCATGGAGCGGAGCTTGCCGCGCGCGCGGAAGCCAAGGGCGCGCCGCTCTTGTTCGAGGCTGCGGTGGCTGGCGGCATCCCGGCGATCAAGGCGCTTCGCGAGGGGCTCGCGGCCAACCGCATCACCCGGGTGGCCGGCATCCTCAACGGCACGTGCAACCACATCCTGACGACGATGCGCGCCGAGGGGCGCGAGTTCGCCGAGGTGCTCGCCGAGGCGCAGAAGCTCGGCTACGCCGAAGCGGACCCTTCGTTCGACATCGACGGGATCGACGCCGCGCACAAGCTCGCGATCCTGGCCGCCCTCGCCTTCGGCCGTCCGGTCGATTTCGCCTCCGTGCACGTCGAGGGGATCCGGTCGATCTCGGCGCTCGACATCGCCTTCGCCGACCAGCTCGGCTATCGCATCAAGCTGCTCGGCATCGCCGAACGCACCGCCGCGGGAGTGTCGGCGCGGATGCACCCGGTGATGATCCCCGCCGCCTCGCCGATCGCGCATGTCGATGGCGTGTTCAACGCAGTGGCGTTCGAAGGTGACTTCGTCGGCCGCGTGATGCTCGAGGGCCGCGGTGCCGGCGCCGGGCCGACGGCCTCGGCAATCGTCGCCGACATCATCGACATCGCGCGCGGGCGCCATACGCCCCCCTTCGGCGTCGCCGTCGGCATGCTCTCCGCAGAGCCCGCGGTGCCGATCTCCGCGCGCGAAGGCGCCTGTTACCTGAGGCTGATGGTGGTCGACCGCCCGGGCGTGATCGCCGACGTCACGGCGATCCTGCGTGACCACGCGGTCAGCCTCGAGAGCATGCTCCAGCGGGGACGGAGCCCTGGCGAGGCGGTGCCCGTGGTGTTCACCACGCATGTCTGCCAGGAGGCGGCGATGGCCGGCGCGCTCGCCCGCATCGCCGCGCTCGACGCCGTGATCGCGCCGCCCACCTTGCTGCGCATAGAGGCCCTCTAGGGTCCGGATGGCATAGGGAGAACGACAGCATGGCGACGAAAGCCCGCGACGCCCGAACCTTCGCCGCCGGAGGCGATGCGCCGGATGCGACGAACATCGACCGCAACCTGGCGCTCGAGCTCGTCCGCGTGACCGAGGCCGCGGCACTGGCCGCGAGCCGGCTCATGGGCCGTGGCGACGAGAAGGCGGCCGACCAGGCGGCGGTGGACGCGATGCGGCGCGCATTCGACACGGTCGCGATCGACGGCACGGTCGTGATCGGCGAAGGCGAGCGCGACGAGGCGCCGATGCTCTACATCGGCGAGAAGGTCGGCATGGGCGGCATGAAGGCCGACATCGCGCTGGATCCCCTCGAGGGAACCACCATCACGGCCAAGGGCGGCAACAACGCGCTCGCGGTGGTCGCGCTCGCAGAGGCCGGGAACTTCCTGAACGCCCCCGACGTGTACATGGACAAGATCGCTGTCGGCGGCGGCCTGCCCGATCAGCTCGTCGACCTCGACGCGACGCCCGAGGAGAACCTCTCCGCCCTCGCCCGCGCGAAGAAGGTCGACGTGTCCGACCTCGTCGTCTGCATTCTCGACCGGCCGCGGCACGCGGAGCTGATCGCCAAGGTGCGGGGCGCAGGCGCGCGCATCATGCTGATCAGCGACGGCGATGTCTCGGGCGTGATCGCGACCTCGCAGCCCGAGAGCGGCATCGACATGTACATGGGCTCGGGCGGCGCGCCCGAGGGCGTTCTCGCCGCCGCCGCGCTCCGCTGCATCGGCGGGCAGATCCAGGGCCGACTGCTGTTCCGCAACGCCGAGGAGAAGGCGCGGGCGGCCAAATGGGGCATCACCGACCTCTCGCGCAAGTACTCGACCACCGAGATGGCCAAGGGCGACGTCATGTTCGCCGCCACCGGCGTGACCAACGGCGCGATGCTGCGCGGCGTTCGGCGGATCGCCGGCGGGGCCATCACCCATAGCCTCGTGATGCGTTCGAAGTCCGGCACGGTGCGCTACATCGAGGCGCACCACAACTTCACCCGCAAGTCCTGGATCGGTGCCTGACGGAACCGCAGAGCCTGCGCCGCTCTCGCTGGGCGGGCGGCGCTGGATCCTTCGCGACGCCGATCCGCTCGCCTCGGCCCGCTTCGCGCAGGCGGCAGGCGTTCCCGAACCGATCGCGCGGCTCCTGATCGCCCGCGGCATCGAGCCCGGCGCGGCGGCCGCCCACCTCGCACCGCGGCTGCGCGACCTGATGCCCGACCCCTCCTCCGTCGCCGATGCCGACCGCGCCGCGGAACGCATCGCGGTCGCGCTCGCTGCCGGCGAGACGGTCGCTGTCTTCGGCGACTACGACGTCGACGGAACGGCCAGCACCGCGCTGCTCGTCGGGCTGCTGGAGACCCTTGGTGCGACCGTGCTGCATGCGGTTCCGGATCGCGTACGCGACGGGTATGGCCCGAATGCCGCGGCCTTCCGCCGATTCATCAAGGCAGGTGCACGTCTGATCATCTGCGTCGACTGCGGAACGGCGGCACATGACGCCATCGCTGCGGTTGGCCGCGAGGCGGACGTCATCGTGCTCGACCATCACGGCGTCTCAGGCGCACTCCCGCCCGCACATGCCGTCGTGAACCCGAACCGGCACGACGATGGCAGCGGCCTCGGCCATCTCTGTGCGGCGGGCGTGAGCTTCGTCACCTCCGTCGCGCTCGTGCGGCACCTGCGCGCGGCAGGCTGGTTCGATGCCCGACCTGAGCCGGACCTCCTTGCGATGCTCGATCTCGTCGCCCTGGCGACGGTATGTGACGTGGTGCCGATGGTCGGGCTGAACCGCGCCCTGGTGGATCGTGGGCTTGCGCGCATCGCCGCCGCGCCACGGCCAGGCTTCGCCGCGCTCGCGACGCTCGCCGGGCTGAAGCGCGGCATCGATACGCACGCGATCGGTTTCGCGATCGGGCCCCGGCTGAACGCCGCAGGTCGGCTGGACGATGCCGGCCTCAGCGTCCGCCTGCTGCTTGCACGCGAGCAGGCGGAGGCCGAGGCGCTCGCTGCGCTGCTCGATGATCTCAACCGTGAGCGTCAGGCCGTGGAGCGCGCCGTGCTCGCCGAGGCGATCGAGCAGGCTGACAGGCAGGCCGAGGCCGGGCTGCCGGTGATCCTCGTCGCGTCCGAGGCATGGCACGAGGGCGTCATCGGCATCGTCGCGGGGCGCCTCCGGCAGCGGCTGCACCGCCCGGCGTTTGTCTTCTCGTTGGCGGGTGGCTCGGCCAAAGGCTCCGGCCGCTCGATTCCCGGCTTCAACCTGGGCGATGCCGTGCGCGCCGCCGTGGCGGCGGGGCTTGCCGCGAGGGGTGGGGGGCACGCGCTCGCAGCCGGGCTCAGCACGTCGCCGGATCGGCTTCCCGCCCTGCATGCCGCCCTCTGCGCCGGTGCCGCGGCGTCGGTGCCGCCCGGACCGCCACCGCTCGAGCTTGCGGGGCAGCTCGTTCCGGAGGCGACGAACGCAGAGCTCGTGGACGCAGTTGCCCGGCTTGGCCCGTTCGGGGTCGCCAACGAGGAACCGGTGTTCGCGGTCTCAGGCGTTCTGTCGCACCTTGCCCGCATGGGCGGCGACGGCGCGACGCTCGGCCTTTCCCTGCGGGGCGAAGGCGGGGCGATGCTGCGGGCGGTGATGTTCCGCGCGGACGATGGACCTGTCGCTGCGGGGTTGGTCGAGGCGCGCGGGCGCCGTGTGCGGGTCGCCGGTCGACTGAGGCGTGACGCGTTCCGCGGCGGCGACGCCGTATCGCTGCACGTCGTCGACGCTGCCCTGTGAACGCACCGGGAGGCGCGAGGCGCTCGCTCCTCGATTTTGACGGTGCGGGTCTGTTCCCGGCGATGGAAGGCCGCGCCATGCGCGAGGCTCCGCACGGGAGCGCCCGCAGACAGAGGCCGTCCGTCGCACGATCCAGCATGGCCGACCGTGACTGAGGGCACTCGCGACGCGCTGCGGCGTGAACCCGAACGCTTCGACGCAGATCCGCACCATCAGATGCCGGGGCTGAACACACGAGGCGACGCCGAGAACGAGGTTGCTGGGAATGTCGAGCAACGGAGCGCCCGGTTGCGCGGCCACGGAGATCCCGGTCACCAGTGGCAGGCGAACGACCTCAAGCACCACCTCCCCTGTGCCGTCGCGCGCAACCGCCTCCGTGCCGGCAGCAACGAAGGCGACGGGGTCGACCAGGCATCGCACAACGCCCGACGCCGGCGCCGGGCGCCCGGATGGTGCGCAGCGGCGTGCCGCCGGCGTCCATCAGAGGCAGGGTGCATGGCATCGTGCCATAGCCCGCGAGGTCCGCGGCGGCGGGCTTCGGCTTCTCCGCATGCAGGGCGACGGCGGCCTTGATCATGCGCGACTGGCGGAAGCCCCACCGCGGCACGACGAGCGCGCGGCAGGCGCGCTGCACTGGGTGATTGCCGTCCGGCGGAAGGCCCTCGATCGCGACGATCCGCTGGGCCCGCGTCAGCACCGAGATCGGCAGCATGCGGGAACGCACGGCCTGACCGTCGATGTGAGCGGTGCAGGCGCCACGGGCGGTCATCCCGCGGCCATGCGGCTGTCGGGGCGGGTCGCTTCCACCTCTCCTGGAGTGCGCGGCCGGCTCAGGACGTGCCGGCGGCGCGCGCGCGGTGATCGACGCCTTCTCCGGTCCCGGGGGCCGGCCGGTGCGCGGCATCGGCGAGCACGGTGGGGTCGAGCACGCGCACGACCCGCCCGCTCACCCTGATCGCGCCCGATTCCCCGAGGGCTGCGACCGCCCGCGAGAAGCTCTCCGGGCTCATGCCGAGGCGCCGCGCCAATACGCGCTTGGTTTCCGTCAGCGTCAGCGTATCCGACGCCGCCTCCTTGCGCGCCCTCAGCAGCCACTCGGCCAGGCGCTCGGTCGCGCCGCGGAGCTTCAGATCCTTGATCTGCTCGATCAGCAGCCGCCAATGGCCAGCAAGCATGTCGACCACGGCGCGCGCGAACCGGGGATCGCCGTCGAGCTCGGCGCGGAACGCCTCAGCCCGGATCGTCATGATCCGCGATTCCGCCATGACCACGCCCGACGCGAGATAGGGGAGCCCGAGCACGACCGCGGGCACGAGAAGGAACGTTCCTGCTCCGAAGATCTCGACCACCGTTTCCTGGTCTGTCCCGCCGGAGGCGATCAGCCCGACCCTGCCTGAGAGCACGACATGGGTCGCCTCCGGCATGGCGCCCTCCTCGAACAGCACCGCACGTGGCGGCAGGAGCTGGACGAGGCTTCTCGCGAGCAGGCGTGCGAGGCAGGCCTCGCCGATCGCCGCGGCGAAACGTGTCTCGCGCAGCATCGAGAACGTGTGGTTCGTCGGCATGGTCCGTCCCTGCCCTCCCGGCATCTTGGCATTGATCAAGCCACGACTTGACCGGTGCGACGCAACACAAAAAAAGCACGGACGTTCGGACAGCGGCTTGACCTAGCGCAACGGCCAGAGCCGGCCGAGCGGAGAGGGTCCGGCAGCACCGCTGAGGCGGGTGATGACGGAGCTGGAACGATGGCCGAGACCACTGCAATGGCGGCGCCCCCCCAGGAGGCGGCAAAGGGCGCCCAGCGGGCAATGTGGATGAGCACGATCGCCTTCACCGTGTGTTTCGCGGTGTGGACGATCTTCTCGATCATCGGTGTGCAGATCAAAAGGGATCTCGGCCTCAACGACACCCAGTTCGGCCTCCTGGTCGGCACGCCGATCCTGACCGGAAGCCTCATCCGGCTCCTGCTTGGCATCTGGACCGACCAGTACGGCGGGCGGATCGTCTATGTCGGCGTGATGGTCGCCGCCGCCATCGCGACCTTCCTGCTCACCTTCGCATACGACTATCCGACCTTCCTGATCGCGGCGCTCGGCGTCGGCATCGCCGGCGGATCCTTCGCCGTCGGGATCGCCTATGTGTCGAGATGGTTCCCCAAGGAGAAGCAGGGTACGGCGCTCGGCATCTTCGGGGCGGGCAATGTCGGCGCGGCGGTGACCAAGTTCCTTGCCCCCATGGTGATGGTGGCCTTCGGCTGGAAGGCGGTCGCGCAGATCTGGGCGCTCGCGCTGCTCGTGATGGCCGTGGTGTTCTGGTTCACGACCAGGGACGACCCGCAGCTCGCGGCCCGGCGCGCCGCCGGCGTCAAGCCCGAGCCGCTCTCGGCGATGCTCGAGCCGCTGAAGAACCTCCAGGTCTGGCGCTTCTCGCTCTACTACTTCTTCGTCTTCGGCGGGTTCGTCGCGCTCGCGCTCT
>Ga0272446_1004696_pt1 | contig 15877 bp, 14 predicted proteins | sample YNPCB0061_FD_194587 | JGI IMG/M metagenome (GOLD analysis project Ga0272446, IMG submission 194587) | Hot spring microbial mat communities from Yellowstone National Park, WY, United States - YNP-CB-006-1 | ecosystem: Environmental > Aquatic > Thermal springs > Hot (42-90C) > Sediment | place... | reverse complement strand
AGTCCAGGTAAACCAATATCTAGCAGGATTAAATCATAGGAATAGGTCTCAACCAGATCCCAACCAGCTTCCCCATCGCTGGCGACATCAATGATGTAATTTTGCTCAGCTAGGGCAGCGGTTAACAACTCGACAATGCTGGCATCATCTTCAACTAAAAGAATTCTCATAAGCGCGGTAACGTTAACCCTTGCTCAGGCAGTTGTGTCAGAGACTTTACAGCTTTAATTGTTTCATTCAGGCAAGAACAGCTTTAGCATCTATGGCCATAGGGCTTACGAATAGATGCCGCTGTTAAGACTGGTGATAGTAATCAGCAAATGATTGGGGCGATCGCTGCTGCGTTCTAAATATCTCAATACTTTCAGGTTGTGACCAACAAGGCATTGTTTGGGGCAACAGGCAGGTCACAGTCTGTCAATTGTCTTGGGAGGCTTACCAGGGACAATGGCATCTGGCCGTTAAAAGGCGACACTCAACCACCTAACTGACAGCGTACTGAATGAAAGTGGAAAAGTTGGGTAACAGAAGCTACTACCTAATAATCATTTAAGTGTAATCACTTAAAGGCTTGGTTGGGATCTGTGCCAGCTTTGCAACTGGTACGGGTTTTATCAGAGTCCATTCTGAGCTGCTTTTTCCAGCGATGCCGCAGAGTCTGATCACTATTGTCGTTAATAAGACAGCCTGATCTCAGGAAGAAGCCTTTCAGGGATTTGAGTGCACCTCTTACGTAGGGATAGGTTGCAGAGATATACCACTACGCAAGCAAGTTAAGACATTTAGGTGAAAGGGGGATGTGAGAAACTCTACCCTATTAACGGTCTCTATTCATGAGCTTCGTCCTAACTTTGGCTCATGCTGCCACGGCTAAATAGGGGCAGCAAGGCGTTTTGGTGAAATCAAATCAGCCTATTGCTTCAGTAGCGCCGACGTTGCGCGAACCCCCACAGGCCAAGCGGTGCTACTTTACCCTGTTTGAAATAGAGCGGAATGGGGGATCTGCGCATAAGTTCTTCATGAGTTCTTAAAAGTTGAGTAGGCCAGTAATCCTGGCTAGGTTGATGTTTTATTTGATACGTGATTTTCCAGACGACTGAATGACCCTGCGGGATCTACTGAAATTCTTTCCCCAAGTTTTCCACTTTTGAAGTTTAACTTTTAGTGTATGTGGCATAAATCACTAAAATTGTGGAACTTCTAGTGATTATCAAAACTCCGATAGCACGGTGTCGGTTCTGGGAAAAGGGGTCGGTTTGCCTCAGGATAGGCTACCCTCTTCGCTGTGACGTGATGTTTTCTACTATAGGATGGCTTGGCAGCAGCACTGTCATGATTTGGTATGGCAGATTTCTCACAACGAAGTACTGAGCGTGATCACAGTTTCTTCTGTAGATTCCACGGTATGGTGTTACTTGGGTGGGTGTCTATCTTTATTTGTTTGATTTGTTTAGCGCGCTTCTGATTCTGGTTTTCCTCCTTTTGCTTCTCCTATTCAATCGCATTAAGCCGTGGACAGTCATCCTATGAAGTCTCAAGCTGGCAGCATCTTAATTGTGGATGATGTGCCTGATAGCCTCAGGTTGTTGTCTCGTATGTTGACGCACAAGGGCTACGAAATTCGCAGCGCTTTGAACGGAGTGTTTGCACTGAAAACGGCCCAGGCGGCTCCGCCTGATTTGATCTTGCTGGACATCAACATGCCTCAGATGGATGGTTATGAGGTTTGTCAGCAACTTAAGGCTGATGCTCGTACCCGTGAGATTCCGATTATTTTTATTAGTGCTTTGAATGACTCGACTGATCGGGTAAAAGCCTTTCAAGTTGGAGGAGCAGACTACATTGCAAAGCCGTTTTCTATGGAGGAGGTTTCTGTTCGCGTTGAAAATCAACTACGTTTGTGTCGGTTGCAGGCTCAGCTAAGCAGCCAGAGTGTGCGGTTGCAGCAGCAGATCAATGAACGAGATCGCGCGTTGCGGGCGGGGAAGGTCTTTCTGGAAGTGCGGCAGCAGATTCAGTTGCAGTTGCAAAAGCTGAATGAGGAGTTGGCTCGTTCAAACCAGGAGCTTGAGCATTTTGCCCATGGGGTTGCCCATGATTTGCAACAACCGTTACAGAGCATTTCTGGTTTTGCTCGATTGTTGTCGGTTAAATACAGCGATTCTCTGGATGAAACGGCGCAGCAATATCTGGCCTGCATTGCTAATTCGGGTAATCATTTACAGCATCTGATTCAGGATTTGCTGGCCTATGCTCAGGTGGGGCAGCAGGCGCAATCTTTTGCTCCGGTAGATTGCAATCAGGTTTTGGCTCAAGTAAAGACGAATCTCAATGCAGCGATCGCGGAGCGAGCAGTGCTCTTAACTCATGCAGAATTGCCAGAGGTGGTTGGCAGCGAGCCTCAGCTTGTGCAACTGTTTCAAAATTTGATTAGTAATGCCATTAAATTTACCCATCCAGAGGTATCTCCCCACATTCGTATTTCGGCGACGCTCCAGGGAGATTGGTGGCTATTTGGCGTTCATGATAATGGGATTGGTATTCCATCCCAAGCAATGGAGCGAGTTTTCCAGGCATTTCAGCGATTACACTCTACTCGGCAATATCCTGGAAACGGTATTGGTTTGGCCACCTGCAAAAAGATTGTGGATCACCATCAGGGCAAAATTTGGGTCGAGTCTCAGCTCAATGCCGGTAGTAGCTTTTACTTTACGCTGCCCCATCTCAACACTTTAGCCACTGGCTTGGCTAACCCAGCGGCATTGACTGAGGAGTCTGACGAGCTAAAGAAACCAGCTCCCCTTGATCAGGATCGACAAAGGCATAAGCTACTTCCAACTCATCTAGAAGCGCTGAGGCTGAAGCGTCATTTTGGTTCTTCGCTGGTCGATACCTCGGGTTAATCAGGCTCGGTTGTTCGACTATTCTAACTGATAGTCTGTCAAGAACTATGGTGTGGAAGGATTAGGGCTTACAGGTAAGGAGCTGGATCGATGGGTTCACCATCTCGTCGCACTTCAAAGTGGAGGTGGGGGCCGGTGGAAAAGCCAGTTGAGCCAACTGCTGCGATCGCCTGACCTCGCTCAACCGTTTGCCCTTCACTCACATAGAGTTCGCTGGCATGGGCATAGAGCGTTGTCATACTGCCGCCATGATCCACAATCACAGCGTTGCCATAGCCGCCATACCAGCCTGAAAAAATCACAGTCCCCCGATCGGCGGCATAGATTGGAGTTCCGTAGTCAGCTCCAAAGTCAATACCACCGTGAAACCGTTCATAACCCAGAATCGGGTGCATGCGCCAGCCAAAGGTGCTGGTAATGGCTCCATTCGTCGGGAAGACCATTTGCCCACTCCCACGAACGGCCGTACGACTGGCGGCCAGTTTACGCTGAATCAATACAGTAATATTGCGGGAGTCTTGTTCTAGTTGGGTTTCGGCTGCGGCCAGAGCGCGGCGATCGCTCTGCAGGCGCTCAACCATATTTTGCTGGGCTCCTGCCTGTTTCTGGTATTGGGCTTTTTGGGTATAGAGTTGCTGGGTCAACAGAGCAACCTCATTTTTCTTTTTCGCCACCTGGTTGCGTTGCTGATCAATTTGATCGGCACCCTGGCGTAAACTTGCCAGCATTTTGCGATCGGCGGTGTAGACCTGCTTGAGTTGATAGCGCCGGGCTAAAAATTCGCTTATATTCTCACTTTGCAGTAAAATAGCCCAACCCCGATCTACCTGTTGGCGTTGCAAAAAACGCAACCGTGCCGCTGTTGCCATTTGCTTTTGGCGAAAACTGTTTTCAGTTTGCAGCAGTTTTTGTTCAATTTCTGCAAGCTGCTGGTTTGCCTGTTCTAACTTGGCCTCGTTGGCCTTAATCTGCGCATCCGTTACTTGAATATTTTGGTGCAGGCCCTTGAGCTTTTGTTGCGCGGCACTTTCTTGTTGTTGCAGGCGATCGCGCTGCTGCTGCATTTGCAAGCGTTTTTGCTCGAGTTGTTGTTGCTGTTGCCGCAATTGATCCACCGACTGAGCCTGGGCCTCCGGGTTGCCCAATAATCCCAAAAAGCAAATCACTAGGCAGAAACTCAACAACAACAATTGCCATTGCTTTAAGCGCTTTTTCCACCACTGGGTTAACCGGGCAAGCATCTTTCGAGAATTGGGATTGCAATCAACGGAAATCTATTATGCCTGGGCTAGGAAAATCTGCACGAGAAAAGCGGAATTGCATTTGCTATTCTGGGAAAACCTTTATTCTCTAATGCTGGCCAAGACCCATTCAGCGATTAAGATAGGCATACACGAGTGAGCCTACTCCCGATCGACTCAAATTGGCTGAATGGCTAAACGATAGGGTTTAGATCTGCGGTCTTTTGGTCGCAGAGGCGGCTAGAGGAGGGGGATTCACTCGTGCTAATCGACTCCATTGCTCATTGATCAACAGTTGCCCAAAGGTGTCATGAATAATTCTGAGACTTCTGGCATGGGTTCTTCTCCAGCAAAGAGCAGTAACCTGGCATATGGAAAAGGAGCGCATGACTATCTCGATGATGCCGACGATTTTGCGGGGCAGACATCTGCCACTGAGACCATTGTCTCACGCCAGGTGAGTCGGAGTTTGTCCTCCGAAGCGATGGCAATGATTCAACGGGGCGATCGCCCCCGTTCAGGGCATCTCTCCCAATCGGCGATCGTCATTGTGGCCCTGGGGGTGATGGCAGCCGGTTTGCTGCTGGGGATTCCCTGGGCCGGTTTTGCAGGGGCACTGGTGGCCATTCTGGTTTCTCTACGGTTGTTGTGGGTTCCCCTCCAACCGGTTGTGCTAGAACTATTGACCGAAGATGAAACCCCCGTGCTGATTGGCACGATTGGGCTCATCCTGGCGTTGTTGGGCGGCCTGAGTTTGTTGGGATTTTATCGCTGGCTCTGGCAGCAGGTGCAATCTGTTAATTGGGATGCGGTTGGAGCACTGGGGGAGGTGTTTGGGGCGCTGGGTCAAATTCTGATTGCGGTGCTAGCCGTTTATATCGCCTGGCGGCAGTATGTGATCTCGCGCAATCTCACGATTCAACAGAACATCATTACCCAGCAACAGACGATTGACAGCTACTTTCAGGGTGTTTCAGAGCTGGTTTTAGATGAGGAAGGTTTGTTAGAAGATTGGCCCCAGGAGCGGGCGATCGCCGAAGGGCGAACGGCGGCCATTCTCAGCAGCGTGGATGCCTCTGGCAAAGCAAAAGTCATTCGCTTTTTATCGCGGGCACGGCTGCTCTCGCCGTTAAAGCGGGATACACGACTGGGTCGTGCCATCTTGGATGGGATGGGGGGCTATGCCGAAGATCGGCTGCATGGCATTCGGGTGATTGATTTGGGAGTGATGTTGGCTGGGGCCGATTTGTCCGATACTGACTTGCGTTGGACTGATTTAAGTGAAGCGAATCTGATTCGAGCCAATCTGGCCCGTTGCGATCTGGTTAAGGCAAACCTGGCGCGAGCCATTCTCGTGGATGCCGATTTGACTGGATCTGACCTCAACGGTACGCGCTTTTTTTACGGCCATGTAGAGACGGCTTCTCCCCGCAGTCGGACGGTTCCCCCTGATTATCGAACTGGTGAACACACGGGTGCAGTCATTGAAGGGGCTGATTTTTCTGACGTCGTGCAACTGTCAGCCGAACAACGCTACTACTGCTGCGCCTGGGGTGGCACAAAGACGCGTGGCACAATTCCCGGTGGTTGTGAAGGGATTCCCAATAAATTGGGGCACTAGTGGTCTGTCAAGAATGAGTGGATGGGTTGTCAATCCACAAACAACCCCTTCTTGTCTCATAAGAAGGGCTACGGTGTATACACAGGTCTGGTCGGTTCAAGTTGGAAGCCTTTTAGCCCCCTCAATCTCCCAATCCTGGGGGATTTTGAAGATTCAGTTTCCCCAAAACTTGGGGGGTAGGGGGGCGAAACCCAGCAATTTGAAGAGGATCCAGAGATCTGTATACACGGCAGCATAGGAAGGGGGAGTAGGGGCGCTGCTCCTTAGCAGAGGGTTGCCCCCTCCAATTCCAACATCATCTTTAGTTTAGTTGCACCAGGTACTCACCCTCCCGATAAAATTTCGAAAGGTGTTTTGGGGTTGGTAACTTGTCAAAGTTTTTTTAGTGAAAGACCCATCCTCCTCAAAGAACTTTCTCAGCCTCCTATGCAGCCGACCTATTCGATTGTGGTGCCTGTTTATAATGAAGCGACCAATTTGCCAGTGCTTTACCATCGACTGCAGGCGGTGATGGCTGCGATGGAGGGAGTCAGCGAATTAATCTTGGTGGATGATGGCAGTAGCGATCGCACCCCCACTCTGATGCAACAACTGCATAAGCAAGATTCAAGGGTGTGCTATCTCCGGCTTGCCCGCAACTTTGGGCATCAGATTGCCGTCACTGCGGGGCTAAACTTTGCCCGAGGCAAGGCGGTGATTGTTATGGATGGCGACTTGCAAGACCCGCCAGAACTCATTCCTACGATGGTTTCTCGATGGCAAGAAGGCTATGAGGTGGTCTATGCCCAACGAACCCGGCGACGGCGGGAAGGCTGGTTGAAACGATTAACGGCCTACGGCTTTTATCGGTTACTCAAACATCTGGCCGACATTGAAATTCCCCTGGATACCGGGGATTTTTGCCTGCTCGATCGCAAAGTCGTTACCCTGCTGAATCAAATGCCAGAACGCAACCGCTATGTGCGGGGGCTGCGTTCCTGGGTAGGGTTTCGGCAGATCTCTTTGCCCTACGAGCGCGACCCGCGTTATGCCGGAGAAGTAAAATACACCTTTCGCAAATCCTTGAAGTTAGCGATTACAGGCCTAGTCTCCTTCTCGACGGTTCCCCTGCGTCTATCAACTTACCTGGGTTTGTTTTCAGCCGGTCTGGCCCTAGTTATGGCTGTACTCGTGATTTATTGGCGTATTGCCTACCCAGCCTCGCCTTTGACGGGCTATGCCATTATTGCCGTCGCTATCTTTTTCCTGGGGGCGGTGCAACTCTTCAGCATCGGCATTCTGGGGGAATATGTTGGGCGCATCTATGAGGAGGTGAAAAACCGTCCTCTCTACACTTTGGCCGAGGTGGCAGGCTTTGAAACCAGTAGCCTGACAGAACCGATAGGCGAATAACTGGCTCAATCGTTGATATTCACCGCGGTGGGGCGGGTTGACTGGGGGATAAACCCTAATCTTTTTGAGGAGATAAAACGCATGGTATTTCTGGGATTGGCGCTCCTATCATTGCTGATCTGGCTATTTTTATTGAGGTTTTGGGGTGGGTTTTGGCGTTGCCAGCCCGTCTTAGAGCAAGGTCAGCGATCGCCACTGATTGCCCCTTTCCCGCGCATCTGTGCCGTGGTTCCGGCGCGCAATGAGGCTGAGCTATTACCAGTGACCTTGCGATCGCTCCTCCTGCAAGATTATCCTGGTTCCCTGCAAGTGATTTTGGTGGACGATCATAGTACAGACGGTACAGCACAGGTTGCCAGGGAAACGGCTCTCGCCGCCAACCGCTCAGAAGCTCTGACACTTTTAGCCGCAGAGCCACTCCCTCCTGGTTGGTCTGGTAAGCTATGGGCCATGCAGCAGGGAATCCAGTCAGCCCAGGCGCAGCAACCCGACTACCTCCTGCTGACCGATGCTGATATTGAGCACGACCCGGCCAACCTGCGTTTCCTGGTAGAGCAAGCGACTCAAGCCGGCCTGGATTTAGCCTCTGTGATGGTACGCCTGCGCTGCCAGAGCTTGTGGGAAAAATGGCTGATTCCTGCCTTTGTCTTCTTTTTTCAAAAGCTTTATCCCTTTGCTTGGGTAAACCATCCTCGTCGGCCAATCGCTGGGGCTGCGGGGGGCTGCATTCTGATTCGACGAACAGCCCTGGAGCGCATGGGAGGATTAACAACGATTCGAGCTGCTCTCATTGATGACTGTGCGCTGGCAACGGCAATTAAGTTAGGCGGTGCACCGAGTCATCAAAACCAACCCTTTGCGCCAATCTGGCTAGGCTTGAGCGATCGCACCCGCAGTCTCAGACCCTACGACACCCTGGCCACGATTTGGGAGATGGTGGCCCGTACGGCCTATACCCAACTCCACTATTCACCGGTTTGGCTGGTGGGTACCCTGGTGGGCATGACCCTGGTCTATTTACTCCCACCCTTGGCCGCTTTAGTTGGCCTACTGACGGGTGACCTCTGGCTGGCGATGACTGGGAGCGCAGGCTATGGGCTGATGACGATCGCCTACTGGCCGACCCTGCGCTTCTATCGCAATCACCCCGTCTATAGCGTTTGCCTACCTGCGATCGCGCTGCTTTATACTCTAATGACCCTCGACTCAGCCCGCCGCTACTGGCTTGGCAAAGGCGGAGCCTGGAAAGGCCGAGTCTACTCTTCAGAAAATTCCTAGCCCTGCTATGCAGCCTTCAACCTACCGAACAGGAGGGCAACGCCCTGCACGATTAAGCCGGACGCATTCTACAGAGCGGCCCTAGCGCCCAATCATCCTAGCTGACGCAGGCACTGCTGGCTTGCGATTGGGGGCAAGCTCTCGGTGGGGTGGATGTACAGGTAGCAACATTTCAAGATTAAACCGGTAGCCCACATTCCGTACAGTTTGAATCAAATTGGGTTGACGGGGATCAGTCTCCACCTTTTTGCGCAGCGATAGCACATGGGTATCGACCGTACGAGGGTTATCAATGGCATCAGGCCAGGCTCGCCGCAACAACTCGGATCGGCTTAAAGGTACTCCCCCGGCCTGAGCCAAGACGTACAGCAAGCTAAACTCCTGCGGGGTCAGATCAATCAAATCGCCCTTAAACTTAACTCGCCGCTGCACCAAGTCAATTTGCAAATCGCCAAAGTCTAAAGAAACAGGCGGAACCGCTGCCTGACGTCGCCGCAATAAAGCCTCCACCCGGGCTAAGAATTCCTGCATCCCAAAGGGTTTGCTTAAATAGTCATCAGCCCCTGCCCGCAGCCCCGTGACAATGTCGGCCTCGGTCGTTTTTGCCGACAGGATCAAAATTAGCGTGGACTGTTGCTGATACAACCAGCGACAAAACTCAATCCCATCCCCATCAGGTAAGTCAGAGTCTAATATCACCAGGTTGGGTTGACGACTTTGGAAGACTTCGCGGGCTTGCCGCAGATCAGCCGCTTGACAGACCCAATAACCCACTTGCTGGAGGTGCCAACCCAGCAGCGATCGCAAATGGGGATTTCCTTCAATAATTTGGATGCAAGCTGCTCCCACGGGAGTACGCTCATGGTTGATGTTTGCGTTAATAACCTAACAGACCCTTACAAACGGGATTGTAATGGCTGCTACCCCCACCCTTGAGAATTCTCTTTAAAGAAATTTTTCACAATCTGTAAAATCCGTTCAGCGGCGTGGCCATCCCCAAAGGGGTTCACAGCCGTTGCCATCTGTTCATAGGTCGCAAGATTACTGAGCAATTCTCCTGCTTCAGCCAGCAATCGCTGGGGCTGCGTTCCAATTAAACGGGCTGTTCCCGCCGTAATTGCTTCTGGGCGCTCAGTTGTCTCGCGCAATACAAGCACAGGCTTACCCAGCGCTGGGGCTTCTTCTTGCAAACCGCCAGAATCCGTCAACAGTAGATAACAGCGTTGAATGGCTCCCACTAAAGTGGTGTAATCCAACGGTTCGGTTAAAAACACCCTGGGGTGGTTTCCTAATCGCGCTTTCAGCGGTTCGCGTACAGTCGGATTGCGGTGCAACGGTAGTAATAAAGCCGTATCGGGAAACGCTTCTAGAATTTGGAGCAAGCCTGTCGCAATATTCTCCAGGGGGGTGCCCCAGTTTTCTCGCCGATGCACCGTTGCCAGCAAGGTGCGATAGCGGCCCCACTCTAAGCCTGGAATCTCACAGGGGGGATTTTGGCTCGCTACAGCGAGTAATGCATCAATCACCGTATTGCCAGTTTGATGGATCGTGCCCAGCACCCCAGAGTTTTGTAAATGCTCCATCGCCAGATTCGTTGGCGCAAAATGTAACGTTGTAATTTGAGAAATTAAGCGCCGGTTGGCTTCTTCAGGGTAGGGGTTGTAAATACTATCGGTGCGTAATCCAGCTTCCACATGTCCTACCGGAATTTTCTGATAGAAGGCAGCCAGAGCTGCTGCAAAAGCCGTAGTCGTATCTCCCTGAACAATCACTAAGCGGGGAGCCAACTCCTGAAATAGCTGCTCTAGACCCTCTAAACTCCAACAGGTGATATTGGTAAGCGTTTGCTGCGGCTGCATAATCGCCAAATCGCGATCGGCTACCAGGTTAAATAGCTGCATCACCTGATCCACCATTTCCCGATGTTGCCCAGTTAAAATCACCTGGGTGTTAAACAATGGTGCGGCCTTAAACTGCTGAATTACAGGTGCAAGCTTGATGGCCTCTGGTCGAGTGCCCAAAATAATACTGATGGGAATCGGCAAATGTTCCATGGGTCGGCGGTGTGGTTTGGTCAGGCGGCTTGGGGCTGCCCTAGATGCTAAAACCTCCTAACCGAATGCTAGAGGAGAACGATTATGGGTGTTTTTAGCAAAGATAGCAGGGGCTGCCATTGATTTGGCTAAACTGAAACAAAGGGATGTCTGGTTTTCCCAATAGTTCAACCTCTAAGCATAGTGAATTTTGTCACGAATACCAATCACAGCTCTGTCTTGTAGACGTGTCAAAGATGTTTCAATTACCTGTCTTTCAGCAGCCTCAGATCTTTCACCAGGCGATGACCCACACCTCCTACGTGAATGAACACCCTGCCCAAAGCCATAATGAGCGGCTTGAGTTTTTAGGGGATGCGGTATTGACTTTTTTGAGTGGTGAGTTTCTCTATCAGCAGTATCCCAACGAGTCTGAAGGCGTTTTGACCTCCCTGCGGGCTGCCTTGGTCGATGCTCAGCAACTGGCGATGTTTGCTCAAATGTTGAATCTGGGACAGTATCTACGTCTTGGTAAGGGAGAAGAACGAATTGGGGGACGACAAAATCCTAAACTCTTGAGCAGTGCCTTTGAAGCTTTGATTGGGGCTTATTTTTTGGATAGCGGTTCAGATATGAGTGTCCTGCGAACCTATTTGCTTCCGTTCTTTCACCTGGCGGTGGAAAATGGGTTGCAGGCAAAGGCTGAAATGAATGCGAAAGGTCGATTACAGGAGTGGGCACAGGTTGAGTTTGGTGAAGCGCCGAAGTACTATACAATCGCTGAAATTGGCCCTGACCATACTAAGCAGTTTACCGTCGAGGTGAGGGTTGCGGGTAAGGTGTATGGACAGGGTAGTGGCGGCAAAAAGCAAGAAGCCGAAAAACAAGCGGCGCTAAAGGCACTAGCAAGTCTGGGACTGCTGTCATAGATATGGCCGAAAGCTGCTTTAGGGGCTGCGAGACTTGCTGCACTCCTGCCTGAAAGATGCGGCATGATAGAGGAGAAACACTTTTCTCTGCGGCAGACCTATGAGCGATCGCCCAAACTCTCCAACAACCGATCCTGCCCCTTTTGTAATCCCCTATCCCAAGGTTGGCGAAGTGAGGATTAAGCCCTGGGGCAAAATGACCCTTTTAGAAGAAAGCGAACGCTACCGCATTAATCGCATTGAGCTGGATCCCGGCCATCACATTAGCACTCAAATGCACTACCATCGGAGCGAGCACTGGATTGTTGTTTCTGGAACGGCAAAAGTGATTTGCGATGGCAAAGAGACAATACTGGTGGCCAAACAGTCAACCTACGTGCCGACTTGCACCCCGCATCGGGTAGAAAATCCGGGGGTTATCCCATTAATCATGATTGAGGTGCAAAATGGAGAATATCTGGGTGAAGACGACATTATTCGGTTTGAGGATGATAAAAAGCCCTAGGGATAAGAAAGACTCCTCAACTGAGTCGGGGGAATGTTACTATCTGTAAAACCTTTGTTTCAACTGGGACTGAATGAGCAAGGTTCTAGTGCTGAATGCCTCCTATGAGCCGCTAAACATTACAAGCTGGCGGCGGGCGATTGTGCTGTTGTTAAAGGGTAAGGCCGAGCAGGTTGAACATAATGGTCGGTATGTCTATGCTGACTTTCCATTGCCAACAGTGATTCGTCTGCGGCATTATGTGCGGGTTCCCTATAAAGAAATTCCCCTAACCCGGCGTAATCTGCTCCATCGTGATGGCCATAGCTGCCAGTATTGCGGCTACACAGGAGATGATTTAACCTTAGACCATGTAATCCCGCGATCGCGCGGTGGCAATGACTCTTGGGAAAATATTGTGACGGCTTGCGTACGCTGCAATGTCAAGAAGGGAAATCGCACTCCCAGAGAAGCCGGTATGTTGCTTGAAGTTCCTCCCCGTAAACCCTACAGTGGTCTCTATTTCGAGGTTTCCAAACATCTCAAAAATGGTCTGAATCAAGAGTGGCGTAAGTATGTGATTGGGACTTAATCTGTAATTGAGATTTAAATCCTCTGCCATTTTCCTGGAGACTAAATAGTTCAAAATCGTGTTAGAGATTTGAGTCTTAGAATAGGGGTGGTGCTACTGCCATTGCGCCCTGAGCCTTTTGACTAAAGCGAGACTGATCAGAACGGACTGACATTAAATCACCCAAATGCTGAAATCCCTCTATCGCCGAGAACCTATCATTGCCTTTGCTGTCACAATTGGAGCGGTGGACGCCCTCTTAGGTGGGGTTAGTCAGCAATTTTCCCTCTTGTGGTTTGGCCTCGGTTTAGCTGGTGTGGCGATCGCTTTGCGCTGGTGGCAGACGCAACGTTTTGCCGCCAAACGGCCACCGGTTGATTCTAGCCGGCCCGACCAACCCCTCTACCTTTTGCCACCGGCTAACAATAATCGAAATTTGCCTCTGCTAACCGTGCCCAAAAAGAAGCCACCGGAACGGTAGAAAACAGCAACTAAAATTATACGGATTAAAGAAATATGACGTTTGCGGAAGCTACCGATTCCCTGATGTATATATTAAGGCAAGGTATTCCAGTGCTTTCTGCTACTTTTCTCACTTTTTTCTAAGACAGCTAATGTCTGAAACAGCTAACTCGTCATCCACCTGTTGCTTTTATTGACCTCTGCATGGTTGCTGTTTCAATCGGCTTCAGATATTTGCCCTAGAGGGATCTGTTCAAGACCCCGCTCCTACGTTTGCGCTCGGTGCTTTTGCAACTTCAGGCTTCTGGGGTTTGTAAGCACTCTCAGATGGAGCTGTGTGAGGAGTCGCTATAAATCAGCTAAAACATCTACCCTTAGAGGAATTATGCCCCAATTCACTCCGTTTCTGCGGTATGCCGGTTTCGGTGCGATCGCAGGTTTTGTAATGTTTTCCATGAGTCCCGCTCAGGCTGCAGACTTTTCCTTTCGCGGTAGCTTTGAACGGGATGACGAGGTGCAACTCTTTAACTTTACGGTTGGCGCGCTCTCCGACGTTACTTTGAGAACTTACTCTTACGCGGGTGGCACCCAAGCTGACGGAACTGTTGTCCCGCGGGGCGGGTTTGACCCAATTCTGGCCCTATTTGATGCCACAGGTGCCCTAATTGGCCAAAATGATGATGGGGCTTCTCCTAATGTGCCCGTTGATCCGGTAACGAATCAAACCTATGATACCTTCTTGCAGGTGGCCCTGGCTCTCGGTAACTACACAGTTGCGGTGATGCAGTACGATAACTTTGCCGTTTCCCCCAATCTAGCCAATGGCTTTACCCGCCAAGGGCAAGGCGATTTTACATCTACAGCTTTTTTGGCTTCGCCCAACTGTGGTCAGCCTGCTTTCTGCGACGTCACGGGCAATGGGCGCACTAACGCCTGGGCCTTTGACATTCTCAACGTGTCAGCGGCGGTGGAGGTGCCCAATGACCCGACCGATCCGACAACTCCTATCCCCGAACCATTGACCCTTGGGGGTACCTTGCTTGCTTTTGGTGGCCTGGTGACAGCCCGCCGCCGCAAGGCCCAGAGGGTATAACCCTGTTGCTGATTTTGTGGTGCCTCCTCTACCAAGGAGATTTTGCTGGGTTGCAACCCGGCAAAACCCCGCAAACTGGGTTTTCAGGCTTGGGTTGCGCCGCAAAGCTTCTTGGGTAAACGACTAGACAGCTTGGGTTTAGGGCTGGTTGCATCGGCCAATTGCCTCAACCAGTCAACCCATTTTATTTCTACTGATTTCTGTGAAAAAGGCGGCTGACTAGGCCGCCTTTTTGTGTGGTTAATTGACTGGTTAAGTAGCAAGGCTACATCGAGTGCAGCTTGGTTGCTGCGCTTTGAAAAGCCTCAATCTACAACTGCCCCGCTGCGAAAGGGCCTCGGGACAGGGTTATGCATTTGACAAATTCACACTTGGACAGATTAATCGTTAGTTTTTTTGTCCTTAAACGCTTTTGAGAGGTACTTAGTGACGGCTTCACCAAATTCTTCTTCGGGGCTTTTAGATGGTTTTTTCGCAAACACTTCTGAAACAAAGGCATAGGCTAATACGCAAAATACCGCAATTGGTAGTGCAGGCATAGACGAAATCCTAGTAACTCCGTGCCAATTCTAAAATTTACTGTTTGCGATCGCCATCAAATACAGCAAATTGTTACTAGAAAAGGAAAAGACGCTTTGTTCGCAATAGGCTGGGCTGCTGCCATGATAGAAATAGAACCGCGCTGGTTTTTGCACTGCTTCTGCCTTTGGCTGTTTGCCTATGAATTTACCGACCTGGATAACGCTCTCTCGGCTGCTGGCTGTGCCCTTTTGTCTCTATGGTCTCCAGCAGCCTGGTTTAGTGATGCGTTGGGGGGTGCTGGTTGTGTTTTTGTTGGCGGCGGCGACCGATTGGCTCGACGGCTACCTCGCCCGGCGCTTAAATCAGGTAACCGAGCTTGGCAAATTTCTTGATCCGCTGGTAGATAAGTTTCTGGTGCTAGCTCCCTTGCTAGCTCTAGTAGAGCTAGGCCAGGTGCCAGCCTGGGGAGTGTTTTTGATTTTGGCACGGGAGTTGGCGATCGCTGGTTGGCGGGTTAACCCCACCCTGCAATCGGGGAGCATTCCAGGAGCCAATCTGTGGGGCAAACTCAAAACGGTGGTACAAATTGGGGCGATCGCCCTGTTGCTGGCTCCTCCAGCCGCCAACTGGCAACCCTGGCCGCTGCTGTTATTTTGGCTCGCTGTTAGTCTCACGTTAATTTCAGGTTTGATTTACCTGTTGCCCTCTAGCAAATGAGAACTCACTAACACTTATTAACAATGAAACGCTATGTAGCAATTTGTCCTAAGCTTTCTGACCAAAGCTAGATGTGCTCTGTTTGAAGCCAGATAAAAAGTTCAAAATGGCTTTCAATAGGGGGATTCCAACCTTTTGATTTGGCATCTCGAATGATTCATTGCCCTCAGGGAGTGAACCAAAAGTAATCCGAAATTTCAGGGAGGGCGGTGCGAATTTCCTCTGCCGGATTCAGCAATACACTGACTTGGCGTGTGGCTGGTTGACGACGGCTGACGCGTTGGGGCACCCCCTCCCCATAAAACAGATGGCCCTGACCTACCAAGACCACTATCAAACTATGGGGGTGTTGCTGTCGAAGCTGGGCGATGCGCTCGGCCATGGTCTCATCCCATAGCACCTGGGCTTGAAAGAAGTAGTCAAAGTTAAGACTGCTCGTTTTACCCTGGTGAATTTCGATAAAGATATCGCGCAGGCGTTGGCGATAGCGCTCTGGCCCCAAGGCGATCGCCGACAAGGGTGGCACAAAGCGCCGGTCAGGCCAAGTAAGGCTGCCTAATCCCTGGCGAGCAACCTTACGAGTGACTTCGGTAGGAGTATTTAAGGCAATAACAGGTAAGCTCTCGGCTTT
>Ga0272446_1004695_pt1 | contig 15881 bp, 15 predicted proteins | sample YNPCB0061_FD_194587 | JGI IMG/M metagenome (GOLD analysis project Ga0272446, IMG submission 194587) | Hot spring microbial mat communities from Yellowstone National Park, WY, United States - YNP-CB-006-1 | ecosystem: Environmental > Aquatic > Thermal springs > Hot (42-90C) > Sediment | place... | reverse complement strand
GTCTGGGTCGGTGAACATCGCGCGGTAGGCGGCGCGCCAGGTCTCGACGATCGGCGCCGGCGTCGCGCGCGGCAGGACGGCGAATTTCTGCGCGGCGAAGCCGGCGGTCAGCATCACCTTCATCGCCTCCCAGGCCTCGCCCGAGGGCGGGCTGCCGGTCGCCGCCTGCAGGAACTCGGCGAAATGCGGCAGGTCGGGGAAGTTCGGGTCGCGCATGAAACCGCCGGCGGCGTCGAGCACGCCCCAGGAGAACAGCGGCACCGCCTGGCCGCGCTGCACGAGCGGCCCCACCTGCGTCAGATAGGCGCCCGTGGTCTGGTAGTCGATCGGCGTCTCGCCGCGCTCGAAGGACAGCCGCCCGACCGCGCGGCTGACGATGCCGAACACGATCTGCACCTCGAGCCCGAGCATCTCGAACGCCAGCGCCGGCACCAGGTCGAGCGTCGTCGGGCCCTGGCTTGCGTAGCGCAGCTCGCGCGCGGCGCGCAGCCGGCCGAGGTCGCCCGGTCCGCGCACGCCGAGCTCGGGCCGCACATAGACGACGCCGCCGGTCGGCCCCGCCACCAGCGGCGTCCAGGCGGTGTAGTCGTAGCGCACGCGGCGGTCGCCGAGCAGATAGGGGAACTGGATGGAGGCGGTGGTGGCGAGCAGCATGTTCCCGTCCGGCTGCGCGCGGGCGGCGAACTGGTTGGTGCCGGTGAGCCCGCCCGCGCCCGGCACGTTGCGGATGAGGATGGTCGGCTGGCCCCGCATGTGGCGCTGCAGGAAGGGCTGGTGGAAACGCGCCCAGGTGTCGGTGCCGCCGCCGGGCGGAAAGGGCACCACCCATTCGATCGTTCGCCCCGCCATGTCGGCGCCCTGCGCGCGCGCGCTGGCGGGCAGTGCGAGCCCCGCCGCCGCGAGGCCGAAGCCGCGCCGCCCGATGCCGATGCTCATGTGTTTCCTCCGTGGTCTGGTTCGGCACCGCGACCCTAGCCGCTCCGCTGCCGCGCGCCACCCCTTTGCGGCCCGCGCGGCGCGTGCCATCTGCCGTGCGTGCGCGCGCCCGCCTTCCGCCTTCGACGCCTGATGCTCACCGAGTTCCGGTCCTGGGCGTCGCTTTCGCTCGACCTGCCGGCGCGCATCACCGTGGTGGCGGGGCCGAACGGCGCGGGGAAGACGAACCTCCTGGAAGCGATCAGCCTGCTGGCGCCGGGCCGCGGCCTGCGCGGCGCGAAGCCGGCGGATCTCGGCCGCATCGGGCCGGACGGGCCGCGCCCCTGGGCGGTCGCCGCCGAGACCGAGGGACCCGAAGGCGAGGCGCGCATCTCGACCGGCACGCCGCCCGGCGGCGACGCCCTGTCGCGGCGCGCGGTGCTGCTGGATGGCGTCGCCGTGCGCGCCCAGGCCGAGCTCGCCCGGCACATGGCGGCCGCCTGGCTGACGCCGCAGATGGACCGGCTGTTCGAGGAGTCCGCCTCCGAGCGCCGCCGCTTCCTCGACCGTCTGGTCTATGCGCTGGAGCCTTCGCACGCGCGCGACGTGGCGGCGCATGACAGCGCGATGGCCGGGCGCAACCGGTTGCTGGCCGAGGGGCGGCGCGACCAATCCTGGCTCGCCGCGCTCGAGGATTCGATGGCGCGCCACGCCGTCGCGGCGGTGGCGGCGCGGCGCGCGCTGGTCGCGCGGCTGAACGCGGCGCTGGCTGCGGGCGTGGTCGGCGGCTTCCCGGCGGCGCGGCTCGCCCTCGACTGCCCGATCGCCGCGGCGCTCGACGCCGGTCCAGCGCTGGCGGCGGAGGAGGCGCTGCGCGAAGCGCTTGCCGCCGACCGCCCGCGCGACGCGGCCGCCGGCGGCGCCGCGCGCGGCGCGCATCGCAGCGACTTCCGCATGCTGCACGGCGAGAGCGGGCTGCCCGCCGACCTCTGCTCGACGGGAGAGCGCAAGGCGCTGCTGGTCTCCACGCTGCTGGCCCACGCCGCGCTGGTCGGCGCGGCGCGCGGCGCGGCACCGCTCCTGCTGCTGGACGAGGTGGCGGTGCATCTCGACGAAGGGCGTCGCGCGGCGCTGTTCGCGGCGCTCGTGTCGCTGCCGTCGCAGGTGATCCTGACGGGGACGGACCTTGAGCCCTTCGCGCCGCTCCGCGACGTGTCGGCCGCGTTCCTGGCGGGCGGCGGCGGGCTGCGCGCCGCCCCCGGCTTCGCGCCTGCGGAGCTGCTGGCAAATCATTGAGCGTTCAGGGTTTTTTTCCTGCCGCCGCGGCTTCCTGCGGGGGGCGTTTGCGGCTATTGTGGCAGGCCTTCCCGACACCCCCGAGGATACCCTTCCGCCCATGCGCGAGATGCACGGCTTCCGCCGATGAGCGACCCGCTTCCCACCGCGCCCGAGTCCTACGACAGCGCCTCGATCACCGTGCTGCGCGGGCTCGATGCCGTGCGCAAGCGGCCGGGCATGTACATCGGCGACACCGATGACGGCTCCGGCCTGCACCACATGGCCTTCGAGATCATCGACAACGCGGTGGACGAGGCGCAGGCCGGCTACGCGACCCGCGTCGAGGTGGTGCTGAACGCCGACGGCTCCCTCACCGTCACCGACGATGGGCGCGGCATCCCGGTGGACATCCACCCGGAGGAGGGCGTCTCGGCCGCCGAGGTGGTGCTGACGCGGCTGCACGCGGGCGGCAAGTTCAACCAGAATTCCTACAAGGTCTCGGGCGGGCTGCACGGCGTCGGCGCGGCGGTGGTGAACGCCCTGTCCGAATGGATGCACGTCCGCATCTGGCGCGGCGGGCAGGAGCACCACATCCGCTTCGAACACGGCGAGACGGTGACGCCGCTGAGGGTGATCGGCCCGTCCGGCCACGCGAACGGCACGGAGGTCACCTTCAAGCCGTCCTCGGCCACCTTCACGATGGTCGAGTTCGATCTCGCGGTGCTGGAGCGGCGGCTCCGGGAACTCGCCTTCCTCAACTCCGGCCTCGACGTCACGCTGCGGGACGAGCGCCACGCGCCGCATGTCGAGCATCGCTTCCGCTTCGACGGCGGGCTGACGGCGTTCGTGGAATGGCTCGACCGCGGCAAGCAGCCGCTGTTCCGCCCGCCGATCGCGGCGATGGGCAGGGAGCAGAACGGCATCCGCGTCGAGTTCGCGATGTGGTGGACCGACAGCCCGCGCGAGGTGGCGCTGTTCTTCACCAACAACATCCCGCAGCGCGACGGCGGCACGCACCAGGCGGGCTTCCGCCAGGCGCTGACGCGCGTGGTGGCGAAGGTGGCCGAGGAGCTGGCGAGGAAGGAGAAGGTCGAGCTCGTCGGCGAGGACATGCGCGAGGGTCTGACGGCGGTGGTCTCCGTCAAGGTGCCGGACCCGAAGTTCAGCAGCCAGACCAAGGACAAGCTGGTGTCCTCGGAAGTGCAGCCGGTGGTGCAGGCGGCGGTCGCCGACGCGCTCTCCCACTGGTTCGAGACCCATCCGAAGGAGACGCGCCAGATCGTCGACCAGGTCGTGCTCGCCGCCGCCGCACGCAAGGCGGCGCAGCTGGCGCGCGAGAAGGTGGGGCGGAAGAACGCGCTCGACATCTCGACGCTGCCCGGCAAGCTCGCCGATTGCCAGGAGAAGGACCCGGCGAAGTCGGAACTCTTCATCGTCGAGGGCGACAGCGCAGGCGGCTCGGCCAAGCAGGGGCGCGACCGGCGCTTCCAGGCGATCCTGCCGCTCAAGGGCAAGATCCTGAACGTCGAGCGCGCGCGCATGGACAAGATGCTGTCCAGCGCCGAGATCGGCACGCTGATCACCGCGCTCGGCACCGGCATCGGCGACGCCGATCCGGCGAAGGGCGGCTTCGACCTCAACAAGCTGCGCTACCACCGCATCGTGATCATGACGGATGCGGACGTGGACGGCTCGCACATCCGCACCCTGCTGCTCACCTTCTTCTTCCGCCAGATGCCGAAGCTGATCGAGGCCGGGCATCTCTACATCGCGCAGCCGCCGCTGTATCGCGCCAAGCGCGGCGGCGAGGAACGCTACCTGAAGGACGACCGGGCGCTCGAGGACTACCTGCTCGAGAAGGCGCTCGCGCACGCCCGCCTGTCCTTCGCCGACGGCCGCGTGCTGGACGGCGCGGCGCTGGCCGAGGAGGTCGAGGGGCTGCGCGCCACCGCGCGGCGGCTGAAGCGCCTGTCGCCCGGCGTGCCGCTCGCCATCCTGGAACAGGCGGCGGTGGCCGGCGCGCTGTCCGCCGACCCCGGCCGCGCCACCGAAGCCGCCGCGCGCCTCGCCGCGCGGCTCGATGCGCTGGCGCCGCCGAACGAGCGCGGCTGGAAGGCGCTGGCCGACGGGCAGTCGCTGACGCTCGCGCGCACCGTGCGCGGCGTCGCCGAACGCCACGCGCTGGACGCCGCGGCGCTGCGCAGCGCGGAAGCGCGCTGGCTGGACGAGCGGCGCGGCATCCTCGCGCGCGACTGGGGCGAGGCCGCGACCCTCACCCTCGGGCCCGCGACGCAAACGGCAAGCGGGCCGCTCGACGCGCTCGACCGGCTGCTGGCGGAAGGGCGCCGCGGCCTGACGATCCAGCGCTTCAAGGGCCTCGGCGAGATGAACCCGGAGCAGCTCTGGACCACCACGCTCGACCCCGCCGCGCGGACGCTGCTGAAGGTGCGGATCGAGGATGTCGAGGACGCCGAGCAGATCTTCTCGACCCTCATGGGCGACATCGTGGAACCCCGGCGCGAGTTCATCGTCGGCAACGCGCTGAAGGTCGCGAACCTCGACGTATGACGCCGAAGATCGCCATCGTCGGCCGCCCGAATGTCGGCAAGTCCACCCTGTTCAACCGCCTGGTCGGGCGCAAGATCGCCATCGTGGACGACCGCCCGGGCGTCACGCGCGACCGCAAGGAGGCGGAGGCGCGGCTCGGCGGGCGCGAGGTGACCTTCGTGGACACCGCCGGACTCGAGGAGGCGCCGCCCGACACCATCCCGGGCCGCATGCGCGCGAGCTCGGAAGCGGCGATCCGCCACGCGGACCTGGTGCTGTTCGTGGTGGACGCCCGCGCCGGCATCACGCCGTCCGACCGCGCCTTCGCGGACCTGCTGCGCCGCGTGCCGGTGCCGGTGCTGGTGGTGGCGAACAAGACCGAGGGCCGGCAGGGCGGGACGGCGGCGCTGGAGGCGTGGGAGCTCGGCCTCGGCGAGCCGCACGCCGTCTCGGCCGAGCATGGCGAGGGCATCTCGGCGCTGATCGCCGAGATCCTGGCGATGCTGCCGGAGCCGCCGGAGGAGGGCGAAGCCGACGACCCGGAGCGCCCGCTGCGGCTCGCCATCATCGGCCGCCCCAACGCCGGCAAGTCCACGCTGCTGAACGCGCTGATCGGCGAGGAGCGCATGATCACCGGGCCGGAACCCGGGCTCACGCGCGATGCCGTCGCCGTCGAGTGGCGCGATGCGACCGGCGGCCGCGTACGCCTCGTGGACACCGCGGGGCTGCGCAGGAAGGCGCGGATCGAGGACGCGCTGGAGAAGATGTCCACCGCCGCGTCCATCGCCGCGCTGAAGGAGTGCGAGGTGGCGGTCCTCGTGCTGGACGCGACGCTCGGCATGGAGGAGCAGGACCTGCGCCTCGCGCGGCTGGCCGAGCGAGAGGGCCGCGCCCTGGTGCTTGCGCTGAACAAGTGGGACGCGGTCGAGGACCGCGAGGCCGCGCGCCGCGCCCTCTCCGACGTGCTGGAGGCGAGCCTCGCGCAGTCGAAGGGCGTTTCCGTCGTGCCGCTCTCGGCGCTGACGGGCCGCGGCGTGGACAAGCTGATGCCCGCGGTGCGCGCGGCCTATGAACGCTGGAACCGCCGCATCCCGACCGGCGAGCTGAACCGCTGGTTCGAACGCATCCAGGCGAAGCACCAGCCGCCGATGGTGGAGGGCAAGCGCATCAAGCTGCGCTACGCCACCATGCCGAAGGCGCGGCCGCCGACCATCGTGATCTTCGGCACCCGCGCCGAGCTGCTGCCCGAGGACTGGCGCCGCTACGCCGTGAACGCCTTCCGCGAGGCCTTCGACATGCCGGGCGTGCCGATCCGCCTGCAGACGCGCGGGACGGAGAATCCCTACGCCGAGGCGTAGGCGCGCACCGTCGCGCCCTGCCGCGCCTCCGCCGGCAGGCACAGCGCGGCGAGCGCCGGCGCGACATCGGCGGGCTTCGGCAGCGTCGCCGGATCCTCTCCCGGGAAGGCCGAGGCGCGCATGGCGGTCGCGACCGCGCCGGGGTCGAACAGGTTCACCCGCAGCGGCGTCGTCGCCACCTCCTGCGCCCAGGTCCGCACCAGGTGCTCCATGCCGGCCTTCGTCGCGCCATAGGCGCCCCAGTAGGCCTTGGGCTCGGCCACGCGGCGCGTGGTGACGAACACCGCGCGCCCGGCGTCGGATGCGCGCAGCGGCGGATCGCAGGAGCGGATCAGCCGCCACGCCGCCGTCAGGTTCACCGCGACGCAGTCGGTCCAGTCCTTCGGCGTGATGTGCGCGACCGGCGTCAGCTGCCCGAGCGCGCCCGCCGCATGCACGAGGATGTCGAGCCGCCCGAAGCGCTCGACGATGGAGGGGCCGAGCATGTCGAGCTTCTCCCCGTCGCGCGCCAGGTTGAACGGGAACAGCGTCGCCTGGCCGCCGAGCGCGCGGATCGCGTCGTCCGTCTCCTCGAGCCCGCCCTGCGTGCGCGCCACCAGCACGCACCGCGCGCCGAGGCGGGCGAGTTCCACCGCCACCGCCGCGCCGATGCCGCGCGACGCGCCGGTGACGAGCGCGACGCGCCCGGCGAGCGGCCCGCTCACGCCCGCAGCTTGCCGCGCGGCGCCGGCGGCGCGTCGGGGCGTTCCCAGTCGGTGAGGCGGATCGCGTAGTCGCCGGTGAAGCAGGCGTCGCAGAAGGCGGGCGCGGCCGCGTCGCGCCCCGCGCGCCCGACGGCGCGATACAGCCCGTCCAGCGAGATGAAGGCCAGGCTGTCCACGCCGATGATGCGCGCCATCTCCTCGATGGAGTGGTTCGCCGCCATCAGGTCCGCGCGCTCCGGCGTGTCGATGCCGTAGTAGCAGGAGTGGGTGGTGGGCGGGGAGGAGATGCGCATGTGCACCTCCGTCGCGCCGGCGTTCCGCACCATCTCCACGATCTTGCGCGATGTCGTGCCGCGCACGATCGAATCGTCCACGAGGACGACGCGCCGCCCCTCGAGCATCGCGCGGTTGGCCGAGTGCTTCAGCTTCACGCCGAGGTGCCGGATCTGGTCCGTCGGCTCGATGAAGGTGCGGCCGACATAGTGGTTGCGGATGATGCCGAGCTCGAAGGGGATGCCGGCCTCGGCCGCGTAGCCCATCGCCGCCGGCACGCCGGAATCCGGCACCGGCACCACGACATCGGCGGCAACCCTGGCCTCGCGCGCGAGTTCCGCGCCGATGCGCTTGCGCGTGGCATAGACGGGCGTGCCCTCCACCACGGAATCCGGCCGCGCGAAGTAGATGTGCTCGAAGATGCAGAAGCGCGACCCGGCGGGGCCGAAGGGCTTCACGCTGTGCGGCCCGGCGTCGTCCACCACCACGATCTCGCCCGGCTCGATGTCGCGCACGAAGCTCGCCCCCACGATGTCGAGCGCGCAGGTCTCGGAGGCGATCACCCAGCCCTCGTGCAGGCGGCCGAGGACGAGCGGCCGCACGCCGAGCGGATCCCGCGCGCCGATCAGCGCGCCGTCATGCAGCGCGGCCAGCGAATAGGCGCCTTCCACCTGCTTCAGCGCGTCGATCAGCCGGTCCACCACCGTCGAATAGAGGCTGATGGCGATGAGGTGGACGAACACCTCGGAATCGGTCGAGGACTGGAACAGGCAGCCCCGCTGCACCAGCGCGCGCTTCAGCGTCATCGCGTTGGTCAGGTTGCCGTTGTGCGCCACCGCGAAGCCGCCGAAGGCGAAATCGGCGTAGAGCGGCTGGACGTTGCGGATCGCTGTCTCGCCGGTGGTGGCGTAGCGGTTGTGGCCGATCGCGGCACGGCCTGGAAGGCCCGCGATGACGCGCGCATCCGAGAAGATGTCGCCCACGAGGCCGCGGCCCTTGTGGCTGCGGAAGGCGCCATCCTCGCCGAGGGCGACGATGCCCGCCGCCTCCTGCCCGCGGTGCTGCAGCGCGTGCAGGCCGAGCGCGACGACGGCGGCGGCGTCGGCGACGCCCCACACGCCGAACACGCCGCATTCCTCGTGTGGCGCGTCGTCCGCGACGGCCGTCGGCGTCATCGTGTCGCTCCCTGCTGGGGCCGGTCCGGCAGCCGCGGCCGGAGATCCTGCGGCAGCAGCGCGACCGCCGCCACGGCGCCCTGCACCACATAGGGCAGGCCGGCGGCCTGGCGCACCGCCTCGGGCCAGCGCTCGCTCTGCGGCACCAGCAGCCCCGCGCCGACATAGGCCAGCACCAGGATCGCCGCGCCCCGCGCCGCGCCGAACAGCGCGCCGAGCGAACGGTCGAGCCCCGACAGGGAAGAGCGCCGCACGAGGCTGGCGATCGCCCCGATCACCAGCATCAGCGCCACCAGAACGACGAGGAAGATCGCGCCGAGCAGCACCGCATCCAGCAGCCAGGGCGGCTCGATCAGCCCGTCCACATACGGGCGCAGGTGGGGTTCGCCGAGGAAGGCCGCCGCCGCCGCCCCGATCCACGCGCCAAGCCCCAGCGCCTCGGCCACGAAGCCGCGGCCCAGGCCCAGCAACGCCGACAGCGCGATCACCAGCAGCGCGACACCATCAACCCAGGTCATGCCGCGCCTATAGCCGCCCGGGGCCCGCGCGTCACGCCGCGCCCTGCCTGGCGCGCTTCGGCTGCGCGGCGAGCGCCGCGACGAGGTCGGCCAGATGCCCGACCTCCTGCAGCTTCAGCCCCTCCGGCGCGGCGGGGGGCGCGGTGCGGCCGCGCGCCAGGCGCCGCGGCAGGATCGCCGCCGAGAAGCCGAGTTTCGCCGCCTCCCGCAGCCGCGGGTCGGTCTGCGCCACCTGCCGCACTTCGCCCGACAGCCCGACCTCGCCGAAATAGACCGCCCCCGCATCGGTCGGCCGGTCGGCGGCCGCCGACACCAGGGCCGCGGCCACCGCGAGGTCCGCCGCCGGCTCGTTCACTCGCAAGCCGCCCGCGATGTTCAGGTACACGTCGTTCTGCCCGAGCGAGAGGCCGCAGCGCGTCTCCAGCACCGCGAGCAGCATCGAGAGCCGGCCGGGCTCCCACCCCACCACCTGCCGGCGCGGCGAACCGCCGGAGGAGGGTGACAGCAGCGCCTGCACCTCCACCAGCACCGGCCGCGTGCCTTCCATGCCGGCGAACACCGCGCTGCCGGAGATGTTGCCGCGCCGCTCCGCCAGGAACAGCGCGGACGGGTTCGGCACCTCGACGAGGCCACGGTCGGTCATCTCGAACACGCCGATCTCGTCGGTCGCGCCGAAGCGGTTCTTCACCGCGCGCAGGATGCGGAACTGGTGCCCGCGGTCGCCCTCGAAATAGAGCGTCGCATCCACCATGTGCTCGAGCACGCGGGGGCCGGCCAGCGTGCCCTCCTTCGTCACATGCCCGATCAGCACCAGCGCGAAGCCGCGCGACTTGGCCAGCCGCGACAGTTCGGCCGCGCAGGCGCGCACCTGGCTGACGGTGCCGGGTGCGCTGTCCAGGCTGTCGAGGAACACGGTCTGGATCGAATCCATCACCACCAGCGCCGCGTCGGGCTCGCTCTCCAGGCTCGCCACGATGTCGCGCAGCGAGGTGGCGGCGGCGAGGCCGAGCGGCGCGTCCTGCACGGCGAGCCTGAGCGCGCGCAGCCGCACCTGCTCGATCGCCTCCTCGCCCGAGACGTAGAAGGCGCGCCGCGTCTCCGACACCCTCGCCGCCGCCTGCAGCATGATGGTGGACTTGCCGATTCCCGGGTCGCCGCCGACCAGCACGACCGAGCCGGGCACGAAGCCGCCGCCCAGCACGCGGTCGAGCTCGGCGATGCCGGTGGCGATGCGTGGCGGCGGCGCCGTCTCGCCCTTCAGGGCGACGAAGGCGACGCGCCGCCCTCCAGCCACCTGGCCGGCCTTGCCGGGGGCGCGGGGGGCCTCAGTCTCCTCGGACAGCGTGTTCCACGCGCCGCAGGCATCGCAGCGCCCCTGCCATTTCGGGTAGGCCGCGCCACATTCGGCGCACAGGAATCGGGTCGTCGGCTTCGCCATCGCCCGTTCCTGTAGCGCGGATGGCCGGCCGCCGCGACCGCCCTTCCCGCCCGCCGCGCGCGCTGCTACGCCGGCCCCGAGGAGAGAACATGCCCGAGGACGCCCTGCCCGACGCACTTGTGGACCGCCGCCGCCTGAAGCGCGGCCTCGGGCTGTGGCGCGCCATCGCCGTGCTGGCGGTGCTGGTAGCGCTGTTCCTCGCCGGGCGCGAACTGGCCGAGGAGGCGCTGCCCGGCACCGGCGCCCATGTCGCGCGCATCGAGATCAGCGGCACGATCACCGAGAACCGCCGGCTGCTCGACGCGCTGGAGGAGGCGCGGCGGAACCGCAACACCGCCGCCGTGCTGCTCGCCATCGACAGCCCGGGCGGCGCGGTGGCGGGGGGCGAGGCGCTGCATGGTGCCATCGCGCGCCTGGCAGCCGAGAAGCCGGTGGTCGCGCTGCTCGGCGGCACCGCCGCGTCGGCGGGCTACATGATCGCGCTGCCCGCGCACCGCATCCTGGCGCGCGAGGCGACGGTGACGGCCTCGATCGGCGTCGTGCTGCAGACGGTGGAGGTGAGCGAGCTGCTCCGCACCCTCGGCGTGCGGGCGGAGGCGCTGACCTCCGGCCGCCTCAAGGGGCAGCCTTCGCCCTTCGCGCCGCTCTCCGAGGAGGCGCGCAACGCACTGCGCGCCGTGATCGACGACCTGCACGGCCAGTTCGTCGCCATGGTCGCCGCCGGCCGGCGCCTGCCGGTGGAGCGCGTGCGGGACCTGGCCGATGGCGGCATCATGACCGGGCGGCAGGCGGTCGGCGCCGGGCTGGTGGACGCGATCGGCGGCGAGCGCGAGGCGCGCGCCTGGCTCGCCGCCGAGCGCGGCGTCGCCGAGACGCTGCCGGTGCGCGACGCGACGCCGCGGCGCCGCACCGAGGAGTGGCTCGGCGCCACCCTCGGCGCCATGCTGAAAAGCCTTTTCACAGAATGGCTTGGCGTTGACCTGGGGACGGGGCTTTGGCAGCCTCCGCGCTGACCTGCCGGACCCGCCGCGAATGACCCGTTCCGAACTGATCGCCGCCCTCGCCGCCGCCAACCCGCATCTGCGTCTGCCGGACGCCGAGCGCGTGGTGACGACGATCTTCACCGAGATCAGCGAGGCGCTCGCCCGCGGCGACCGCGTGGAACTGCGAGGCTTCGGCGCCTTCTCCGCCCGGCGGCGCGAGCCGCGCGCCGGCCGCAACCCCCGCACGGGCGAGACAGTGCAGGTCGCCGCCAAGGCGGTGCCCTGTTTCAAGCCCGGCAAGGAGCTGCGCGAACGGGTGAATGGCGGGCCGCTGCAGGGCGGGGCGCGACGCGGCTAGGGATGCTGCGCGCGCTCTCCCTGCTGCCCTTCGGCGCGCTGATCGCGGCGGTCGTGCTGTTCGCCCTGTCCAACACGCAGGAGGTTTCGCTGCGGCTCTGGCCGCTCGATCTCGTGCTGGTGGCGCCGCTGTCGCTCGCCGTGCTGACGGTCTCTGCGGTCGCGTTCCTGCTCGGCGCGGCGATCGCCTCCGCCTCCTCGCTGCCGCTCCGGCGCCGGCTGCGGCGGGCGGAACACGCGGCGCGGATGATGGAGGCGGAGGTGCAAGAATTGCGCGCGAAAGACGCGGCAGGCCGCCCATGATCGCCCGGCCCGCGACGCCGGCCGCGCGCCTCGTCGCGGCGCTCGACACCGAGAGCCCGGCGCAGGCGCGGGCCTGGGCGGAGGCGCTGGCGCCGCATGTCGGCGTGCTGAAATGCGGGCTTGAGCTGTTCTGCGCCGGCGGCCCCTCGGCGGTGGCGCCCATCGCCGCGCGCGCGCCGGTGTTCCTCGACGTCAAGCTGCATGACATCCCGAACACGGTCGCGGGCGCGGTGCGCTCGGCGCTGCCGCTTGGCGTCGCCATGCTGACCATCCACGCCTCCGGCGGCGCGGCGATGCTGGCCGCGGCGCGCGAGGCGGCGGAGGCGGCGGGTGTGGCGCGCCCGATGATCCTGGCGGTGACGGTGCTGACCAGCCTCTCGGCCGAGGCGCTGGCGGACACTGGCGTGTCCGACGCGCCGGCGGCGCAGGTGGTGCGTCTGGCGCGGCTGGCGATGGCGGCCGGCGCCGACGGCCTGGTGTGCAGCCCCTTCGAGATCGCGCCGATCCGCGACGCGCTGGGCGAAGCGCCGGCGCTCGTCGTCCCCGGCGTGCGCCCCGCGGGCAGCGACCGCGGCGACCAGGCGCGCGTCGCGACGCCGGAGGAGGCGGTCGCCTGGGGCGCGGACTGGGTCGTGCTTGGCCGGCCGCTGACCCGCGCGGCCGATCCGGCGGCGGCGGCGCGGGCGGTCGCCTCCGCGCTGCCGCGGTGATCCGCGTCAAGATCTGCGGGCTGGCCGAGCCCGGCGGCGTGGCGGCGGCGCTGGAGGCGGGGGCGGACGGGCTCGGCTTCGTGTTCTTCGCGCGCTCGCCGCGCTGCGTCACGCCGCGGCAGGCGGCGGCGCTGTCCGCCCCGGCGGCCGGGCGGGCGCGGCGCGTCGGGCTGTTCGTGGATGCGCCGGAGGAGCAGATCGCCGCCGTGCTGGACGCCTGTCCGCTCGACGCGCTGCAGCTCCACGGCGAGGAGTCTCCCGCCGAGGTCGCGCGCGTGCGGGCGCGCTTCGGCCTGCCGGTGGTCAAGGCGCTCGGCATCGGCGAGCGGCGGGACCTGGACCTCGCAGCCACCCATGCGCTCGCCGCCGACGCCCTGCTGCTCGATGCCAAGCCCCCGCCCGGCGCCGACCGGCCGGGCGGCCACGCGGCGGCCTTCGACTGGTCGCTGGTCGCCGGCCTCCGGTTCCGCGTACCCTGGCTGCTGGCCGGCGGCCTCACGCCGGCGAATGTCGCGGAGGCCATCCGCGCCACCGGCACGCCGGGGGTGGACGTGTCGAGCGGCGTCGAGGCCTCGCCCGGCGTCAAGGACCCGGGGAAGGTCGCGGGTTTCGTCGCGGCGGCGAGGGGGTCGCTCGCCGTCTCCGGCTGGGCTAGGAGGGGCGAAACCCTCGGAGACGCCGCACCGTGAACCAGCCCATCCCGAACAGCCTGCGCTCGGGCCCCGATGCCCGCGGCCGCTTCGGCGGCTTCGGCGGGCGCTACGTCGCGGAAACCCTGATGCCGCTGATCCTGGAGGTCGAGCGCGCCTATGACGCGGCGCGCGCGGACCCGGCCTTCATGGCGGAATGGCGCCGGCTGCTCGCGCATTATGTCGGCCGCCCCTCGCCGCTGTGGTTCGCCGAGCGCCTGACAGCCGCCCTCGGCGGCGCCAAGGTCTATTTCAAGCGCGACGAGCTCAACCACACCGGCGCGCACAAGATCAACGCCGTGCTGGGGCAGATCCTGCTGGCGAAGCGCATGGGCAAGACGCGCATCATCGCCGAGACAGGCGCGGGGCAGCACGGGGTTGCCACCGCCACCGCCTGCGCGCTGATGGACTTGCCCTGCGTCGTGTACATGGGTGCCACCGACGTCGAGCGGCAGCAGCCCAATGTGTTCCGCATGAAGCTGCTGGGCGCCGAGGTGGTTCCGGTCACGTCGGGCGCGGCGACGCTGAAGGACGCGATGAACGAGGGGCTGCGCGACTGGGTGGCGAATGTCCGCGACACGTACTACTGCATCGGCACCGTCGCCGGGCCGCACCCCTTCCCGCGCATGGTGCGCGACTTCCAGAGCGTGATCGGCGAGGAGCTGCGTTGGCAGATGGAACAGGCGGAAGGCCGGCTGCCGGACGTGCTGGTCGCCGCGATCGGCGGCGGATCGAATGCCATGGGGCTGTTCCACCCGTTCCTTGACGACGCCTCGGTGCGGATGATCGGCGTCGAGGCCGGCGGGCATGGCGTGGAGACCGGGCAGCATGCGGCATCGCTGACCGGCGGGCGGCCTGGCGTGCTGCATGGCAACCGCACCTATCTGCTGCAGGACGATCACGGGCAGATCCTGGAGGCGCATTCCATCTCGGCGGGCCTCGACTACCCGGGGATCGGGCCGGAGCATTCCTGGCTGCACGAGATCGGCCGCGTGGAATACGTGAGCGCGACGGACGACGAGGCGCTGGAGGCGTTCCGGCGCTGCTCGCGCCTGGAAGGCATCATCCCCGCGCTCGAGCCCGCGCATGCGCTGGCGCATGTGATGAAGATCGCGCCCGCGCTGCCCAAGGACACGCTGATCGTGATGAACCTGTGCGGCCGCGGCGACAAGGACATCTTCACCGTCGCGCGGCATCTCGGAGTGACGCTGTGAGCCCCCCGCGGTCGCGGAGCCCCGCAGGCGAAGCCGAGGAGCGGAGCGTGAATCGCGGGGTCATCCCCCCGCGATCGCGGAGCCCCGTAGGCGAAGTCGAGGAGCGGAGCGTAAGTCGCGGGGTCAGGCCATGAGCCGCATCGCCGCCCGCTTCGCCGCGCTGCGCGCCGAGGGGCGAGGCGCGCTGATCCCCTTCATCGAGGCCGGCGACCCCGACGCCGACACCTCCCTCGCGCTGCTGCGCGGCCTGCCGGCGGCGGGCGCCGACCTCATCGAGATCGGCGTTCCCTTCACCGACCCGATGGCGGATGGCCCGACCATCCAGCGCTCCGGGCAGCGCGCGCTGAAGGCGGGGGCGACGCTGACGCGCACGCTCGGCATGGTGCGCGCCTTCCGCGCCCAGGACGACGCGACGCCGATCGTGCTGATGGGCTATGTCAACCCGATCCTGTCCTATGGCGTCGCGCGCTTCTGCGCCGACGCCGCGGCGGCGGGGGTGGATGGCCTGATCGTCGTGGACCTGCCGCCCGAGGAGGCGGACGAACTCGCCGGGCCGGCGCGGGAGAAGGGCCTCGACATCATCCGTCTGATCGCGCCGACCACGGACGATGCGCGTCTGACGCGCGTGCTTGAAGAAACGTCCGGCTTCCTCTACCACGTCGCGATCACCGGCATCACCGGCACGCGCAGCGCGACGGCCGCCGACCTGTCCGGCAATGTCGCGCGCATCCGGCGGCAGACCGCGCTGCCGATCGCCATCGGCTTCGGCATCAAGACGCCGGAACAGGCGGCCGAGGCGGTGCGGATCGCGGATGCCGCCGTCGTCGCCTCCGCGCTGATCGAGACGCTGGCCGCACATCTCGACGCCGAGGGTCGCGCGACGCCGGGGCTGGTGCCCGCGGTGCTTGGCCAGGTGTCGGCGCTGGCGCGGGCGGTGCGGGCGGCGCGCGGCTGACAGCCTGCTGAAGAACAGTCTCGCGGCGCGTCTGATGGTGTGATTCGCGGGCTTCGTCGAACTTTGGGCCGGCGATGCGTGGCGAGGATCGGGGTTCCGGCGATGCGCAGTGCGGCTCGAGCAGATCGCACACCGTGCGGCGATCCTCTCGGCGCAGGCGCGTCGTGACCTGGCCGAGGCGGCGGCCTTCATCGCGAGCGACAATCCCGCCGCAGCCAGCCGTCTGCGCGGACCGGTCGTTGCGGCTGCTCCCCGGATCGGCGCCTATCCGTTGATCGGGGTCGTCCGCCCGCCCCTGGCGCCGGAGGAGATGCGCTTCCTGGTGGCCTCGGACTTCCCCTATGTGATCGTCTACCGGGCGACGGCGACGCCGGCGCGCATGCTGCGGGTCCTGCATGGCGCGCGCGACCTGCAAGGCCTGCTGCGTGACCTGGTCGGCGGAGCGTGATCCTCACGCGCACTCA
>Ga0272446_1004694_pt1 | contig 15884 bp, 18 predicted proteins | sample YNPCB0061_FD_194587 | JGI IMG/M metagenome (GOLD analysis project Ga0272446, IMG submission 194587) | Hot spring microbial mat communities from Yellowstone National Park, WY, United States - YNP-CB-006-1 | ecosystem: Environmental > Aquatic > Thermal springs > Hot (42-90C) > Sediment | place... | reverse complement strand
GTGGATCTACCTGCGCTTCGGCCATGTGCCTGCGGTCGCGGGCGTGCTGTACGGGATCAAGCCCGCGGTGACGGCGATCGTGCTCGTCGCGGCGTGGCGCATCGGCACGCGCGCGTTGAAGCATCCGCTGCTCGTGGCGTTCGCGGTCGCCGCGTTCGTCGCGATCTTCGCGTTCGACGTGCCGTTTCCGGCGATCGTCGCGGGCGCCGCGGCCGCTGGCGCGATCGGCGGGCGCTTCGTCCCCACGGCGTTCGACGGCAGCGGCGGCCACGGCGGCGCGGACAAGTCCTTCGGTCCCGCGCTGATCGACGACGACACGCCCACGCCGGCGCACGCGCGCTGGTCGCACGCGCGGGCGCTGCGCCTGCTCGTCGTGTTCGTCGCGATCTGGCTCGCGGCGATGGGCGGGCTCGTCGCCTGGCAGGGCTGGCACGGCACGCTGACGCAGATGGGCTGGTTCTTCACCAAGGCGGCGCTGCTGACGTTCGGCGGTGCGTACGCGGTGCTGCCGTACGTGTTCCAGGGCGCCGTCGAGCATTACCAATGGTTGACGACCGCGCAGATGATCGACGGGCTGGCGCTCGGCGAAACCACGCCCGGGCCGCTGATCATGGTGGTGGCCTTCGTCGGCTTCGTCGGCGGCTGGGGCCAGCAGGTGCTCGGCCCCGACATGCTTTTCGCCGGCGGCCTGCTCGCCGCCGCGCTCGTCACCTTCTTCACGTTCCTGCCGTCGTTCATGTTCATCCTGGTCGGCGCACCGTTCATCGAAACGACGCACGGCGCGCTTCGCTTCACCGCGCCGCTGGCCGGAATCACCGCCGCCGTCGTCGGCGTCATCGTCAACCTGGCGGTGTTCTTCGCCGCGCACGTGTTCTGGCCGCAGGGTTTCGGCGGGCGCTTCGACGCCGTCTCGGCCGCGATCTGCGCGGCGGCGTTCGTGGCGTTGTGGCGTTTCAAGGTCGGCGTCATCACGGTCATCGCCGCATGCGCGGCCGCCGGCTTCGCGCTGAGTGCGCTTTCGTAGGAGCAATGGCAATGGACCGCATCACGGTTTGCGAACTCGACGAATGGCTGCGCGCGGGCCGCAGCTTCACGCTGCTCGACGTGCGCCGCGAACGCGTGCGCACGGCCGACGGCGCCGACATCCCCGGCGCGCGCTGGCTGCGCCCGGAGGATCTGCTCACATGGAAGGACGAGGTGCCGCGCGACCGCCCCGCGGTGATCGTGTGCGCGCACGGCCACGAACTCAGCCAGGGCGTGGCGGCCACACTGCGCGCGATAGGGCTCGACGCGCGCTTCCTCGTCGACGGCTTCGCCGCCTGGCGCGCCTCGGCGCGGCCGGTCGTGCCGATCGAACGGACCGAGGCAGCGCTGCGATGAAATGGGTTACCCGCGAACGACCGAAGATCGACCGCATCGCCTGCCCGTGGCTCATCGCGCGCTTCATCGACCCGGCCGCCGAGTTCCTGTTCGTTGCGCCGGCCGAGGTGACGAAAGTCGCGCAGGCGACCGGCGCGATCCCTTACGACATCCCCGGCGTGGAGCTGTCGCACGTCGGCGAACGCTGCAGCTTCGACGCCTTCCTCGCGAAGTACCGGCTCGACGAGCCGGCGCTGCAGCAGCTCGCGACGATCGTGCGCGGCGCCGACACCGCGCGGCTGGATCTCGCGCCGCAGTGCGCGGGGCTGTACGCGATCTCGCTCGGCCTGTCGCACGTCTTCGCCGACGACCACGCACTGCTGGCGCACGGGCTCGCGATGTACGACGCGCTGTACGCGTGGTGCCGGCTGGGGCAGGGCGAAACGCATACCTGGCCGCCCAGGATGTGAGGGCGACGGATCGCGGCGCGCCGGCGGCCGCCGCGCGCCGCGATCAGAGCGGCCGCTTGATCGTCATCGCTCCCCGGATCTGGCCGGGCGAATAGCCGGTGGCCTTGTCGTTCGGGTACAACTGCGCGAGCTTGGCCTTGACCGCCGCGCTCAACTGCTCGTCGGTGCCATGGCAGCGGGTGCACAGCATCTGGGTGGGCAGCGCCTTCATGTAGCGGTAGACGCGCTGGCCGTTTTCGGTGACGACCTCGCCCTTTTCGAGCGTGGCCGGGTCCGCACCGGCGGCGGCACGGCGGTCGAATTCCTCGAGCACCGCGCGCTCCCACGCGTCCGGGACGGCCTTCGGGTTGCGGTTCTTCAGGCTGACGCGACGAATCTGCCAGCCGGTCTTCTCCGACGCCTCGCGCGCAAGTTGCGGCGCCTTGTCGCGGCAGACCTCGATCGCGCCTTCCGGGCCGCCACGGGCGATCTCCTCCTGCAGCACGGCGAACAGCTTTGGCGGAACGCTCGAAGCCACGCCGCGCGCTTCGGCGAGCAGTTTGTCGCCGGCGGCGGCCGCCGCCGACGCGGCGAAGGCCAGTGCAATGGGTACGAGCCGGTGCGTGATCGTGCGGCGCATTCGTGTGCCTCCTCGGCGGGGTGCTCGTGGACGTTCGCGGATGATGCCGCAGCGCGCGCGGACCCGCGCCGTGATCTGCGTCACACACGGCTTTGGGCTATCCTCGCGCGCCCATGCCGTCCGGCCCCATGGAAGCCTTTGCCGTCTCCACCGCGCTCGTCGCGCTCGCCGAGATGGGCGACAAGACGCAGCTTCTGTCGTTCGTGCTCGCGGCCAAGCTCAAGCGCAAGCTGCCGATCGCCGCCGGCATCCTGCTCGCGACGCTGGCGAACCACTTCCTCGCCGGATCGCTCGGCGCGTGGCTCGCCACGCTGCTTGCGCCGCAGACGCTGCGGTGGATCGTCGCGGGCGCCTTCTTCGCGTTCGCGGTTTGGGCGCTGAAGCCCGATGCGCTCGACGGCGAACGCGAATACTCGAGCCGCAGCGTATTCCTGACCACGCTGGTCGCCTTTTTCCTGGTCGAGATGGGCGACAAGACCCAGCTCGCGACGGTCGCGCTCGCCGCGCGCTACGACGCGCTGGTGGCGGTCGTGGTCGGCACCACGCTCGGCATGATGATCGCCAACGTGCCCGCCGTATGGCTCGGCGAGGCGCTGGCGCATCGCGTCAACATGAAGGCGATGCGCTGGATCGCGGCGGCCTTGTTCGTCGTGCTCGGCGTGCTCGCCCTGTTCGCCTGACCCGGCGGTCCGTGACCGCGCGGGCACGGGCGGCGGCGCGTCCGATGTAACCGTTCCCGTTACATCGGACGCCGACCTTCACCCGATTTGACGGCCGTCAACGAGCGGCGGGTGCGGCCGGCGCACGCTGCCTCCCAACGATTCCGCGCGTTCGTCCGAACCGGATTCGCCTACGGGAGACGGTGATGATCGAGACCCTCTATGAAGTGATGCGGCAGCAGGGCATCACGCGGCGCAGCTTCCTGAAGTTCTGCAGCCTGACGGCCGCGTCGCTCGGCTTGAGCCCTGCGCAGGCGCAGGAGATCGCGAAGAAACTCGAAACGCAGCCGCGACTGCCGGTGATCTGGATCGAAGGGCTCGAATGCACCTGCTGCAGCGAGTCGTTCATCCGTTCCGCGCATCCGCTGGCCAAGGATGTCGTGCTGTCGACGATCTCGCTCGACTATCACATGACGCTCGCGGCCGCCGCCGGCGAGCAGTTGCGCGCCAACGCGCACGAGATCATCGAGAAGTACAAGGGCAACTACATCCTCGCGGTCGAAGGCAACCCGCCGCTCGGCGAAGACGGCATGTACTGCATCTACTACGGCCGCCCGTTCGTCGACGTGCTGAAGGAGTACGCCAAACACGCGAAGGCGGTGATCGCGTGGGGTTCGTGCGCATCGTGGGGCTGCGTGCAGGCCGCCAAACCCAATCCGACGCGCGCCACGCCGATCGACAAGGTCATCCTCGACAAGCCGATCATCAAGGTGCCGGGCTGCCCGCCGATCGCCGAGGTGATGAGCGCGGTCGTGACCTACGTCGCCGCGTTCGACCGCATTCCCGATCTGGACCGGCAGGGCCGGCCGAAGATGTTCTACAGCCAGCGCGTGCACGACAAGTGCTATCGCCGGCCGCACTTCGACGCGGGCCAGTTCGCCGAATCCTGGGACGACGAGGGCGCGCGCAAGGGCTACTGCCTGTACAAGCTCGGCTGCAAGGGGCCGACGACGTACAACGCGTGCTCGACGACGCGCTGGAACGAGGGCGTCAGTTTCCCGATCGGCTCGGGGCACGGCTGCATCGGCTGCTCCGAGGACGGCTTCTGGGACAAAGGGTCGTTCTACGACCGGCTCACCAACATCAAGGACTTCGGCGTCGAAGCCAATGCCGACCGCGTCGGCGCGGTCGCGGCCGGCGTGGTCGGCGCGGCGGTCGTTGCGCACGCGGCGGTGAGCGCGCTCGCGCGCGCGGCCGGTCGCTCGAAGTCGTCCGAGACAGCGAAGGCGGGAGAGTAAGCCATGCCAGTCATCGAAACCCAAGGTTTCAAGCTCGACAACAGCGGCGCGCGGGTCGTCGTCGATCCGATCTGCCGCATCGAGGGCCACCTGCGCGTCGAGGTCAACCTCGACCGCGACAACGTGATCCGCAACGCGGTGTCGACCGGAACGATGTGGCGCGGTCTGGAGGTGATCCTCAAAGGCCGTGATCCGCGCGACGCCTGGGCGTTCACCGAAAGGATCTGCGGCGTGTGCACCGGCGTGCACGCGCTCGCGTCGGTGCGTTGCGTGGAGGACGCGCTTGGCATCAAGATCCCGGACACCGCGAACGTGATCCGCAACCTGATGCACGCCACGCTGTACGCGCAGGATCACCTGGTTCACTTCTACCACCTGCACGCGCTCGACTGGGTCGACGTGGTGAGCGCGCTGAAGGCCGATCCGAAGAAGACGTCGGAACTCGCGCAGTCGATCAGCAACTGGCCGCTGTCTTCGCCGGGCTACTACCGCGACCTGCAGTTCCGGCTGAAGAAGTTCGTCGAAAGCGGGCAGCTCGGCCCGTTCCGCAACGGCTACTGGGGCCACCCGGCGTACAAGCTGCCGCCCGAGGCGAACCTGATGGCGGTCGGCCACTACCTGGAGGCGCTCGACTTCCAGAAGGAGATCGTCAAGATCCAGACGATCTTCGGCGGCAAGAACCCGCATCCGAACTGGCTGGTCGGCGGCGTGCCGTGCTCGATCAACGTCGACGGCATAGGTAGCGTAGGCGCGATCAACATGGAACGGCTGAACATGGTCGCGAAGATCATCGACGACACCATCGCGTTCGTCGACCAGGTCTACATCCCCGACCTGCTCGCGATCGCGAGCTTCTACAAGGACTGGGGCGCGATCGGCGGCGGGATCGCCGGCCAGAACCTGCTCGCCTACGGCGAGTTCCCCGACATCGCCAACGACGACAGCAACAAGAGCCTGCTGATGCCGCGCGGCGCGATCCTCAACGGCAACCTGAAGGAGATCCATCCGGTCGACCTGAAGGATCCGACGCAGATCCAGGAGTACGTGACGCACAGCTGGTACAAGTACGCCGACGAGACCAAGGGTCTGCACCCGTTCGACGGCGTGACCGAGCCGAACTTCGTGCTCGGCAAGGAGACGAAGGGCTCGAAGTCCGAGATCAAGGCCGTCGACGAGAGCGCGAAGTACTCGTGGGTCAAGTCGCCGCGCTTCAAGGGACAGCCGATGGAGGTCGGCCCGCTCGCGCGCTACGTCGTCGCCTACGCGATGGGCAAGCCGGAGTTCAAGGAGCCGGTCGACATGGTGCTGAAGAAGCTCGACGTGCCGATCACGGCGCTGTTCTCGACGCTCGGCCGCACGGCGGCGCGCGGGCTCGAGTGCTCGTGGGCCGCGCACAAGATGAAGTACTTCTTCAACAAGCTGATGGCCAATATCAAGGCCGGCAACGTCGCCACCGCCAACATCGAGCGGTGGGAGCCGAAGACCTGGCCGGCCGAGGCGCGCGGCGCGGGCTACTGCGAGGCGCCGCGCGGCGCGCTCGGGCACTGGATCCGGATCCGCAACACGAAGATCGACAACTACCAGTGCATCGTGCCGACGACGTGGAACGCCGGGCCGCGCGACCACAAGAACCAGATCGGCGCGTACGAGGCGTCGCTGCTGAACACCAAGATGGCGAAGCCCGACCAGCCGCTCGAGATCCTGCGCACGATCCACAGCTTCGACCCGTGCCTGGCGTGCGCCACGCACGTGATCTCGCCCGAAGGCGACGAAATCACGCGTGTGACGGTGCGCTAGCGCGGACAAGGAGAAGACCATGGCAGCAGTCCATCGCGGCAAGCCCGTCTATGTGTGGGAGGCGCCGGTACGCCTGTGGCACTGGGTGATGATGCTGGCGATGTTCGTGCTGATCGGCACGGGCTTCCTGATCGGCGTGCCGCCGCCTTCGGTCGGCGGCGAAGCGTATGACACCTTCTGGTTCGGCTACATCCGCTTCCTGCACTTCGCCGCCGGCTACGTCTTCGCGGTGTTCTTCGCGCTGCGCGTGTACTGGGCGCTCGTCGGCAACAAGTTCGCCCGCGAGATCTTCACCGTGCCGGTGCAGATGCTCGGCGCGAAGTTCTGGAGCGGCCTCGTCCACCAGGCGCTGTACTACCTGTTCGTCCACCGCGAAAGCCGCGGCTACCTGGGGCACAACCCGCTCGCCGCGGCGGCGATGTTCTTCATGTACCTGCTGGGGGCGGTGTGGATGATCGTCTCCGGCTTCGCGCTGTACGGCGAAGGCGCCGGGATGGGAAGCTGGCAGTTCAAGCTGTTCACCTCGTGGCTGCAGCCGCTGGTGGGCGACAGCCAGCAACTGCACACTTACCACCGGCTCGGCATGTGGTACCTGGTCATCTTCTCGATCGTGCACATCTACATGGTGTTCCGCGAGGACATCTTCTCGAAGGAAACCGTGATCAGCACGATGATCAACGGCTGGCGCGTACCGAAACCGTGATGATGGCCGCTGCGAGCCGCCGCACGGCGGCCCTCGGGCGCGCCGGCGCCCTCGCGGCGCTGGCCAAGCGCGCGAAGCGGCGCCCGGTCGGGCCGCGCAGTCCGATGCATCCGGGCTACTTCCTCGAGACGCGCTTCCTGAAGCCGCTCGGCATCACGCAGCAGGCGCTCGCCGACGCGCTCGGCATTTCGCGCCGCCGCGTCAACGAACTGATCCGCGGCCACCGTGGCATCACGGCCGACACGGCCGTGCGGCTCGCGCTGTTCTTCGGCAACGAAGCGTCGTTCTGGATGCAGCTGCAGACCGACTGGGATCTGCACCAGGCGGCCAGGCGGTTGAAGCTCTGAGCTGCGCGCCGGATAACCCCCGGCCGCCGTCGGTCGTTTGCAGCTTGGTCATTGACATGCGTCAACGCGCACGGCGCGCCACGTCTTAACGTGCGCGCATGTAACGCTGTTACACCTGACGTAACAGCGCGGCACCTTTCCCTGGCGGATCTTCGATGGACGACGCGGCCGACGTTCTGGTGCTCGGCATCGGCAACGTGCTGTGGGCCGACGAAGGCTTCGGCGTGCGCGCGGTCGAGGCGCTGAACGACGCGTACGAGGTGCCGCCCGGCGTGGCGCTGCTCGACGGCGGCACGCAGGGGCTGAATCTGCTCGAGCCGGTCATCACGGCGCGCCGCGTGCTGGTGTTCGACGCGATCGACTTCGGCCTGCCGCCCGGTGCGCTGCGCGTGCTGCGCGACCGCGAGGTGCCGGCGTGGGGCGGATCGAAGATGAGCCTGCACCAGCAAAGCTTCCACGAACTGCTCGCGATCGCCGATCTCAAAGGGCGCTTTCCGCCGGTGCTGACGCTCGTCGGCGTGCAGCCCGAGCGGCTCGCCGATTTCGGCGGCAGCCTGAGCGAGTCGGTGCGCGCGCAGCTTGCACCCGCGGTCGCCGCCGCGGTCGCCGAACTCGCCGCGTGGGGCTATGCGCCGCGCGCGCGCAGCGCGCCGCCGGCGCAGCGGCTCAACGCCGCCGCGCTCGCGCTGGACGCGTACGAGGCGGGGCGACCCGCGGAAGAGGTCGCGTGGCGCATCGGCGACGCGCGGTTCCTGAACATCCGGCACGCGCTGCTCACGAAGGAGAACGGCTGATGTGCATCGGCATTCCGATGCGGATCGTCGAAGGCGACGGCGTGGCGGCCGTCTGCGAAGGGCGCGGCGCGCGCGAGCGCGTCGACATGCTGATCGTCGGCGCGCAGCCGCCCGGCACGTGGGTGCTCGTCTTCCACGGCGCCGCACGCCGCGTGCTGACCGACACCGAAGCGATGCAGACGCTCGATGCGCTGGACGCGCTGGGCATCGCGCTGCGGGCGTCGGAAGGCGGCCGCGAAGCGATCGATGCGCTCCTTGCCGATCTCGCCGACCGCGAGCCGCAGTTGCCCGAACACCTGAGGACGAACCGATGACCGCCGCCGTCAGTACCCGACCGCACCCGCACCCTCTGCTCACCCGCATGATGGCCGCGCTCGACGCGCCGGCGCTCGACACGAACGACTTCGACGCGTGGGCCGCGCAGCCCGGCCACGCGCTCGTGGTCTTCAGCGAGGACCCGGTGCTGTACCGCGAGACGCTCGACCTCGCGGTGATCGTTCCCGAACTGGCGCGCGCGTTCGCGGGACGCTTCCGTGTCGGACTGCTGCTGCAGGCGCCGGCGCGCGCGCTGGCGCCGCGCTACGGATTCCGCCGCTGGCCGGCGCTCGTGATGCTGCGCGACGGCAGCTACGTCGGCGCGATCGACGGCCTGCGCGACTGGCGCGAATACCTCGACGAGATCGCGCGGCTGCTCGAAGCCGAGCCGACACGGCCGCCCGCCGTCGGTATCGCCGTGCGCGCCGTCGGCGGCGAGCCTGATGGGAACGACGCGGCCGGGCGGGCGCCTTCGTGCGCCCCCAGCCAGCGGGAGAGCGCGCGATGAAGGACTTTCCGATCCCCGTTCGTCCGGCCGGCCCGGGCTCGCAACCGGCGGACGAAGCCGAACTCGACTACGTGCCGATCCCGCGCGACGTGCCGACGTTTTCGATGCCGCGGCTTCCGCAGGACGCCGACGCCGCCAACATGCGCGCGGCGCGCGACCTGCTCGCGCGCTTCGTCGACGGCATGGCCGCCGGCGCGCCGAAATTCGACCTCGCGGGATTCCACGCTGGCGGGCTCGAAGTGCTGAACCAGACGCTCGGCGAGGGCGAGGTCGCGATCCGCATCGCCGATGCGGCCGCGCTCAACGGCGGCGGCGCGGTCGACGTGCGCATCCAGGAGACGGTGTTCGCCGGCGTCTGGCGCGAGCGGCATGTCGACGGCGACGGCCGGCTCGTGCACGACTACCTGCAGGCCTGCGGCATTCCGCAGATCGCGATCGACGCCGCGCGGCGCGCCGCGTCGCTGAACGTTCCCGCGCTCGAGATGCCGTCCGGCGCGATGAACGCGCCGGCGCTGCTCGCCGAGATCCGCGAACAGCTGCGCCGCTACCGCCCACGTCGCGCGCCGCACGTGATCAACCTGACGCTGCTGCCGCTGACGCCGGACGACCACCGGGTGCTCGAGCGCGCGATCCCGCCCGGACCGGTGGCGATCCTGTCGCGCGGCTTCGGCAACTGCCGGATCACGTCGACGGGGCTCGCCAACCTGTGGCGCGTGCAGTACTTCAACAGCATGCAGACGCTGATCCTGAACACGATCGAAGTCGTCACCGTGCCCGAAGTCGCGCTCGCCGCGCCCGAGGATCTGGCCGACAGCCGCGAGCGGCTCGCCGAGCTGCTCGACTGGATGAAGGAAGCGACGGCATGAGCGCGACGGGCGAGCGCGGCGTGCAGCGCGCCGCGCGGATGGAGTGCCGGATCTGCTGGTACGTGTACGACCCGGCCGCCGGCGATCCGGTCTGGCAGATCGAGCCGGGCACGCCGTTCGACGCGTTGCCCGCGCACTGGAGCTGCCCGAACTGCGCGGCCGAACGCGACAAGTTCCTGGTGCTCGACGATGAATGACGCGCGCCCTTCGCCGCCCGAGCGGCTCGCAGCGGCATTCCGCGCGATCCACGCGACGCGCATGCGCGGGCTGCCGTTCGTCAACGAGCGGCTTTCGGTCGAGGCCGTCGGATTCCGCCGCTGGAACGGGCGGTGGCTCGGCGTGCTGATCACGCCTTGGTTCATGAACCTCGTGCTGCTGCCGCTTGATGCGCCCGGCGCGCGCTGGCAGTCCTTGCGGCAGGGCGCCGCAGCCGCGTACGAGTTTCCGGCCGGCGTGTTCGAGTTCATCGGCGGGCACGAGGACGCGATCGGCGAGTTTCAGTCGTGCTCGCTGTTCTCGCCTGTATTCGAGTTCGCCGACCAGGCGACCGCGCGGGCCACCGCCGAGGCGGCGCTCGCCGCGCTGTTCGACGCGCAAAACCGTCACGAGCCCGGCGTCGATGCGCCGGCGGCGGTGTCGAAGCGCGACTTCCTGCGCGGGCGGTGGGCCGGTCGCGAGGAGCGCCGATGAGGGAACGCGCAGGCGCGGATCGCGCGCAGGCGCGCACGGCGGGAAAGCGCATCGCCGTTGTGCGCGTTCGTTCGCGCGGGTCGCTTCGCGCGGGCGCCCGGTTCGGAGCGTTTGACCGATGAGCCTGGAAGGCGAACTGACGATCCGGCTGCGCTTCGACGGCGCGCACGTGCGCGAGGTCGCGATCGACTCGACGCGCCCGCACGTGGCCGACCGCCTGCTCGCAGGCCGGCCCGTCGACGAGGCGGTGGCGCTCGTGCCGCGGCTGTTCTCGATCTGCGGACGCGCACAGGGTATCGCTGCGCGGCTCGCGGTGGAGGCCGCGCGCGGAGCCGACGGCGATGCGTCGGACGCCGACCGCGCGCGCGCGATCGAGGCGGAGATCGCGCAGGAGTATCTGTGGCGCGCGCTGATCGACTGGCCGCAGGCCGTCGATCGCGAACCGCATGCCGGAGCGCTCGCGGCCGTGCGCGGCGCGCTCGCCAACGGCGGCGCAGCGTCGACGCGCGCGGTGCGCGACGTCGTCGAAACGCAGATCCTCGGCGGCGACGCGGACGAGTGGTTCGCGAGCCACGTGCCCGCATTCGAGATGTGGATCGCGCGCTCGCCCACCGCCGCGGCGCAGCTGCTCGCGGCCGTGCAGCGCGACGGCCCGCGCCATGGCGCCAGCGACACGCCGCTGCTGCCGCCGCTGGACGCGGCTCATGTCGCGCAGCTCGTCGCCGCGCTCGACGCCGACGCCTGCTTCGAACGATCGCCGCGATTCGGCGGCCGTCCGGCGGAGACCGGCGCGATTGCGCGCATGCAGTCGGCGCCGCTGGTGGCCGCGCTCGCGGTCGCCTACGGCCGTTCGATCCTCGTGCGCCTCGTCGCGCGCCTGACGGAGCTGGCGCGGCTGGCGAGCGGGCGTGCCTCGCCGCTGCCGCTGCTCGGCCGGGTGACGTACGGGCCAGGGCGCGGGCTCGGCTGGGTCGAAACCGCGCGCGGGCTGCTCGTGCACACGGTCGAACTCGACGGCCCTCGCGTCAAGCGCTATCGCATCGTCGCGCCGACCGAATGGAACTTCCATCCGCGCGGCGCCTTCGCCGCGGGACTTGCGGGCGCGTATGCGGCGGGCGAGGCCGAACTACGCCGGCGCGCGCACTGGCTCGCGCAGGCGCTCGATCCCTGTGTCGCCTATCGCGTGGAGATCGCGCATGCATGAGATGAGCCTCGCCGAGAGCGTGCTCGGCGCGATCGAAGACGCCGCGCGCGCGCAGCGGTTCAGGGCGGTCAAGACCGTGCGGCTCGAGATCGGCCGGCTGGCGGCCGTCGAGCTCGATGCGCTGCGCTTCGCGTTCGACGTGGTCAAGCGCGGCGGCATCGCCGACGGGGCACGGCTCGAGATCGTCGACGTGCCGGGTGCGGCGTGGTGCATGCGGTGCTGCGACACCGTGCCGCTTGCGGCGCGCGGCGATGCGTGTCCGCGCTGCGGCGGCTTTCAACTGCAGGTGAGCGGCGGCGAAGCGCTGCGAATCAAGGAACTCGAAGTCGTCTGAGGGGGGATCGGCCATGTGTACAACGTGCGGCTGCGGCGCCGGTGAAACCCGGATCGAGGGCGATGCCATGCACGAGCACGTGCACGCCGACGGAACGGCGCACCGCCATGCGCATCCTCACGACGCGGCACATGCGCACGGACACGCGCACGAGCACGTGCATGTCCACGCCGACGGCACCGTGCACAGCCATGCGCACGATCATTCACACGACCATGCGCACGATCATTCGCACGACCATGCGCACGATCATTCGCACGACCATGCACACGATCATTCGCACGACCATGCACACGAGCACACGCACGACCATGCGCACGACGGCGAAGCGCTGCACTTCGGACTCGGCCCCGCGCACGCGCATGCACCCGGCATGTCGCAGGCGCGCATGGTGCAGATCGAGCGCGACATCCTCGCGAAGAACGACGAGCTCGCACGCGCCAATCGCCGCCGCCTGGCCGAACACGGCATCTTCGCGCTGAACCTCGTGTCCAGTCCCGGATCGGGAAAGACGACGCTGCTGGTCGAGACCATCCGGCGGCTCGCCCGCGAACTCGCGATCTGCGTGATCGAAGGCGACCAGCAGACCACGCACGACGCCGACCGCATCCGCGCCACCGGCGTGCGTGCGGTGCAGGTCAACACCGGCAAGGGCTGCCACCTCGACGCGGCGATGGTCGATCGCGCGCTCGACCGCCTGGCGCCGCCCGACGACGCGCTTCTGTTCATCGAGAACGTCGGCAACCTGGTGTGCCCGTCCGCGTTCGACCTGGGCGAGGCGCACAAGGTCGTCGTGCTGTCGGTCACCGAGGGCGAGGACAAGCCGCTGAAGTACCCGGACATGTTCGCCGCGTCGAGCCTGATGCTGCTGAACAAGATCGACCTGCTGCCGTATCTGGCCTTCGATGTCGGCCGCGCGATCGACTACGCGCGGCGCGTGAACCCGGCGATCGACGTGCTGCAGGTGTCGGCGACGACCGGCGCGGGCTTCGACGCGTGGCTCGACTGGATTCGCCGCGGCGCGGCCGCCGCGCGCGCGGCGCGCGACGGCGAAGTCGCCGCGCTGAAGCGGCGCGTCGCGGAACTCGAGGCGCGGATACGGCGCTGAGCGAAAGCGATCATGGATCGGTGCCGACCCTTCGTTCTCCGCCGCTGTCGGGGCAGAGGATTCTCCGCTGCGCCGGCCCCGGAACGGGGGCAGCGCCGGGGCGAGCGGTCTCACCACGCGGCGAACCGATGAACGCGCTGCTTGCCGTCGCAGCAGTACAGCAGCGGCTCCGCGTTCGCGGCGCGGTGCAGGGCGTGGGGTTTCGTCCGTTCGTCTATCGGCTTGCCACCGAGCTGGCGCTCGACGGCTGGGTGCGCAACGACGGCGAGGGTGTGGAGATCGCGCTGCGCGGCGCGGCCGACGACATCGCGCGGTTCCGCGAACGGCTGAGCGCGGAGGCGCCGCCGCTGGCGCGGATCGACGCGGTCGAGGCGGCCGACGCTGCGCGCGATCGGATCGACGCGGGTTTCCGCATCGAGACGAGCCGCCGCGGCGCGGTGACCACCGGCGTGACGCCGGACGCCGCCACCTGCGACGACTGCCTGGCGGAGATCTTCGATCCGGCGAACCGCCGCTGGCGATACGCGTTCACCAACTGCACGCACTGCGGCCCGCGCTTCACGATCACCGCGCGGCTGCCGTACGACCGGCCGAACACGAGCATGGCGCGCTTCGCGATGTGCCCGTCGTGCGCGGCCGAATACGACGATCCGCTCGACCGCCGCTTCCACGCGCAGCCGAACGCGTGCCCGGTCTGCGGGCCGCGGCTTGCGCTGGCCGATGCGACCGGCGCGCCGATCGACTGCGAAGACCCGATCGCCGAAGCCGGCGCGCGAATCGCGCGCGGAGAGATCCTCGCGGTCAAGGGGCTCGGCGGCTTCCACCTCGTCTGCGACGCGCGCAATGCGGCGGCGGTGGCCACGCTGCGCGCGCGCAAGCACCGCGACGAAAAGCCGTTCGCGCTGATGTTCGCCAACTGCGCGTCGATCGAGCCGTTCGCGCGGGTCGACGACGCGGCGCGCGCGCTGCTCGAGTCGCGCGAGCGGCCGATCGTTCTGCTCGACAAGCGCGCGGGCGCCGATGACGCACTGCCGGGCGTCGCGCCGGGGCTCGCCTCGCTCGGCTGCATGCTGCCGTACACGCCGATCCAGTTCCTGCTCTTTCACCAAGCGGCGGGACGCCCGAGCGGCACCACGTGGCTCGCGCAGCCGCATGCGCTCGTGCTCGTGATGACGAGCGCCAATCCCGGCGGCGAGCCGCTGGTCATCGGTAACTCGGAAGCGGTCGCGCGGCTCGGCCAGATCGCCGACGCGTTCGTGATGCACGATCGGGACATCGTCGTGCGATGCGATGACTCGGTCGTGCGGGCAGAGAAAATCTCCCCTGCCCTCCGTTACGAAAGGGGGGTGACGACGGAACCCGCGCGATCGGTCCCCCCCTTTGGGAAAGGGGGGCTAGGGGGGATTTCAACGGCCGACGGAGGGACTCGCCGCCCGACACCCACCTTTACCTTCATCCGCCGCGCCCGCGGCTATACGCCCGAGCCGATCAAGCTGCCGCGCTCGGGACCGTCGATCCTCGCCACCGGCAGCTTTCTGAAGAACGCGGCGTGCGTTACGCGCGGCGCCGAGGCGTTCCTGTCGCAGCACATCGGCGATCTGGACAACGCCGCGAGCTGTGTCGCGCTCGAAGAAGCCGTCGATCATCTGCAGCGCGTGCTGGAGATTCGTCCCGCGGCGATCGCGCATGACCTGCATCCGGATTTCTTCAGCACGCGGCTCGCGGTGCAACTCGCCGGCGAACTCGCGGTGCCGGCGATCGGCGTTCAGCACCATCACGCGCACATCGCCGCGGTTGCGGCCGAGCACGGCATCGCCGAACCGGTGCTCGGTGTCGCGCTCGACGGCGTCGGCCACGGCAGCGACGGCGACGCCTGGGGCGGCGAGCTGCTGCGTGTCGATGCAAGCGGCTTCGAGCGCCTCGGCCACCTGCGCGCGCTGCCGCTTGCGGGCGGCGACCGCGCCGCGCGCGAGCCGTGGCGGATGGCGGCGGCGGTGCTGTATCTCGCGGGACGCGGCGACGAAATCGTCCGGCGCTTCGCGCATCAGCCGGCCGCGGTGGCCGTCGCGGAACTGCTTGCGCGCGGCCTGCGCTGTCCGCCGACGACGAGCGCAGGCCGCTGGTTCGACGCGGCGGCCGGTCTGCTCGGCGTGTGCGAGGCGATGAACTACGAAGGGCAGGCCGCGATGCTGCTCGAAGGGCTCGCGGCCGCGCACGGCACGGTCGCACCCGACGCGAGCCTGTACGCGCTCGACGCCGACAACACGCTCGATCTGCTGCCGCTGGCGATCCGGCTCGCGGACGAGCGCGACGCGGCGCTCGGCGCGGCGCTGTTCCATGCGACCTTCGCCGCGGCGCTCGCCGCGTGGGTCGCGCGCGCGGCACGAACGACCGGGATCACGACGGTCGCGCTGGGCGGCGGCTGTTTCCTGAATGCGATCCTGTCGAGCCAGCTCGAGCGGCTGCTCGGCGCGCGCGGCTACCGCGTGCTGCAAGCGCGGCAGGCGCCGCCCGCCGACGGCGGCATCGCGCTCGGCCAGGCGTGGGTCGCGCTGCAGCGGATGGACGAGGGCTAGGATGAAACACACGCTCTCAGGTCGCGCGCTGCGCGGTGGCGCGGCCGAGATTCCTCGCCTTCGGCTCGGAATGACAAGAAATGGACGGCGCGGAATGACGGGAAATGGGGCGGCGCGGAATGACGGGACATGGGGCGGCGCGGAATGACGGGAAATGGGGCGGCGCGGAATGACGCCTCGTTGTCATCCCGACCCCGGCCGCGAGCCGGGGGAGGGATCTCGCCGTTGCGCAGGGCG
>Ga0272446_1004693_pt1 | contig 15885 bp, 14 predicted proteins | sample YNPCB0061_FD_194587 | JGI IMG/M metagenome (GOLD analysis project Ga0272446, IMG submission 194587) | Hot spring microbial mat communities from Yellowstone National Park, WY, United States - YNP-CB-006-1 | ecosystem: Environmental > Aquatic > Thermal springs > Hot (42-90C) > Sediment | place... | reverse complement strand
AACCGCGCGGCCTCGGCCTCAAATTCGTCGCGTGAGTGTGTTTCCATGGCTGCATAGTAGCAGAAGAGACATCGTCGTGCGTCGCGCAATGGTAGCAATATTTCTCTATTGCCGTTCCGTGCGATTAACCGATGAAACCTCGCAAAGCGGAATGTGCGATATTTTTGAGCTAGAATAGATGCATGGCCCAATTCTCGACCGACAAGAAGCAATCTGAGCGCCTGTCTGAACTCCGCGCGCGCGAAGAGGAGCAGCTTGCGGAGGTACTCTCGCAGAAGTATGGCGTTGAGTATGCCGATCTCACCAGCAAATCAATTGATACCGACGCCTTGCGCCTCATCGACGAACCGAGGGCGCGCGCGACAGAAACAGCAGCATTTCGCCGCGTAAACAAGATTATTTTTCTCGCAATGCGTGCTCCCGAGCGTCCCGATTCCCTCCAGGTTGCCGCCGACATCGAACGCCTCGGCTATCAGGTTCGCCGCGTAATGGTTTCGAGAGCCTCACTCGAACATGCGTGGGATCGCTACCATGACATTTCGTATGCAACGGAGACCGAAGCGGGGGTTCTCACACTCTCCAATGAGACGATTACGGAGATGATAAAAAAACTCAGGACCATTCCCGACATCCGTGCGGAAGTCTCCGCGCACGCAACAACCGGAGATACACACCGTATCTCGCGTGTTCTCGAGGTGATCATGGCGGGGGCTCTCTCGATCGGTGCATCCGACATCCATCTTGAGCCAGAAGAAGATGCCGTACGCATGCGCTACCGACTCGATGGCGTCCTTACCGAGGTTACCATGTTCGATGAGCCGACGTACGCTCTCATTTCGAGCCGCATTAAGTTGCTTTCTGGCCTCAAGCTCAATGTAAAGAACAGCGCGCAGGATGGCCGATTCTCAATCGTGGTCAACGAGAAGGATATCGAGATCCGCACCTCCGTCCTTCCCGGTGCGTATGCCGAGACAATCGTCATGCGCGTCCTCGATCCCTCGACCATTGCGCTTCCCCTCGAGGCACTGGGATTCGACAAGTACCTCATGGAAATCTTTACGCGTGAGATAAAGAAACCTAATGGCATGATTCTCAACACAGGCCCGACCGGGAGCGGTAAAACGACGACTTTGTACGCTTTCCTGCGCAAGGTGTCCGATCCCGGCGTGAAGATCATCACGATCGAAGACCCTATCGAGTATCACCTCCCCGGTATCGTGCAGACACAAGTCTCAAAAGATTACACGTTTGCACTCGGTTTACGCAGCACATTGCGCCAGGATCCGGATATCATTATGGTCGGTGAGATCCGCGATGGTGAAGTTGCCGCAACCGCCGTGCATGCCGCGCTCACCGGCCACCTTGTGTTCTCAACACTGCACACAAACGACGCGGCGGGCACCTTCCCACGCCTCATTGACATGGGTATCTCGGCCGATATTCTCGGTGCGTCGCTCACGGTTGCAATGGCACAACGCCTCGTGCGCCGCTTGTGTCCCCACTGCCGCGAGCCAAGGCCGATCGCGGGCGCCGATCGTGTAACCATGGATGCACTGCTTAAGAACATCCCGCACGCCGATGAGCTCCCGCAAAACCGCGACACGTTTTGGGTTGCAAAAGGGTGCGAGAAATGCGGCGGCATCGGCTACAAGGGTCGCATCGGTATAGTCGAGGTTATTCTCATGGACAAAATCATCGAGGATACCGTCCGCCGCACCTCGAGCGAACACGAGATATGGAAAGCCGCCAAACATCAGAATATCCGCCGCATGGCCCAAGATGGCGCGGTGAAGGTCTTGCAGGGTATCACGTCGCTCGATGAGCTCGGCCGCGTCGTTAATCTACAGGACGAGACAATGCTCGCGCAGTTCGCGGAATAAAAATCAAGGGGTGGCATTTTAGACCACACTGATCTGTTGCGCGCTCACTATCGGATGTTAATCTTAAGCAAGAATAGATACGAGAGATGTTCCGCCATCGCGAAATATCTCTAAGATAAGAAAGATATCGGAGATGCACACTATCGGGCGATGCTTTCAGGCATGAAAGGTGCGACATGGTTCTAAGGATAGAACGAGCCTCAACTTGTTCGTCCTCGAAAAAGTCACCATCGCCCGATGCTATGCGCCTCCGAATCGGTTGACTCAGCTTTTCAATGGAAAAGCGGCTGGTGAGCCGCTCCTATGTATAGGATAGCATATATAAATTTTTTGTCAACAGGTCCCTAAGAGGGGCCAGTGGTACCATGGGGCCATGACAACCCCCACCGAAATCTCCGAGAAGAGTTCACGAAACCTTGATCAGGCGCTTCGACCTGCCGACTGGGATGAATACGTGGGGCAAACCACCATCAAGGAGAACCTGCGCATACTTTTGCGCGCCGCCAAAGGTCGCAAACACCAGCCCGAGCACATCCTTTTTTACGGCCCCCCGGGTTTAGGAAAGACAACACTCTCGCATCTCGTCGCCAAGGAGATCAACGCGTCGCTCCGCTCCACCTCCGGCCCCGCCATCGAGCGCGTGGGAGATCTTGCGAGTATCCTCACGAACCTCTCACCCGGTGATGTGCTTTTTATAGATGAAATTCATCGGCTCAACCGTACAATCGAGGAGGTACTCTACCCCGCCATGGAGGCGGGCGTCCTCGACATTGTGATCGGCAAGGGGCCCTCGGCACGCACGGTACAACTTGATCTCCCCCCATTTACACTCATCGCTGCCACCACACGCATCTCAATGCTCTCGGCGCCCTTGCGGAGTCGTTTTTCGGGAGGTACCTTTCGCCTGCAGTACTACCGCGTCGATGAAATCACCGAGATACTTCGCCGCTCTGCCACGATTCTCGGCATCCACCTTGATGAAGAATCACTCGCCGAGATTGCACGCCGATCGCGCGCGACGCCACGCACCGCAAACTACCTATTGAAGCGCTGCCGCGACTTCGCCGAAGTAAACAGCGAGACTCTCACAATCAAAACTGTGCGCAAAGCGCTTGCGCTCCTCGAAATTGACGAGGGCGGACTCAATCAGGTGGATCGGGACATCCTCATGCTCATCATCGAAAAGTTCGGTGGCGGCCCCGTAGGGCTCAAAACGATAGCGGCTGCGCTCTCGGAGGAAGAGGCAACCATTGAGGAGGTAAACGAGCCTTATCTCTTACAGATCGGCTTCATTGAGCGCACGCCACGTGGCCGCACCGTCACGGAGAAGGGCTACCAGCACCTCGGTTTCGACAATCCGAAGCAGCAGAAGCTGCTCGCTTAAATATCCGATTGTCTTGGAAACGCTACGTCACCAGGTGCTTACAATACTGAAATAAAGAGCCTTAGAGGCCAGGGGCGTACTCTCGATAGCACAATCGAAGCCGGGTCTGCTCATGGTCTCGCGAAAGTCTCGTGAACCATCGGCTCGAGAGTGACTGGAGCGATATTGCTACTTTCGGTACTGCGCGCCCTTGAGATCATCTGACCGCCCCGGCACCGTGGTCTCGGAGTATTGTTTTTGATACAGTGAACTCATGGGAGGACACAATAAATGGTCGCAGATTAAGAGGCAAAAGAGCGCAAATGACGCCGCGAAGAGTCGTATTTGGGGTAAGCTCGGGCGCCGACTTGCCGTCGAGAGCAAGAAGGCGAAAGGTGATGCGAGCGCAGCTAATGTTCGTGCGATTATCGAAATGGCGAAGCGCGAGAACATGCCAAAGGACGCAATCGAGCGCGCCATCGCCAAGGGTAGTGCGGTCGACACCGCCGCAATGGAGGCAATCACCTACGAGACCTATGGCCCGGGAGGTGCTGCCATCATCATCGAGACCCTGACCGACAACAGAAACCGAACCGCACAAGAAATCAAACATATCCTCATGAAAAACGGCCTCACGCTCGCCACTCCTGGTTCTGCCGCCTGGGCGTTCACTAAAACCGCTGAAGGCTATGAACCCCATAGCACGGTTGAGCTAACCGAGGGCGACAATGCCCGCTTACTCGAAATACTGGAAGAGATTGATGCCCACGACGATGTAGAGAATGTCTATACGAACGCTGTCTAATGTGTCGTAGACACAGCAACCGCTTGCAAAAGCAGTATATGAAGGCAGAATGAAAATGTGCAGAATGGTTTTGCACCTGAAAAGGAGTTCTTTCCATGATCACACTGACGTTCATTGTCTGCACGTATGCAGGCATGATAAACGACAGTCTCTATCAGGTTCGCGGATGTCATCCGGTTCAGTTGGTGGCGAGCGAGGATGTGTCTCTTTTCCAGTGCTTAATGTTTGCCCAAGTGCAAATTGCGAGCTGGCGGAGGGAACATCCGGACACCATCCAACGACGGTTGGTGATACAAAAATATACCTGCGAACCCGCCGACCGTATTCGTGCGGATCTCTAGAGAGGAGGCCACAATGATTGCGGAGGAAATGCCAATAGGCACCGAGGGCGGAACTGAAACATCAGACCGCCCTCATCGCGTTCTCCTGCCGGTAATCGAGCTGCTACACTAATGTGACATGAGAACCATCGCGATCGATCCTGGATTCGGTAGGTGCGGCGTCGCGATCGTCGAGAAATCCGGCGCAACCCATACCCTCGTCTATTCCGACTGTATTGAGACTGATTCCGCGCTCCCCTTTCCCGCACGTCTGACTGCCATTTTGAATGAGTGTTCGCGACTCATTGCTTCTTATGCGCCCCAGACGATGGCACTTGAGAAACTCTACTTCTCCAACAACCAAAAAACGGCAATGCAGGTGGCAGAGGTGCGCGGGGCACTCTTAGGGCTCGCCGGCATGAATAAACTGTCTGTGTTCGAATATACGCCGGGAGAAATTAAAAGTGCGTTGGCCAGCTCGGGCCGCGCTGACAAACGCCAGGTCGCGAAGATGATCCACCTGCTCGTGAAGATCGAAAAGCAAATACGACTCGACGATGAGTACGATGCGATCGCGGTCGGCATCACTCATTTAGCGCGAACACGGTAGCAGCCGCATCCATACCAAAATCTTTTACCTGCGCTATAATAAAAATATTGAAACCGTTTCTCCGTCATAGCCGCGCGCGGCGCGCGCACGGCACATTAAGAAGTTTCGTCGCCCGCATGCCGAAAACACGCTTCATTCCCCAGTGGCTCTGGGCGCTCGTCGCCTCTGCGGTGATCGCATTCGTCTTCATGGCGGGTATGTTTGCGGCGTGGGCGTCGGTGATCACCATTCCCTCGATCGATAATTTCGAGAACCGAAAAATTTCCGAATCAACTAAGATATACGACCGCACGGGTAATGTTGTTTTGTACGATGTTCACGGATCAGTGCGCCGGACGGCCGTGTCACTTTCTGAAATTTCTCCATTCATACAAAAGGCGTCGATTGCAATCGAGGATACGCAGTTTTATCAGCACCACGGCGTACGTCCGACGGCCATCATCCGTGCCGCACTCGTCCACCTACATATTCTTCCCGGCTACACGGGCCAGGGCGGCTCGACGATCACCCAACAGGTTGTTAAGAATACACTCCTCACCAATAGCAAGACTATTTGGCGTAAAATAGAGGAGATTGTGCTTGCGATGAGACTCGAGCAGATTTACTCAAAGGATCAGATTCTCGAAACCTACCTCAATGAGATCAGCTACGGCGGCACCATTTATGGGGTACAAGAAGCGAGCCAGTACTATTTCGGTGTCGATGCAATGGATGTCGACCTGGCGCAAGCGGCATACCTCGCGGCACTTCCCCAAGCACCGACTCACCTCTCTCCGTACGGGATGCACCGTGACGAACTCGATGCGCGCCAACAGTTGGTTTTGGCGCGCATGCGAGATAACGGATTTATAACCGATCAGGAATACGAGCAAGCAAAAATTGAGAAAGTGCAGTTTAAAGATGAACAAGAGGCAGGAATTAAAGCACCTCATTTTGTCTTCTACATCCGTGATTACCTCGAGCAAAAATATGGACCAGATGTTGTTGAGAATGGTGGGCTCAAGGTGATCACAACACTCGATTACGACCTGCAACAGAAAGCAGAGGATATCATTCGCACGAATGCGCTCTCTAATACCAAGAACTTCAACGCCTCGAATGCCGGGCTCGTCGCCATCGATCCTAAAACAGGACAAATTCTTGCAATGGTCGGCTCTCGTGGCTACTTCGATCCGGAAATCGACGGTAAGGTAAACGTTACGCTTTCCTTGCGTCAGCCTGGTTCCTCATTCAAGCCTTTCGTCTACGCAACCGCGTTTAAGAAGGGTTACACACCGGATACAGTGGTGTTCGATCTCCAAACACAGTTTTCGACGCTCTGCGCCCCGACCGATGTCGCCAACGATACACCACCTTGCTATTCACCGAGCAACTATGACGGGGCATTTAAAGGACCGATGACGCTACGGAATGCGCTGGCACAATCACAGAACATTCCCGCGATTAAGGTGCTGTACCTCGCGGGTGTTAAAGATTCACTCAAGACCGCACAGGATCTCGGTATTACAACCTTAGGCGACGCGAGCCGCTATGGACTCACCTTAGTGCTCGGTGGTGGTGAAGTGAAGCTCCTCGAGATGACGAGTGCGTATTCTGTTTTTGCTAATGATGGGGTGAGGAATCCGCCGACGGGGATACTGCGTGTAGAAGATAAAGATGGAGAAATTCTCGAGAGTTACTCTCAACAGAGTGTGCAGGTACTCGACCCAGAAATTGCTCGCGAGATAAACGATATTCTTTCTGACAACCAGGCGCGTACTCCTGAATTTGGCGCAGATTCTCCTCTCTACTTCCCCGGCTATCACGTTGCTGATAAAACGGGTACCACCAACGACTTCCGCGATACGTGGATTATTGGCTACACCCCGGGGATTGCTGTCGGCACCTGGGCCGGCAACAATGATAATTCTCCCATGGTTAAGAAGATCGCCGCATTCATCGTTGCACCTATGTGGCACCAGTTCATGGAATACGCACTCACGAAATACCCGAGTGATGACTTTACACCTCCTTCACCGGATACCGATAATCTCCCCCCCGTCCTCATGGGTAATTGGAACGGGAACCCCTCGCAGGGAATCCATGACATTCTCTACTGGGTAAATAAGGATAATCCGCGAAGTGGTCCGCCCACAAACCCATACGCTGATGCACAAACATCATACTGGGAGTATCCGGTGCAGCTCTGGATTGCACGTGGCGGCGCAAGTACAACTGGAGCAAGCCTCGGACAAACAATTTTGAGTACATTTACACAACTCACATCTCCCGCATCCGCACCGGGCCTCACCTTCATCTCACCAGCGATAGGACAGGTGTACCCATGGGGCATCCCCGTGAGTGTGAGTGTGTCGGTACCGAGTGGGGTTTCTATCTCTTATATTTCATACTTTGTTGATGGTGGATTGATTGGCGTGACATCACAACCACCGTACTCCCTCCAATTCAATCCGAGCCGTCATGGTCCAACAACATTGAGCGCGACGGCTGTCACCTCGCAGGGAACATATCGGGGAGAGGTTACCTTTATCGTGCAGTGATTGGTAGCCTTAGCGATTCAGTGGCATCACGAGGTAGAGAAATGAGGTGTCGGATACGCCGCGGATCACCAACGGGCGCCCCACACCTGCAAAACCCATAACAACTGAATCAGCGGTGATGGCGGGAATACAATCGGCAAGATATCCAATGTGAAAATTGATATCGATATCCTCTCCGGTAAGCGCGGCGTCTATCGTATCTGACATCTCCCCCACGTGCTGGCTTTGCGCCGTTGCGGTAAAAATCTTTTTTTGAGGGTATACATGAAAGCCTATCTGTGATTCTGATCCAGAAAAAACACGAGCTTTACGTAGGGTGTCTGAAAGATCACTCTTCAGTACCGTGGCGGTTGTGAGCGGATGAGTGGGAATGATATCTCGATAGTTAGGAAAAACACCATCAATCACGCGCGAGACAAAGCGTACCCCATCACCGGAGATAGTGATCTGTGAATCATCACTCACCATCTCAACCACCTCTCCACTCATGCGTTCCAACACATAAACAAGTTCTCCTGCATGCTTAAGTGGAATTAACACATCGTCAATCTCGCCAGAAATCGATAAGGGAAACGTCTTCTCTGCAAGGCGAAACGAATCGGTAGCAACACATACCATTGTGTCGTCTCGGAATGAGATGAGAATACTTCCGAGCTCCGGACGAATCATTGAGGGTGAGGCAGCGTAGGAAACCGCCTGTATTCCTTTGATGAGGTGTTGACGTGGAATGCGTACACCTTTTTTTAACGATCCTCCAATTGGGGGAAACTCATCATGTAAGACAGTTTTAATGAGAGTTTTTGTACCCCGCGCCTCCACACGTATGTTGCTATCCTCAACGGAAAGCGTCACCGTCTCACCGGTGATTGCGCGAATTGTTTGAGAGAAAATGGTGGCTGGCACGGCGACCGATCCCCTTTCCTTTATATCGCACGGAAGTAAAACTTCGATCCCCGCTTCAAGATTAGTTGCACGCAGGACGCACTGGTTAGATGCCTCAATGAGAATACACGATAGAACGGGGAGTGATTCCTTCTTTCCCACCAGACGCTCCACTGTTTGGATTGCCTGAACTAATATATTTTTAGGAACAATTATTTTCATACAATAAAAATATTCTTACTATTAGGGCTGTGGATGGCGTGGATAACTCCCAATTACCACTGAAACTAAAGACATAAGAGCGAATTAATCTCGGGGATAATTCAGGGGTGATGAGGCACTGAATGGGGGGATAACTCCACTAAAAAATAGAGTTGTTGTTATCAACACTAATGTACCATGTGTTGTTCGTTGGTTATACATACACTCATCACAACTTATACACGAATTATCCCCTCCTATGCGTGAATAAGTTCCCGGATATGATCAAGCTCTTGTTCAAGAGCTGCATTGGTTTTTACCTCCTCCTTTACCTTCTCACACGAATGAATAACTGTTGTGTGATCTCGTCCCCCGAGTTTTTCACCAATTGACGGGTATGAGACATTAAATTCCTCACGTAAGAGGTACATGATCACCTGGCGTGGTCGCACCACCTCTTTCTTTCGCGTTTTTTCATAAATACTCTTTTCCGAGACTTCGTAGTATGAGGCAACACGACGTACCACCTCCTCTACCGAGATCCCGCGGTTTGGTTTAGTGGTATGTTTGAGGAGTGATCGTACATCAGCAATAGTGATCCCCTTCCCTTTGTACTGGGACTTGCAAACAATAGTGTTTACAATACCCTCTAATTCACGAATATTACCACGTGTATTCTCGGCAATGTGTACGATAATCTCATCGGGGAGCGAAAAACCATGCTGATCGATCTTCGCGCGAATGATTTGTATACGCGATTCAACATCTGGCTCGGGGATTTCAGCTATCATACCGGCAGAGAAGCGCCCTTTGAGACGATCCTCGAAACCAGGTAGTAATGCGGGGTGTTTATCAGATGAAAAAACAATTTGTTTATTGTTATCACGCATCGCATTGAAGAGGTGAAATAACTCCTCCTGTGTTTTCTCGGTGTTCGCAATGAACTGTATATCATCCATAATGAGGAGGTCATATTGGCGGTACTGATCTTTAAATGAATTAGCGCGACCGGCACGTACTGAGTTAATGTAATCAACCGCGAAGCGCTCCGAGGTCACGTAGAAGACCTTTTTACTCAGGTTTGATTTCTTAAATTGGTTTCCAATTCCCTGGATGAGGTGTGTCTTGCCATGACCAGTTGAGCCGTAAATAAAGAGGGGGTTATAGGTGAGACCGGGACGCTCCAAAACAGCTTTTGCGGCCGCAAACGCAAGTTCGTTAAATGGGCCCACAATGAACGTCTCGAAGGTATAGCGCGGATTGAGATTGTCGCGCTTGTCTATGTAGAGCGCCTGGAGATCGAGAGCGACATTCCCCGCGGGTGCCTTAGGTGCACGGCGATCAGTCGAAGGTTGTGGTGAACGGTGAATGGAGTACTCAACGGTTCGTATAGAACTGTCTATACTCCTCAATGCGCTCAAAATGAGCTTATGGTGCTTCTCCATAAGCCACTCTTTGACTATTTTTGAGGGAACGGCAAGATGTACCGTTCCCGCCTCACGGCTCACAATATCGGTGTTTTTAAACCATGTCTTAAAACTCGCTTCCGAAGTTCCGAGCTCAATTTGGACGAGCGCGTTTTGCCACAATTCACGGTTCGTCAACATAGTGCGGTCATTATACGCGCGCCGTTTCTCTCCGTAAGCTGGACGAAAAGCTCATTGGGTTGTGTACAAGTTGTGGATAAGTGAAAAGTGATGTGCCACCCACCAACCATAGTTGTGTTTACGCATAAAGTGTGCTATATTTTCTATTATGAGTACGAAGCGTACGTATCAACCAAAAAAGCGTAAGCGCAGCCGCACCCACGGCTTTCTTAAGCGCGCGAGAACACGTACCGGTCGCGCCATGCTTTTGCGTCGGCGTCGCAAAGGGCGTGCGCGTCTCTCGGCATAACACATGACATTCCAACGTCTCACGAGAGACGATCTAACTACCTTCTTTAAGTCCCGCTCTTCACGGGTGCGGGGTTCCCTCTTTGATGTTTCATTTCAACCGCACGGCGGTCATGCCCCGAAGGTGGCGTGTATTGTTAGTAAAAAAGTGATGTCACGCGCCATTGATAGAAATAAGACACGTCGACGTGTGTATGCCGTGGTGAGGCATCTCAGCCTCCCCCGTATACCGCTCTCTTTGGTATTTACAGCGCGCGTCGAGGCGAAGAAAGCGCCTTTTGCGGCGATAGCACTGGATGTGCGCACCCTGGTAGAGAATGTCCTCACCCGGTACAATACCCGGATATGATCGGTGCGGCCTTCCACACGGTAATTTATGTACCCCTCTACAATGGGCTCATCTATCTCGTTGATGTACTGCCTTTACACGACATGGGCCTGGCGATCATTATTCTCACCATTGTGGTACGCATTATCCTCTACCCTCTCTCAAGGCGGGCGGTGGAAGCACAACTCGCGATGAAGGAGATAACTCCCGAAATTGAGGAAATTAAGAAGAAGTACGCCAACGACAAAGAGGCGCAGGGTAAGGCAATTTTTGCACTCTATAAAGAGCGCGGGATACATCCATTTGCAGGCCTCGGTCTGGTCCTCTTGCAATTCCCATTCATCATTGGGCTCTATTGGGTATTTTCGAAAAGCGGCTTGCCAGAGGTAGACGCCACTATTCTCTATCCGTTCGTCGGCATTCCTCCCTCGATTCATATGAATTTCCTCGGGCTCATCCCTCTCTCGGGGCACAGCATCGTGCTCGCCACAACTGCGGCACTCACCCAATTCGCCTACACGCGTCTCTCCATGGGAAAGCCCGCGACGATTGATCCCTCTCCGGTTGAGTCATCGCTCTCGGGAGATCTCGCCAAGAGTTTTGATACCCAGGCGCGGTACGTCCTCCCACTCTTTATTGGGGTTATCTCGTTTTCGATCGCCGCCGCCGCGCCTCTCTACTGGACGACGAGCAACCTTTTCATGATCCTTCAGGAGTACGCGAGTGGGCGTCGCTTTTAGCAATTTTTACCGTTTTTGCGTGTTTGTGGCGGGTGGTGGTATAGTGCCCCCATGCAAGATGAACTCATCGAAAAGGTGTTGAAGGAGATACTCATGCTCATGGGTGTCTCGTACACAGGGATTGAGAAGCAAACGGTCGCCGGTCAGACCATTTTCTCGATAACTACCAATGACGCCGCCAGTCTGATCGGATCTCATGGCGATACAATCTATGCGCTCGATACGCTGGTAAAGAAAATTATTGAGAAACAAATTGAGAAAGGAGTCATGGATGGTGAAAAGATTGAGGAGCCACTTTTCCTCATTGACGTTGGGGGCTATCGTGCGCAAAAGATCAAGGACCTCGAGACGAAAGCGCTCATGATGGCCGAGCGTGCACGGAGCTTCCAGTACGACGTAGAGCTCTCCCCCATGAGTGCCTATGAACGCCTCATTGTTCACACGGTGCTCTCCCAAAAACCGAACATCAAGACCGAGTCGCAGGGTGAGGGGCGCGGCCGTCGCGTCGTAATCCGCTACATTCCCACCTCATGATGAGGCCTACTGGGCCTCGTCTTTGAGTAACGTGCCGACATTCAGAATCTGCGGATTTATTTGGTAGAGAATCAGATAAATTCCAAGGAGGAGTAGCAGCCCGATGATAGCGTCTTGGAACACCTGCTTTGCTTTGTTTTTATTACTCCACATATCGGCGCTCCCCATGTAGAGCCATCCAGCCCACATGATGCGGAGCATCGCGAGGATAGCGCCAACATTGATTGCAACTTTAAATGCAGTATCGAGCATGGTTACGAGCGACAGTGGACCCTCTCCAAAGAGGCCGGATATGAGGGAATCCCCGCTTGCTCCCGGTGGTGTGATTGGTACGAACGTGGGCACTGCCGCCCACCAGAAACGCGTCATACGGTGTAGTTGCTCGCGCATAGTTTATTTTACGACACGCAGGACCCATAGCGAGCCGTCGCGCCCATCGATGAAGGCAATGAAGCGACCGGTCGGATCGATCTGCGGGCTATGGACGTCGGGAGATTCTTCTGTCGCGTAGAGCGCCTGTGTGGCATTTGCGCCAACGTCAACCTGCCACCAGGCATCATTGCTGTGATAGGCGCCCTGGTGCCACTTGTCGAGAAAACCTACCGGTGGGAGTGTACGCGGAACAGCACAATACGCGAAGAGGGATGTTGTACCGGTCATCGGTGCCCACACACACTTGTCGGCTATCGTTCGAAGTGAAATTTTTTGATCAGTGCTCGACGCCGCCGTGCGCGCAAAGAGATTAACCCCGGATGAATCAGCTGAGCTCCACAAGAGCGCGGTCGATGATGCGCGCGGCAAAATTTGGAGTCCGGGGATGTTGCCCACGATCTCAGAAAGCGCGCCATTCTTTCCGATCTCGTAGGCGTAGCCGGGAATATTGTCACTCGAAAGCTGCTCGATGGCGAGATGTCCCGGCATGATGATCGGCTTCCATCCCGAAAGGATTGAGGTGAATACACGGTTACTGGACGATCCATCGGCTTTTGAAACGGTACCAATGGAGCCGGTAGCGGTGGGCGTGAGGTAGAAAATAGATGCGGTAGAGGGATCGATCGAGATGAATGAGATATTATCATTGAGTTTTGACCCAATGAGTGTGGTTGTGGTCGCACCCCGCCCCACCGTGCCGCTAAAGGAGGTAACAACGCCATCCTCTATCGATCGTTCAATGACAAATTCATTTGAAAAGTATGCCTGCTGCGTCTTAGGCCGAAGTGTGTTGGTGAGACGTGTCACATTTCCCTCTATCGGATCAGCCGCGAAAATGTATCCCGTCGCACGTTCGGCATAGCGAAGTGTGAGCGCGCCATCCGCGGTCGTAAATCCAAAACCGGCGATTGGTGTCTTGGCAACGTGCCAGAGTCGCGGTGTCTTAAACTGGATTGTGTTTGCAGTGGTGGGCGGGTTATGTTCCTCGCTCGAAGTACCAGTTTTGCTCGTGTTCAAGAAGGCAGAGTCTGGCGCGATGTCGCCGGGGAATGATACGCCGGTATTGCCACTCAGTATGTTTTTAGTGTTTTCCGAGGCGCCACCGATCAACCCACCAGTTGTCGAAAAGCCGCGCGCCGCATCGGAAACCCTGATTGCGTTCTCGTGCGTGCGCAGATAGACATACCAACCCGCGAGACCTCCTACGATCGCGACGAGAATGGCGGCAACAATTGGACCAGCGATAGATGTGCGCATAATCAGTTTGGTTGACTAAAGGGATTTTTCCGCACCGCGGTATCTGAGAAGAGGATAGTCCATGCGGCATCGGCAGAGAAGAATATGTTGGTTGCGTGCGAGAGCGAAACAGAGAGATTTGCCTGCCCGCCCGCAGGAGCGCCGAGTGTCAGCGAATTCTTTGTATCGTCTCCGGTTGAGATGCTCATACCATTCACTCGCCAATCGTACGTGAGTGCATCGTCGGTTGGGGTGCGCGCCGTGCTGAAGAATGGGATTGCGGAGAGGGTTACCTCATGCCCAATGATCGATGAGGTCGTGGCTATCGCCTGATCAAGGCGTAGGCCGTAGAGCGGATGGTCCTCGTAGAGTCTGACAACCGGTTCTGCTGACGAGACGATAATGGAGGTTTCTCCAGTAAACGAACCGTCGACCGATTCCGCGTTTACCGTGATCGTGTCGTGTCCAAAGAGATAGGGTGACGAAATAATGACCGACGCCTTCCCGCGTCCGGAGACAGAACCGATCACCTCCCCGTTGCGTTTCCAGGTAAAAATAATGTCGCTCACCGGCACGGACGCACCGCTCTGTTTCTTGAAGTAGGGAACCGCCTCGAGTTTGAACGTGCCTCCTGCGGCGGGGAGTGCCCTGCCCTCATAGAACGGCGGTACATAGGAATTGCCATCGTAGAGGATGTCGATGCGCGTGGGGACGATTGAAGCGGATGTGGAAATCACGGAGCCTTCTCTGGTTGTTATCTGCGCGTCTATGTTCGTTACTGATCCCAAGGGGCCGGCGATCGTCGTGATCGTCTTATCGGTTGAGGGGACGGGTTTGCCATCAATTCTCCACGATAGAGAGCTGGTGTCGAGATCGATGAGCGAACTCTCGAGTGAGAGTTTTACCGTATCCCCCGGGCGCGGGTAGCTGGGATCCATGGCGATGCGCGCCGCGCCACTGAAGCCGGGAAGCATAAACTGTGCGTGCGCAATAAATGGCATGATCGCCAACGCGAAGAGAGCCGTCATCAACCGCCTCATACGAATAAGTATAACGCGTTTAGTGGCGCCATTCTCGAGTAACGAGGATTGCAACGCGTAGTGTCCAACCCGGTGCCAGAAGATTCAGGATTGGTATCGCTTCGACGATGGTGGTAATAAGAGTGCCGGTCGCATTTTCCCCAAAGAGGCTTATTCCCTGCATCTTCATCCAGGGCCAGAAGATGATGATGGCGATAATGTCAACGAGGAAGCCGCCGAAGCCAAATGTAAAAAAATCCACTACCGGGTCGAGTATGAAATCGATAATGAGTGCGACTCCAATCATGAGGCCACCCGAAAGATATGAGAGAAACCTCATATGCTACTCGGGAATCGACGAAGGAGGGGTCGAGCGCTGAGTGTCTTTTAGTATGGAGGCGGCTTGGGCAGCTTGTGGCGAGAGCGAGGGGGCTGCCGTGTCCATTGTTACCGTACCGACTCCCGCTTCGCGCGCCGCCTCAAGCTCCTGCTTGGCCTTTTTGATCGCGAGAATTTGCGAAGGATCCGAGGTTATGATTTGGTCTTCGGTATAGCTCGCGATGACCTTGATTGCCACATGCTTGAGTCCGGCAAAGAATATTCCCTCGCCCACGTCGCTCTCTAGGAGGAGGTATTTCTCCTCATCGGAGAGTTTGAAGGTTGATTGTACGAGATCGACCGACGTGGGTGATTGCCGCAAGAGGAGCTGGATTGATGAGTTCGTGAGCATTGCTGCCCCGTAGGGAGATTGGAGAAAGTCGTTGACGTCCTGGGTGATCGTCGAGAGGCCGAGGTAGTACTTGCGTCCACGTTTGGCGATGCCAAAAAGGAAGCTCGCGGTATCCTCACTCTTCATCATCCACCAAGCCTCATCGATGACAAGCAATCGCTTGCGCAACTCCTTTCTCACTGCATTCCAGATGTGGTGTGTGATGATGTACATGGCGACAGGTTTCAAATCGTCTTCCATATCGCGCACGGAGAAAACGATAAGTTTTTTATTCATGTCGACGTTCGTCGGGCGATTCATGAATCCGCTCCAGGTGCCCTTTGTGTATTTTGAGAGACGCTGCACCAAGGATTCGCTCCCCTCCATACCG
>Ga0272446_1004692_pt1 | contig 15885 bp, 18 predicted proteins | sample YNPCB0061_FD_194587 | JGI IMG/M metagenome (GOLD analysis project Ga0272446, IMG submission 194587) | Hot spring microbial mat communities from Yellowstone National Park, WY, United States - YNP-CB-006-1 | ecosystem: Environmental > Aquatic > Thermal springs > Hot (42-90C) > Sediment | place... | reverse complement strand
TAGTTGATACGCCTACTTTCCACGTCTCTAGTTTAACACATAGAGAGGGCTAAAGCCCCCTGAGTTGGCTGTATCCCCTCGCTAAAGCGGAGGGGTTTTAGCCCGCCCACATCACTCCTATAAATTGCTGCTGAGTTTAGCACAGCCATTTCCGAGGATTCAAGAGAGGATTTTCTATGGTCAAAATTAAGGAGAACATAGCTAGTCTGTTAAGACTGCCACAATTTTGGCAAATGTGTCAAAATGTTTCCTGTGTCAACTAGTGTGCTGCTTACCCTTGCAAACCCCTACCGCGATCGCCCTCGGCAATTTTGATGGTGTCCATCGGGGGCATCAGCACGTCATCCATACCCTTGTCGAGGCGGCACCCCCAGAGTGTTACCGCTCGATCATTACTTTTTCCCCCCATCCTCAAGCGTTTTTTACAGGGGAGGAGCGGCTACTGTTGACCCCCGCCGCTGAGAAACGCGCCCTGCTCAGCCAGTATGGCATTGAACAGGTGATTGTTTTACCCTTTACGCAGCAGTTGGCGCAGCTTTCGCCCTTAGAATTTATTGAGCAGATTTTGGTGCAGCAACTCCAGGCCAAGGTGCTCAGTGTTGGCTTTAATTTTGGGTTTGGGCGTGGGCGCTCTGGTACTGCTGAGGATTTGCGAACCCTCTGTGCCGCCTTTGGCATTCCTGTCCATATTGTGCCCCCTTACTGTCATGGTGGCGATCGCGTCAGTAGTTCTGCCATCCGTGCCGCCCTAGCCACCGGGGATGTTGATCTTGCCCGCGAGCTATTGGGGCGACCCTATGCACTGACGGGAACTGTGATCTACGGCCACCAACTGGGTCGTCAACTGGGGTTTCCGACCGCTAATTTAGCCGTGCCGACCGATAAACTCTTGCCCCGCCATGGTGTTTATGCCTGCTGGGTCACAGCAGCCATCTTCCCTAGCCCCCAGTTAGGGGTGGTGAATATCGGTGTGCGTCCTACCGTAGATGGCCGAGCCGTGACCACAGAAGTTCATCTCTTGGATTGGTGCGGTAACCTCTACGGCCACGAGCTAACCCTACACCTTGAAGCCTTTATTCGCCCTGAAATGCAGTTTTCCGCCTTGGCGGAGCTGCAATCCCAAATTGTGCGGGACTGCTGCGAGGCCGCCACCCATCTACGGCGAGTTAAATCCTATGCGTGATCCCCTACAGCAATTGGTGACCAATCTGGGTCAAGTGATGGTGGGCAAGGAAACTGCTCTTGAATTAGTGCTGGTGGGCTTACTGGCGGCGGGGCACGTGCTGCTCGAAGATGTGCCTGGTGTCGGTAAAACGCTGTTGGCTAAAGCCTTGGCACGCTCCCTTGGCGGTTCCTTTCAGCGCATTCAAGCCACCCCTGATCTCCTGCCAACGGATTTATCGGGCACAAATATCTGGAACCCGAAAACCGCTGAATTTGAATTCCGTCCGGGGCCAGTCTTTTGCAACATTCTGCTGGCGGACGAAATCAACCGGGCTACACCGCGCACGCAGTCGGCCTTACTCGAGGTGATGGAAGAGTACCAAGTCACCATTGACGGGGTCACCTACCCGTTGCCCCAGCCCTTTTTTGTGATTGCCACCCAAAACCCGGTGGAGTACCAAGGTACGTTTCCGCTGCCTGAGGCACAGCTCGATCGCTTTGCCCTCTGTCTGAGCTTGGGGTACCCCACTGAAGAGGAAGAGCTACAAATGCTCCAGCGCCTGCGGGGAGGCTTAGATATAAACCAGCTTAGTCCCTGCTTAAGTCTCAGTGAGATTGAACAGTTGCGCCAGCAGGTTCTGCAGGTACGGGTTGAGCCGGTTGTGCAAAAGTACATTCTTAGCCTTGTCCGCAGCACTCGCCACAGCGATCGCATTACCCTAGGTGTTAGCCCCCGCGGCACCGTTATGCTCCAGCGCACGGCTCAAGCCTTGGCCTTTCTCTGTGATCGGGATTATGTTGTTCCTGATGATGTGAAACGCCTTGCCCCTCACGTTCTGGGACATCGTCTAATTACCACTGCTGGTCGCTCCAATTTAGGAGTTGTTGCCGAGTTACTGGACGCTGTGCCTGTACCCTAGGAGAAGTAAACTACTCCCAGCTAAAGCAGGGAGCTTTTAGTAGCCCTGCAGTTAGCAAGCCAACCGCGAGCCTCTGGGGTGGTTTACAACACCCCCAATCGACCGTTACCAGTGCCTTGAACAACCGTTTCTGGTGTCCGCAGTACAATTATAACCTAAAACAACTGAAGTTGCTAAAGGAGCTTTCCTCCCCGCACTGAAGTACGGGGCTTCCAGCCCTACCCGATGTGACAAGAGTGTTCTCGGTGAACATCTCGCAGTCTCTAAAACTGTCATCGTTGTTAAGTAGAGTTAAATAAACGACGAATGTTGCAGTTGGTTTCTGCATCCTTGGCGGCAAAATTTTGAAGGATTTTGAGATCATGAAACCCACCGTACTAATGACGCAAGCGGTTCAACGTCAGGGGGAAATTTGGCATAGTATTCTCAGTAGTCAAAACATCACGGTCATCTGGGAAAGCCTCGATGGTGACATTCTGGGCGTATTAGAGCAAATGGAAACCGCTGGTTTGACCCTGCCCAACTTGCTCTTGTTGGATCTAGGGATGACCGTAACCAATCCCTACCGGTTTTGTCAGGTTGCCCAGTCTCGCTTTCCATCGCTGCCGATTGTGATTACCGTGGGTCAAGAACGCCAAATTAGCAGTGCCGAACGCCGTTGGGCATTACGCCTCGGCGCGACCGATCTACTCCCAGGTATTCAAGAGTCCACCCTGATTGCTACGGCGGTGTCCCACCTCACCCGTATTCTAGAGTTGCTGGATGCGCTGCCCATTCAGCAGGATGCCTTGATGGAGAGTTTGAGTCGCCTCTCAGCCCCCCTGCAATCTCCCCCCCCGCCAGCGCCGTCACCCACGGTCGAACCCGCTGCACCTGAACCGTCCCAAAGTATGCAGCAGTACCGCGGAATTGGTACTGTTGCAGACACCAGCACCTTACCCAAAGGGGATGAAGATGGTCAGCGTCGCCGCCGTTATCGCGGCTCAAGCTATTAGGAAACTCCCCAGGCCGGATTCGAACCAGCGACCAATCGGTTAACAGCCGACCGCTCTACCACTGAGCTACTGAGGAATATCGACGATTTCTTACTATAGCCTAGCTAGAATCACTTGGCAAGCCCATGGTATGCTAGGGTTGCCACTGGAGGGTCCCTTGGTCTATCGCTACGTCATCTTGAATAAGCCCTATCGGGTCTTGTGCCAATTTCAGGATGAACGGGGTCGGCAAACCCTCAAGGACTACGTCCCCATTCCCGATATTTATGCGGTGGGTCGCCTCGACTATGATAGCGAAGGCTTGGTGTTGCTCACGAACGATGGGCGCCTACAACACCGCCTGAGTGACCCCCGCTACCGCCATCCCCGGACTTACTGGGTACAGGTGGAAGGGCACCCTACGCCTGAGGCTCTGGAACACCTTCGCCAAGGGGTACTGATTCGAGGCGATCGCACCCTGCCGGCCACTGTTACGGTTCTACCTGAGGCTCCCGCTTTACCGCCACGGACGCCACCGATTCGGTTTCGCCGCTATATTCCTACGGCGTGGCTCAGCATCACCTTACGGGAAGGGCGTAATCGACAGGTGCGGCGCATGACTGCTGCTGTTGGCTTCCCGACGCTGCGTTTGGTGCGGGTTGCTCTTGGTTGCCTTGAACTGAACGATCTTGCACCCGGCTGCTGGCGGCATTTGACCCCCCAAGAGGTGGCACACTTGCGACGGTTGTGCTCTTTAGAGCCTGTTCTCGATCAAATTTGTGATTATGACTCATTCCAAAGACCCTCAACAGGCTGATTTTCGGCAGCGGCTGCGCTCAGAAGCTCAGGCACCCTATCGCGGGCTACGGCGCGTTTTTTATGGCGTTTTTGCAGCTTCAGGGCTAATGGGCGGCTTCATCCTTAGCTTGAAGTGGCTGGCAGGGACTGCTCCGGCAGATGTGGGCTGGAGTTTGGCTTTGCAGCTAGGGGTTGTTGCCGTGATGATTGCCCTATGGCGATGGGATCAGCCGCGATCGCCCCAACGCTCTAGTGGCACTGTGCCACCAAAAATCGATCCACCCGATTGATATCAGGGCAGATGTGCACCTGTTGATAGGCACCGGTGGCCGTGGCGATCGCCCGTGCCGACTTCCCCTGCCCCGCCATGAGTTCTATAAAGAGCCACCCCTGGGGCAGCAAATACGCGGGGGCAGCTTGCACAAGGAGGCGCACCGCTGCCAGCCCGTCACTGCCGCCATCAAGGGCAAGGTGGGGCTCGTGGTACTGCACTTCCGGTTGCAGGCGGGCAATCATGGCCGTGGGAATATAGGGGGGGTTACTGATGATACCCTGTACCTGACCTTTGAGAGGGGCGATTGGCTCAAACCAACTCCCTTGGTGGCAGTGAATGCGATCGCCCAACCGGTAGCGCTGAATATTAATTTTTGCTACGGCTAGGGCAGCAGCACTGCGATCAACTGCATGAAGCTGGACTTGTGGCCATAGGCGCGCCAGTCCCAAGGCGATCGCCCCGCTACCGGTACCTAAATCCAGCCAGTGCCCCTGCTGTTGATGAACAGGAACCCAGCGGTCAACCCACTCCAGCAGTTCCTCGGTTTCTGGTCGCGGAATCAAGACACTAGGGGTCACTGTCAATTCCAGATCTCGCCAGTAGGCACATCCCAGAAGGTACTGCAGCGGCACCCGTTGTTGCCAGCGTTGTTGCCAGCGATAACTGAGTTCGGCAAGGGGCAGTCTTAAGGGTAGAGAAGGCTGGCTGCGGTAACTGTGCAGGGTCAGGTCGAGGGGGGTTAACTCACTGAACGCAAGCAAAAAGGTTTTCAATTCAGCTCGACCAGCGGCTTTTTCAGTCTCAGGAATGCACTGGCAGGCCCACTGCCACCACTCCCATAGGTGCTCACCACTAATGGAACATGATTGAGACTTGTTTTCTGAGGATACTCGTATCACAATAGCCCTAGATCATGCTGTGCCTTATATTCACTGTGGCAGATTTTCAGGATCAGCTTCAACGCCTCCAAGAGCAACTGCAAAAGGCGCAGGCGCGAGCCAATGAGCTGCAAAACGCTATGCCAACTGCGGCACCGCCAGAGCCATCACCAGCGGTTGATCTGCCAGAATCGTCTGATTGGGCGGATGAGGTGGCTCGCATTGAGGCTAGGGTACGGGCGCAAACCTCGATCACGGATCTACAGCAGCAATTAATTGAGGCCTTGCTGGAAAATCAGCGGTTACATTTGGCGCTGGAGCAGGAGCGTCAACATCATGCCCGCACCCGCCAAAGTCTGATTACTGCCTTGGGCGATGCCCTCGATACCCTCAAGCAACGGCGGCGATCGCCCAAGCCCCCCTAGGAATTGCTCCCAGACCCTATCCTCTGATAAGGCCATAGGGAGATGGTTAGCCCCATCAGGACAATTGCGCCACCGACAACCACCGATAGCGCCGGTACCTCCCCAAATAAGAGCAACGCAAATAAGCTGGCGGCGACGGGTTCTGCCAGCACAAGAAGCGTAACCCACGTGGGAGACAGCCACCGCACCCCCCAATTCAAGCTAGTGTGGCCAACTAACTGTGGAATGAGTGCCAGCAGGACGATAGCCAGATACAGCGTTCTGGGCCAACCCGTGTAGGACACCCCTAGCAGCAGTGGCATGGGCAGTAAGAGAATCGCCGCAGTGGAATAGGCAATCAATGCGTAACGGTGGATGTGCAGCCCAGTCGCTTGGGCACCCTGGCTCCACAGGAAGTATAGGCTGACCGCCCAAGCTGCCGCTAATGCTAACGCATTCCCCAGCAGGGGGTGGCTTGCGGCAGCACTGGTGGGTTCGCCCCAGCCAATCAGGGCACTGCCCATCAAGGCTATCCCCATGCCTAGCATCGTCCGGGGTTTTAGGGTTTGCTGCAACCAAACGTAACTGATGAGTGCTGACCAGATGGGGGTTGTGGTGACTAGGGTAGTGGAGGCCGCCACTGACGTGTAACTGAGGGAGGTAAACCAAAGGCTAAAATGAGCCGCCAACGCACCCCCCGCCAGCAATGCGTAGCGCAGGTTGCGATCGCCTAGGTCGGGCCACGGCCAGTAAAACAGTTGTGGGGACAGAAAAATAGCGGCCAAGGACAGCCGTCCCGCCGCCAGCAACATACTAAAGCCCACGGTGGTGCCAAAGGAGTCAGTGCTCAGCCCTTGGGTGCCCCAGCGCACTAGCACCGCTGCCGTAGAAACCGCCAGCACCCCCAAGGCTAGGATGAGGGCAATGCACCAGCGGGGTGGACTACTTGCCGACATTGGGAATGGGGATCGGTGTGTCGCCATCGAGGCCAAAGGCACTGTGAACCGCTTGCAGGGCGCGAACGCCATCGGTGGCCGCCACGACACAACTGACTCGAATTTCTGAGGTGGCAATCATCTGAATGTTGATGCTTTCCTGGGCAAGCGCCGCAAACATTTGGGCGGCAATGCCCGGACGGTGAATCATCCCCACGCCGACAATGCTGACCTTGGCGATCGCCCGATCCACTAACACCTCGGTGTAGCCTAGCTTGGGTTGCAGGTCTTGGAGTAAGGCTTCGGCGCGATCGGCATCTGCTGCTGCCACCGTAAAGGCAATATCCCGACTCATCACCCCTGCGAGGGATCGCGATCGCTGGGATTGAATGATCATGTCCACACTAATCCCCGCATCCGCAAGGCTCTGAAAGATAGCTGCTGCCATCCCAGGGCGATCGGGCACATCGCGAATCGCCAGCCGCGCCTGCTTTGCGTCAAGGGCAACCCCCCGTACCGGCGGTGCTGCCGTCGTCTGTTGGGGGCAGGCAGAGTCAGCCTCCACGCCAAAGGTTTGAGTCAGCACCGCAATGGCACGCCCCGCATCTGCTGCTGCCACCGTGCAACTCACATTCACTTCCGATGTGGAAATCATCTGGAGGTTAATGCCAGCAGCGGCTAAAGCCGAAAACATTTGCGCGGCCACCCCAGGGCGACCAATCATCCCTGCGCCGGTAATACTGACTTTGGCAATATCGCGATCCACAAGAACATCCGTTTCCTGCACCACTTGGTGGGGGTTCAACCGTGGATAAAAGGCCGTGGCCACGGCCTCTGCTTGGTTGAGTGCCGCCTTTTGCACGGTAAAGGCAATATCGTTGGTTTGCCCTTCGTGGATCGATTGAATAATCAAGTCCACATCAAGGTTTTGGCGGGCCAATTCACCAAAGAGCTGGGCGGCCACCCCGGGGCGATCCGCCACCCGTAGCAGCGCCACTTTGGCTTGATCCGTATCCAAGGCCACCCCATCCACCGGCTTGCCTAGTTCTAGGTTTTCAACTGGACGGGGCGATCGCCGGGGTGCAACGACCCGTGTTCCCGGATCGTCACTCCAACTGGAGCGCACAACCAGATCAACGCCGTAATTGCGGGCAATTTCCACCGCCCGTGGATGCAACACCTTTGCCCCTAGGCTCGCCAACTCCAGCATCTCATCGCAGGTAATTTCGGCCATCAGTTGGGCAGTGGGTACCAGCCGTGGATCGGTGGTTAAAATGCCCGGCACATCGGTATAAATCTCGCAACAATCCGCCCGCAGGGCAGCCGCCAAGGCCACAGCCGACGTGTCAGAGCCACCGCGACCAAGGGTCGTGACCTCAAAATCTGCATCGGCAGTAATCCCCTGAAAACCTGCCACCACAACTACTTGGCCATCCTTGAGGTGCCGCTCAAGGCGTTGGGTTTCGATGTGCAGAATGCGGGCACGGGTATGGGCGGGTTCAGTGACAATCCCCACCTGTGCCCCCGTCAACGAAATCGCCGCTTCGCCAAGGGCATGGAGCGCCATGGTCAATAGGGCAATCGAGACCTGCTCTCCCGTTGACAGCAGCATATCCATTTCCCGCTGACTGGGGTGGGGGGTAATGGCTCGCGCCAGTTGCACAAGACTGTCGGTGGTTCTGCCCATCGCGGAGACCACCACCACCACCTGATGCCCCGCTGCCACCGTTGCCTGCACCCGCTGTGCTACGGCTTGGATACGCTCTACACTACCGACGGAGGTGCCGCCGTACTTTTGTACAATGAGTCCCATGCCTGTGCTGAAACAATGCTTTCGCTATCTTAGTCTAGCGATGGGGTCAATGTCCGTTTGGGCAGCGTCACTGGGGCACTGCTCAATCGTTCCTTGACGATGAGCAGATAGAGGCAAGGTATGTTCTGCTGTGCATGAGCTATGCCCAGTCTAATTGCACAATTCTGCCTGAACAAGAGCCATCACTGTTGGCTTAATGCCCCGCTGGGATCGGCATCGCACCTTAGCGATCCTGCGATGTCCTTTTCCTAGCGTTGGGACAGAATACTGGGTCGAATTTTATCCCCGTCTTGAAGCGGGCGACTTGATCGCACCACGTAGCGATCGCCAACCTCTAGCCCCTCTAGAATTTCTACGGTTCCCTGTCGCCGCTGTCCCAGCCGGACATCCCGCTCAACGGCGCGATCGCCCATAACCACAAAAACGGTGCCTTGTCGTGCGGACAGTCGCCCCTCCTCTGCCCCTGCTAAGGCTGACTGGGGAATCAATAGCCGTGGGGGATTGACCGAGCCAAGGGTCACCCGAGCCAACAAGCCACTGCCAAGGCGTTCATCGCCATTATCGATCAGAATTTCCACAGGGGTCAGCCGTGCATCAGCCGCTGGGGAAATACGGCTAATACGACCGTTGTAGGTGCGATTGGGAACCGCATCAAAGGTCAAGGTAGCCTTTTGGCCTAGGGCAAGCCGCCCCAGTTCCTGCTCTGAAACCTCGACAACCACTTTCAACTGCTTGAGATCCCCTAAACGCAGTACCTCTCCCCCCGGTTGCAGCAGGTTACCGACTTCTGTGAGCCGTTCTAAGACAACGCCATTGAGGGGCGATTTCATCAGGGCATAGCTGAGGCGCGCCCGAGCTTGTTGAACAAAGGCCGCCTGAGCTTGGACTCGCCCTTGTGCGACGGCTACCCCTTGCTGTGCGGTGACCACTTCCGCTTGGCGAGAGCGCAACACCTGCCGTGCGGTTTGGGCGGTTGTGCGTGCTTGTTCTGCCGCTTGGGCAGAGACCGCCCCATCTTGGCGGAGGGTTTCAAGGCGTTGGGCATCACTTTCTGCCTGTTGCAGGATGAGTCGCGCTTCTTCGACGGCCGTGCGAGCACTGTTGACAGCCGCTTGGGCTTGAATGACCTCATTGCGACGGGCAGCCAACTCTGCTTCGGCTTCAAAAACAGCGGTTTTGAGGACAATCGGATCCACCTCTGCCAACACTTGCCCCGCCCTGACGCGATCGCCCACGTCAACGCCAAGACGAACCACTTGGCCTTCAACTTGGGAGCGCACCATAACCTCACGGTAGGGATGGGTAGTTCCAGTTAGAGTGGTGTCGCTCTCTAATTGCCCCAACTGCGCAACTGCCACATCAACCGCCACCCCCTCCCTCTCTGGCCGTGCCACCGCAGGCGCATCTAAGCGGTTCATTGCCGACTGACACCCGCCAAGGAGAACCCCCACTGCGATCGCCCCCGTCAGCCGTTGCCCAATCATTAAAATATTCCCCCCGACACTGCACATTTTTGACCCCAGCCTATCACATCGGGTAGGGCTGGAAGCCCCGCACTGAAGTACGGGGAGGAAAGCTCCTTTAGCAACTTCAGTTGTTTTAGGTTACAATTGTACTGCGGACACCAGAAACGGTTGTTCAAGGCACTGGTAACGGTCGATTGGGGGTGTTGTAAACCACCCCAGAGGCTCGCGGTTGGCTTGCTAACTGCAGGGCTACTAAAAGCTCCCTGCTTTAGCTGGGAGTAGTTTACAGTGCCCTGAGCTGCATCAGCAGGACTTCCCACACTAAGCGCGGTTGGACGTACTGCTGCAAATACTGCTGTGCCTGCTCGAGATGCCGCAGAGCGCTCATCGCCGCCGCCCAGTTACCCTGTTGCGAGTAAACGCGCCAACACTGCTGCTGCATCAGACTCAGCAGCCACACTTGGCGTTCCACCTCAAGCATTTGGCTCAGGTCACGAGCCAGCTCAAGACATTGACGCAGCGGCATGGGACAGGTCAGTTGGTGCCCTAGGGTGCGGAAGGCTTCGGGGATCTGCTGCCACGTCTGCCATGCGTGTAGCACGGCTCCCGGGGAACCAGCGCCAAGGTGCCATAGTTCTGGGGTCACCTCTTGCCAAAAACTGGCGGGAGCCACCCGCTGCAGAACGGTTTCTAAGTCAGTGCGGCGCAAGGGGGTAAAGGGAATTTTTTGGCAGCGCGAGACGATGGTATTGAGCACAGAGGCTTCACTCGGGGTAATCAGAATCAGGGTTGCCCGACCCGGCTCTTCGAGGGTTTTTAGCAAGGCATTGGCAGCGGCTTCGTTGAGGGTTTGCGCCTGTTCAATGACCACTAGCGATCGCGGGGCATGCATGGGAGGTTGACTCAGCACCCGACTGAGATGACGTATCTGCTCAAGACGAATCTGGGCGGTGCCCCGGGGAATATCTTTACCCGCCGCCATCAATTGGGCGCGGGTGTAAAGCGTCCCTTGGTGGCTGTAGGTGGGCTCAACCCAGAGCACATCAGGATGGTTGGTCAGGGAGGCGATCGCCGACGGCTGCTGCCCCAAAAGGATCTGTAGAAAGTGGCGGGCTGTGAGGGCGCGGCCCACCCCTTCAGCCCCCACGAATAGATAGGCCGGAGCCAACCGCTGGCGCTGCACCGCATAGCTCAGCAACTCTACGGCTGTCGGCTGGCCAATGACCCCTGCAAACCATGCCTCACTCATGCCTGACCTTGAACGTCCCTTAGCAACTGCGTGTATTGACATCCAAAACTCAGCGCTAGCTAGTTTACTATTTAGTAACCTACCCCCAGTTAAAGCTGGGGGCTTTTAGTAGCCCTGCAACTGGTGAACTAACCCCTATGAGTAACATCCAGCGTATTACAGGCCGTGGCTTGCCCCTGCGCGGCAACGACATTGATACCGATCGCATCATTCCGGCACGCTTTCTCCGCTGTGTCACCTTTGATGGGTTAGGTGCCCACGTCTTTGCTGACGATCGCCACGCTGCCAATGGACAGCACCCCTTCGATGCCCCCCAGTATCAAGGGGCACGTCTGCTGGTGGTGAATGCCAATTTTGGCTGTGGCTCAAGTCGCGAACACGCCCCCCAAGCGATCGCCCGCTGGGGAATTCAAGCCTTGATTGGCGAAAGCTTTGCCGAAATTTTTGCCGGTAACTGCTTAGCGATGGGAGTGCCCTGCGTCACCGCCGCACCCGAGGCAATTCAACGGCTACAAACGCTGCTAGAGACGGCACCGAGTACAGAATTGGTGTTGAACCTTGAGACTCTGACCCTCAGTGGTGCGGACTTGACCCTAGAGGTGAGTATGCCAGACAGTACCCGCCAAATGCTGCTCTCTGGCCAATGGGATGCCTGCGGCCAACTGCTTGCTAACCTCACCCAGATTCACCAAGTGGCAGCCCAATTGCCCTATCTAGCTTATGCCTGATCTACCCGCAGCAGACGCAATGCCACCCCAAACAGGAAGCGGGTCACGGCCCAGCGGGGCGATCGCCCAGTAACTTCGGGTGCTTCCAACAGGCGGTACACAGCGGCGGCCTGCTGCCACTGTCGTCGCCGTAAAAACCGCCATGTGCCAGCCAAAATAAACTGGTGTAGGAAATCCCGCTGGGCGTGATGCAGTACCCTAGGGGGCAGAAGGTTAAGCTGGCGGGCTTCCTGAAAGATAGCACTGAGGTGACCGAGGGTCTGGGGCTGAAACATCCCCATGCTCAGGGCTTGATCGTGAATTGTATAGGCTGCAGTGGCCAGAGGAACCGTATAGACTCCCGCAGTAGCAAAGAAGCGGAGCCATTGATAAATATCTGTAGCTTCACCGTAGGTGTGGCTAAATTCCCCCACCCGCGCTAGGAGCGATCGCCGCCACACCAAGGCAGGAAAGCGGACAAAGGAGGAGTGCGATAAAAGTTGCCGTACCGCAGTGGCGGGTGGGAGCCACCGTGCCCGAGGCGGAATTTGTTTGCGCAAACAGTGCCCCTGCCCATCCACAAGATGCACCCCAAACAGGAACACATCATACCGCGAACCGTAGCAGTTCAGCGTATGCAGAAGATGGGGTATCCCCTGCGGTAGCAGATAATCATCATCGTGCAGTAACAGCACAAACTCGCCCCGCGCATAGGCCAAACTCTGATTCCAATTGGCAACCATCCCCAAACGTTGCGGATTTTTGTGATATTGCCATGCCCCCTGCCAACCATGGAGAAGACACTCGACCTGTGGCGTGGCAAGGGTTGAATCATCCGTAATCACGAGTTCAATCGCCGCAGTCTGAGCTGGAGTCAGGGCACTCAGGATGGAGGTAACAGCAGTGCGCAGCCCATCGGGGCGGTTATAGGCCGGAATGCAAATACTGAGTTGGGGCAGAGAGATCACACCTGTGTCACTCCTATCAACCTGCACAGTTTGGTGCATAAATTGCTGTACTTTGCCGTTAAGGCAAGGGAATGTTGCTAGCACCCGAGAGCCAATTTGCAGGATCCACCGCTATGACTACCCCGACCCTTGATCGCAACCGTTTGCAAGCTGCCTTGGCCTCCCTAAATCTTAGTTTAGAAGCAGAACTCACTCAATTTCGCTGCCATCGGCTTGTTCAGTCTCACCGTCCTCTCGAAACTCCTCAGCCAAGCAGTCCGGGGCTTACCGTGTCTGAGCCTCTAGACACCCCTGCTCCTGTCGTCACCACCCCCATCGCTCCTGCAGCAGCCCCTGCCCCTGTTGAGCTGCCATCTTCTCTGAGCCTGCAGTCTGACGCCACGGCCGCCCAGAGCGATACGGACGAGTTTATCGACTTTGACCCAGCAGAACTGGCGGGACTATTGCCCCAGTCCTACACCAGCAGTGCCCCTGAAGCCGTTGCTCCCCCACCGCAGCAGCAGACCAAACGCCCCTTTGCCTCTACCCGCGAACTCCTCAAGCACGCTCGTCAGAATAACCGTCCGTGGTTTCAGCAGCAGGATCGCAACAGGTCGCACCATTTTCAACGTTGGCTGATCGTTATTGGGGTGCTTGCAGGACTCGGTGGCGGCACCCTTTTGTGGTTGGCACGGCAGGAGACTCCTACCGTGGTGGTGAACAAGGTACCAGCGGACACCAGCCCGTCTGCTCCCCCCTTTGGCCCAAATATGGCCGCCCGCGAGTTTCCTGATGTTAACCGCAGTACCCTTGCGCAACTGGAGCCAGCGTCCTCCCCTGAACCTAGTCCAGCCCTATCGTCCCCATCGCCAGTGGTGGAATCTACCCCCTCCAAGGTATTTATTGAGCACGCGAGTAATGGCCGTTACTATGTGCTTGCCCCCTATACCGAGCCGGCGGACTTAGCCAAAGTTCAGGAGATTTTGCCGGATGCGTTCTTAGTGGGTGATGGTGCTGAAACGAAGATTCAGTTAGGCATGTTTGAGGATGAGGCTTCGGCGCAAGCCATGGTTAACCAACTGCGCGATCGCCTCTAAGCGCGCCCCCTAATTGACGCTGCTGCCAATCCCTTGCACTATAGGGGGTACGGTCTTATTTCCCTTGCCCATGGCGCGTCGCCCCGTTACCCTACCCCAACTCCAGCAAAAAAAACAGCACGGTGATCCCATTACGATGCTGACAGCATGGGATTATCTTTGGGCGCGGCTGCTCGATGCAGCAGGGGTTGATGTAATTTTGGTAGGGGATTCCCTAGGGATGGTGGCCTTGGGTTACAGCACCACGTTACCGGTCACCCTAGAGCAGATGATTCACCATGCGCGGGCGGTGCGGCGGGGGGTAACTGCTAGCTTTGTGGTGTGCGATCTGCCTTTTTTGAGTTATCACGAAAGCCCGGAACAGGCGCTGCGATCGGCGGGACAACTGGTAAAGGAAGCGGAGGTGCAAGCGGTAAAGATGGAGGGTGCCTCACCAGTGGTCTGTGCAGCCACTCAACGGCTTGTGGAAGCGGGGATTCCAGTTTTGGGTCATGTTGGATTACTGCCCCAGCGGGTGCATCAGTTGGGCGGGCTGCGGCAGCAGGGAAAAACTGAGCAGGCAGCAGAGGCAATTCTTGCCGACGCGATCGCCCTAGCTCAGGCGGGTGCCTTTGCCTTAATTCTTGAGCATATTCCCAGTGAGCTCGCCCAACGCATTACTGCCAAACTAGAGATTCCCACCATTGGTATTGGTGCAGGGCCTCACTGCGATGGGCAAGTGCTGGTCACTGCCGATGTGCTGGGGTTAACCCCTCAAGCGCCGCCCTTTGCGCCGGTGTACGCTGACCTTGGTACGCAGGCGATCGCTGCGCTGCAGCAGTACTGTCAAGACGTGCGCTCCCGCATTTACCCGCCCCCTCAGCCCTAGGACACCGTAAAACGGTTTGTTTCCTCGCGAATTTGTTCAAAGGTAATTGTTTGCTGGGTGCCCACAAACGGATTATCTGGTGTCAAAAACAGTAAACAGTGACATTCGCGTCGTTCTCGCATGGGTACACAGGGGCAGTTCCAGTAGGCAGCCGCCACTTCCGCTTCCTTATCTTCGTAGTGTCGGCAGGGGCACAGAGGCGAGCCATAATCGTCTTTGTGTTTGGCTAAACCTTCTAAAACAACCGCAGTGGTTCCCAGATCAGCGCAAAAGTAGGTTCCTGTTCGTTGGGCATAGGTTTCCGCAAATTTGCGCACGGCTTCTAAATTTTTGTCAGAGGCTTGCTGTGGCTTGTAGGCATTACTCATGGCACAATTTGCGACGGAGGACATTCCTATAGTTTGACATACTCCCTAGCCTAACGTCACCGAGATTCCAACAGTCTTAGAGTATTTGTTTATTACACATATTACACGCTGAGGATTTGAATCGTTGTTGTTTGTGGCAAATTCCCCGCTGAGACCGCAAGTGAGCTACTGCCACTTCGCCGCACAGGGGTACCTTCCATCACCGCTAAAAAGTCATCTAAGCCCGTTAAATCGCAATTGTTTGGATCAGAGGCGGCGGTGCGAAAGTGGGACGGAATGACTAAACGGGGTTGCAATAACTCAATGGCAGCTTTGGCCTCTGCCGCAGTATAGGCTTTGTCAGTGCCCCCCACAGGCACAATCATCACATCGGGTCGGCTCATGAGAATTTTTTGCTCAATGCTGAGGGGCATGGCAATTCCCCCCATGTGGAGAATGTTGACCCCCCCCTGCTGCCACCGCCACACAACATTAACACCAAAGCGAAAGCCACCTACGCGATCGTGATTTGTCCGAATTCCCTGAATCGTCAGGCCATTGACTTTGTAGTTACCCGGTTGAAACAGCAGCTTCGGGCGACCCGGCAGCCCTTCAATGTACCCCTCATCCAGTAGGCGGCTGCTAATCATAACAATATCTACAGCAACGCGGGGCGGGCGTAACCTTTGGGTGCATCCCATGGGACGAAAGGGATTCACAAGAATCCGCTGGCCACTGCCGCTAAACAGAAAGCAAGTGTGCCCCAGCCATTGTAGTGACAGTCCTGCTCCTTGCGCGTGAGCCGCCCAATGTCCTCCTAAACTGGCGATCGCCCCTACCTGCGCCCAACGCAAAAACTGTCGCCGTTCCATAGGTCTCCCCACAGTGCATTCCCAGCTAAGTATAGAGAAAAATTGGCTTATAGGAGTGATGTGGGCGGGCTAAAACCCCTCCGCTTTAGCGAGGGGATACAGCCAACTCAGGGGGCTTTAGCCCTCTCTATGTGTTAAACTAGAGACGTGGAAAGTAGGCGTATCAACTACG
>Ga0272446_1004690_pt1 | contig 15895 bp, 8 predicted proteins | sample YNPCB0061_FD_194587 | JGI IMG/M metagenome (GOLD analysis project Ga0272446, IMG submission 194587) | Hot spring microbial mat communities from Yellowstone National Park, WY, United States - YNP-CB-006-1 | ecosystem: Environmental > Aquatic > Thermal springs > Hot (42-90C) > Sediment | place... | reverse complement strand
GTTGGCCACCCGCCGACTTTGTGAGGCTCTGCTTGACCAGCCACGTCGGCCCCGTGTGCTGGCGGTTAGCAGCGGGTTGATCTATGGCTCGCCCGAACCCGATCAGCCGCCGTTCGATGAGAACAGCCCCTTGCGCCCGGATTCTCCCTATGCGGCCAGCAAAGCCGCTGCCGATCTGGTCTGTTATCAGTATCATTGCTCGGACAGACTGGACATCCTGCGAGCTAGACCGTTCAATCACACGGGGCCGTTCCAACCTCCGGAGTTTGTCGTCCCGGATTTTGCTCGACAACTGGCAGCCATCGAGCGCGGCCAACAGCCTCCCGTGCTAGAAGTAGGCGATCTCACGCCGCAACGCGATCTGAGCGATGTTCGCGATGTCGTTGCCGCTTATCTGCTGCTCATGGAACGCGGTCGAAGCGGTGAGGCCTATAATGTCGCCTCGGGGCAAAGTTGGCCCATCCGCCATGTTCTCGATCGCCTTATCGCTCTATCGGGTTTGCAGGTAGAGGTTCGCCACAGGGCAGATTTGCTGCGCCCGACCGATGCCCTCAATCCGAGGGTCAACATCAACAAGCTGTGCCGTGAAACGGGATGGACTCCACGTTACACGCTCGATCAAACCCTCGCCGACACCCTGGCTTCGTGGCGAGAATCCCTTTGACTCCCTGGAAAGGTTCGTGGATCGACTATGAAAATCGCTGTCATCGGTACTGGCTACGTCGGACTCGTCACGGGCACCTGTTTTGCCGATTGCGGCAATGATGTGACGTGCATCGACAAGGATGCTCGCAAAATCGACCTGCTCAACGCGGGCGGCATACCCATCTTTGAGCCGGGTCTGAGTGAGATGGTGCGGCACAACGCTCAGGCGGGTCGTCTGATGTTCACTACCGATCTGGCAACGGGCATCGCCTCGGCACAACTGATCTTCATTGCTGTCGGCACCCCTCAAGCAGACGACGGATCGGCCGATCTGTCTACCGTCTGGGCTGTGGCCGATGAACTCGCCAAGCATATCAATGGCCCCAAGATCGTGGTCATCAAAAGCACTGTGCCGGTCGGTACCAACCGTGCCTTTGCCGAGCGACTGGTCAAGGGCGGTTGCCAGCATCCGGTCGATGTGGCCAGCAATCCCGAGTTCCTCAAGGAAGGAGCTGCCATCGAGGATTGCCTCAAGCCGGATCGCGTGGTAGTCGGCGTGCGTCGTCCCGAGGTGGCCGCCGTTCTCAGGGAACTCTATGCCCCGTTCCTCCGCACCGAACGCCCCTTCCTCGTCATGTCGCCCGAGTCGGCCGAGATGACCAAGTACACCGCCAATGCCCTGCTGGCCACCAAGATCAGTTTCATCAACGAGATGGCCAATCTGTGCGAACGTCTAGGAGCCGACATCAACGACGTGCGTCGTGGGATCGGCCACGATGTCCGCATCGGCTTCCACTTCCTTTTTCCGGGAGCCGGCTATGGCGGCAGTTGCTTCCCCAAGGATGTCAACGCCCTGGTCTACCTGGCACGCTCCCTGGGGCTGACTCCGCACGTCATCGACGCGGTCAACCGCGTCAACGATGCTCAGAAGAAGGTACTGGGTCGTAAGATACGCGAACACTATGGCGAGAACCTAGCCGGCAAGACCCTGGCCATCTGGGGACTGGCCTTCAAACCGCGAACCGACGATGTCCGCGAGGCACCGTCTTTGACCCTGATTAACGAGTTACTCGCTCTGGGAGTCTCCTTACGCGTTCACGATCCCGAAGCCATGCCCAACATCAAGGCGATCTATGGGGATCGCCTCGTCTACAGCGATCGGCCCTATGGGGCACTCGAAGGAGCAGACGGGCTAGCCATCGTCACCGAGTGGCAGCAGTTCCGCAACCCAGATTTCGAGTTGATGCGACGCTTGCTGCAAGAACCGGTCATCTTCGATGGCCGCAATCTCTACGAGCCCAAACACATGTCCGAGGCAGGCTTCACCTACTACTCCATCGGTCGCGCGGTGGCGCGTCCTGCAAGAGCTTGAGGTCGGCCGCCTCAGCACGTCGCCCTATTGCACAACCGGATGGTCTGGTCGGAACTCATTGAAAAAGACCTGACCATCCACCGTCGTCGTGATGCTGGTCGTGCGAGGCCGACAGCACACCTTGCCCGTCAGGTAACAAAGCCAACCCGGCGCGTTGACCGCAGAACCGGCCCACCGTCTTGACCGCGTTTCCGATCCCACAACCATGCCGTGCGATCATCGCTTCCAGTGACGGCTCGTCGGCCTTCCAAAGAAACGGTGGTGGCGTGAACGGCATCGTTGTGGCCTGTCAGGCGGAAAACCTCGCATCCCGTGGACGGATCGTGGCCAGGCACAGCCCCCATTCTCCTTCCCCTAGGTCAGGACTCCACAGGATCAAGCGAGGACACAGCGTCTTGGCGCTCGACCGGTTCTTTGAGCCGGGTGTAGGACAACGAGAACTCCTCGAACCGCAGTTGCCCGGCACTTTCCCAGTCGGCCAGGAATTGTTCGATCAGTCGGGCCACGTTCTCAGAAACGAGGTAGTAGAAATTGTGTCGCCCCGAACGATCGAAATCGACTAGCCCCGCGCCGCGCATCAGCGACAGATGATGGCTGACAGCCGGTTGCGTCTGCTCGAGCAATCCGCACAGGGCATTGACATGGAGCGAGCCGTGCTGTGCCAGGGCCAGAGCGATGCGCAATCGCGAAGAGTCGCCGAGTACTTTGAAGAGCGTTGTCAGGCTCTTGAGAGTGGGGTTTGACACCTTGACAGTCAGGGGCGAGGTAGATTTTTCCGTCGGGGTTTCCCGCTGATGAATAGTCATACTAGCAGTCACATAAAATCCCTTTTGGGAGTGGTTACCGTCACCACACCCTGAGCCAATCAATGAACGGCTCCATCCAGACTCGTGCAGGAGTAAGAATGGAAGCTGCTCGGAAAACGCGATCAAGAGAGAACTAGGTGGAAGATATGAAGCAGGCAATCGAGGGGCAACAAAAATCCTCACAGAATTTTCGCAAGCGGGTCGCGCGAGCGCGGAGCGACCCGCTGGCCGATCCTGGCTTCGCGCGCCAAGCAATCGCGGTCAACTTAGCAAGCCATAGGCTCGCAGACTGGCCGCAATGCGGGCTTCTCCTGCCGAATCGAGCGGGCATAACGGTAGCCGCAGTTCGCCCGTGTCTCGGCCAAGCAACTTCATGGCGGTCTTGACAGGGATCGGATTGGTGGCAACAGACAGCAGATCACGCGACAGCATGAACAGCTTGCGATGCCAGGTCTGAGCCTCGGCGATGTGGCCGGCATCAAACGCCCGAACCAGTGCTTTCAGATCGCGAGGTACGAGGTTGCCCACTACCGAAACCACTCCCCGGCCGCCGATGCTCATCAGCGGTAGAGTCATGCTGTCATCCCCGGAGAGTATGGTCAGATTGCACAGGCTGGCGATGTGCGAGGCCTGATCGAGCGAGCCGGTGGCCTCCTTAATGGCCACGATGTTCGGCACCTCGGCGAGACGGGCAATGGTTTCCGGCGTGATGTTCGAGCCGGTTCGACCGGGAATGTTGTACAGCACGATGGGTAGATCGCAGGCCTCGGCGACTGTCGCGAAGTGTCGATAGTAGCCTTCCTGGGTCGGCTTGTTGTAGTAGGGGCCGACCATCAAGGCACCGTCGGCACCGGCACGCTGGGCTGACCGGGTCAGGCGAATGGCCTCGCGAGTGCTGTTGGAGCCGGTACCGGCCATGACCTTGATGCGGCCAGCGGCGCGTTCCGTCACCGTGTTGATGACCCGTTCGTGTTCCTCATGGCTGAGGGTGGGAGACTCGCCGGTGGTGCCGACTGGGGCTAGGCAGTCGGTGCCTTGCTCGATGTGCCAATCGACGAGACGGCCGAGGGCTTCAAAATCGACCTCATCGTTGCGGAATGGCGTGATTAGGGCCACCGTAACGCCGGCGAATTGTTCTCCCTTGGTCCTGCTCATGCGTGTCTCCACTGTGCTATCTGCGTAGGGCCACCACCTTCCCCGATGGCCGGGCCTGTGAAGGTTTTGTACGACCGTTGGCAAGAATGAACAGCGGGCGACGAATTCCCCACAGGGAGATGCGTCGTTGCCTGCTCAGCAGAGAGCCTCATGCTGTGGCTGGACTGGCACAGCATCGACAGCAATTGCCGCGTCTAGAACTTCTCGTTGCGACCGGGCGAAGCCGATTGCAGCTATTGGGCCACGAGTTGCAGCTCCGCGAGCAGGGAAGGTTTGTCGAACAGGCTACCTCCCTCCCAACGACTCACGCCACTGCGGAAGGCAGCGGCTCCGGGGCACGCAGTCGGCAGCAGGCGTACAACACCGGCAGCACAAATACGGTGAACACCGTGCTGCTGATGACTCCGCCGATAACCACGGTAGCCAACGGTCGTTGCACCTCCGCACCCATGCCGATGCTGATGGCCATAGGAATAAAGCCGACGCTGGCGACTAGAGCGGTCATTAACACTGTCCGTAGCGACTGAACCGACGTTTCCTCCACGACGTGGAACGGAGCTACACCGTGCTGCAACAGGTTGCGGAGCAGCGAGACGTAGATCATGCCGTTGAGTACCGACACGCCGGACAGGGTGATGAAGCCAACGGCAGCCGAGACCGAGATGGGCATCTCGCGCCAATACAGGGCCAGCACGCCGCCGACGCAGCCAAACGGCACACTGGAGAAGACCAGAGCGGTGTCGCGGACGTTGCGGTAGGTCAGATAAAGCAGCAGGACAATCAGCCCCAGAGCGACAGGAGCGACGAGGCCGAGTCGAGCCTGGGCACGCTGCATGTTCTCAAACTGTCCGCCCCATTCCACCTTGTAGCCGGTCGGCAACTGGACGGCAGCAGCGACTTTTTCCTGAGCTTCAGCGACGAAGCTGCCGATGTCGCGACCACGGACGTTGCACTGCACGAGCATGCGGCGGTGCCCCCACTCGCGAGTGATTTGCTTGGGCCCCTCCTCGACGGCCACGTCCGCCAATCGCGACAACGGGATCTGTTCGCCACTGGCGGTGGCCACTGGGATTGAGGCCACCGTCTCAGGGCTGTAGCGGTAGGATTCTGGCAAGCGGAGCGTCAAGGGGAAGGGCACCTGTCCCTCGATGACGTTGCCCACCACCTTGCCGCCCAGGCTCTCGATCAGGTTCAGCACCGTATCCACCGATACGCCGTAGCGTGCGATCTGATCCTGCTTGATGCGTATCCGCATGATAGGCATACCAGCGATTTGCTGCACGGCCAGATCCTGACAGCCGTCGATCTGCCGGAGGATTTTCTCCACCTCCTTGCCCTTTGCCATCAGCACGTCCAGATCATCCCCGACGATCTTGAGGGCGACATCGGCTCTGGCACCAGCGAGCATCTCGTTGATACGCTGTTCGATCGGCTGGGTGAACCAGGTGATTTGTCCAGGCAGGTTGCCTACCTCCCGGTCGATCAACTCGACCAGTTTCGCCTGGCTCTTGCCCAGTTCCTTGCGCCACTTCTCGCGTGGGTGCAGGGTGATGAACATGTCCGTCTCTTCGATGCTGCCTGCATCGGTGGCCACCTCGGGGGCACCGGCCCGGCTCCAGACGGTCTTGATCTCGTTGGGGAACTTCTCCAGCAGTTCCTTCTCCATCTGCGTATTGCGGGCGATGGACTCGTTGAGCGAAGTGCCGGGCATGCGGACAATGCCGATCACCAGTGCCCCCTCACTGAGCCGGGGCGTGAACTCGGTGCCCAGGCTGCCAGCGATGCTGACAGTGACAGTCAGCATCGCCACTGCTACGCCCAGTGTGGCCAGACGCATCCGCAGCACCAGTCGCAGTAGCGGACGATAGATCCACCGCGCCAATCGAACCAGGAAAACCTCTTTGTCCTCGACCTTCTTCGGCAACAGCAAGTAGGCCAGGACAGGCATGAGCGTCAGCGATACCAGCAGCGAACCGAGCAGCACGAAGATGACAGTCAGGGCCATTGGGCGGAACATCTTGCCCTCGACTCCCTCGAGGGCGAGGATGGGCAGGTAAACGATCATGATGATGAGTTGGCCAAAGACCGCAGGTGTGCGAACCTCGATGGTGGCCTGAGCGACGGCCTGCTCGCGCTGCTCGGGGGTCAACTCGTGCTTGTTGTGACCGAGCTTGTGGATGACGTTCTCCAGCACGACGACGGAGCTATCGACCACGATACCGAAGTCGATGGCTCCCAGACTGAGCAGAGTACCGGCGATGCCGAAACGGAGCATGCCGTTGAAGGCGAACAACATGGACAGCGGGATCGCCAGAGCGACGATGAGGCCGGCCCGCAGGTTGCCCAGGAACATGTAGAGCAAGGCGACGACGAGCAGTCCGCCCTCCAGAAGGTTGTTGCGGACGGTCTTGATGACCTGATCGACCAACTCAGTGCGATCGTAGACGACATCGATCTTGAGATCCTCGGGGAGGGTCTTCTTAATCTCCTCGACCTTCTGGCGTTGTCGGTTGGTGACGACGTAGCTGGACTCGCCCATGAGCATGAAGCCCAATCCGAGTACGCCTTCGCCCTTGCCGTTGTAGGTGACCGCACCGCGACGAACCTCGTGACCCATTTCAAGCCGGGCGACATCCTTGAGCAACACGGGGGTGCCGTCACGGGCCGTCAGCACAATGTTCTCAATCTGAGCGGGGGTGTTGGTTCGACCGATACCGTGGACGAGCAAGGCATCGCCAGCGCGGTCGAGATTGCCGCCACCGACATTCAGGTTGTTGCTCTTGACGGCGTGGAGAACCTGCTCGAAGGTGAGATCATATTTAATGAGTTGTAGGGGGTCGATACGGATCTGGTACTGCTTGACTAGACCGCCCCAACTATTGACCTCAGCGGTGCCGGCGACAGGGCGTATCTGTGGCTTGATGAGCCAATCCTGGGCCGTGCGGAGGCGAGCGAGGTCGCCATCGGCACCACGGACAACGTAGTGCAGCACCTCGCCCAGACCAGTGGCCACTGGCCCCATCTGCGGACGGTCGATTCCTGGAGCCAGTTCGACCGTCCCCATGCGCTCGTTGATGAGTTGGCGAGCGAAGTAGATGTCAGTGCCGTCCGCGAAGGTGACGACCACCTGCGACAGGCCAAACTGCGAGATGCTGCGAACCTGCGTCAGACCGGGCAGGCCGCTGATGGCCATCTCGACAGGGAATGTGATCTGTCGCTCGACTTCTTCCGGCACGAGCGACGGCGAGACCGTGTTGATTTGCACTTGCACCGGCGTGGTGTCTGGGAAGGCATCAATCGGCAGATTGGCCAGCGACAGCACGCCAACTGCGGAAACAATCGTCCACACCAGCAGCACCAGCCAGCGGTTGCGCAGCGACCAGCGAATCAAATGTTCGAGCATGGCATCCTTCTTTAATCCTGGCTGTTCATGCGGTGCTTGACGAGTTCGGACTTGAGGACATGGGTGCTGGCGACAACAACGCGGTCGCCGGCCTTTAAGCCAGCAGTGACCTGGGTAGAGCCGTTGTCCTGGATGCCCAGAGTCAGTACGCATGCCTCGAATTCGAGCGGATCGGTTGCACTCTGGACGAAGACGAGTGGTTTGCCCTGATCGTAGACGATGGCTTCGGTGGGAACGGCGACTGCGTCAGGAATCTCACGGACGACAACAGCAGCGGACACAAAGGTTTCGGGGCGGAGGGTGCCTTTGGGATTGGTCAATGCGGCCCGAGCGCGAACGGTACGGGTTTTGGGATCCATCGCAGGGTTGATACGGATGAGTCTGGCGATGGTGCTGGGCGTATTGGGCCGTTCAGGCTGGATGCGAACCTCCTGGCCTAGTGCGAGTCGTCCCGCATCCTCAGCACGGATGTTGAGATTGACCCAGAGTTCGTCGAGATCAGCGACGATCAGCAGTGGTTTGCCTTTCTCGACCACCTCGCCAACCACCATGTCGCGTGACACCACCTCGCCGTCGAAGGGAGCGGTGATGGGCAGCAGGTCGGCGGTTAGAGTGTCGGGATTGACAGTCTTGCGGATCTCCTCGGGTAAGCCCAGCAATCGCAGCCGACGCAGGGCTTCCTCCTCGTTTAGACCGGCCAGATCGTTGCGACGGACAGGCAGGCCGAAGTTGAGCAGTGTCTGTTCCGCCTGGAGAAGGTTGACACGTGCAACGCGGGCTTCGGTCTTGGCTTCTCGGATGACGCGCTCAGGCACAGCACTGGAAGCGGCCTGGAGCCGATCCAGATCCGTGCGGCGAGCCTGCTCCGTGAAGTAGGCGGCGAGAAAGTCGCTCTTGGCTTTGCCAACCTCGGCGGAAGCGACCACGGCCAGCACTTGCCCAGACTTGACCCGGTCGCCCTCGCGGCTCAAGACACGCCAGACCACGCCATCGGCTCGCGGTGACATCTCAGCATACTGTGTCCGGTCGTAGTCCAGCACACCGTTGGCCTGCACCAACTGGGCTAGGTTCCTCGTTTGCACCGGCTGCGTGGCCGAAGGAGTCGCCAGCTCTGACTGCTCCAGTCGCCTTTGATCGCGGAAGCGGATACGTAACGGCTGACCCGGCAGAGCTACTACCTCCGCCACCTGATTGGCAAGATCCACTTCTACTTTAGTTGGTGCCGCCGCCTCCTTCTCTTCCGCCCAGGGGTTCTTCCAGTGCAGCACGACCCCCCAATAGAGCAGTGCCCCTAGCACCAGGTAGGTCAGAACCGTCGGTATCTGCTGCAAAATCCCCCGCAGAACCATTGCCACAACTTGCATCGTCGAGAACCCTCTATCCATCCATGTAGCATCTACGACATGATATGCTTAACTCGTCCTCCACGTCAAGTTTAGTATGATAAAAATGTCGCGAAAAGTTTAAGGCGAGGTGAGCTTCACAAGCATTTCTGATTTCAGAATGAGGTAGCGAGCCCACTCGCGTCAGCGGTGGGAGTGGCGAGCCCACTCGCGTCAGCGGTGGGAGTGTGCGCAAAACCTCCACCCGCTGACGTGGGGCGGCTCGCTGGCGATGTCGCAATCACTTGCCCGGCGACAGCACTTCCAGCTTCAACTCCTTAAACCGTACCTCCATCGCACCTCCCGAATGCAACTGCAACGCGAAGATGCCGCGCCTTGCTAGTTTCGCATCGTCGAGATCGACGCACGGCTGGCCGTTGATCCAGGTTCGTACCCGGCTGCCGACCGCCTCGATGACGTAGTCGTTCCACTCGCCCGGCCGAACGTGCTTCTCGCCGGATTGCTTCCACAACAGCCCTCGCCCGTGTTCCTCGTAGAGTTTGCCCCACCAGCCGGCCCCGATGTCGGCCTGTGGCCCTTTGACCTCGCCGTCGGGCAACTCCTCGCTACGGAACTGGATACCGCTGTTCTCGCGGTCGGGAGTCAGCTTGACCTTGAGGCTCAACCGGAAATCGTCGGCTAGCATCGCGCTGCGGAGGAACTCGTTGCGCTTCAGCCCCGTCGTCTGGCCAACGATCTCGCCGTTCTCGACGCGCCAGAGCTTCGCATCCCCCGTCCAGCCGGTCAGATCCTTACCGTTGAACAAATCGCCGGCATTCTCCGGCCTGGCCAGCACTGGCACCTGAACCGGACTTTGCAGATAGGCGATCAGAGCGCGAATCTCCTGCTCGGTCAATCCTTTGAGCAGATCGTCGGGCATCATCGACTGGGCACTGGCCTGACGTGATTCGATGTCCTTGACCGGAATGGTCAGCGTTTCGTTTTGCGTCACGACCGTGACGGCTCGTGCAGTTTCTTCGCGGACGATGCCTGTAACCACTCGTCCGCTGTTGAGCGTCAGCACCGTCATGGCGTATTCCTTGGGAATGACCGCGCTGGGATCGAGAATGTTCTCCAACAGATACTCTAGGCTCCCTCGGTTGGCTCCGGTGATGTCCGGGCCGACCTTGCCCCCTGTGCCGAATAGAACGTGGCACTGCGCACACGTCTTGTTGAAGACGGCTCGGCCCAGCGACAGATCCGCCGGCGTGCCGAGCGATCGCAGCAATCGCGACCGCATCTGCTTGATCTGCGCATGCCGCTCAGCGGGCGTGGTACGCACGATGCCCCAGACCTCGGCGATCTGCTTTTCCAAATCCGCATCGGCCAGGTTCCGCATCTGTCGAACCACGTCGGCGGGAATGTCCGTGGCCGCTACCTTCTTGCCGGCCACTGCTGCTAGCAAAGCCCGAGCGTAAGCGGGACGGGCTGCCAGGGTGTTGACCACGGCTCGACGCGTCGCTGAGTCGTATTTTGCATACCCGCCGATCAGAATCTCTGGAGTCTTAGCATCGTCGAAAGCGGCAAGTGCCCGGATGGCCTCTAGACGTAGATCGCCTTCGCGTGCTAGCCGATGCAACACGGGCGGCAAGTCGGCATCGCGAGCCTCCGTCAGGGCGGTCAATGCTTCCAATCGCGCCGGCATACTGGTCTTGCTATCGGTCAGCATGGCTCGCAGAGCGGCAAAAGCCGAGCGATCGCCAAACAGCACCGCCAGGGCCGTGGCACGCTGACGTATCTCGGCTTGCGGGCTGGCCAGCAGTCGCTTGCTCACTGCGGGCCAACCGGCGGGCATGGGCACGTTGCGCTGCCCCTTCAACCCTTCTTGAATGCCCCGCAGGATGGCCAGTTCGGCGGCGGCTCCCTGTGCCTTGCCCAGCGCATCGACCAGCAGAGCGACCGCCTTGGCCGAACCCATCGCGCTGATGCGGCGGATCATGAACGGCAGTAGCGACACCTTCGCTTCAGCGGCCAGTTTCAACGCCCGGCCAGGGTCGGCTTCCGCCAGCGGCTCAGCGGCGTACCAGTAGAGCAGCGGTAGGTTGTGATCCGACTGATCCTCGCCGTGGGACAGCAAGCCTTCTAGCAGCGTCCAGCGTTGCTCCAGCGGCAAGCGTTGCGCCGCGCTGGCCAAGAAGCGGCGGACGACCGGCGACGGGTCGGTGCGCGCCAGTTGCTCCAGCCGGCTCAGCAACTCGACATCCGCCTTATTGCCTTCTAGAGCGAGTTGAATCGTCCAGCCGCGCATGTGTGCCGAACGATCCGCCAGAGCGCGTTGCACGCGAGCCGGAGTCAGACCGCCGGTAACGTGCAACGCCCACAGCCCGCGTAGCCGACGCGTCTCGTCAGCGTGTTCCAAGGCGATCTTCTCCAGCCCAGCGTGAACCACCGGGTCGGGGCCGCGTTCTTGCAACAGTCGCCGGGCGTGACGGACGAACCAGTCGTTGGCATGCAATTGCAACTCGACCAATTCTCGGCTGCTGAGTTTGGCCAGATCCACGGGTTGATGCCTGGTGCCGCGATAGGAGATCTTGTAGATGCGGCCCGACTCGCGATCCCAGATGCGCGGATCGTTGTGATGGCACGCCTGCCGGTCATACCAGTCGATAAGATAGACGTTGCCATCCGGCCCATAGCGGAGATTGATGAAGCGAGCCGACGCATCGTTGGCCAGCAGGAAATCTGGGGCGTGGGAGGCGACGTAGCCGGAGCCTTTGGGACGCAGCAGATCGACATTGAGCCGTCGGCCGTGGATGTTGCCCATGAACATGGCATCGCGGTACTGGCGCGGCCAAGCACCGCCGAGGTAGATCATGGTGCCGCAGTGCGCGTGTCCGCCTCCAGCGGAGTCGGAGCGGTTGTTGCCGCCGTGTGGCGTCGCGCCGACGTAGTGCAGATGATCGGCGATGGTGCCGATGTCGGCGTAGGTGTGGGGATTGAAGTGTGCCCCGGCTTGGCGGAGATAGCGGCCGCCCTGGATGATGTGGTACAAGTGCGGAATCACGCACGCCTCGACGAAGGCATCACCACGATCGTTGAAATCCAGCCCCCAGGGATTGCTCGTGCCGTGGGCGAACACCTCGAACACATGGCGGGTCGGATGGTATCGCCACACCCCGGCGTTGATCGGCTGACGCTGGTGATCTGGCGTACCCGGCTTGCCGACGCGTGAGTGCGTGAACACGCCGTGACAGCCGTAGAGCCAGCCGTCCGGCCCCCAGATGAAGGCATTGAGGGTCTCGTGAGTGTCCTGATAGCCCCAGCCATCGAGAAGGATCTGCGGCTGGCCCGCTGGTTTGTCCTCTCCAGGGCGAACCGGTACAAACAGCAGATACGGAGCGGCTCCGATCCACACGCCGCCGTGACCGACTTCTAGTCCGCTCACCAGATTCAGGCCGTCGAGGAACACCGTGCGTTTGTCGAACACGCCATCGCCATCGCTGTCTTCAAAGATGAGGATGCGGTCGCGAGCATCCTTGTCGGCTCGGCGAACCGGGTAGGAATACGCCTCGGCAATCCACAGTCGGCCCCGGTCGTCCAAGCACAAGGCGATGGGCTGGCGCACGTCCGGCTCGCCGGCGAAGAGGGTGACGCGGAAGTCCTCCGGGACGGTCATGACCTCGGCGGCCTTCTTGGGAGGCAGGCCGGCGTATTTGAGAACGTCCGGCTGATTGAACCGTGGCCGAGGTGGGTAGGCCGGCTTCGTGGCGTGGAAGCGGAAGTCGTCGAAGTTGATGTGGCCCCAGTGTCCAGAATGCCGATCGACCAGGCGGATGAACATTTCCTTGCCCTGATGCTCGCGGAGATCGACCACTTCGCGTTTCATGTCCTCTTCCTCCAGGCCGCTGGCCCGGTGGAAGACTTGGCCGCTGTCCTTGAACACTAGTTCGACGCAGGTGGAGTCGTGCGGCCCGCCACCGACCAGGAACGAGGCCCACGGCTGACTGATGCGGAACGGCACGGAGGTTAGCGTCCCCTGTTCCTTGTCGCCGTTGCGTTCGTAGGTGCCGATCCAGAAGCGACCCTGGTGTCGGCTGCGCATGTCGCTGCGTCGTGGTCGCACCGTGTCGCCCTCGATCGGCTGGCCACGGAATGCGGTTCCAGTGGCCGTCCAGTGTTCCAGAGTGCCCTTCTCGAAATCGAGGTTGAGCGGTTTGCCGGCCGCATCGGTGGGCAGCACACCGGCCGAGTCGGGTGCCTGTCCAATCAGCGGGGTGAGGCTTAGAGTGAAGATTCCCAGCAAAAGCAGCAGCAGTCCACGAATCGAGAGCATCGGTGATCTCCCAGAGCGAAAGACGGTCATCTCTGTTAGTGTACTGGCCTGGAGTCAGAGGGCGAGTATTTGAACTCTTGCAGCGAGGACTGGCGGATGGGTGTGTACTCTCGGATTCCTTCCCAGGTGCGAGCCATCTTCTTCGATGCCGTTGGCACACTGATTCATCCCGAGCCGTCGCCCGGAGCAGCCTATGCCCAGATCGGCCAGCGGTTCGGCAGTCGGCTCGATCCAGCCGAGATTCGCCAGCGATTCCCGCGAGCCTTCCAGCAGCAGGAGGACGAGGATGCTCGCACGGGATACCGCACTGACGAAGCCCGCGAACTGCAACGCTGGCAGCGGATTGTCACGGCTGTGCTAGATGACGTGAGCGATCGCGACGGCTGTTTCGCCGCTCTGTACGAACATTTCGCCCGCCCTCAAGCCTGGCGCGTCGAGGCGGGAGCGGCTCGCGTTGTGTCCACCCTGTTGCAGAGCGGCTATGTGGTGGGCATGGCCTCCAATTTCGATCACCGATTGCGAGACGTGATAGCCGGACTACCGGAACTGGCGGGAGTCCAACCGCTGGTCATCAGTTCGGAGATCGGCTGGAAGAAACCGGCCGTGGGATTCTTCGCGGCACTGGTGCAGCAGACGCGATTGCCGGCCGAGCAGATCTTGATTGTCGGCGATGATGCTGACAACGACCTAGCTGGAGCGCGGGCCGCAGGTATGCCCGCGCTGCTGTTCGATCCGGCCGGTCTATATGCGGATCGTGTACCCGATCGCTTGACTTCGCTGGAGGAATTGCTTGTCGCGGAGGCGCGCTAGCCAGCCACCTCGCGTCAGCGGGTGGAGTCAGCACCTCCGATCGCTGACGCTCTCGGCACGCCTTGGCTTAACGTCCATCCTTAGTTCAACGCAGCACCAGAGCCTTCTGGAGCCAGGCAGCGAACTCGGCACTGTCGTCGATCACGCCCTTGTCGTAGACGGCCAGTCGCTCCAGGGTATTGCCCTTGACGCGCACCACCACATAGTAGGGCAGGGCGAAATTCTGGAACTTCTCGTCGCGCAACCGATAGGCATCCTCGGCATCGGGCACCTGCGTGACTCCCGTCGGGACGCGATCGGTATGCAGGCGGACGGTGACGAACTGCTTGAAGATTTCTTCGATCTGGGGTTGAGAGAACACACGGTCCTCGTTAAGTTTGCAGTTGTTTCACCCCAGTCCTGTGAAGTCGATGAACAGCGGTTTGTCCTCGCGTTCGGCCTGAGCCATCGCCTGAGCCAAATTGGTCGACCACTCTGAGGGATCGTCCGGCAGCAAGAAAGCTCGCGTCCACTCGTACAGCACACCACGCGGCTTTTGCGAGCGACCGCGTTCGTCCTTGAAAGTGCCGGGCAGCAGATAGATCGCCAGCGTCAGGAAGATCAGGCCAAAGACCAGTCGCGTCACGCTGATCGACTCTGGAGCATCGTGATCGTGTGGCAGTCGGTAAACAGCCAGCAGATACAGTCCCGCTGCCAGGGCCAGGGCGACATAGATGCCCATGACCAGATCGAATGTAAAGTAACGCGATCCCGAAAGTAGGTTGACTTCTGCAGCCCGAACGAACTTGAAAGCCGCCGCCAGTTCGAGAAAGCCCATCGTGACCTTGACGGAGTTCATCCACGAACCGCTGCGCGGCATGGAGCGAAGTAGCGTGGGGAACAGAGCGAGGATGAAGAACGGCGAGGCGAAGGCCAGCGAAAAAGCCAATGGACCGACAATACGCTGTGTCCAGCCCTCCACGGCGGAAATACTGGTGGCCGACAGAGCCGTGAATCCTCCATAGATCGGGCCAACGCAGGCGAAACTGACCACGCTAAACGTCAGAGCCATGAAGACGATGCCCAGCAATCCGCCCTTGCTCTCTCCGGAAGCGGTTGCGTCGGAAAGCCAGGACGGCAAGGTGATGTCGTAGGCCCCCAACAAACTCAAACCGAAGAACACGAACACGCCGGTCAGAATCAGGTTGGTGATCCAGTGTTGGGCCACGGTTTGCAGTACCGAACCCAGAGCCACCCCGCCGATGGTCAGCACCACGACAAGCGTACCGCAGTAGACAAAAGCCTTGAGCAGGGGTTGGCCGCCCCCGGCCTCCGATTGCTTGATGAAGATGCTGACCGTAATGGGAATCATGGGAAAGACGCAGGGCGTGGCCAGCGAGATCAAGCCGCCAAAGATGGCGGTGACGATCAGGGCCAGCAAGCCGCTTCTGGCTCCACCGCCGCCGGAAACGCTCAAGGCCCCTTCTCGATCGATCACGGTCAGGTTCCGGTAATCGAACCCCGTGGCGACGGCCGGTTCACGGCTCGGTTCGGGACGCGGGCTGGAGGGCAGAGATGGTTGTTGGAGAGCTTGCTGGACGGCTGGAGACAGAGCAACCGGCGGATCGGCGGACACCACGACCGGCACACTGACCTGAAATCGCTCCTGGATGCAGGTGTCCTTGCACGCTTGGTAGCTGATCTGCACCTCGAGATTGGTCGGGCCAGGACTGGCATCCGGCCGCAAGGCCACTTCTTGCGTCCAGGTAAAGGGGCTATCGAATTTGTGGAATTTGCCTACGACGGGCAGCTCACCGACGTGCGGCTCACTTTCCTGTACCTTGCCCACCAGCACGAAATCCTTGCCGAGCAGCGAGATTTTGCTGAGCTGATCCTGGCTCTGGCCCGGCAATGCTCGCTCGATCGGGTAGGTGTACCAACCCTCTTGGGGAGTTCCGCGTATCGTCAACAGATACGTCTCGCCGCGTCGCCACTCCAGCTTTTCTGGCTTTTTTCCGACCAGATTGAGATCCGAAAAGGGATCGAGTGCAGTCAGGCTGACCTCGAACG
>Ga0272446_1004689_pt1 | contig 15896 bp, 11 predicted proteins | sample YNPCB0061_FD_194587 | JGI IMG/M metagenome (GOLD analysis project Ga0272446, IMG submission 194587) | Hot spring microbial mat communities from Yellowstone National Park, WY, United States - YNP-CB-006-1 | ecosystem: Environmental > Aquatic > Thermal springs > Hot (42-90C) > Sediment | place... | reverse complement strand
GCGTTAGGCATGCGGAGGGTGCGTAGTAGAGGCGTTGCATGCAACGTCTCCGAAGCGATAGCGTAGCCCGTAGCATGCCAACTGCGAAGCGCAGCAAGCAGGAACGCCCGAAAATTATTTATTTACACGTACAATTATGCATATCGGTACAACGTAAATTATTATTTTTCACTCTCTTTTGGAGGCAAATACAAATTTTTTGATAATAGCCTCTTCCGCAACACGGAGTTCATATTTATTTCCTTCCCAATGTTTTTTCCCCTCATGAATAAAAATAATTTTATCTCCAATTTCTAATACAGAGTGCATGTCATGGGTGTTTACAATGGTTGTCATACCAAATTCAGCCGTAATTTCTGCGATAAGTTCATCTATCACAATGCTGGTCAAGGGGTCTAAACCTGAATTGGGTTCATCACAAAAAAGATATTGAGGGTTTAATGCAATAGCACGGGCTATACCTACACGCTTGCGCATACCTCCACTCAGTTCGGAAGGAAACTTTTTTTCTATACCTGGCATATTTACTCTCTCTAAACAAAAAGCCACCCGCTCAGTAACTTCTTTTTTAGACATGTTACTGAACATTCTCAGCGGAAAAGCAATATTCTCGCCCACACTCAACGAATCAAACAAAGCCCCTCCCTGAAATAACATTCCTATCTGCTTTCTGATTTCTTTTTTTTCTTCATAATCCATTTCTGTAAGGCTTTTATTGTGGTATAAAATCTGACCTGAATCTGGTTCGGTTAATCCTACAAGGCATTTAAATAACGTACTTTTTCCGCTTCCACTTGCCCCTATAACCATATTTACTTTACCCTTAAAAAATTCAATGTTAATATCCTGCAAAACGGCTTTACCTGAATATGATTTTGTCAGATTTTTTACAGCTAATGAATTATCCATAACTTTTGTTCAAAAATACGAAGTTAATTTCATCTTTTTGTATTTTTGTCGTATGGCAGAAAAAAACGTAATTCATGTAGATAATGCACCCGAACCCGTAGGCGCTTATCCACATGCCAGAAAAGTAGGTAATTTTTTATTTTTATCGGGAGTAGGTCCGAGAGAAAAAGGCACAAAAAAAATACCGGGAGTAGAATTGGACGAACATGGAAATATTATAAGCTACGACATAGAAGCACAATGCCATTCGGTATTCAAAAATGTAAAAAATATATTAGAAGCATCAGGGTCAAAATGGGAGAATATTGTTGATGTAACTGTATTTTTAACGAATATGAAACAAGATTTTCCTATCTACAATAAGCTCTATGCGGAGTACTTCAAAGACGTACAGGCAACACGTACTACCATAGAAATTAACGCATTACCTACTCCCATTGCTATTGAACTCAAAGTAATTGCCGTAGTAGATTAAAAAACCATGATACAAAACCACACACACATTCGGGTGCGCTATGCAGAAACCGACCAGATGGGCATTGTGTACTATGGAAACTACGCACAATACTTTGAAGTAGGAAGGGTAGAACTGTTACGAAGCATAGGTATTACTTATGATTTTATAGAAAAAAGTGGGATATTTATGCCCGTACTGAATTTGCAATGTAACTTTCATGTTCCCGCCTTTTATGATGAATTGCTGACCGTACACACTGAAATACCCGAACTTCCAACTACACGCATACATATAACATACAAAATCTATAACTCGGAAAATAAATTGCTTACTTCGGGAAGCACAGATTTGGCATTTATCAACCAAACTACCAAAAGACCTGTCCGTTGTCCTGAGTTTATTTTGCAGAAAATGAAACCTTATTTTGAATAAATTTTTTGTGCTTTATTTGGGCGTGTCCCCTGCGCTTGCGCTTCGGGGTCGGGCTATACGCTGGTAGAGACGTGGCATGCCACACCTGTACTTCATTCGCTACGCTCATTGCGGGCTTTTCGCTGCTATCCCTCACGCGGATACGGGCATACCTATACGTACACACACGTATATGCGTTAGGCATGCGAAGGGCATGCGTCAGCATGGTGCGTTGCACCGAAGCGATAGCGTAGCCCGTAGCACGCCGACTGCGAAGCAGGAACGCCCAAAAAATAATGTGTTTGTACAAAGTAAATAGTTACCTTTCTTTATTTTTGCACCATGACGTACTTTATTGGTATTACAGGGGGCAGTGCATCAGGTAAAACTTACTTACTTAATAGAATTCGCGAGGTTTTTACTGATGAGCAAATTAGTCTTATTTCACAAGACAACTACTATTTGGATTATGATTTACAAATCAAAGAACCCGATGGAAGCGTCAATTTTGACCACCCACAATCGGTAGATTTGCTCGCCTTGGCGCAGGATATAGAGCAACTAAAACAAGGTAAAAGTATTTCCCGCAAGGAATATACGTTCAACAATCATGATAAAACCCCTGCCAATATCGTTGTAAACCCCGCCCCGATTATTATTGTAGAAGGTTTGTTTATCTACTATCAACCTGAAATAGCCCGTCAGATAGATTTTAAGATTTTTATTGAATCGCATGAATACATACGTCTTACTCGCAGAATTATACGCGATCAGAAAGAACGGGGCAGAACGCTGGAAGATGTATTGGAGGAATATAACAAATACGTAGCGCCTATGTACAAGCGCTACGTGGAACCTTTTCGTGATGATGCAGATATTATCATTCCCAACCACAAGAGTATGGTAAAATCAGCAGATATGCTTATTCTATATCTTGGTCATCTTTTACAGAAAACCTGATTGCATTTATTTCTCAATTTTGAAAAAAGGTGTTTTTTTAAGGGTTGCAGGGCTGATTTTATCTCTTATTTTGATATAAATCGTATCTCCTTCTTTGTAGGAAGAAGGTACATAACCCATTCCAATTCCCTGCTTCAAACTCGGGGATTGTGTACCAGAGGTTACTTTACCAAGGGTATTTCCCTGTTCATCAGTGATTTCGTAACTTGCACGGGGGATAGCTTTATCCTGTTGCATGACAAAACCTGTAAGATATTTTTGTACTCCTTCCTCTTTTTGACGGGCAAATATATCTGAACCGATAAATTTTCCTTTCTGCAATTTAGTAATCCAGCCCAGACCTGCTTCCATTGGGGAAGTTTCATCATTGATGTCGTTGCCATACAAACAATATCCCATTTCTAACCGCAGTGTATCTCTTGCACCCAAGCCGATAGGTTTGAGATTAAACTCTGCACCTGCCTGTAAAACATCTTTCCACATTTTTTCGGAATGTTGTGCCTCAAAAAACACCTCAAATCCAGGTTCGCCTGTGTATCCTGTTGCGGCTATAATCACATTGTCCACACCATTAAATTGTGTACGCACAAAACCGTAATATGGAACTTCTTTCAAATTAGCAGAAGTCAGTTTTTGCAGAGTTGGCAAAGCATTTTTCCCCTGTACTGCAAACAGACTTGTTTTTTCGGAAATATCTATCATTTCCAAGTCATAGTTACCTTTATGCTGTTGTAACCAGTTCCAGTCTTTTTCAATGTTGGACGCATTAACCACCATAAGGTATTGTTCTTCGGCTAATCTGTACACAATAATGTCATCAACGATACCACCTTTATCATTGGGCAAACAAGAATACTGTGCTTTGTTGATGGTTAGTTTACTTACATCATTCGAAGTTACATATTGTAAGAAAGTGAGTGCATCTTTACCTCGTATGATAAACTCTCCCATGTGAGATACGTCAAAAATACCTACGCTGTTGCGTACTGCAAAGTGTTCATCTAAATCTCCCGTATAGCGTACAGGCATTTCATATCCTGCAAAAACGACCATTTTTGCTCCTGATGCTACATGAACATCATAGAGTGCTGTTTTTTTAGCTGTCATACTCCAAAATACGGTGTTTTTGTAGAAAAAAACAAACGTTTATCCTGTTTTATGTTACTTTTTATTTTAACTTGCGTATATTTGTGTATTATGAGTGCGCGACAAGTAGTTTCCTTGGCTGTATTGGGCATAGTGTGCCTGATTGGCTTTATTTTGTTGAAAAAATTAGTCAAATTAGTGTTTTTGGCTGTTGTAGTAGCTGTAGTTATGGGCTTGGGTTATGCCGCAGTTCGCAGATTGTAGTACTTTATCTTGTCCATAAATGTATAAAACCTTATAGTATAACCGCTATAAGGTTTTTCGCCTCTTATTGAGTTTTAGGGAAAAATTTTTAACTGATGTTCTGTATCAAAAATTTTGTGGGCGTGTCCCCTGCGCTTGCGCTTCGGGGTCGGGCTATACGCTGGTAGAGACGTGGCATGCCACGCCTGTACTTCATTCGCTACGCTCATTGCGGGCTTTCCGCTACTATCCCTCACGCGGATATGTGCGCATACATATACGCATACGCGTTAGGCATGCGTAGGGCATGCGTGCTTGCACGCATGGTGCGTTGCACCGAAGCGATAGCGTAGCCCATAGCACGCCGACTGCGCAGCAGGAACGCCCAGAAAAATCAGTTTGTGTAACATCAATTACAATACCGCCACACCGGGTAAGGTTTTACCTTCCATATATTCTAATAATGCCCCTCCTCCTGTGGAAATATAAGAAACTTTGTCAGCATATCCCGATTGTGTAATAGCCGCCGCAGAATCTCCACCCCCGATAAGGGAAAATGCACCTTTATCCGTAGCTTCTGCAATATATCTGGCAATAGCAAACGTTCCTTTGGCAAAGTTTGGCATTTCAAAAACACCCATAGGACCATTCCATAAAATAGTTTTTGCTTTTTTAATTTCCTCACCAAATTGTTGAGCGGCAATATTCCCAATATCCAAACCCATATATCCTGCGGGTATAGATTTACTGTTGGCACTGGCGATATTCGCATCATTGGCAAATTTATCTGCAATGACGGAATCATACGGAAGCAAAATTTTAACCCCTTTGCTTTCAGCTTTTTTCAGCAGTTGAATAGCATAATCCAATTTGTCCTGTTCGCATAATGAATTACCAATTTCAAAACCTAATGCCTTAAAGAATGTATATGCCATACCTCCCCCAATTAAAATACTGTCTACCACTTCTATCAAACGCTCTATAATAAGGATTTTATCAGATACTTTTGCCCCTCCTACCACCGCAACAAATGGCTTTTGAGCATGTCTTAACACACGATTGGCGTTTTCTATTTCTGCAAACATCAGAAAACCCGCATATTTTTCAGTAAAAAATTCTGCTATCTGACATACGCTGGCATGGGCGCGGTGTGCTGTACCAAAAGCATCATTTACATACACATCACCGAGTTCAGCAAGTTTTTTGGCAAATTCTTTATCTCCTTTTTCTTCTTCGGGATAAAAACGTAAGTTTTCCAATAAAAGTACCTCTCCTGGTGCCAACGCAGCAGATTTTTGTAAAGCAACGTTACCTATACAATCTTCCGCAAAATGGACTTTTTTACCCAACAGGTTGCTCAATGGTTCTATGAGGTGCTTTAAACTGTATTTTTCTTCATAACCACCTTTGGGCCTGCCGAGATGACTCATTAAAATAACAGTATTGTTTTGTTTTAATAAATGTTGTATAGTGGGCAAAGCACCCTTTAAACGAGTGTCGTCAGTTACCTGATAGGTACTGTTGAGAGGTACATTAAAATCTACCCGAACCAACATGCGTTTGTTTGAACCTTGATATTCTTTTATGGATTTCATAGCTTGCAAAAGTACAAAAATGATAAGTTATGATACAAGGTATTCGTTTTTTATTTTACTTTGTATTAAAAATATGGAAATGACTACTTATAAAAAAGTCTTGCTAAGCATTTTTCTGCTTACTGTTAGCATAATCACTCATGCAAAATCTCCTGTCCAGAAATATTGGATTTTTTTCAAAGATAAACCCCACACAACCGCCGCTGATGGTTCAGATGCGTGGTTAGATGCAGAAGTATTCAGTGGATATAAGTTTCTCATTCAATATTGCGGTAAAATAGAAACGGAATCCGCGTGGTTAAATGCTGTTACAGTGTATTTGTCTGAAGAAAATCTTAAAAAAGTTCAAACTTTGACTTTCGTACAAAACATACGACCTGTGGCTAAATTACTACAATCCGATTACAAAGAGGATAACCGTAAAAGAAAAAACATCTTTGGAAATCAACCTAAAAAATACATTGAAGAACAGGAAAAAGATGCCCGAAAACTCGCGCCAAAAGACTATGGTATTGCTTATACTCAAAATGCAATTACTAAAATTACCGAACTGCACAAACTTGGCTATACAGGCAAAGGTATTCGTATATGTGTAATGGACGGCGGTTTTCCTTATGTCAATGAAAATCCTTATTTTGAGCGTTTACGCAAGAAAAAACGCATCATCAAAACGTATGATTTTGTGGAAAAAGATGAAAACGTGTACAATGAAGCCAATGAACACGGTTCAGAAGTACTTTCTACCATTGGCGGATATATTGAAGGTATGCTAATAGGTGGCGCTTTTGATGCAGAATTTTTACTAGCCCGTACCGAAGATGCCCGCAGTGAAACCCGTGCAGAAGAAGACAATTGGGTAGCGGGTGCAGAATGGGCGTTCAAAAACGGTGCAAAAATTATTACCTCTTCCTTAGGTTACACCCGTTTTGATGACAAAACAGGCTATGAATACAAAGATTTGAACGGTAAAGTATCTCCTGCAAGTAAAGCGGCTACATTGGCAGTACGCAGAGGTATGATTGTACTTGTTTCCGCTGGGAATGAAGGAGATAACAGTTGGCATTATATCAGTACCCCTGCTGATGCAGATTCAGTCATCTCCGTAGGTGCAGTAGATGCAGATAACTGGCGCACCAGTTTTAGTTCTTATGGACCTACTTCAGATAAACGCATAAAACCTGACGTGATGAGCATGGGCGGAGGTGTAGCGGTTTCCAAAGGTAAAAAAGGTGAAGACTATGTAGATGGTACTTCTTTTGCTTGTCCTTTGACTACCGCAGCTGTGGCTTGTTTGTTACAATCTAATCCAAAAGCTACATGGAAAGAAGTATATACTGCTATCACATCTACCGCAGACCAGTATTTCAGCCCTGATTCCTCTCATGGATACGGGGTTATAAACGCTTACCGCGCTTATTACCGTTTGAATAATATCAATGATAAACCCACAGACACCCTCAATATTGTCAAAAAACCGTTGTTCATCAAACCTGTGTATAAAAAAAGCATTAAAGGTTTTGAAGTATTTCTGTGCTTTTATTTACCTGAAAATACTCCAATGGATAAAGTGCGTATCTCTATGGAAGACAGCGGGGGTAATCTTTCTACTGAAAATATTCTTGACCCTGAATATCAATTACGTTTGGGTAGAAATATGTGTGTGATTAACAAACCTACTTTGATGCGATTATCTAAAATTGCCAACCAAAAGCAAAACAATGAGGTTATTCTACGACTTTGGATAAACGACAAAGAATTAGGAAACTATAATTTCAAAGACAAGTAGTTTTTTGTATGACATTAATTACATCAATTTCTGGAATCAGAGGTACAACAGGTGGAAAACAAGGACAGGGACTTACCCCCTTGGATATTGTTAAATTTACCACAGCTTATGCAAAATGGTGTACCGAACAGCATCAAAAACAAAATTGTACCATCATTATCGGCAGAGATGCCCGAATATCGGGAGCTATGGTAGAAGGTTTGGTAATCAATACCCTTGTAGCTATGGGAATACAGGTTGTCAATCTTGGATTGTCTACTACTCCTACCGTAGAAATGGCAGTAATATTGGAAAAAGCAAACGGAGGAATTATTCTCACTGCCAGTCATAACCCCAAAGAATGGAACGCCCTTAAACTGCTTAATCACAAGGGGGAATTTATTTCTGCACAGGACGGTGAGAAAATTTTACAATATGCTAGGCAAGATGATGTTGTATTTGTAGATATTGACCATATCGGTAAAATAACGCATATCCCTGATTATATTCAAAAGCATATTCAGACTATTCTTGCTTTACCGCTTGTACAAAAAGAACGTATTGCAGAACAAAACCTGACCATAGTAGTTGACGCCGTAAATAGTTCAGGGGGAATAGCTGTGCCGCAGTTATTGAAAGCATTGGGCGTACAAAACATTATTGAACTGAATTGCGAACCTAACGGACATTTTGCCCATAATCCTGAACCTTTGCCCGAGCATCTCACAGAAATTAGCGAAGCCGTAAAACTACATAAGGCAGATTTAGGTATTGTGGTAGACCCTGATGTAGACAGACTTGCTTTAATCTGCGAAGATGGTACTATGTTTGGCGAAGAGTATACTTTGGTAGCCATTGCGGATTATATTCTGACACATAAAAAAGGTAATACCGTCAGCAATTTATCTTCTACACGCGCACTGCGGGATATTACTGTACAAAAAGGCGGTCAATATACTGCGGCGGCGGTGGGCGAAGTAAATGTTGTTCAGGAAATGAAAAACACACATGCCGTTATCGGAGGCGAAGGCAATGGAGGTATTATTTACCCTGATTTGCATTATGGCAGAGATGCTTTGGTAGGTGTAGCGTTATTTTTAAGTTACGTAGCTGAAAAGAAACAACGTTTAAGCGAAATTAAAATGCAGTTTCCGCAGTATTACATGCACAAAGGAAAGATTAACCTTTCAGCAGATATAAACCTTGATGCTATTTTAAGCTATTTACAAAAAACCTATTCCCATGCTCAAATCAACACGATTGATGGTATAAAAATAGATTTTTTGGAGAGTTGGGTACATTTGCGTAAATCCAATACAGAACCTATCATGCGAATTTATACAGAAGCCAAAACGCCTGAACAGGCACAACAATTAGCTCAAGAAATCATGACGCATATACAGGAAGTACAAAGCCAAAAAGGGTAAAAAAACCTCAAATATTTCATCAATTCCTGATTTTTTACTTGGGCGTGTCCCTTCGCTGCGCTTCGGGTCGGTGCATTCCGCACTACGCTACCGCTTCGGTGCTTCGCACAACCCTAACGGGTTTGCTCCATGCCCCTCACGCAAAAACAAGGTAAAAAAGTTTGTTTAGTATATAAGATATTGCATTGTTTTTGGATAATTTGCGAATAGATGCGAGGGCGGGGCTTCGCCCCGCCCTCGCATAAACTCTCAAAAATGCCTACAAACAATAAAAAAAGTGTTTTTTACCTCATTTGAACTCGGGGGCGGGCGGGTGGGTAAACCCGAAAACCCCATAAAAAACACTTTTTTTGCGTTAGGCATGCGGAGGGCATGCGTGCTTGCACGCATGGTGCAACGCACCGAAGCGATAGCGTAGCCCGTAGCACGCCGACTGCGCCGCGAAGCAAGCAGGAACGCCCAAAAAATAATCATCACTGAACAAAATTAAATTCCCTCAAAACATTGCTGTAATGAGGGAATTGTTGATTTTTACTTTGTTTTACCCGTGTTTTTCTTTTTGTCTTTCTGTTTTTCAGACTGCACTTTAACTGTGTCTTTGATTAAAGTTTCGGGTTTTTCGGGTTCAGGTTTGAAAAAGTTGGGATTGGCTTTTATCATTTGCACATACTGCTGATATTCTGCTTCTCCTGTTTTTTGATACAGATATTCCGCAATTTCAATCGCCTTGTTGGTGTTACCTGCTTGACCATACGTGCCTATCATGTATGCGAGAATGCTTTTATGACGCTTGTAATCATTACTCTCAGGAGCATACTTATCCAATGCTTTTTTACATATATCTTCGGATTCTTTTCGCAGTTTCTCTGCACTGGCTTTATCATCACATTTTTCATAAATATCTGCGTTGGAAAGCATGGCAAAAGCGTCCATAGTTACACAGTTAGACGGCATAAGTGTAAGAGATTTTTCAAGCATAGCTTTGGCTTCTGCTTTATTTCCTCGCTCAATATATGCGCTTGCTAAACGGTAATAAATGTTTCTGTAATTAGACACCATGTGCTGTGCTTGTTCATCAAAATACAGTTTGGGATTGTTAAGCCCTCTGTAACGGAATTTTTTATCTAAAATTTCACGGGTTTTTTCTACATTTACCCTGCCACTGTTGTCTGTATTACGCACAGGTACAAAACGATAGCACATGCCCTCTACTTGAAAATAAGGTTGCATAGAGGTTAATAAACCTTCAATAGGTACGGTCATAGATACATAAATAGGACGTTTCCAGCCTTGCTGGGCGTTGTTCTGAATGATGTTTAATAACATGACATCATCTTTAATTAAGTGTCCTGCACCGTTTTTCTCGCCGCGTGGAGTAACCGTCCATTTGAACACATCAGGTATCTGATTGTCTTTAATATCACTGCTTACTTGTTTGCGAATATTTTCTTTATTCACGGGTAAATCATACGTAGTAGTTTTGAATGGAATATAAGCCATTTTTTCACCAATATATTCTTCATCGGCAATAGTAATCGGCAAAGGCATGGATTTACCATTTTTAAGATGTTTCAACTGCCAAGTGTACCAGTCTGTACGTAATAAACTCAAATTAACCACACGTACATCTGTTCTTACGCCTTCTACTTCCTGTAAATACCACAAGGGGAAAGTATCATTATCTCCGTTGGTAACAAGAATAGCGTTTTCATCACAACTTTCCAATATGTTCCTTGCAGAATCAGGGCAGAAGTATCTTCCACTGCGGTCATGGTCGTCCCAGTTTTGGGCAAGCATCAATACAGGTACAACCAAAGTGGTTATGGCTACGGTTGCAATAGCAATGAGTTGCTCTTTACCTTTGGCGGCACTTTTCAACCACTCATAAATACCTATAACTCCCAGACCTACCCAAATACAGAATGCATAAAACGAACCCACATAAGAATAATCCCGTTCACGCGGTTGATAAGGTGTTTGGTTAAGATAAATTACAATAGCTATACCCGTCAGGAAAAACAGCGTACCTACTACCGCTGTATCTTTTTTATTCACGGTAAAATGATAGAACATACCTATCAAACCTACGAGGAATGGTAAGAGATAATAATGGTTGCTTGCTTTGTTTTTACCGTCAGATGTGCCTCTAAAAATACCATCTTCCCAACGGGAATCTTGTTCGTCAGAAGCTCTGCCTGCAAAATTCCACATAAAGTACCTCCAATACATGTGAACTATCTGATAATCTATAAAAAAGCTCATGTTGGAGTTGTACTGTTTATAGAGTTGAATATGGTGTGGCTGTTCGCTATGTCTGCGGGGAAAGGTTACAGGGTATAACCATTTTTTTATAGGTTTTATATCCAAACCTGTATAACGTCCATTTTTCTTGTCTACAAAGTAAATAGAGTCTCCTTCTTCATAGGTGGCGGCTAAGTCTTCTTCACCATTACCCCGACTGTTAAAAGAACCTCCTCTGAATAACGGTCTATCTCCATACTGCTCACGTTTAAGATAAGAAATAAAGCGGGGTAAATCCTCGGGGTTATTTTCATCAATGTTAGGATTCGCATTAGAACGTATCAGAATTGTCATATAAGACAAATAACCAATCAAAATAAGAGATAAACTCAACAGTCCAAGATTAAGTATAACATAACCTTTTTTATTGGCATAGCGTATTCCAAATATAATACCTCCTATAATCAGCAACATAAGAAAGACAGCACCTGAATTAAAAGGTAAACCAAATGAATTTACAAAGGTTAAATCAAATTTTAAGGCAAAAGAAGGGATACCGGGTATTACACCATACTGTACAAAAAGCAATATAGCCATACTTATCCCTAAAGCTGCAAACACACCAAACCACGAAAACTTATAGCGTTTGAAATAATATACCAAGCCTAAAGCGGGAATAGTCAGAAGATTGAGCAAATGCACTCCAATAGACAAGCCTATGGTGTATGCAAGCATTAAAATCCATTTGTCTGCATACTTGTCATTATTGGTAACCGCTTCTTCCCATTTCAAAATCATCCAGAAAGCAATTGCAGTAGAAAGCGAACTCATTGCGTATACTTCGGCTTCCACAGCACTGAACCAAAAAGAATCAGAAAAAGCATTGGCTAATCCGCCTACTAAACCTGCACCAAGAATAATAATCAGTTGTGGCAGTGAATATTGTCCTTCCTGTTCAGGACGGATAAGTTTGCGTGCCAACAAAGTAATACTCCAAAACAGGAATACATTGGTTAAGGCAGACGAAACGGCACTGGAAAAGTTTATCCAGAAAGCTACTTTTTCAGGATTACCAAGCGCTAAAAATGAAAATATTCTCCCAATAAGTAAAAATAAAGGGGCGCCTGGTGGGTGTGGTACTTCTAATTTGTAGGAAACGGCAATAAATTCACCACAATCCCAAAAACTGGCGGAAGGTTCTATGGTTAATACATAAACAATAAGGGAAATCAGTCCAACTCCCCAACCTGCAAGATTATTGATTTTACGAAAGTTTTGCATGCGAAGTGCAAAAATACAGTAAAAACTATTTTGACAAAATCAATATGTTATTTTTTCTAAAAATGATGAATGAATAAGGTGATGAATTGTAATACAACATACCATTTTTGATAGGGGCGTGCCCCCTGCGCTTACGCTTCGGGGGTCGGGCTATTCGCTGATAGAGACGTGGCATGCCACGTCTGTACTTCACAAGCTAACGCCTGTTGCGGGCTTTCCGCTGCTATCCCTCACTCAGATACGCGCGTACATACACGTACACACATACATAAGAAAGAAGTGTTTTTTAACCCTTTCACTTTGGGGGTGGGTGGGCAAACTCGAACACCCACAAAAAACACTTCTTTCGCGTTAGGCATGCGAAGGGTACGCAGTAGAGGCGTGGCTTGATACGCCTCCGAAGCGATAGCGTAGCCCGTAGCACGCCGACTGCGCAGCAGAAACGCCCAAAAATGAGTTTTCCCAGCATCAAATTATACTCTAAAAACGTGTTAAAATACCAAAATGAAGTTTTAATTGCCTGAAATTAACCGTACTATTAGCTTGTTGGGTATCTTTTCCTAATGCAATAGCCAAAGATAAAATACCTGCTTTTTCCATAAAAAGTTGCATACCTACCCCAAAACCGATAGGGTTGTTCCATTTATTTTTTTCTTCAATATACTGATAGGTTTGATACCGAACCTGATTATTTACAACAATTTCTCTTGTGGTTAAAAAGGCTGTCTGATACTTCTCCTGCACCCACGCATAATCCACAAAAAGGCTTAAAAAAGATAACGTTTCCAAAAAATAACGGTATTCAAGTGTAGAAACAGCATAACTGCTGGCAAAGTAGCTTAATTCATTAAAACCCCGTAAGGTTTTCAAACCTCCAATTCTGTGCAAATCATTGATGGTCAAATATGGATTGCCTAAAATTGCTCCATTGAATCCGATTACGCCTACCTGACGGGGGTTCAAGCGAAGATACTGCGTATATTTGAGTTGTGTGCTATACATAAAACTCTTTTTTTGAATCGTTTCAAAAATTTCTGTATCTATGCCTTGTGTTCGGGAGATATTCTTATAACCTACATACAGGTCTATATTCAAATCAATGCCTTTCTGGGGTGCATAAATATTATTGACAGAAAAATACTTGATTCCAACATTGTAGAGTGTTTGTTTAAAGTTAAACATCAGATTTTGCACACGGGGTAAAACAGGTGAAACCAAAGTGTCTTTTTTGAAACTGTTTTTGAGAATACTGTAACTGCTTCTGTTGTACGCCCCACCTTGTAATGCCCAATTACCCGACAAGCGATAACTTACTTTACCTTGTATATCCCTGCGAAGGAAGGTGGTGTCCTGTTTTTGAATATTAAGGTTCATCTGAACGTCAACAGGGCTTTGAAACAAATAGGGTTGTTTGAACGAAACTTCTAAATTCTGCGAGCTGGAAGCCAGTTTGTCCCATTGGATATTCAACACTTTACCTCCCCAGTTTGGATTGACAATATTGAGTTTCAGATTTCCTGTAACCTGAGTTTTACCTTGTTGGGTATTGGAGGGTGCTACACCCAGTATACCATCAATATAATTGGATTTTTTGGTTTTGGTATCTATAAAAAGATATACTGTTTTTTGTTTGGTAAACCGAAGTTCTTTTATGGTGCATTGCTCAAAATATGGACTGTTGTTTAATAATTTGAGAGCGTTGTCCATTTTTTTCTGATTAAAAACATCTTTACTGTGAATATCTATGATATTTCCTGCCAATTTACTTGCACTGATACTCAAAGAACTGAAAACAATGGAATCAAACACATATTTATCTCCTGTTTCTATATTCACCACAGGTTGATAAATATAGCTTTCTGTATTTTCCTTAATTTGATAGAACACTTTACAGATTGCAAAGGGATAACCTTTTTGCATATACAAAGCAGTTGTTTTTTCAATACTTTTTTGGATAAGCGCAGGATTAACTGTGCTTTTTTCATAGTTTATTGTGTTTTTATACAAAGCATTTTCATATTTAAGAGGCAAAAACAAGTATTTTTTACCCCTCCATACATGAATTTTTAAAGTATCCTTACTGATTTTAAGGCTATCCACTGCGTACTCCAAAAATCCTTTTTCCTGTTCCTGTTGAATAACAGATTTTATTTTTTTTATTACTGACGCACTGTCTATATTGGTAATTTTGTTAAAATAGATATACTCACTATGCGGATACACACTGACCACACTCTGGCATACCGCACAAATGCACCCAAAAAAAGTATTTATCCACAGAAAAAACTGTTTCATTACAGCAAATATAGTTTCAAAAATACGGATAAAAAAGGTAAAAAACAGTTACAGATTATATGAGCAGTATTTTTTTGTTTTTTTACTTGTGTAATGTGAAAAAAGTTTGTACCTTTGCAGTCCGTTTTTGAAATGACACTATGGAGACTATAGCTCAGCTGGTTAGAGCGTCAGATTGTGGCTCTGAAGGTCGCGGGTTCGAATCCCGTTAGTCTCCCAAAAAACGTCATAGAACGGATATGGTGTTTAATCAAAAGTTAGTTAGGGGTGTAAGTCAAGAAAAGTTACCCTTTTATGTAGGATTTTTTGAGTGAATTTACCTCCTCAAAAAAAGAGAACAAAAGTTATCCAACAAACCTTAAAATACTTGTTAGAACCTGATAAGAGAAACTTACTAAAAGTGCGTCTTAATTTTCTCCCTAAAAATAGAATAGAGCGAATAAGAATATGGGCATAAATTGTTGTAAAACACATTCATAATAGTTAAACAATTATGTTTATGTTATCTTGCACAGAAAAAATTATTTGATTTTGCTTGACTATTTGATTTCATTTTATATTTTTGCACGAGTAAAAATAAAAACGCTGTACGTAAAGTACAGCGCAACCACCAAATCAAATCATAAAACCAATGAAACTACCTACTTCATTGAACAACAAAGTTTATGCCATTAGTTCAATGTTGTAGGATTTTTCTTATAATAACAATTTAACATTGCGGTTTCAAATTTAATATTTAATTTTGCCCTTGTGAGGTATTTGACTTTGTTTTTGTTGGCATCTTTCATAATGGTTCATACAGAATTACATGAACTATTCAACATACCTGCGCTGATTACCCATTATTTTTGCCACAAACAAGAAAACCCCACACAAAACATATTTGATTTTTTATCTGAACACTATAATACTGAAAATCATTCTCATAATGACAGCAACACCCAACATAAAAAACTTCCTTTCAAGCACGACAAAATCATAAGTAACCTTTCTTTATCTATTTCGCAGACTTTTTACCTTGTTTTTCAATATCCGTTTATGCTAAATATCAAGGTTTTTATTTTATGCAATACAGTTTTACCTGATTTAATGCTGTGCAAAGGCATTTGGCAACCTCCCCGAATGTAGTTTTTGATGTATGTTTTTTATGGGCGTGCCCCTGCGCTTGCGCTTCGGGTCGGTGCGTTCCGCACTACGCTATCGCTTCGGTGCTGCGCACACCAGC